>Ga0114129_10003733_pt1 | contig 21463 bp, 18 predicted proteins | sample RhiMetdeltSRZDD1_FD_80071 | JGI IMG/M metagenome (GOLD analysis project Ga0114129, IMG submission 80071) | Populus rhizosphere microbial communities from Tennessee, USA - Rhizosphere MetaG P. deltoides SRZDD1 (version 2) (version 2) | ecosystem: Host-associated > Plants > Roots > Rhizosphere >... | reverse complement strand
GTGGTCCATGCTCTGGCAGCCCAAGTACAAGGGCAAGGTGGCGATCCTCGACGACTACCGGGAGGGCATCAGCCTCGGGCTGATGAAGAACGGCATCTACAACCTGAACACCACCAACCCCAGTCAGATCGCCGCGTCCGGCGCGTCCCTGCTGGACCTGGCTCACCTCACGAACGTGCACATCGACAACAACGACTACACCAACGTCCCGGCCGGCCAGATCTGGATCCACCATTCCTGGTCCGGCGACATGGCGCCGGCGGCCTCCTACATGCCCAAGGGGGTGCCGGTGGACGTGGTCGGGTACTGGTTCCCCCGCGACGGCCGGGGACCGGTCGGGAACGACCTGATCGCGATCCTCAAGGGCGCGCAGAACCCGGTGCTGGCCCACCTGTTCATCAACTACATGCTCGACCTGCACAATGGCCTGACGAACTACGAGTACACCGGCTACATGCAGCCGCTCAACGGGATCACGCCGCAGCGCCTCGTGCAGGAGCAACTCCTGCCGCAATCCCTGATGTCCACCACGGTCCTCCCCTCCGATTTCCGGCGGGGAGTCATGGAGCTGCAGATCCCGGTGACTGCGAACGCCCTGTGGGAGCAGGCCTGGCAGCGCGTGAAGAGCGCATAGGCGGCTAGGCGTGGCGGCACAGCAGACACGGCTGCCCAGGCCGGGGCTGGCCAGGCCGGGACGGCCCAAGGAGCCGCACCGGCTGTTCTGGGTCGCCCTGGCCGCGCCCGGCATCATCTGGCTGCTGGTGCTGTTCATCGTGCCCTTCTACACGATGATCGCGATCGCGGCCGGTTATGTGAACCCGGTGTTCGGGTACCCGGTCGCGGTCTGGAACCCGCTGAACTGGAGTTCGGCGAACCTCAGTGCGGCCTGGCGGGATCTCGTCGGCGCCAGCGCGTTCGTCGGGCCGATCATCATCAGGACGCTGATCTACGTGGCCGTGGCGTCGCTGCTGGCGCTGCTGATCGCCTATCCCACCGCTTATTTCGTGGCCAGGTTCGCCGGCCGCCGCAAGGGGCTGTTCTTGGTCCTGCTGATCGCGCCCTTCTGGATCAGCTACATGATGCGCATGCTCGCCTGGGTCGGGCTGCTACAGAATGACGGGTACGTGAACAAGGCCCTCGGCGTGGCGGGCCTGGGCCCCTTCAACTGGCTCAGCGGGCTGCCGATGACGGTGATACTCGGGCTCGTCTACGGCTACATCCCGTACCTGATCCTGGTGCTCTACGCCGGGCTGGACCGGATCGACCCCGCGCTCATCGAGGCCGGCCGCGACCTCGGGCTCGGCCGGATACGCACCTTCCTCCGGGTGACGCTGCCGATGTCCAGGCAGGCGATCCTAACCGGCATGCTGATCACCGTGCTGCCCATGCTGGGCGACTACTACACCAACCAGCTGCTGTCCGGCACCACGGGCACCACCATGCTGGGCAACGTCATCAACAACCAGCTCAGTACGCCGGGGCTGCAGGGCGAGGGCGCCGTCATCTCGCTGTTCTTCCTGCTCGCCCTGATCATCCCGATGATCTACTACGTGGTGCGAACCAGCCGGACGTCGCGGGAGGCGATGTGACCACGGCAACCGCGACGCCGGCGCCGGCGGAGCGTGCGGACACGGCGCGCCGGGCCGGGATCCGCAGACTCCGGCCACGGCACAACCCGTGGCGTCACTCGTGGTTCCTCGAGGGGTTCACCTGGCTGTACCTCATCTGGTCGCTGGTGCCCGTTGGGATCGCAGTCCTTTTCTCCTTCAACAACGGCCAGTCGCAGAGCATCTGGCAGGGCTTCTCCTGGCGCTGGTACTTCGCCGACCCGGTGAACTCGGTGCTGCACGACCCGAACCTGCACGCCGCGGTGATCCAGACCGTGCGCCTGGCCGTCTATGTCACCTTGATCACCGTGCCGCTGGGCGTGGCATTCGCGCTTGGGATCAACCGATGGCGCAGCTACACCTCGGCGACCGCCAATTTCGCGATGATCCTTTCCTTCGTCATTCCCGAGCTCATCTTCGGCGTGGCCAGTTTCTTCGTGTTCACCGCCTTGTTCACGACGGTGGGGCTCGGCACGCTCGCGGAGACGCTCTCGCTCGTCACCTGGAACCTGAGCTGGCCCGCGATCATCGTCCAGGCCAGGCTGGTGACGATCGGGAAGCAATACGAGGAGGCGGCCGCCGACCTCGGCGCCACGCACATGCAGGTCATGCGCCGGGTGATGCTGCCGCTGCTGACACCGGCCGTCTTCGCCAGCGCGGTCCTGGTCTTCTCCAGCGTCATCGACGACTTCGTCCTCGTGGACCTGCTGAACTCCAACTCGGGCAACACACCGATGTCGGTGTATATCTACGCGCAGCAGAAGGGCGGCAACGGACGGCCAGCGCTCAACGCCCTCGGCACGATCATGCTGGTCATGTCGCTGGTCATCGTGATCATCGGCTACATCGGCTACCGGTGGATGACCCGTGGCGAGCGTGGCGAGCGGGGCGGCCAGGTCGAGGCGCTCGCCACCATCGCCGGGTCTGACTGAGCGGCCCCGGCTGCTCTCGCGCCGGGGCCGCCCAGGACCGGCCCCCCAGTACCCACCGCGGCCTAGCCGGCGGTGAGCGCCCCACCCGCTACCATTATGCACCGGACGATGCACAGCCATATGCACATGCATCGGCATGTTCGACTGGCCTTGCAGGCGTACGTTGCGTATACGCCGGCGACTCCGGGACCCGCGGGCCGGGCCGATCCACCGCGGGGCCGCGGGACCGCGTTCCCGCAGGATATGAACAACGGTGAGTTCGGCGCACTGATCGACTTATTCACGCCAGTTTGGCGCCGTTATCCAAGCGAACCGAAACGGGTCACGACAAGACGCATCCACGGTGATATCGTGCTGAGTGCGCCCGACCGCCGGGCGGGCCCAGGTCCTCCCGGATTCCCGCTCATGCCGCGGCGTGACGTTAGCCGTCCATCTGGAGTGGGCACTGAGTGTAAATCAGCCGGTCCCCGGAGCCAGGATGAGTGCGGTTCAGCCGAGCGACGAGCTGCCTGGCAAGTCAGCCCCGGACGAGCCACGTGGCGGCCCGACCGTCCTTCGCATCATGCTCGGAAATCAGCTGCGCCGCCTGCGCGAGGAGAGCGGCGTCACGCCCGACGAGGCGGCGTACGAGATCCGCGGCTCGCGATCGAAGATCAGCCGCATCGAGCACGGGCGGGTCGGCTTCAAGGAGCGGGACGTCGCAGACCTGCTCACGCTCTACGGCGTGACCGACGAACCGGTGCGCGCCAGCATGCTCGCCCTGGCCCGGCAGGCCAACAGTCCCGGCTGGTGGGCCAAGTACAGCGACATCCTCCCGGACTGGTTCGAGCCCTATCTGGGGCTGGAGACGGCCGCTTCGCTCATCCGCAGCTTCGAGCTCCAGTTCGTGCATGGCCTGTTCCAGACCGAGGACTACGCGCACGCCGTGACCGCGCTCGGGTACGGCCCCGCCTCCAGCGACGAGACCGAGCGCCGGGTCAGCCTCCGCATGCGGCGCCAGGAGGTACTCGACGGCACCGATCCGCCCCGGGTGTGGTTCGTCATCGACGAGGCGGCGCTGCGGCGGCCGATCGGGGGGCGCCAGGTGATGCGCGCACAGCTCAAGCACCTGCTGGCGGCGGCCGCCCTCCCCCACATCACCATCCAGGTCATGCCGTTCCGCCGCGGGGGCCACGCGGCCGCGGGAGGATCCTTCACCATCTTGCGTTTCGCCGCGCCGGACCTCCCGGACGTCGTCTACCTCGAGCACCTCACCAGTGCCCTCTACCTGGACGACCGCAGAGACGTGGACCACTACATGGAGGTCATGAACGTCCTCAGCGCAGAGGCCCATCCTCCCACCGCCACCACGCGCTTCCTCAAAGAGATCATCCAGGAGATCTAGACCGCCAGCGGGTGACCGGCAGCGGCTGCCGCTGGCGCCCAGCCGCCCCGGCGCTCAGGGAGAAAGGCGCATCAGTGCCCAGCAAAGACACCCCCGCGGCACAGCAAAAGGGTGACGGCACCGCATCCTTCGGCCACGAGGTGCCCCTGTCCATCGACACCAGCGTCGCGCACGTTGCCCGCGTTTATGATTACTGGCTTGGCGGGAAGGACAATTTCGCCGCCGACCGGGTGGCCGGCGAGCAGGCGATCCGGGCCTATCCAGATATCGTTTACTCGGTTCGCGCCAATCGTGCCTTTCTGGCCCGCACAGTGCGCTATCTGGCTAAAGATGCGGGAATCCGCCAGTTTCTCGACATCGGCACCGGCATCCCGACCGCGAACAACACGCATGAGGTCGCGCAGTCGGCCGCGCCCGGCTGCAGCGTGGTCTACGTGGACAACGATCCGGTGGTCCTGGCGCATGCCCGGGCGCTCCTGGTCAGCGGCGAACAAGGGCACACCAGCTACATCGATGCGGACCTGCGGGACGCCGGGCGGATCCTGGCCGAGGCGGCGCTGACGCTAGACTTCTCCCAGCCGGTAGCGATCATGTTGATGGCCATCCTGCAGCACATCGACGATGCCGAGGACCCGTACCGGATCGTGAGCACCCTTCTCGGGGCGGTACCGTCGGGCAGCTACCTGGTCATCTCGCACCCGGCCGCGGACATCGAGACCGAGGCCATGGCCCAGATGGCCGAGCGCCTGAACAAGCTCATGGCGGAGAAGGTCACGTTCCGCACGCGGGCACAGGTGGCAGGCTTCTTCGATGGCCTGGAACTGGCAGAACCGGGGATGGTGCGCGTCCAGCAATGGCGGCCCAACACCGAGAAGGAGGCCAAGAGCCCGGCGGCCCTCTGGGGAGGGATGGGGCGCAAGGGCTGAGCGGCTCGCCCGCGGATCGCCGGAAGGGCAGGAGTGACGGCCAGTAGCACAGCAGGGCCAGATGGCGCCGACGGTGGGACCCGGTCCGGCCGCGCCAAGATGCCGCCCTTTGACACCGAGGTCGCGCACATCGCGCGGGTGTACGACTACTGGCTGGGCGGGAAGGACAACTACGCGGCGGACCGCGTGGCGGGCGAGGCGGCGCTCGAGGCCTACCCGGACCTGGTCTCCTCGGTGCGGGCGAACCGTGCCTACCTCGCCCGGGTAGTGCGCTACCTCGCTGGCGAGGCGGGGATCCGCCAGTTCCTCGACATCGGCACGGGCATCCCGACCGCGAACAACACGCACGAGGTCGCCCAGGAGGTGGCGCCGGAGAGCCGGATCGTTTACGTCGACAACGACCCGATCGTCCTCGCGCACGCCCGCGCCCTGCTGACCAGCAACAAGGCGGGCGCCACGGACTACGTTGACGCCGACCTCCGCGACGTCGACGCGATCGTGCAGCAGGCGGCGAGGACGCTCGACTTCTCCGCCCCGGTGGCGGTCATGCTCATCGCGGTGCTGCACCTGATCGGCGACGACGAGGACCCGCACGGGGTCGTGGCGAAGCTGATGAGCGCGGTCCCGCCAGGGAGCTACCTGGCGGTGTCACACGTGGCGTCCGATATCGAACCGGAGAAGATGGCCGCGATGAGAGAACGTCTCAACCGGCTCGTCGCCCAGAAGGGCACCTACCGCACGCGCGACGAAGTCACGCGCTTCTTCCACGGCCTCGAGCTGGTCGAGCCGGGAATGGTGCGCATCCAGCAATGGCGGCCCGACTCCGAGATCCAGGCCAAGAGCGCCGCCGCCATGTGGGGCGGGGTCGGGCGGAAGCCGTAGCTCAGCGGGCCGGGAGCGCCTCCTCCTCCGCGTCGACCGGCACGTCCCGCGTGGTGCCGCCGAGCACCCGCAGCGCGTCCGGGGCGAGGAACGCGTGCACCGGTGTGCCCTGGGAGGGCGCGGCCTCGGTGCCGTCGTTGGGCACCACGACTTGAAGCAGTTCGCCCGGGGCAAGCCGCAGCATCACCTGGGTGGAGGCGCCGAGGAACACCAGCCGCTCGATCATCGCCGGCACCCGGTTCGGGCCCACCTGGCCGTCCTGCGCGTAGGGCTCGATCCGCACCCTTTCGGGCCGGATCACCGCGTGCGCGGGCCCTACCGAATCCACCTCGCCCCGTTCCACGGACAGCGTCAGTTCACCCAGCCTGACGCGGCACTGCGAACCGGGGCCGCGCTCCACCACCTCGACCGGCATCAGGTTCGACACCCCCAGGAAGTCGGCCACATAGGTGTCGGCGGGCTCCTCGTAGATCGTGCGCGGGGTGCCGAGCTGCGCGATCCGGCCAGCGTTCATCACCGCCAGCCGGTCGGACATGGTCAGCGCCTCCTCCTGGTCGTGGGTGACATAGAGGAAGGTGATACCGACCCGTTCCTGCAGCGCCTTGAGCTCGACCTTCAGCGACCGGCGGAGCTTGGCGTCGAGAGAGCCAAGCGGTTCGTCCAGGAGCAGTACCGACGGGTGGAGCACGAGCGCCCGGGCCAGGGCCACCCGCTGCTGCTGGCCGCCGGACAGCATCCCCGGGCGCCGCTTCTCGTACCCGGTCAGCTGCACCAGGTCCAGCGCATCGCCTACCCGGCTGCCGAGTTCGGCCTTCGTGAGGTGCCTGTTGCGCAATCCGAAGGCGACGTTGTCGAACACCGAAAGAAACGGGAACAGCGCATAGCTCTGGAACACCGTGTTGACGTTGCGCCGGTGCGGCGGGATGTGCGTCATCTCGACGCCGTCGAGGAAGATGGTGCCTTCGGTCGGCTGCTCGAATCCGGCTATCAGCCGCAAAGTGGTGGTCTTCCCGCACCCCGAAGGACCGAGCAGCGAGAAGAACTCGCCGCTGTCCACGGTCAGGTCGACCCGGTCCACCGCGACGTCTGTGAAGCGCTTCGTGAGCGCGACCAGCTCTATCCGGCCTCCGGCCATCGCACCTACCTCTCTGCTGACGACCCGTTCCCCTGCCCACGGGCCGCGCGTTCGCCGACCGGGCCGTTGCCAGCGCGCCCCAGCGCGTCAGCACGGTACCGGGGGACCCAGGTGAACCCTAGCTCCCGGGCGACGAAACGCATGGTCAGCTCGAACGCGCGCCCGGAGTCCACCGAGGGGTCCGCCAGGGCGATCTGGATCGCGAACCCGTCAAGCAGCGCCGACATCGTCACCGCGAAGTCCGCCGGGTCGACCGGGCCGAACTCGCCGACCTCCTGGCCCTCCACCACCAGCGATGAGATCGTCTCCCGCCAGCGCTCGTCGAACTTCCGCCGGACGCTGGCGACCTCGGGGTGCCGCCCCGCCTGCGCCCACAGGTCGAGCCAGACCAGCCACGACTCATTGGGCTCGGAGTCCGCCTCGGGCAGGCAGGTCATCGCGACCAGTTCCTCCAGCCGCCCGGCCGCGGTGTCGATCGCCGCTATCCGGCTGGTCCCGGTCTCGTACCACCGGTCTTCGGAGAACCGGATCGCCTCGGTCAGCAGCTGGTTCTTGGTCTTGAAGTAGTAGATGACCAGGGCAGGGCTGGTGCCGGCCCGCTCGGCCACATCCGCGATCCGGGTCTCCGGATATCCGCGCTCGTCAATGACCTCCAGCGCCGCCCGGAGCATCTGCTCCCGGCGCTGGTCAGCCGTGCCTGAGCCATCAGCCCGCTGCCTCATGGAAACATCCTCGCCGACAAGAACGCTGTGGGCAGTTACCTCGTAGGATCTGTCGCACACCCTTGTCGCAACGCTACCAGGTTTCTAGACTGAACATTCAGTCAAATTATGGCACATAGCCCTGGAGGTCGGGCTCATGGCTTCAGCGTTCGACGCCATCGTCATCGGCGGGGGTCACAACGGGCTGGTGGCGGCCGCCTACCTTGGCCGCTCGGGTGCGCGCACGCTCGTGCTCGAGGCCCGGGACACCACCGGCGGGGCCGCCACCACCGAGGCGCCCTGGCCCGACGCGCCGGAGTTCCGGGTGACGCGGCTGTCGTACGTCATGGGCGTGATGCCGCCGAGCATCATCAGCGATCTTGACCTGCCCAGGCACGGCTACAAGGTCTTCCCCATGGGCCCGTACTACCAGGCCTTCCCGGAAGGCGGCTCGATCAAGCTCTACGCCGACGACGCCAGGCGCAACTACGACGAGGTGTCCAAGTGGTCGCGCAAGGACGCCGACGCTATGCCCCGCTGGGACGCATGGCTGGAGGGGCTCGCCGATGTGCTCGGCCCGCTGCTGCTCACCGTGCCGCCGAAGCTCGGGTCCCGCAGGCCTGGTGATCTCAGGGAGACCCTCCGCCTGGCCTGGCGCCAACGCGGCCTGTCGGTGCGGACGGTCGCCGACGTGACCCGGCTGATGACCATGAGCATCGCCGACCTGCTCGACGACTGGTTCGAGTCACCGCAGGTCAAAGGCGCGCTCGCGGTCAACGGAGTGATCGGCACCTGGGCCGGGCCTTACGAGCCGGGCACCGCCTATGTGATGGCTCACCACTCCATCGGCGACATCGGCGACGGCCATCTCGGCAACTGGGGCTTCCAGGAGGGCGGGATGGGCGCGGTCGCTGATGCGATCGGCAGCGCCGCCCGGGAGCAGGGCGCGACCGTCCGCACCGGGGCCCGGGTGGCCCGCGTGCTGCTGGAAGGGGGCCGCGCGGCCGGCGTGGTGCTGGACAACGGCGAGGAGATCCGGGCCGGCGTGGTCGTCACGTCGCTGCACCCGCAGACCGCGTTCCTCGCCCACGTCGGCCGCGAGAACCTGCCCGACGACTTCGTGAGCGACATCGAGCACTGGAAGTCGCGCAGCGGGGTAGTCAAGATCAACCTGGCCCTGGCCGAGCTGCCGGACTTCACCGCCGACCCCGGCACCAGCCTGGGCGAGCATCACACCGGGTCGGTGGAGATGGCACCCAGCATGGAGTACATCGAGCGGGCCTTCCAGGACGCCCGGGACGGCCGGGCCGCCGCCCGGCCGTTCAGCGACGGAGTCATCCCCACCTCATTCGACAAGACCCTGTCCCCGGAGGGCACCCACATCATGTCGCTGTTCACGCAGTGGGTCCCCGCCGACTGGCACACCCAGCCGCACACCGAGCAGATCCGGGCCTACGCCGACCGCATGATCGACTGCTACAACGAGGTAGCCCCGAACTTCAAGAGCTCGATCCTGCACACCGACATCGTCGGGCCCTACGACATGGAGCACGACTACGGCCTGATCGGCGGCAACATCTTCCACGGCGAACTGTCGCTGGAACAGCTCTTCCACATGCGCCCGGCCCCGGGCTACGCCGACTACCGCACCCCCGTGCCCGGCCTGTACTACGCCAGTTCGGCCACCCACGCGGGCGGCGGCGTGTGCGGCATCCCCGGGATGCAGGCGGCCAAGGCGGCCATCGCCGACAAGAAAGCCGCCCGCCGCCGGCGCGCCCGGCGGCCATGACCGGAGAACCCCCAGCAGCAGCCAAACGGATGGCTCCCCCCGCTCCCGGTATCCCAGATCCGGCCTCTGCCCACCAGGACCACGGCCCTGGCGGGGCCTACCCCGTCCCCGCCGCCCGTTCCCCGCTCCTGCCGGGGCACGAGCACGACCCAGGCACCTACCGCCCGGCGCTGCTCGCGATGCTGGAGGCGCGCAGCGTCGCGGTGGTCGGTGCCAGCTCACGCCCCGGCAGCCTCGGTGAGCGGATGGCGGCGGAGGTCAGCCGGAGCCCCGCCGCGCCGCGCATCTACCTCGTCAATCCCCGCTACCAGCGGATAGCCGGGCAGCCCTGCCATCCGTCCCTCGCCGACCTGCCGGAAACCGTCGACCTCGTGCTGCTCGGCGTTCCCGACTCGGTACTGGCGGAACAGCTCAGCCTGGCGGCGAGCAGGGGCGACCGGTCAGCGGTGATCTTCGGCGGCGCCTACGAGGTCCCGGCGATCGCACCGGGGACGGCGGGGCTGCGGGCGCGGCTCGCCGACATCGCACACACGGCGGGGATGGCCGTCTGCGGAGCCGGCTGCATGGGATTCGCCAACGTCGCCTACGGGCTGCGCGCCGTCGGCTATGTCGAGCCAGACCCGCTGCCCGCCGGGCCTATCGCCTTGATCACCCACTCCGGCTCGGTATTCTCCGCCCTGCTCCGCACCCGGCGGGAGCTCGGCTTCACCCTGGCGGTCTCATCCGGGCAGGAACTCGTCACCCCGGCCGCCGCGTACGCGCGCTACGCGCTGAGCCTGCCGCAGACCCGGGTGCTCGGGCTGGTCCTGGAAGCCATCCGCGACCCCGGACTGCTGCAGCAGGTTCTCGCGGCAGCCAACGTTGCGGACATTCCGGTCGTGCTGCTGACCGCCGGTTCCTCGGCCGCCGGGCGGGCCATGGTGGCCGCCCATTCCGGTGCGCTGGCCGGCCAGGATGGCGGCTGGGAGGCGCTCGCCGACGCCCATGGCGTCCACCGGGTCGGCGATTTCGCGGAGATGGCGGACACGCTCGAGCTGTTCGCCATCGGGCGACGGGCCGCCAGGCCCGCGCGGCCGGCCGAGCCCGCCATGCCCGGGAGCGCCAACGGGATCGCCACAGTCCACGACTCCGGTCTTGAGCGCGCCCACACCGCCGACCTCGCCGAGGAGCTGGCGGTGCCGTTCGCGGCGATCAGCGATGCCACCAGCAAGCGGCTCGCGGAGGTCCTCGATCCTGGCCTGGAGCCGACCAACCCGCTCGACATGTGGGGAGGCAGTCGCAACGCCGAGCAGCAGGTGACCGAGTCGCTCGTCGCGCTGGCCGACGACCCGGCGGTGACGGCGGTGGCGCTCGCCGTGGACCTGCTCACCGAGTTCGACGGGGACCGCAGCTACTCCCTCGCGGTGAGCGCGGCCGCGCAGCGCACGGCCAAACCGCTCGTGGTCCTCGCCAACGTCGCAGCCTCCGTCGACCCGGCGGAGGCGGTGTGGCTGCGCGCGGCGGGGATTCCGGTGCTCGAGGGCGCGCGCAGCGGGTTGCTCGCCCTGCGCCACCTGCTCGAGCACGCGGGCCGCCCGGCGCGCGCGGAACCGCCACGCCTCGACCCCGGCCGGCGGGACCATTGGGCGCGGGTGCTGGAACAGGGGGAACCGGATGCCGCTCTGCTGTTCGGCCTGCTCCGCGACTACGGGATCAGGGTGGCGAGGGTCTGCCCGGCCGACGCCGTCGACGGCGCGCTCGCGGCGGCAGCCCGGATCGGGTACCCGGTGGTGCTCAAGACCGGCGAGCCGGGCATCGCTCACAAGTCCGACGCGGGCGGGGTCGTGCTCGGCGTCCGCGATCCGGCCCGGCTGACCGCCGCCTACGCCGACGTGGCCGGCCGGCTCGGGCCGCGGGTGCTCGTTTGCGAGACCGCCGGACCGGGCACCGAACTCGCCCTCGGCATCACCCGCGACCCCAACCTCGGGCCCCTGGTGGTGATCGGGGCGGGCGGCCTGCTGGTCGAGTTCCTGGCCGACCGGGCCGTGGCGCTGCCGCCGGTCGACCCGGCGCGGGCGTTGCGCATGCTCGGCAGGCTGCGCGTGGCCGGGCTGCTGGCCGGGGTGCGCGGGCAGCCGCCCGCGGATACCGGCGCCGTCGCCGAAGCGGTCGTCGCGGTCTCCGCGATCGCCTGCGAGCTCGGCGGCCACCTGGAAGCGCTCGACATCAACCCGCTGATCTGCGGCCCGGCCGGTGCGGTCGCGGTAGACGCGCTCGCGGTACGGCGCAGCGGCTGAGTCCCGCCACTCACGGGTGCACGGCTGCCAGCAGCGCGGCGTAGGAGCGGACGAGAGTGGCGCGTATGGGCGCGAGCAGCGGGCTGTCCATCTGCCTGCCCTCCGTCACCCACTGGTCCACCATGTCCATCGCCCGCGCCCGGTGCTCGGCGGCGGGCCGCAGCGCCGCCTCGTCGATCCCGAAGCTGAAGGCATACGACCGTGACAGCGCGTCCACCAGCGGCCCGGCGTCTCCGTTCTCCCCGCGCTGGTGCTGACGGTGCACGCCCCACCACTCGACCTCGAGCTCGGCGGCGCGGGCCGGGTCGGCCGGAGCCCCGTGCGCCAGGCGCAGCAGGGCGTAGAAGCGGCGCATGCACCGGCGGGCACCCGCCGCGTCGCTCTGGAGCTCGGGCGGCGCCCACAGCTGGTTGGCCCGGAGGACCAGCCACGCTCCGTGTACCGTCCTGACCCAGTCCATCCCGAACGCGCTGCGGACGACCAGGATGGACAGCACCAGGAAGCTGGCCCACCTGCGGCGGTAGTAAGCCACCCACACGGCGGCCTCCAGGCTGCCCACCCGGAGCGGGTTGAAGGCCCGCGGCCCGCTGGGTGGTTTCACCCCAGACCGCGCACCGTCGCTCACCGCGCCCCCAAGACGCCAGTCCGGACCAGAGGTTCCCGGGAGAACGCGACTTTACCCCGGGGAGGTACAAGGATAACGCGACCTTTACCCGGGCGTTTCAGAACAAGACGTACAGCTTGCGGATCGTCTCGTGGATCTGCCAGTTGCCCCGCCAGCCACGGGGGAAGACGGCGGTGTCGCCGGGGCCGACGTCCTGCGGCTGGCCGCCGTCCGGGGTGACCGTCATCCGCCCGGACAGGATGTAGACGGCCTCATTGGTCTCCAGGGCCCAGTGAGAGGGCCCCGGCGTGCATTCCCAAACCCCGACCTCCTGGTCACCGTCGGCCCACAGCGTCGTGCCCATGGTCTGCATCGGCTCGCCGGTGGCCTCCTCCAGCGGCCCCCAGTCCTCCAGATCGGCAGCGATCGCCCCGGCAAGGAACGGGGTGGCCGCGGTCGTGTCGGTCACGGCTGGTGCACCGTCCTCTCAGGAGATGGTCATCTTGCCCGGTGCCTGCTCCGGTGCCGCCTCTGGGAACGGCAGCGCGATCGGGTCCGTGGCCAGCCGGCTGCGGCCGGCGTCGTCGAACCGGTCCAGGCCGACGGTGGCCGGGTCCACGACCTCGGAATTGCCGGTGAGCGCCAGGTCGGCGGCCACCCGGGCCACCGCCGGCCCCCACATCATGCCCGCGCCACCGGCGCAGGCGACCGTGATCCCGGCCAGCGTGCCGTGCGGGCCGAGCGCCGGGCCGATGATCGGCAGGTGATCAGGCGTGTAGTCGATGGTCGCCGCCCAGGTCTTGCGCAGCCCGAGCCCGGCGGTGACCGGTACCAGCGTGGCGAGCCGCTCCCGCATGCGGGCCAGGTAGGCCTCATCGACCGAACCGGCCTCACCCGGCTGCTCGTCCGGGTTGCTCATCCCGAACAGCAGCCCGCCCTCCTCGGGGCGCCAGTACAGGCCGGCCGCCAGGTCGAAGACCATGGGTACCCGGGCGGGCCGCAGGTCCGGATGTGGCTCGGTGACGGCGACCTGGTGCCGCACGCCGCCCGCGGGGATCCTGATCCCGGCCAGCGCGCCCACCTCGGCCAGTTTCGGCCCGCCGGTGAGCACGACGAGGGGGGCGGTGACCGGCCCCGCGCTGGTCTCCACCCCGGCGGCGCGGTCGCCCGCCATCACCAGGCCGGTAAACCGTACGTGCTCGCACACCCGCACGCCGCTGATGGCGAGGGCGACCGTGTACGCGGTGACGTTCCGCGGCGGAGTGATGTAGCCATCGTCGGCGCAGAAGGTGCCGCCCAGGGTGCGGCCCGGCGCGAGGGTGGGATTGACCGCGTCGACCTCCGCGGGGTCGAGCCAGCGCACCGGCACCCCGAGCGAGGACTGCATGACCATTCGGTCCCTGGCCGCGGCCACCTCAGCGTCGGTGAAGCAGGGAAGCAGGTAGCCCTGGCTGACGAAGCCCGAGTCGGTGCCAAGCTCCTCCCGCTGGCCCAGGTAGAAGCGGCGGGACCACTGGCCGAGGCGCACCGCGACGGGCGTGCCGCCCTGCATCCGGACGACACCGGCGGCCCGGCTGCTCGCGCCCTGGCCGAGCATGCCCTTCTCCAGCAGCACCACCCGGTCCAGGCCCGCCCGCCGCAGGAAGTAGGCGCACCACGCACCGATGGTTCCGCCGCCGACGACCACCGCGTCGGCGCTGTCCGGGAGGCCTGGCGTGGGCATTGGCACGAGCCCGATGCTGGCATAAACTGAACGGTCAGTCAAGGCTGGTATCCAGGGGACGAAGGGGTGCGATGTACGGGCTGACAGGCGAAGACCTTGCGATCCAGGCACGCGCCGCCACGTTCGCGGACGAGGTGATCCCGCACGAGGAAGCGGCCGAGCTCGCGGGCGGCGAACTGCCCGCCGACCTGATCGCCGCCCACGCCGCCCGGGCCCGGGAGCTGGGACTCTGCGCCACGAACATGCCCAGGGAACTCGGCGGCGGCGGGTGCACCACCCTGCAGCAGGTGCTGGTCCAGGAACAGGTGGGGCGGGTGACCAACGCACTCGCCTGGGCTGTCTCGACTCCCCCGTCCTGGCTGCCGGCGGTGGCCACGGCCGACCAGATCGGCCGTTACGTCCGGCCCACCATCCGCGGCGAGCGTGAGGAGTGCTACGCGATCACCGAGGAGAACGCCGGATCCGAGGTGGCGGCCATCGAGGCGACCGCCCGCCGGGACGGCGACGGCTACCTGCTCAACGGCGTCAAGTGGCATGTGACCTCGTTCAATACCGCCGACTACGCCTTCTTCCAGGCCAAGCTGGACGGCGGGCCCCAGGACGGCGAGCACGCCATGTTCTTCGTGGACCTGCCGAGTCCCGGCGTGAGCGTGGTCCGTACCCCGGCGTACTCGCACACGATCAGCCACCACCACCCGATCGTCGCCTTCAGCGACGTCCGGGTGCCGGCCGCCAACCTGGTCGGCGCCGAGGGCGACGGGATGACCTTCGCCTACGAGTGGTTCCGGTTCGAGCGGCTGATGGTCGCCGCCCGCTGCCTCGGCGCCGCGGACCGGCTCACCGCCGAGATGACGGCGTTCGCCGCCACCCGGCAGGTCGGCGGCCACCCCATCAGCGATTTCGGCCTGGTCGCCGGGATGCTCGCGGACAGCCTCACGGAGCTGTTCGCCGCCAGGTCGCTGGCATACGAGACCGCCCGCGGCATCGACCGGGGCGCCGACGTCAAGGTGGCCCACGCCCAGTGCTCCATGGCCAAGCTCTACTGTTCGGAGATGGCAGGGCGGGTCGCCGACCGTGCGGTACAGGTCTTCGGCGGGCGCGGCTACATGCGCGAGAACGTGGCCGAGCGCTTCTACCGGGAAGTGCGGGTGGAGCGGATCTGGGAGGGCACCAGCGAGGTGCAGCGCGCGATCATCGCCGGCCAGATGGTCAAACGCGGCCCCGCTTCCCTGGCCTGACAGCGGGCCTGGCAGGGAGACTGGCTTCATGCTCGATCGGTTCGAGGAATTCGACATCGCGACCACGGGCACGACGATCCACGGCCGCCGGGGTGGGCAGGGGCCGCCGGTCTTGCTGCTGCACGGCATCCCAGAAACGCATCTGATGTGGCGCCAGGTGGCGCCACAACTCGCCGGGCAGTTCACCGTGGTCGCCACGGACCTGCGAGGCTTCGGTGCCAGCGGCACGCCGCCCAGCACCCCCGATCACGCGCCGTACAGCATGCGCGAGATCGCCCGCGACCAGGTCGAGGTCATGAACGCGCTGGGCTACCAGGAATTCGGCGTGGCCGGGCACGACCGTGGAGCACGGTGCGCCTACCGGATGGCCCTGGACCACCCGGCCGCGGTCGCCCGTCTCGCGGTGCTCGACATCGTTCCCACCGGTGAGGCGTTCGGCCGCGCGAACATGGACTTCAGCCTCGGGTTCTGGGTCTGGTCGTTCCTCGCAGCCCCCGAGCCCGTGCCGGAGCAGCTGATCGCCGGGGCGCCAGAGGTCATCGTGAACCACATGCTCGACACGTGGTCGGACAAGGCTGATGCGTTCCCCGCCGAAGTTCGCGCCGCCTACACCGGCCAGTTCCGTGATCCCGGCCGGGTCCACGCCATCTGCGAGCAATACCGTGCCGCCGCCACACTCGACTACCAGCACGACCAGGCCGACCATGGACGGCGGCAGATCACCTGCCCCACCTTGGTTCTCTGGAGTCACAGCGGCCCGATCGCCGGCTGGTACGAGCCGCTGGACATTTGGAAAGCCTGGGCCGGTGAGGTTCGCGGCGGACCCATCCCGGCCGGGCACTTCATCCCCGAAGAGGCTCCCGGCCTGACCGCCCGTTACCTCATCGAATTCCTCGCCTAACCCGGGGTCAGGCCGGCAGGTTCGCCTCGATGGCGGCGATGAGCGCCGGGTCCTCGGGAGTCGTCTGGGGGCGGAAGCGGGCCAGGACCCTGCCATCGGGACCGACCAGGAACTTCTCGAAATTCCACTGCACATCGCCGGCCTCGCCGCTGGCATCCGGCACCGCCGTCAGCTCCGTGTAGACCGGGTGCCGGCCGGGCCCGTTCACCTCGACCTTCTCGAGCATCGGGAAGGTGACCCCGTACGTCGTGGAGCAGAACTCGCCGATCTCCGCTGCGGTGCCGGGCTCCTGCCCCCCGAACTGGTTGCAGGGGAAACCGACGACGGCGAACCCGCGCCCCGCGTAGCGCTCGTGCAGCCGCTCGAGCCCGGCGTACTGAGGCGTCAGCCCGCATTTCGAGGCGACGTTGACCACGAGCAGCGTGGAGCCCGCCAGGTCGCCTAGCGAGCCGGGCTGCCCGGTCAGGGTGTTCACGGGAAGGTCATGCACGGTCACCGGATGGTCCTCCGCTCGGTTACAGGCTGCGTTGACGCCTCATGTAACAGCGGAGCCAGCGCCGGCATGCCCGCCCGCCCCGGTGCGGCGGGCATGCCGGCCTGTCAGCGGGCGGGGGCCGGGGCGGCGGACCAGACGGGCAGTCCCGGGTTCCAGACCGGCTCGCCCTGGTAGCCGCGCGCGACCATGGTGACGAACTGGTAGACGGCGTCCTCCTCCGACGAGAGCGGACCCGGCACCGCGTGTGGCGAGCTGAGGCCGCGCTGCACCGACTCGCACGCGTGCCAGTCCTGCCGGTTGGTGATGTCCCAGAACTCGACCGCATAGCCGGGGTCGAAGCCTGGCCGCGCCAGCGACTCCGGCGCGAACGCCCACGTGCACTCGATCCTTGTCCTGTCGGCGGCCAGCGGCACCAGCCGGTGCACCATGACGTAGTCGGGATGCAGGCTCAGCAGCACGTTGGGGAAGATGGCCACATAGAGGACGGTCCGCAGCCCCTTGGCGTCTAGCCCGCGCAACGCCGCCCCGTGGCTGGCCCCATCCAGCGACATGGTGGCCATCCCGTCGCGCAGATCCATCCAGCCGCCGACCCACATCCCGCCCGCGGGGTAGTTCTCGCCGCTCCTCGGTGGGCTCACCCGGCACAGCTCGGGGTGGATCACGGGGCAGTGGTAACACTCGTGGTAGTTCTCGGTGAGTATCTTCCAGTTCGCGGTCGTCTCGTAGTCGTGCTGCCCGGCCACCACGAGCCGTTCCAGCTCGTAGCGTGCGACGACATCGTCAAGCGTGGCGAGGCTGTCGGCGAGCGGAGGCGCGGTGGCCGAGCCGTCCACGAAGACCAGGCCGTGCCACTCGGCGACCGGCAACTCGTTCAGGCCCCACAGCCGCGCCACGAAGCCGGGCTGGTTCTTGAACCCGGCCGCGGCCCGCAGGCCTCCGTCCAGACCGTAGGTCCACGAGTGGTAGGGGCAGATGATGACCTTCTGCTGGGTGGCCGTGCCGCAGGGCAGCAGCTCGTGCCCACGGTGGCGGCACGTGTTCGCGAACGCGCGCAACACGCCGTGCTCATCGCGCACGAGCAGGACGCCACCCTCACCGACCGCCTCCGCGCGCTGGCCACCCGGCTCGGCTACCTGGTCGCTGCGGCCCACGCACATCCATCCGCCGCCGAAGAAATGGCGCTGCTCCCACTCGAACACGGCCGGGTCCACGTAGGCGGTACGGGGCAGCATCCTGCTCTGGCCGAACGGCGCCAGCGACGCGGCGAGCGCGGCCTGGTCGACGGGGGCAGGGGGACGTGCCGTTTGACTGACCATACAGTCAAGGCTATGCGGGGGGCCGGTTCGGTGTCCAGAGGAACACCGGGAAGCGGCGCTCTCGCCGGCTACGTGCTCATCGCCCGGCGTGGCAGACCATGAACATTGCCGTCAGTGGCACGATATTCTTCCTGTTCACGGCCCCGCGCGCCGCCACGCCCTCCGCGGGAGACAAGATGAAGCTCACGATTCGGCTCGCCGCACTCGCGGCCGCCGGAGTGCTGGCCGCCGGCTGCGGGACGTCCGGGCCGCCGTCGTCACCCTCACCCTCGCCGTCACCCCACGCCTCGGCCCCGGCGACGGCGACGGCGCCAACATCCGGCGCACCCAGCGGCCCCACGCCTTTCAGCTACCAGCCGCTGTTCCCGTTCGGGAGCCTTGCCGACGTCGAGGCCTGGCAGGCCAGCTACGCCACGGGCGGCCACCAGCCCTGGCACCTGAACCCCGGCCGCACCGCCCTCGCCTTCACGCAGGGGTACCTGGGTTTCCGCCGCATCAACAAGGTGGCGGCGCTCCGCATGAGCGGCCGGGACGCTCACGTGACCGTCGGCCTCACCCGCCCGGACGGTCACGTCAGCGCCGCCGCGGTCCTCCACCTGGTGAAATTCGGCTCGGGCCAGAACGTTCCGTGGGAGGTGGTCGGCACCGACGACACCACCCTCACCCTCGACATCCCCGCCTACGGCGGAACGGCCACCTCACCGGTCAGGATCGGGGGGAAGATCACCGGCGTGGACGAGAACCTGCGGGCCGAGGTTCACCAGCTTTCCGCCCGCGGCCCGGTCGGCAGCTACTGCTGCAGGCCGGCCGGTGGCCAGGCCAGGCCGTGGTCGCTCACCGTTCCGTTCCACGCCGCGTCCGGCCAGGTGATCACCATCGTGGTCCACACGGGCGGCCATGTCGCGGCGGTGGAGCGGTTCGCGATCACCGGCGTCCGGGTCGGCTAGCGGCTCCCGGCGGCGGGCCCGCCCCGGGCGCCGGCAGGTCCCGGAGGCCGGCCGGGCCCGCGGGCTGTGGGCGGGCGGGGCCTGGCGGCGGTAGTTACCCTGGTGGCATGCCCACGCCGCTCCGGGTCGCCGCCGAGGTCATCGTGGATGCCGAGCCCGAGGTCACCTGGCGGGCCGCGGTCGACTGGCCCCGCCGGGTGATCGTCCCCCTTGCCCAGTGGGGCCTGCGGTCGTCCCTGCGCCGTTTCGCCCGGCTGCTGCGCAAGCCGGCGCCGCAGGACTGATGCCCGTACCCATGTCCAAAGACTGACCTGCACCGCCCGCCGGCTGGAAGGACCGCCCTCGTGCCGTATGCAACCCCTGGCGCCGACATCACGCCGATCATCGACGCGCCCCCGACGCCGATCACCTACCTGGCCCCCGGCGGGCGCTTCCTGGCCCTGGTTCACCACGAGTCGCATCCCCCCATCGCCATGCTGGCCAGGCCCTATCTGCCGCTGGCCGGGATCAGGCTGGACCAGCGGCTCGGCGCCCGCCGCCGGATGCGCCGCCTGACCGGCCTGTCAGTCGTGCGGACCGGCGACGGGACGGAAACACCGCTGAACCTGCCAGCGGAAGCCCAGGTAGGCGCGCCCATCTGGGCCCCGGACGGGCGCCGCTTCGCGTTCAGTCTCGACCGCGTCGACGGGATCGGGCTGTGGATCGCCGACGCGGCCACCGGTGAGGCCAGCCCGGTGCCGGGGCTGACCATCCGTGACGTCCTGGGCGGCGACACCTCCGCCACGGGCGGAACCGTGCGGTGGTCACGCGACGGGCGATCGCTCCTCGTGCTGGCCGCCCCGCGCGCGCCGCTGATGCTGCCAGAGCCGCCGATCGAGCCACAGACCGATGAGACCGCCGGCAAGCACTCACAGATGGCCACCTACACCGACCTGCTGAGCACGCCCGCCGACGAGGACGCCTTCGAGGCGCTGGCGACGACGGTCCCGTGCCGGGTCGACCCGGCCACCGGCGCGCGGCAGGAGCTCGGACCTCCCGGGCTGTATCAGAGCCTTTACGATTCCCCGGACGGAACTCACCTGCTCGTGCACCGGCTCCAGCGGCCTTTTTCGTTTCGCGTCCCGTGGTTGTTGTTCGCGCGGCGGGTTGAAGCATGGGACGCCGCCGGGACGCCGGTCGCCGTCATCGCCGATCTGCCGGTGAGCGACGAGATTCCGCGCCAGGGTGTACCGACCGGCCCGCGCCTGGTGAGCTGGGAGGAGCGTGCCCCGGCCAGCCTGGTGTGGACGGAGGCCCTGGACGGCGGCGACCCGGTCACGCCGGCCGAGCACCGCGACCGGGTCATCCGGCTCGGCGCGCCGTTCACCGGCGAGCCCAGCACCGTTCTGGACATCCAGCACCGGTGCCTGGGCTGGTACGACCTGGACGAGCCGAACCGGCTGCTGCTGACCGAGCACGACCGCGACCGGCGCTGGCTGACCAGCTGGCTGCTGGACCTGGCGGAGCCGGACAAGCGCCGGATGATCTTCGACCTGTCCATGGACGACGCCTACGGCGACCCGGGCACGCCGCTGGTGGTGCTGCACCCGGACGGCAGCCGCACCGTGCTCGCCGACGGCCCGGCCATCTACCTGCGCGGCGACGGGGCCACGCCGGACGGGGACCGCCCGTTCTTCGACCGCTTCGATCTCGTCACGCTGACGGCCACCCGGCTGCACGAGAGCCCACCGGGATGCATCGAGCATGTACTCGGTTTCACCGGCGCCGGCGAGCCCGAGGTCGTGGTCTGGCACGAGAGCCCTACCGAGCCACCGAACCTGGTCGCCGCCACGCTCGACGGCTCGCGCTCCCGCCCGCTGACCGCCTGGCCGGACCCGCATCCACAGCTGACGCCGATCGCCAGGCGCCTGATCACCCACGATCGCGGCGACGGGGTGACCCTGTCCGGCATACTCCACCTGCCGCCCGGCCACGACCCCGCCCGGGACGGGCGGCTGCCGCTGCTGGTGTGGGCCTACCCGTTCGACTTCGGCGGCGCCGACACGGCCGGCCAGGTCCGGGGCAGCACCAGCGAGTTCACGCGGCTGACCGCGCTCGGGCCGGTCGCCTTCGTCCTGCGCGGGTACGCGGTGCTGGCGGACGCGACCATGCCGGTGATCGGCGACCCGGAGACTATGAACGACACCTATCTGGAGCAGATCGCCGCCGCCGCCCGGGCGCACATCCAGGCCCTGGACGAGGCGGGGATCATCGACCCGGCCCGGGTCGCGGTCGCCGGCCACAGCTACGGCGCCTTCATGACCGCCAACCTGCTCGCGCACACCGATCTGTTCGCGGCCGGCATCGCCCGTAGCGGGGCCTACAACCGCACGCTGACCCCGTTCGGCTTCCAGACCGAGCGGCGCAGCTTCTGGGAGGCGCCGGCCGTCTACGACCAGGTCTCGCCGTTCCGCTACGCCGACCGGATCAGCGCGCCGCTGCTGCTCATCCACGGCGCGCAGGACGCCAACTCGGGCACCTACCCGATCCAGTCGCAGCGGCTGTTCGACGCCATCCGGGGGAACGGCGGCACGGCCCGCCTGGTGGTACTCCCGCACGAGAGCCAC
>Ga0114129_10003732_pt1 | contig 21464 bp, 13 predicted proteins | sample RhiMetdeltSRZDD1_FD_80071 | JGI IMG/M metagenome (GOLD analysis project Ga0114129, IMG submission 80071) | Populus rhizosphere microbial communities from Tennessee, USA - Rhizosphere MetaG P. deltoides SRZDD1 (version 2) (version 2) | ecosystem: Host-associated > Plants > Roots > Rhizosphere >... | reverse complement strand
TATTCGGCTGGGATTCAGCACGATATCGGCTGGAACACGGTCGTCGATCTCGCCTACGTGGGCTCACAGACACGCCATCTGCTGCAGACGCGAAACATCAACCTCGTACCGTACGGCGCGCGGTTCCTGCCGGAGAACCGCGACCCGACGAGCGCCACCGGCGCCGCGCTTCCCGACAATTTCTTCCGGCCGTACCCTGGCTACGGCGACATCAACTTCTTCGAGAACAGCGGCATCGCTGACTACAACGCGTTCCAAGTGCAGGCGAACCGCCGTTTCACGCAGGGATTCCAGTTCGGCGTGGCCTACACGCTGTCACGTTCGAAGGATTACACGTCGGCCGTGGAGACCGGCACGAGCCCGGGACGGCTTCCGACGTATCAAGACGTGCGCGAGTGGACCTACGGCCTGTCTTCCTACGATCAAACGCACGTGCTGGTAATCAATTACACGTGGGACCTGCCGAAGGCGAGCACACTCTGGGACAACGCCGTCATGCGCGCCGTCCTGGATAACTGGCAGCTGTCAGGGATTTCGGCATTCGCCAGCGGCACGCCGTCGGGTGTGACGCTCGCGCTCACTGACAACGCCGACCTCACCGGCGGCGGCGACGGCACGCGCGTGGTCGTCACGGGCGACCCGAGCGTGAATGATCCGAGCTTCACACAGTGGTTCAACACGAGCGTCTTCGCACGGCCGGCCACCGGCGACGTCGGGAACGGCCACAAGGACATCATTCGCCTGCCAGGCGTGCACAACTGGGATATCACGCTGTTCAAGCGCGTGCCGTTCGGGGGCGGGCGACGATACTTCCAGCTGCGGTGGGAGATTTACAACGTGTTCAACCACACGCAGTACAACGGCATCGATACCACTGCGCGTTTCAGCGCCGCCGGCGCGCAAGTGAACCCGACCTTCGGTCAGGTCACGAGCACGCGCTCGCCGCGGATCATGCAGGCGTCGGTAAGAGTCGTGTTTTGAGATAGCTCTTGGCTCTGGGCTCTGGGCACGCCTAAAGCCAAAAGCCTTGAGCCAAAAGCCTTCTTTGCTACTCGTTCCGCAGCGCCACCAGCGGATCCACACGGGTCGCACGCGCTGCAGGAATCAAACACGCTGCGATCGCGACGAGGACGAGCAGCGTCGAGATGATCGCGAACGTCGCCGGATCGGTCGGCGTGACCTGGACGAGCAGGCCTTGAATGACCTTGCTGATGAAGAACGCCCCGACCAGACCGAGTGTGAGACCGATCGACAGCTGCATCAGACCGCGGCGAAGAATCAGCCAGCGAACCTGTCGACTCGCGGCGCCCAGCGCCATCCGCACGCCGATTTCCTGGGTGCGCTGCGTCACCGAGTACGCCATAACCGCGTAGAGCCCTACCGACGACAGCGTGAGCCCGATGAACGCCAGGATTGCGAACAAGCTCCCGAACACGCGGAACGGCCACCGCGTCTGCGCGAGCATCTGTTCCATCGTCTGAACGGTGAAGACCGGCTGATCCTGATCGAGGTTCTGCACCTCGCGTCGAACCGCGCTCATGATTGTCCCCGGTTCGAGGTGGCTGCGAATGAACAGCGTCGTCCCCAACGGCGCCTCCTGGCGATGCGGAAGATACATGACCGCTGCGGGCTCGGCCTCCTGCGGCTGGTTGTGGCGGATTGAAGGGCTCACGCCGACGATCGTGCGCCAGACGGGCGGCGGCTGCGAGGGCTGCTGGCTCCGCGCCTGCTGCGTTTGCACGAACCGGACGCGTTTGCCGAGGGGCTCCTCGCCGGAGAAGAATTGTTTGACGAACTGGTCGTTGACGATGACCGTCTCCGAGCCGGGTGAACCATCCTTCTCGTTGAACTGCCGGCCGCGACGGAGTTGCACGCGCACGACATCGAAAAAGGATGGACTGACCGTCACTGAGGTGACCTGGGGCGGCTTTTCGTCAGCCTTGGGCGCCGGCCGTCCCTCGATCTCGAAATCTCGTCGTCCGCCGCCGAATGGTGGAACGCTCGTGGTCAGGGCGACCGCGTCGGCGCCTGGAACTGCCGCGAGCTTCGGAACGAGCCGGTCGTAGAAGACCCGGCGCTCCTCCTGCGTCTTGTACTTCGTCTCGGGCAATCGCATCGACATGCTCATCAGATGATCGGTCTGGATGCCGATGTCGAGCGTATACAGCTTGAGGAAGCTTCGAATCATCAACCCCGCACCAACGAGCAGCACGATCGTCAGCGCCAGCTCCACGACGACCATCGTGCCGCTCAGCCATCGGGCGCGACGGCCGCCGGCGGTTCCGCGCCCGCTTTCCTTCAGCACTTCATTGACGTTCGTCCTGGAGACCTGCAGCGCCGGCGCGAAGCCAAACAGAATTCCGGTGAGGACGCAGATCGCAGCCAGGAAGCCGATCACGACGTAATCGACGGTGAAGATGATCCAGTAAGGCTTCCCAGTCTCGGAGACCGCCGCGTCGAACAAACGAACCCCGACGAGCGCCAGCAGCAGGCCGATGACGCCGCCGATCGTGCCGAGGACGACGCTCTCGACGAGCAACTGACGGACGACGCGCCAGCGCGTCGCACCCATTGCAACGCGCACGGCAATCTCGCGCGCGCGGTGGGCCGACCGCGACAGCAGCAGGTTCGCGACGTTGGCGCACGCAATGAGCAGCACGAATCCGACTGCGCCCATCAGGGCAAGGAACACGGTCCTGATCTGACCGCCGTTGAACCGTTCGTTGAAGGTCTGGACCTCCAGCTTCGGGAAGTCCTTGTTCGTCTCGGGGTACTGCGAAGCGAGACGGCCGGCAATCCCGTTCATCTCGGTTTGCGCTTCTTCGCGGCTGGCTCCATCGCGTAAGCGGCCGAACACGCCGAGGAAGCGAGCCGTCCGCCGCTCCTGATCCTGAGTCGGGATGAGCGGCACCCACATGTCCTGGTTCGAGGGGAACTTCATGCCGTCTGGCATGACGCCGACGATCGTCGCCGGCGTGCCGTTGATCCTCATCGGCCGTCCGAGGATGTTCGGATCCGAACCGTAGCGGTTCTTCCAGATGCTGTAGCCGAGAATCACGACCATCTCGGCGCCTTTGCGATCCTCCTCGGGTGCGAAGTCGCGACCGAGGAGCGGCTGTTGACCCAGGAGGCTGAACGCATTCGCTGAAACCCACGCGCCCCGGACCTGCTCCGGCATACCGCGTTCATCGGCGCTGTTGAAAGGCGTCGGACTGAACGCGCCGAGGCCGATGAATGCGCGAGTCTGGCTTCGAAGGTCCTGAAAGTCGGGATATGAAATGCTGGGATTGCCGCCGCGTGTGTCACGAGACGAGAGCATGTAGAGGCGCCCCGAATCCCTGAACGGCAGGCCGCGGATCAGCACCGCGTTCACGAGCGTAAAGACCGTGGCATTTACGCCAATGCCAAGGGCCAGAGCAACGACCGCGACGGTCGAGAACCACTTGTCCTTGACGGTCAGCCGGACGGCGTAGCGCAGATCCTGGAAAAGGCTCATAGGGCGTCTATACGCAACAGGAACCGAACTGGTTCGCTCTCGAACGGCTATTACTCGAGATCGTTAACCCGATTCAGGCTTTGGGCTCAAGGCCTTTGGCTTTGGGCCTCGAGCCAAGAGCGGTTTGACGCGTCGGGATCAACGATCGGCAATTCGCTGCTCGAGCGCGCTGCGATCCCACTTGGCCAGGTTCGCAGCGGCCTCGTAAGTCGATTGGAGGAAAGTCAGCAGCGTCTCGTCCGGCGACGATGACTGGCGCACGACGTCGTAGGGAAGAATGAATTCGCGCACATCCGGACTATAGAACGCGTCCGCGGGACCGACGGTTGCAGTCGAGAATCCAGCCGGCTCGGGATAGGCGTAGGAGTAGAACGCCGCGTACGGGACGGCGCCGCCGCCTGGCCAGAAACCACAGCTGCTCACCTCGTGCGAGTAGGCCTCGCGTGTGACACGGTCGGGCAGATGCGGAATTCCGCCCGGATGCTGTGGCGCGGGACGCCCCGAGAACCTCGTGACCGCGAGATCGCCGGCGCCCCAGAAGAAGTGGACCGGACTGCATTTCCCGATGAATCGTGCGCGAAACGTCTTGAAGATTCGGTCCGCCTGAACCAACACGCGCCAGAACCGGTTCACGTACTCGGCGTCGTACGCGCGATGGGTCTCGTCGAGCTCGAACGCGATCGGATCGGGAACCTCGTTCGGCCTGGCGTAGATCTTCACCGGCAACTCGAGATCGTCGAGTTGCGTCATCAGGCGCTTGTAGAACGAAGCGACCGACTGCGGCTCGAGACCAAAACTGCCGACTCCTCCGTCGCTGGACTGAATCGCGAGCCGGTGCCCGATGAAATCGAAATCGATCTCGAACGTCCGGACGCCGTGAGCGATTGGCGAGGTGGTAAGGCCGCGAGCCGTGACATACAACGTGACGTGCCAGCCGTGATTCATCCACGGGCTCTGCGCAAGCCGAATCTTGCCGACAATCTGCGTCCACATGTGCAGCGTCTCGCACGAATCGGCCCACGCGTCGAGCGGAAGGGGCGGCCATGCGTCAGATCGTGATACAGCGGGCATCGGCTTCTCCTGTCTCACGTCCGGAGGTGACGGAGATCACGGACAAAAGTTTCACCGCGGAGCCACGGAGAGCACGGAGGATTTGTGATTTTCCCGTGTGCTTCGTGGCTCCGTGGTAAACGCTTTTCTCCGTGAGCTCCGCCTCCTCCGTTTCCGCGGCTCAGCGCGACAACCGGGCGATGAAGCCACCGCCGGCGTTCATCGCCACCTCCAGCGACTGCTTGCGCGTAAGCTCACCTGATTCGACGGCAACGGCGTCTGCCGTGTCAGGTTTGTCCCGGACGATCCTCGCACGATACGTACCGTCGGGCAGAAAGTCGAGCGGGACAGTCAGCGTCTTCGCCGCAGGACCGTTCAGGATCGCGACGAACCACTGCGAGTCGCGGCGGCGCGCGAACGCGGCAACCTCGCCAATCTCCGACATCGGCAGCACGATCGTCTCGTCCCACACGCTTGGAATGCTCTTGATCACGTCGACCGCAGGGTTTTCCAGCAGGCTCGACGGATGCGCCCCGTAGACCATCAGCGGAGACGTGAACACGGCGGCGGTCGCGATTTGGTGCGTCCACGTCGTGTCCTTCTTGCGGTCGTTGAAGATCACCGGCGTGTAATCAGCCGCGCCTGCCAGAAACCTCGTAAACGGGACGGTCGCCTCGTGCTGCGCGCGCGTCTCGGCGCGCCTGTACTCGAGGCCGAAGATCGCCTCGCGCGTGAGCTCGTTCGGCCAGGTGCGTTCCTGTCCGGTCGGCTTGTTCGCGCCATGGAAATCGACCATCAGGTGCGACTCGGCCGCCTCGCGCAGCACGGCATCGTATCGATCGATCACCTCCTTGGCCTCGTGATCGAAGAAATCCACTTTCAGACCAACGGCGCCGGCATCGCGGCAGGTCTTGAAGAACGCCGCCCGCGACTGCGAATCCCGGAGATCACGACTGTGCTTCCAGAGCCAGATGCCGACGTTGAGCTGACGCGAGTACTCGACGAGCTCGCGAAGTTGGTCGGGCGTCCACTTCTGCCAGAACCCTTCGATCAGGTTGTACTCGAACCCGAGCCCGTTGGCCAGGCGTGAGAAATTCTTCATCTCCTCGACCGTGTTCTCGCCGCCATCGAGATATCTCCAGACGGCGCGCCCAGGCTTGATCCACTCCGTCGTGATCCCTTGCGGAAAGATTCGCGCGTCGGGCGGCGCGGCAAGATTGTGGACAACGTCGCTGTTGACGACCGCAGTCAGATCCGCCCCAATCATCACCACCCGCCACGGCGTCGTGATCGTGCCTCGAATCGACGCCGGCTTCGCCAGCCGGTCCACGTCCTCCTTGTAACGCAGCGTGAACGGATACGATGCCGGCACCGCGTGCCCGAGCCTGACGTTGAAGCCGCGGTGCCCGTCCCCCTGAAGCGCCATCCCAGCGTAGCCGGTGAGCGCCGCTTCCGTGATGGCCGCGTAGCCCAGACCTCCCGGCAGCTTCACGGTCATCGGTGGCGCGGCCCATTCGCCCGAAGCAACCTCCGCGACAGGCTTCCGCGTCTGCACCTCCTCGTAATGGCCGCGATTCAGATCGGCCACCCACACGAGGCTGCCGTCCGGGACGGTGAAGCTCGTCGCGGCGTCCGGCACGCGATTCTGATCGTCACGCCCGGGAACGACGAATCGAAACCCGACGCCGTCGTTGAACGCGCGAACTTCGATGGTGTAACCAGTGGCGCTCGCACGGTGCCGGACGGCGATCCGCGCGCCGTTGAAGCGGTCCGCCGCAACGGCGTGGACGCCGTACCAGGGGTACGTCCTGTTTCCCTTCTGGTTTTCGACGGCGCCCACGACCGCGTCCTGCGAAAGGTTCACACCATCGACGACAATCCCGAGCGCCGAAGTTTCGATCACGGATCGCCCCTTGAACGCTACGTCGTAGAACAGACGATTGCCGCGGGTGAGCAACGCGAATCTGATTCGTCCATCCGGGCTGGTCACCTCCGTTCGGTGATTCTGCCGAGCGGCGATCGGAGCGCTTAGTGGTCGTGCCGCGAAGAGCAGGACGACGAGGGGAGCGGCCGTGCCTGAGAGCGTGCGTGTCCACCGTGTGATCATGGCGCGTCTCCGGTTTTCGTGCACTTTACCGGTAAAGTATAGTGATGGGCGGCTTCGAGCCGAAATGCTGACGCGCCGTACGTTCATGACGTTGCCCGCCGCGCTGACCCTTGGCTTGCCGCGAGCAACGACGAGGGGCGTCCCGCGGGCCACGTCGAGGGGCGGACTCGCGAACGCCGATGCGCTGAACCTCGCCGCAATGGACCGCTCCCGCGTGCTGCGCGCAGCGAACCAGTATGTCGGACAACAGCCCGTCACGATCACGGCTGCTCGAAGTCCGCGAAGCGCGGGCGGACTCCACGACTACTTCTCAGAGGGAGATTACTGGTGGCCCGACCCCGCGGACCCGAACGGACCCTACATTCAGAAGGACGGGTTGAGCAATCCTGACAACTTCGTCGCGCATCGGCACGCGCTCATTCGGCTCAGCCTGCACGTGCCGGCGCTCGCGAGCGCGTGGATGCTGACCCACGATCGCCGCTACGCGAAGCACGCAGCCGCTCACCTGCGGGCGTGGTTTCTCGACGTGGACACGCGAATGAATCCGCACCTGCTCTACGCGCAGGCGATCAAGGGACGCTTCACCGGACGCGGCACCGGTATCATCGACACCATTCATCTCGTCGAGGTGGTTCGAGCAATTGATCTGGTCGAGGAAGCGCTGACGCCCGCAGAGCGCGACGGCATTCGCGACTGGTTCGATCGGTATCTGACGTGGATGACGACCCACGAGTACGGGCAGGCCGAGCGCGATGCGAAAAACAATCACGGCACCTGCTGGGTGATGCAGGTCGCAGAATTCGCGCGCTACGTACGGAGACCGGATCTCACCGATTTCTGCCGCCAGCGGTTCAAGACCGTACTTGCGCCAGGACAAATTGCTCCGGACGGCAGCTTCCCCGAAGAACTGCGCCGGACGAAACCGTACGGCTACTCACTCTTCAATCTGGATGCGATGGCGACGGTCTGCCAGACTCTCGGGACACCGCAGGACAACCTGTGGACGTGGGAGCTGCCCGACGGCCGGGGCATGCGCAAGGTGCTGGAGTTCATGGTCCCCTACGTCCGCGACAAGCACTCGTGGCCCCACAAACCAGATGTCATGTACTTCGATCAATGGCCGGTGCGGCACGCGGCGCTGCTGTTTGGCGGGCTCGCATTGGACCGCGCGGAGTACATCGAGGTGTGGCGGAAGCTCGATCCGGATCCGACGGTCGATGAAGTCATCCGGAATTTCTTCATTCGGCAGCCGCTGTTGTGGGTAAATAAAGACGGCGGGGTCTGAAGACCCCGCGCTACAGTTTGACCCGTCACACTCGCTTGTTGGAGCCGCGCCTCTCGCGCGCTGTAGCGCGGGGTCCTTTAGACCCCGCGCTTTCTCCCTCTAGCTTCTAGCTTCTAGATTCTGTGTCTGGCGAGCGCCTTTCAGCTCGCGTGGACCGTCAGCGGCGCGCTCAAACGGACCGCGACCACAGCGCCCCGGCCGAGGCGAACTTCCTTGCCGCGCGTCGTCAGGACGACTGCCGTGCCGGCTCCGCCGCCTGCGGTCGCGCCAATCGCCGCGCCCTTCTTCCCGCCGGCCAGACCGCCGATAATCGCGCCGCCAGCCGCGGGGATCGCGATCGTGGCTGCATCCTTCTGCTTCGTCGCGGGAGCAACCGCGGCCCACGGGCGCGTGCTCATTCGGTACGATTCCCCTTCACCGGCGGGTGTGATCGAGTAGAACCGCATGCCGAGTCGCGCCCTCCCCTGCACCTTTCCGGACCGGCGTGCCGATGTCACCGCGCCCCGCACCGAACTCCCGGCGCGGAGAACAGTGTGACCCCCAATCGTGACGGGATTCACGAGTTGCGCGCCAACCGGATCTTCGACGCGCGAGATGTCGGAGCCGACGCCGTTCTCCAACCGCAGCCGAAGCACCGTACCTGCGGGGATCGTCATCGTGCGCGGCACGACGGCGCTCGGAGCCGCCGCGAGGTCAGGGGCGGCTACCACTGCACGTTCAGGACTCGTTGGCGCAGCGGCCAACGTTGGATGAAGCGTTACAAAAGCCGTGAGGACGGTCGCGAACTGCGGAAGCGCTCGTCGCATCATTGGATGCCTCCTCAACGATGCGTAGCGCAAGAGCCATGCCCGCACGTACGACGGTAACCTCAGCGGACCAAGTCCTGCATTTCCCGAGAATTCTGGTACTCTCCCGCGGTTCTCTGCAGGTCGTCGCGGAACGTCTGTCCATCCTTACGGACGACGTTTTCCCAGATTACGTCATCGGCACGACTATTTTGTGATCGGGCGAATCGTGCGCACGCCAAACACGGCGGCGATTTCGTTTCCGTTCGTCGCCTCGAATTTGACGGTAACCTTGTCTTTGCCGCGGACGACATCAGCGGGAATGCGGTACTCGACGTCGAAGAAACGCGCGACCGCGCTCTGCGGCACGATCTGCTCTCCGACGCGCGTACTGTCGACGAAGACGTTGAACGTCCGCGGCCGGCGATTGTCGCTGTGATAGGTCACGACGAGCGTCATCGGCTGTGATGCGTCGACGGGCACATCGTACGAGAACCACTTCGCGCCGCGCCGTCCCGGGCGCCCTTCAACGTCGACCCTTGAAGTCTCTTCCCCCTGCTGATTGAAGTCACGCTCGATCTGCGGCTCTCCCGGTTGGACGAACGCAACGGTCGCGGCTTCGAGCTGACGCTGGTGCTCCCGCTCGGCCGCGATCTCGGATGTCCTCTTCTCCCACTCGGCAGGCGTGTACAAATCCCAGTACGCCGCGTATGTGCGCCGGTGCAGGCGATAGAACGGTACAAATTCGACGTCACGGTCCCGACCGACGCCGTTACTGCGAAACGTGCCGGGCTTGTCGGCGACCGCTTTCAGCCAAGTCGCGATCGGCTGCTCCGCAGCCACCAGCACCGGCACGTTCGGCGCCGCGGGTCGACCTCCGCGTCCGCGGTCCACGGCAGGGCCGAGATCGGCGGCAAGAACCAGCGGTCCCCACATCAGCGCGGCGCGTCGCGGATTGTCCGCGAGCGCCTCGACGCGCAGTGCCTTCGGAAGAACGAGTGAAATGGTGTCGCCGGTCTTCCACGTGCGTTTCAATTCCACGTACGACCCGGGCTTCGAGAGCGCCGGCGCGTCCGTGTCATTCACTTTGACGTTGAACCCATCGCCAGCCCACCAGGGTCTTCGCAACGCAACCGTGAACGCCTTCGGTGAGGCCATCGTGAGCTTCATCGATGCGCTGTCGCCCTCGGGAAAGGTGGTTTCCATCTGCAGCTTCATGCCAGCAGCATTCCACTCAGCGGCCGACGGCGCGTAGATGTTGACCCACAGGCGAGCGCCGGACTCGTAGAACAGACCAAGTCCATGCAGCGCGTGACTTTCCATCCCCGTCCCGACGCAGCACGTGAAGCTCCGGAACATGTTCTGGTACTCGCGCTGCACGCCTCGTCCGACCGGCACCATGTAGCACATGCTGCCGTCGTTCGGATCGATCGATCCCAGAATGTGATTGAAGAGCGCACGCTCGATGAAGTCCGCGTACTCGATGTTCGGCTCGAGCGAGAACAACAGCCGACTGAATTTGTTCATGTTGTAGACGTTGCACGTCTCTGCGGTGCGCCCGTCGGCGATCTTGCTCAGTTCGTCAGCATCTCTGAAGTACTCATCCTTTCCGTGCCCGCCTGTCGCGAAGGAGTGATGGTGTGCCACGCGATCCCAGAAGAATCGTGCGGCGGTACCGTCGCCACGGTCCCCGGTATACGCAAAGCGCACGGCCGATCCAAGCAGCTTCGGCACTTGCGTATTGCCGTGCAGTCCTGAAAGCGGATCCTCCTGCCGCTTCAGGGGATCAACCACAGCGTGATGCTCGAAGCGATACGACAACGCAAGCCACCGCCTGTCGCCGGTGTCCGCGTACAGGTCCGCGAGCACTTCGTTCATGCCGCCGAACTCGGTGTTCAACATCTTCTGCGTCTGCTCTTCGGAAAGCGGTGCAAGCACGCGCTCAGCCCATTCCGCGTACTTGATTTCAATCTGGAGCGCTTTGACGTTGCCCGTGTAGCGGTACGCGTCGCGAAGTCCCGCGTACGTCTTGTGAAGGACGTACCACGGAGACCAGAGCCCGTTCAGATCGAACGACGCAGACCGGATGTTGCCCTTGGAAACTTCGGCAAATGCTTCCCTGCCTCCGGCGAGTGCGCCGAGGTACCCATCGCCCTGCTGGTCCTGAACCTCCTGCAGCTGGTCGACGATGTAGTCGGCGCGCTGCTTCAGGCGAACGTCGCCCGTCGCGGCCCACATGAGGCTGACGGCGGACAGGTAATGCCCGGCAATGTGTCCGGTCAGGTTTCTCTTGTCGCCGTCCCAGCCGCCATAGGGTTGCGCTTTCGGTTCCAGCCCAGCGCGCTGCCGGTAGTACGCGAGCATGCTGTCGGGCTCGAGCGCGAGCAGGAATTTCGCATCGAGTTGTTGCGCGTGCGCGAGCGGGCCACCGGTCAGGCGGACGGCAGAGAGCGGGAGCGGTCGCGCGACGGTTGGCACGGCGGGCGTGATTCGTTGAAAGGTGGTGCCGGTGGAGAACGCGATGGCGGCAAGCGTCACGACGAGACCGCGATTGCGCGTAAGCGTTTTCATTTGCAACCACCTACAATCAGCAATCATCAATCAACAACCAACAATTCTCCGACTCACCCGATGATCTGTTCCCAGCCGTTCCGATATTGCTCGCGACGACCGAGCTTGCTGGCTTCCGGTGAATTCGTGAACTCCATTCGCCGGGCGTCCCACATCAACCGCTTGTACGGCACGCGGAGCGCGATATTCCCCAACGTCACGGCTTCGGCAAGCGCCGCGACCTCTTCGAAACTGCCTCGAGATTTGGGGCCGTTCTTTATCGCATTCGTCCACTCATCGTCGGGGGTTGTCGTGTCGACGTCCTTCACGACGATCGAGCCCTCGAATGCGCGCTGGCGACTCAGCGGAATGAGCCGAGGTTTGTTGGCCCTGAAGTCGCACAGGATTTTGCCCTTGTCGCCGATGAACAACATCCCCTCGTCCGACAGATCCTCGTGGTCGTCGTACAGCTCCTCGGGCGTTTGCGGCTTCATGCCGCCGTCGTACCAGAACGTGTCGACTGAAGGACGTTCGGCGGTCGCGGGATGACGCCAGCGGATCGTGCTCGCTCGCGGAAAACCGACCATCGACACGTGCCCGCCATCGCTGACGCAGTCCTGATCGACGAAGGCTTCGACGTTGGGACGCGCCTCGACGAATTCGGGCACGCCGAGATTCAGGATTCGGTACGGCTGCCAGAGGCTGTAGAAGCCCATGTCGGCAAGACAACCTGCTCCGTACGGATACCAGCCTCGATAAAGAACGAACGTGTAATTCGGGTGGTAAGGGCGATCAGGTTCTGGCCCCTGCCAGAGCGCCCAGTTGAATCCGTCCGGTACGGCCGGCCCCGAAGAGTAATACTCCTGCCATCCCTGCGGCCAGAACGGCCGATTCGTCCAGTTGTGCACTTCGCGCACGTTCCCGATCACGCCCGCCTTGATCCAGGCAGCCAACGTGTGACGGTCCGGGTTGTTGCTGTAGGCGAGCAGGTGAGAGGGCGCGCGGCTGTCGCGAGCCGCCTGCACCGTTCGTCGTACCTCGTACAGCACGTTGGCGACCGGCTTGTGCGAAATCGCAGCCTTGCCCTTTTTGAGCGTGGCGATGTTGATGCTGCCGTGCTGGTGATCCGGCGTAATGTTGACGATGCCCTGGATGTCGGTCTCCTTCTCGAGCATCTCCCGATAGTCTTCGTACGATCGAATGCCGGCGCCCGGTCGATCTCGCTTCTTGTAGTACGTCTCCATGATCTGGCGCGCGACGTCGCGCCCCGCCCGAATCCCTTTCTCCCCTTCGCCCCAGGTCGGCTCGTCGAGAAACTTCCGGATCCGGTCGCGATTGCCGTACGCGTCCCAGTCGAGGTAGTTCCGGCTGTCCCGGTTCGGGTCGACCACCGCCACGAATTGCAGATCGGCCCGGCTCACGAGGCCCGTATTGACCTGACGTTGCGATTGCGTCCCGCACCCCACCTGCGCGAGGACGATCATGTCGCTCGGCGCGCGATAGCCTTTTCCTCCGAGCACGCGACGCGGAACGATGGTGAAGGCCGACGCTGCAGCCAGGCCTTCGAGAAACTCGCGGCGGTTCAACGTGTCCATATCGTGCCTCCGGGGAGGAATGACGAGTTGCGCGATTGGTGATTGTAGATTGGTCTCGCTTCCCCCGCGCAAGTTTCAGGCGTCTTTCCGGTCGACGACGCCGCTCAGCCGCGCGACGATGTCCGCAGGAAGCTCGACCGCCTTCATCACCGCGTCGTCACCCTTCTTCACGCACGCCGTCGTCATCGTTCCGGTTCCGATCGTCGTCTCATCGCGCGCGATCGTGAATGCGTACTGGATGGTCCGGCTCGTGATTGCCGAAATCTCGACGGTGACGTCGAATTCATCTTCGAAGAACAGCGGCCGCTGGAACTCGAACGCCGCCGCGAGCCGCGGCCAGGCGATCGGGGCGCCGGCGCGGGCAATGGTCATCCCGGCCGCACGCCACAGCGCGTGCTCGGCCTCCTCCATGTACTTGAACATCGATGAGAAGTGGACGATGCCCGCCATGTCGGTCTCGGCGAACTGAACGCGCCGGCGGTAACGGAATCCGTGCGGCACTACCAGCCTCTTCGTCGGGTTGGCCACTGTAGTGCGGGGCTCTCACGCCCCGCCAGCGCGGCGCGGTCTAAAGACCGCGCCCTACAGATGATCGCCATTTCGGATGGCTACGGGCGACGCCCATTGGGAAGAACGAGATGATTGGCTTTTTCCGGAACTTGATCGGGCGCCAATCCCGCATGCCACGGCGGGATCGGGCGCTTTCCGGGCTCGTAGAGCGATTCCATCGGCTTCCATACCGTGTCGACGCGATCGGTGAAGAGATCGCCGATCAGCAGATCCGTGATGGTGCCGCGAAGCTCGGGGTAATGTCGCACGAAATTGCCGAAGCTGAACCCCTCGTAGTACTCGCATACGAGCCGTCGCATCCGATCGACGCCCTCGTTGAAGAGAGCGCCCCATCGGCCGAGCTGACGTGCGCTCGTGTCGCTCTTCGCCAGACCGTCGACGATGGCCTCTGCCGCCATTTCACCCGATCGCAGTGCCAGCAACACGCCCGACGAGTACAGCGGATCGAGAAACCCGAACGCGTCGCCGACGAGGACCCACCCGGCGCCGGCCACTGTCGTCGATCGGTACGAATAGTCCCGGGTGAGAAAGTAGCCCGTCGCGCGCCGCCCCATCGAGACGCGCTGTTTGACGACGGGACACCGCTCGACTTCTTCCTGGTACGTCTGTTCGTGGCTGACGCGCCCCTTGAACAGATAATCGAACGGCGCGACCACTCCGACGCTGACGATGTCGTTGTGGAGGGGGATGTACCAGAACCAGCCGTTCTTCCTCTCGGTCTGGAGCACCATGGTGGCGCCTTCGTCGCGGCCGGTGTCGCGGTACGCGCCCTCGAAGTAGGTCCAAATCGCGCCCTTGTTCAGCATCGGGTCCCACAGGCGCAGCTTGAAACGATTCTGCAGCAGCGCTGCCTGGCCGCTGGCGTCGACGACGACGTTCGCGCGGATCTCACGGCGGCTGCCATCGGTATCGCGGATCCTGACTCCAGTCGCACGCTCGCCATCGAACAGCACGTCCAGAACGTGCACGCCCTCATGCGCATCGACGCCGTGCTCGCGTGCATTCTCGAGCATCATCTGATCGAACTCGCTTCGCGCGACCTGCCACGTCTGCGAGCACTCGTGCGGCTTGTTGTCCCAGAAGTAGAACGGAGCTGACAGTTTGCCGCTCGCGTTGACGAACTGCACGCTGTATTTCTTGACGAAGTGACTCCGCTGCATCTTCGGCAGCATGTTCAGCTTCCTGAGCACCCAGTACGTTTCCGGGATCAGCGACTCGCCGATGTGGAAGCGCGGGAACTTCTCGCGCTCGAACAGGCCGACACGATGGCCGTGCCGTGCGATCAGCGTGGAGGTCGTCGATCCGGCAGGGCCGCCGCCGATCACGACCACGTCGTAGTCAGAGTGAGGCATGGATGTAGACGTTCATGCGCCGGGGCCGGGAACCGGGGAGCGGAGACCGGTCTTCATCGCTCCGGCCCCTGGCCCTGGCCCCCGGGCTCCGGCCCCTGGCCCAGAGCCCCGGCCCACGGTCATCACGTGTAGCGGATCCCCGTGTGTTCTGGCAGGAAGAAGCGTTGCAGCAACACGTCTACGCGCAACAAGCCGTCTCGCTGGAGCGCGATCCGCTCGGAACTCAGAGTCGAGAGATATCCCTCGGCGTCTAACGTCGTCAGCGGCTCGCGAAAGCGCTCGAGCGGATCCACGCCGTACTTCTCCTTGAAATACGGCGGCGCAACCCACCCGCGTTTGAGCTGAAGGACGAACTCGCGAATCATCCGTTCCTCGTCGCTCGGACGGTACGCGCGGCCGAGCGGCAGCTCGCCACGATCGAGGGCGTCGCTCCAGGCTTCCCACGTGTCCACGTTCTGCAGGTGCACGCCGTTGATGTGGCCGAACGATGCGACACCGAGCCCCGCGAGATCGGCCCCTTCCCACAACCGATCGCGGTAGACGAATTTCGTGGACGAAGGGTTCTTCACCGCCGTGTAGGCACTCCCGATGTAGTAGCCCGCGCGCTCGAGCGTCTCGAACGCCTCGCTTACCCAGCGCCGCTTGGTCGACCAGCTGGCAACCGGTTCGGTGAACTGGCCGGTCCCTTGGAGAAGGTTGCGGCTGATCGTCGTGTTGTACGGCAACTCCATCTGGTAGATCGTGACGCTGTCGGGTTCGAGCTCGAGCGTCCGCGTGATGCAGGCCTTCCAGTTCGCGTCGGTCTCACCGAGCATGCCCGCGATTAGGTCGATGTTGATTTGCGGAAACCCCATCGCCTGCGCGGATCGGTAGACGCGTTCGATCTCAGGTGAGCGATGCGCGCGGCCATTCACCTCCAGGATTCGATCATCGAAGTTCTCGACGCCGAGACTCAGTCGCGACACACCAATCTGGCGGAGAGTATCCAGCTTCGCCTCGGTGAGCGTGCCCGGCTCGCACTCGAACGTGATTTCTTCCGCGCCACTCCAGGACCCCGCCGCGGTCAGCCGGCCGACGAGCCTCTGGAGCTGCGTTGTCGACAAGAATGACGGCGTTCCGCCGCCGAAGTACACGAAATCGAGCGAACGGTCCGCGAGCGCCGGCGTCGCCGAGTACAACTCCCACTCACGCGCCAGCAGGTCCAGATACGCCTCGACCTCTCGCGCGTTCTTGTTCACGTAGACACGGAAGTAGCAAAAATGACACTGCTTCCGGCAGAACGGGATGTGGAGGTACAAGCCGAGCGGAACATCGGCCGGCCGGGACTGAAGGGCGTGACGCCCGTCCGTCGCCGCAGCGGCACGGGACCAAATGGAAAATGGCGGGTAGTTGGCGACGAAGTAGCTGCCGACCTCGGTCTGGTCGAGTTCGGCGACCTGGGAATCTTGGGCCATTCCCGTACTATAGACGACGGGCCGACGTTTTCGCTTACAGCGAAAACGTCGGAAGGGAAAAGGCAAAATGGAAAAGGGAAAAAGGTTTCCCTTCTCCCTTTTCCCTTTTACGGCGCTGCCCCCATCAGCACCATCGCATCCAGCGTCGGCTTCTCGACTCCGCCGGCACGCTCGATCGTGACAGCAAACGCCTTGGCGACATCCGCCTTCGTTTCACTGAGCATCATCGTCGAGCCAGCCGCATTCGGTGCGAGAAGGCCGGCGCTGACCGGCCCGCCGGCTGCGATCAACCACAGCTGGTAGACCTCGGTCGAAGGCAGCGCGGGCAGCGCAGCGGCCGCGAACAACACGCCGCGCGATCGGCTCCAGAAGGCGCGCGCCGTCGCGTTCGGCGCACGTCCTCGTCCCTTCAAGTCGAAGCGCACAACGTCGGGCGACACGAGGATCTCCATGCTCGCGTTCACCAGCCGGATGTCGTTCTGCGCCTGCGCGAGCTGTTGTTGCGCGGTCGCGGCCTGTACGCGGGCGATGCGCAGCTCGCTCTCGAGCAGCTTGACCTGCGATCGCAGCGTCAACGCGTAAACGCCAATCGCCACAGCCGTGAGGCTCGCGGCGGCGGCAAGCCACCATGCAGCCCGCGACTGCATCGACGTCGTCAACCCTGACGTCGTCGTCGCGGAAGCGGATTTCTCGATCGAGGCGAGCACCCGGCTGCGAAGCTCCGGCGGCGGACGACGATACGGCACCGCGGCCGCGAGCTCCGCCGCTGCCGCCCTCAACGACCGCACCTCCTCGCTGCAGATCGGGCAGACGTCCAGATGCGTCTCGAATTCACGGCGCTCGCGTTCCGAGACGGCGTCCAGCGCGTACGCGCCGGTCAGCTCTCGGAGCTCCTCGTGATGCATCGCCACTTACACCTGCTCCAAAAGCGCCGCACGAAGCTTCAGCAGCGCGCTCCGGATTCTGGTCTTGACCGTCCCAAGCGGCTCACCCAGACGTTCGGCTATCTCAGTGTGTGTCAGACCTGCGTAGTAGGCCAGCTCGAGGGCCTGTCGCTGCGCGGCGGCCAGCATGCCGAGCGCCGCCCTGACTCGTGACGCACGCTCCGCGTGGATCGCCCCCTGTTCCTGATCCGCCTGCTGCTGGGGCGCTGTGGCGAGTGGCTCCTCGTGGACGGTCAGTCGCTGTCGGGTGCGATCCGCGCGCAGCCGGTCGATGGCGCGCGTGCGCGTCATGTTCAGGAGCCAGGCGACGACAGTTGCGCGGTCGGGATCGTAGCGGTCGGCCTGCCGCCATGCCTGTGCGAACACGTCCTGCACCACGTCCTCGGCGTCCGGCGATCCGACGATGCGGTAGGCGAGCGAATAGACAACGCCTGAATGGCGATCGTACAAATCCGCCAAAGCCGACCGATCCCCGCCGGCAAGGCGACGAACGATCCCGCGATCGGTGGATGACTCGCCGACGACTTCGTTCGCGGCGGAGAAATGCGTCACCGCCGCTCTTCTCCAGGCACCGACATATCCGGGCTGATTACTACTACGCGCGCGCTAAGCAGATTGGATTCACGCCTCCTCCGCTCGGAGGAGACGGAGGGCACGGACAAACCTTGACCGCGGAGACACGATGCTTGCGGAGAATTGTGCTCCGCGCCTCCGCGGTGTAAAGCTTGTTCCGTGATCTCCGTCTCCTGCGTTAGCGGCCGCCGCCCGTCTGCGAAGTCGTCGTCGCCGCCGCGGCGCCAGCCTTCGGCAGATCGTTCCAGTTCAACAGTGCGTTGAATACCATGTTGAACTCCCCGTGATTCTGCCACCGGTAGATCGGGTTGTTCGAGAAGAGGATCACGCGGCCACGGCCGCTGTAGCCGCCCGGCACGTCGATCGCGAAAGGCCGATTCCGAATCTCATCCGCGCCGCGCATCAGACCGCTGATGACCGCGCCATCGCCGCCGACGTACCGCCCGAGCACCGCAGGTTGATCAGATGCGCCCACCGACATCAGCGGACCGCCGAGGTATTTGAGCGGAATGATTTTTTCAGTGTAGCCGTAGAACACGGGATGATCCGGACGAACGATCTCGGCGTTGACGATCGGGCGCGGCGCGTAGAAATTCGTGGACGTCGATCCGGACGTGTCGACCGATCGCGCGAATCCAAATTCAGCCGGGAATCGAACGGCGTCGCCCATCGTGACGAGCGTGCCGCCAGCGTCGAGGAACTGGGCAAACGCGTTGACACCGTCCCCGCCCATGCCGCCCGTGGCGTCCGGAGTCTCCCCGTACATCCCGAGAAATTGGTACTTGTCGGTCTTCATGTACGGAACAGGTCTCGCGGCGGCCGGCTGGTAGACAGCCTGACGACTGACATTCTGTGTGGGCATGACGATGACGTCGTAGTCCGCGCGCAGATTGCCCTTGCGAACGCGCTCCTTGTAGATCAAATCGTACGGGATCCCGAACTTGTCGAACGTGAAACGCACCCACCCGATTTCCTGCGTGCCATTCCACGTCGAGTACATCGCGATGCGCGGCGCATCGGCGTCGTGCGTCGGAACCGCCGGCAGAGACGAAAGCGCCACCGACGTCAGCCCGAGGTGTTCGACAGCGCTGCGAACAGCAGCCGCATCGCCGGTTGACGAGATGATGAACGAACCGGCGGGAAACTCCGTGCGATCGACGGTGAAACTCTTCTCCGCAATCTTCATCGGCACGTTTCGCAGCGTGTAGCGAAACGCGATCATGTTCGTCGACCCGAAGTGCGCGACCGCGAGACCTGCCGTTCCGTTCCCGGTGACCTTGCCTTTCACGACCGCTTGGTTTACCGGCGTCGTGCTGACGTCGAGAATGGCCTTGTCCTTGATCTCTTTGACGTCGGTCAACATTGCCGGTCCCATGGTCCACCCGCTGTCGTCATACGTGCGCAGGTTGGGATCCGGGAACTGCTGGCGCTCGAGCAGGTTCTTTGCGAGCCGTCCGTACGGCTGGTCCCGCTTGATCACGTACGAGCCGGCCGGGAACGTTCCATCAGTCGTTTTGATCTCGGCCTTCGCCTGTCCGACCTCGATCCGCTGCGCGCGAAGGATGTTGACCAGCGTCGCGACACGCGTCATATCGCGCTGAACCGGGATCACGAAGCCGTACGGCGCGTCGGTTTTTCCGGAATCGATCGAGTTCTGCGTCTTCCGATAGAAGTTCTCGACAATCAGATTCGGAAACGAGGCTGTGAGCTGGAGGCCCGAGAGAACACCGGTCTGCATGTAATTCGCGTTGTTGCGCCTCGACCAGTTGTTGAGCGTAGCCGGCGGGATGGGCAAGCCTCGATACCATTCGCGCGCTTGGTTGCCGCCACGTCCCGTTGGCGGACCCGCTGCGCCACGGCCGCCTCGGCCAGCAGCGTCCGCGCCCTCGGGCACGCCTCCCTCGCCGCGGCCCGTTTGTGCTCCGGCTGTGCCCGCTTCACCGCCCCGGCCGCCCTCACCAGCCCCTCCACGTCCCGCGCCGGCGCCGCGCCCTTCGCTCCCACCCTGCGTCTCGTACATGCGCATCATGCCGTTGTGGTTGTAGGAAACCGACCCGAGATATCCGGGCGACCAGCCGTCCATGAATGCGTGCGTGTAGACGCCCGGCATTCCCCACTTCGTCATCTGCGCGAGCTCGAAATTCGAGAACCACGGGAGCTCCGCGAACAGGATCGGATCGAGATTCGGATTCTGTGGCGCCGCGCCGCTGTAGGTGTACAACAGCGGCTGCGATTCGTGCAGGTCGTGCATGATCGGCGGATGCGCCGTGAAGTACCAGTCGACCAGTGCGCGCATCGAGCGTTGCGACAGGTTAATGTCGCGATTGTTGTCGTGATAGACGTACTTGCCCCAATACGGCACCGCGGTTCTACCGCGCCCGCCACCTGCTCCCGGACCGCCCTCCGCAGATCCGGGTTGCCCGCCTTGCCCAGTCTGCCCCGGCGCGCCCGTCTGCCCCGTCGCGGACGGCGGCGCCGGCTTCTGATCGCCTTGCGCTCCCCGACCTGACTCCCGCCCTCCTGTGAGCTCCAGGTTCTGATAGAACCAGTCGACGTTTCGATCGCGTCCGTCTGGGTCGGCCGCGGGTGTCACCGAGACGATCACGTTCTCGCGAATCTGCTTGATCAGCGGAGAGGTCTCGGTCGCAAGCCGGTAGACGAGCTCCATTAACATTTCCGACGGTCCCGTCTCGCCACTGTGCAGGCCGCCCATCAAGTGATAGTGCGGCTTCGTCGTCGAGACCAGCTGCCGAACCTGCTCGGGGGGCAGCCCGCGCGGGTCGGCAATCTTGGCGAGATTGTCGCGATTCTGCTGAAGGTCTTTGATGTTCTCGTCGGATGACACCCACACGACAACGAGCTCGCGATCCTCGTCGGACTTCCCAATCGTTTCAACCTTGACCCGCGGCGTCGCGGCAGCGAGCGCGCGGTAGTACTTCAAAATGTCGGCGTAATACGTGAGGGTCGCCGGTGCGCCAATGTGATGGCCGAGGACATCTTTCGGCGACGGAACACCCGGCACCTTCGGCAGGTGGTCAACGAGCGGGCTGATGAAGTACGGCTGCGTCGTCCATTCCTTGACCGCCTTGGCGAAGTTTTCGTCCTGTGCCTGCGCCGGATCTCGCGTCTCGGAGACCATCTGCTGCGCGGGCATCGAGATCGCCGCGAGCAGGACCCCGGCACTCAGAGACGCAGCCCAGCATCGAGCGCGGCGTCCGCGGTGCGACTGTTTTGCGCGCTCGAGTGGCTCGCAGTTGAGATACTCGGCTTTCATGAGGACGACTCCTTCCCAGCGATCTTCGGGGCGGAAATCGGCCGATTCTATCAGAACGCCCGCACACCCCTTGGTCCGGGCCGCCCGAATCATGCGACGATGAAGGTGGTTGGATGATGCCGCCGATAACGATGAATGCGGTTTTCGCCCCGTTGGTCGTGGCGACGTTCATTGCGTCGGCGGCCGCGCTGCGTCCATGGACACCGGTATTCGGCAGCGCGGCTCCCGCGAATCAGGGTCAAGCGCCGATCATTCTGAAAAACGCGGCGATTTCGACGTCGGCACGGGGCACAATCGTGACGCTCGAGGCCAGCGCGCGACTGCCCCCGCCAGTGGTCGGAACGCTCGACAATCCGCCACGTGTTTTCCTCGACTTCTACGGCGTGCGACCCGCAGCGCTGAGCGCGCGTTTCCCGGGCAGCGGTGTCG
>Ga0114129_10003731_pt1 | contig 21468 bp, 14 predicted proteins | sample RhiMetdeltSRZDD1_FD_80071 | JGI IMG/M metagenome (GOLD analysis project Ga0114129, IMG submission 80071) | Populus rhizosphere microbial communities from Tennessee, USA - Rhizosphere MetaG P. deltoides SRZDD1 (version 2) (version 2) | ecosystem: Host-associated > Plants > Roots > Rhizosphere >... | reverse complement strand
TCGGGATTATGAAAACCATCGGCGCCGGATCGTTTCAGGTTACGCGGCTTTACCTGTATATGATGTTTATTATATGTGTGATCGCCCTCCTGATCGCCATACCACTCAGCAGACTGGCTGCCACCGCTTTTTATAAGCAGATAGCCGTATTGCTGAACCTGCAAATTCACAATGATGCTATTCCGCTGTATGTTCCCCTGATACAGATAGGTTCGGGAATTATTATTCCGTTTATTGCCATAGCCATTCCTGTTATACGAGGCAGCCGTATACCGGTGCGCCAGGCGCTGGATAATTATGGCGTATCATTAAAAAGAACTATCGTAGATGCATGGCTGTTGAAATGGTCAAGGGTCACCGGTAAAAGCGAAGTATTGCTGCTTGCGGTCCGCAATGCCTTTCGGCAGCGCAGCCGGCTACTATTAACGCTTGGATTGCTGGCCGCCGGCGGCGCCATGTTCATGACCGCCCTGAATGTAAAAGAAGCCTGGCATCAAAGTTTGCAAAAAATATACACCCAGCGATTGTATGATATGGAGGTAAGGTTATTTAATCCTGTTTATGCAGATACGATCGTGAATTCCATAAAAGAAATACCCGGTGTTAAAATAGCCGAAGGCTGGAATTATGCAGAGGCTTCGTTTGCCGGCAACAACAGTTATGAAGTAACACGAACCTATCCCGACAAAGGGCATGGCAGTTTTGCTGTACAGGCTTTACCGGTTACTACCCGATTATTGAATCCTTCGGTTACTGAAGGACGATGGCTGAATAACGACAACGCAACCGATGTGGTTTTAAATCAATCGGCCAAAGTGTTATCGGCGCAAGTTAAGATCGGTGATCGTGTTTCCCTTTTATTGAATGGCAAACGCACCGAATGGAACGTAGTTGGTTTTACAAAAGATTATGGTTCGCCGGCAGCAGCCTATGTATCGCTGGCAGCATTTGCAAAACAGGTGCAAACAACGGGTACAATCAATACACTGAAGATTGCTTATGTTGACCGGTCGAAGGAATATGCCATTGAAAAGAATCGCGAAGTGGAGAAATTGCTTCAGCAGCAAAACATTTCTGTAAAAGCCGCCATACCCGTATGGCTTTTACGAAATGCGATTGCGGGGCACATGAAAGTGCTGGTTAATACGTTACTATCAATGGCCGTATTAATGGGTATAGTTGGAATACTCGGCCTGATGTCGGCCATGAGCATGAGCATCATGGAGCGAACGAGAGAAATCGGCGTTATGCGCGCTATAGGCGCCACGCCAAAAAAGATCAGGAACCTTGTGGTATGGGAAGGATTTTTAATAGGGATGATCAGCATTATTATTGCTTTTGGGCTGTCGCTGTTGCTGTCGTACTGGTTTGGCCGGTTTATAGGCGACATGTCGTTCCGCACGCCGCTGTCGTTAACATTATCGGCAATAGCAGTCATTATTTGGGTGCTGGTTATAGTGGCAGGTTCCTGGGTGGCTGGTTTTTATCCGGCAAGGCGGGCCAATAAAATAAGCACCAGGGAGGCGCTGGCGTATGAATAACAGGATTGCAAATGCGGGCGTGGTTATTACAATATGATACTTTTGTGTTGTAATATTCCCATATGCAACCTAACCTCGTAAGAAAATTAAAGACCCTGGCATTATTTTGTTTTTTTACAAGTTTTGCCGGGGTCCTGTTTCAACTCGTCAATGAGGCACGCCTCGATTACAATAGTGTGATGGTTGGTTTTCCCTTAGGGCTGGTTTTTGGCCTGCTGGAATTATTTTTATTACCGAAGGTCGAAACACGATTACGCCGATGGTCGTTTACGCAGCTACTTGTAATCAAAACCCTGCTGTATACTGGTGTTATTTACGCCGTTACCGCTTTGCTGGTGATGATATTAGGTTTTTTGGAGGGCCTTAAAATAAGTGCGCTCGCCATTTACCTGGTATCAAAGGAGCAACTGATATTGGTAGTTTATAGTCTTGTTATTTACGGGTTGATGGTATTCTTTTTACAAATCAATCATTTACTGGGCGAAGGCGTGTTATGGAAATTCATTCGCGGCAAGTATCACCATCCACGTGAGGAGGAGCGGATATTCATGTTCCTTGATATGAAATCGAGCACAACGATTGCCGAGCAGTTAGGCCATGTACGTTTTTATACGTTGCTCAATGAACTCTTTTGCGAAATTTCGCAACCGGTTTTGCAAACAAAAGCCCAGATATATCAATATGTAGGGGATGAGGTGGTGCTTACCTGGGAAGTGGACCATGGTTTACAAAATTCAAATTGTATAAAAACCTTCTTTTTGTTTCGCGAAAGGCTGCAACAAAACAGCGAAAGCTACTTTAAAAAATTTGGCGTAAAGCCCGAGTTCAAAGCCGGATTGCATTTTGGAAAAGTCGTCAGTGCCCAGATCGGAGATCTGAAACAGGAAATCGTTTATAACGGCGATGTGTTAAATACAACGGCAAGGATCATGGGCGAATGCAATACCTATCAGCGCGACTGCCTTGTTTCAGGAACGCTCATGAACCGCCTTCAGCAAACCAACGGGTTTCAATGGGAGAAGGTTGATACGGTAACGCTGAGAGGTAAGGAAACGGAGGTGGAGTTGTTTAGTGTGGTGGGAGTGGGGTAACTTTTAATTTGTCGCCCGACAAATCAACTTCAAACAAATGCGGCACCCTGATATAGCGGCCATTGACGGCTTTATGACTATGTATCGACATCAGCCATTTTCCATTGAATGTGCGGAATAACATGCCATGGCCGAAATTGGGAGGCGTTATTGGTTCCTTCTCCTGTATCCACGGACCATCCAGCGTGCCGCTTTCGGAATATGCTACTCCCTGTACATAAACGTCGTATATCCAACTTGTCCATAACATGCCCAGTCGCCCCGTTGCTGTTTGAAACAGATAAGGACCATCTGTTACTTTATTCGGTTTGTCGTTTCCATTTTCATCTTTCTCGCGGCTCCAGGGCGAATCGCTGGCACGAAAGAGTAATTTCCCTTCTCCAACCGAACCACTCAGATCAGATTTTAATTCGATTTTCTCGATGGTGCCATTTAAGTTCTGCAGCCATTCATAACAATATACCATATACGGTTTACCGTCTTTATCGATCCATAAGGTACCATCCAGGGTAGGTTTATTGACGGGCAGATAAATCGAATCTTTCATCGGTACAAAAGGCCCATCAGGATGATCACTTGCCAGAATATGGCAGGCACGGCGTTCTATCACATTTCCTTTAACCGTATCGATTTTAACCGACCGGTTGGTGAAAGTGGCGAAATAATAGTACCTGCCATTGTATTCATGAATTTCGGCAGCCCATATCATGGGAGTGGGTCCCATCCATGAATTCGGATCAGTTTTCGCTACCTGGTATGGGCCGTCCCATAATTTCAGGTTGTTGCTTTTCCAAAGCATGCCGCCCGTTCCGGTCATGTAATACAGATTTGTTTTTTTATCGGCCAATATAAAAGGATCACTTAATACAATAGAATCCAAAGGAACATTTTTCCTGAGTTCATATTGCCGCCTGTTTTGTGCCGGTAGTACTGTTGAAAACAATACGCAGGCTAATAATAAAGTGCAACTGTTTTTCATAAATTCGGGATAATATAGTGAAATTATATATTTACCTGGTGTAAAATGTAATGAGCTTTGAAGTACCGGCATATTGTTCGCCGTAATTTGGTCATTGCAGGCTGTATTTGGAATTACTCCGGCCTGAAATTTGGTGATTACAGGTTGCAAAATCTTAACACAGGCAGTAATTGGAAAACAATAAGCTGAAATATTTCATTACATATCGTAATTGGGATACTTCCTGTTGCTTCCGCCATATTGTTCGCTGTAATTTGGTCATTACCGGATGAAATGAGATCATTGCAGGCTGTATTTAAACTTATGTTAGCCTGATATTTGGTCATTGCAGGTTGCAAAGTCTTATCGCAGCCTGTATTTGGCAAACAACAAGCTGCATTAACTTCATTACATGTGGTAACCGGGACATTTCATGCTGACTAAGACTCATTGTTGTCCGGATAAGTGTCATTGCAGGCTGAATTGATCAGTATGTTGACCAACAATGAGCCATGTACAGCATGTTATAAGAAAATAACAGGTGGAGATAACCAAATTACAGCCTGTAGTCAGAATATAACGAGATGCAATGACCAGATTGCAGCAGGTAATAAGGAACTTACAGAAAACAATGACCCGATTACAGCAGGAGTGAGGATATAACAAGTGAGAGTGATCCGGATTGTGACAGACAAGATAATTACAGGAACCAATGATCCGATTACAGCAGGTAATAAGGATATAACAGGTGAAATGGCCGTTAAACTCTTGGGGCAAACCGTAGGATATGTGTGGGGATATCAATGGATTTTTGATTGAGATTTGTACGCCTGTAGGGTAGCCCACAATATGGATAGCATAATTTACCAAAATTGATTTTCTTCATTTATATGATCTTCATGGTAAAGTCTGTATAATTGTGTTTATTTACCTGTATGCCAAAAATCTTCGTCGTATTAGTAAGCTTATTCTTTTTCCGGCCAACAAATGCCCAGATGGCAATCATAAAAGACCCGGATGGTTATTGTAACATAAGAGAAAGTGCAGACATTAAATCAAAAATTAAGGATACGGTATCTAATGGCAGATTGATTTGTGTGCTTGAAGAAGAAGCAAAAGAAAACTGGCAGATCGTTGACTATAAAAAAGGCGACAAAACCCTTTCAGGATATGTTCATAAATCAAGAATTACTTTTCTTGCTGACATGGTAAAGTTTAAAGTGACTAGCCTGAAAGATACGATGCTTATATTGGAGTTAAATGATATGCTAATAGCAGTCAGGAAAAGGAATTTTACCAGTAAAGGCAGACAAATAACCTATGAAAAGCCTTCAAATGAACAACAATTAGTAAAAAACATAGATGGAAGATTTCCCTGGGGAACTGATGGCAATATTCCCCGAAATGAATACAAACTAATTCAGGTTAAATCGGGTACCCATACACTGACTTTCCCGAAAACAAGTTTTAGTGATTTATTTGAACCCCGTCTTAATAATACATCAGCCTATTTTGACAAAGCAACGAATACAATCTATTTGGAGGCAATGAATGGCGATGGAGCAGGAGGGTACGTTTCGGTATGGGTTGTAAAAAATGAACAGATCATTCAAAGAGAGACTTTTATTCCATTTTGATCAAATATATCTAACCATTTTCACTGATTCCCTTTATATGAAACTTCAGATTTGGATAAACAGAATACTTTTATTTCTCTTTGTTTTACTTTCTGGCCTTTCTATCGCTGGAAAGCTGGCCTTTGGGCATGGAATAGGTGATTTGTATTATTACCTTTTCCTTTGGTTAACAACGTTGGTGTTTGCAATTCTTTTTTTCTTAAAGAAGAAAAATTCCCAAACTGTATCATTGATTATCACAATTGTTTTTGGATGTATATTACTATTGCTGGTTTATTCAATGACACTAGGAAGAGGTACTGAGTATAGGTGGAATGGAAACATTTTATATTCCAAAACATGATGACCACTATCACGCTTCTCTAACTATTCAACCAATTCCTCCTCTTATTATAATCCAGCAAATAACCCCTTTTTACCGGTTCATCCAAAAACGACCGTTGGGTTAAGGTGTCAACTATGAGTTGTTTTGTAAGGAAAGGATGTAACAGTTTCTCCGCTCTGCCCTTGTCAATACCTAATCGCCTGCTGAGTTCCATGAAGTCTTCTTTACCCGGGTGATTTGATTTTTCAAATGTTGTTGATCGAAATTTGTCCGCAAATAAACCTCTGTCAAAGGCAAAATCACTATCATCTACATGGATACGGGTATTCACCAGGTCGTAGGCCGGACTCAAAAAATAATCACCGCTTTCGCTTTCAAGTAGAGAGAAATTTTTAAGATGAGCATCTCCGTTTGAGAAAAGATAGTTGAATACGACCAATGAAAAGTATTTTTCCATTTCAATTCTCCATGCCGGTACATACTGCCTGATCAATGCTCCCATTTCCTCATAAGAATAATCATATTTGAAATTGGGACCGGCATTATCACTGGTTTTCCCGGCAAGGGTGGCAAAATCTTCTGCACCCAATTTAGAACCATCCTCTTTTACATCGAAACGCAGGGTAATGTAGGCGGGATCGCCATTTTTAAAAAAAATTATAGCACAGGCAGCCGTATGTATGCCATACACCTGTGCAGCAATTTGCATGGTGAGGTGTTCATTGGCAGGTAACTGATTCACTTTTTTTAAATCCCTGGGAATGGGTTTGAGAATATAGGTACCCTGCTCGCCGGATTCGGTTAGCCTGAGTTGATTTTTCTGTAATATCATTGAGGATTTTTCCTGTACTCCTGATATGGATATCCGCTTTCTGTTCTCCAGGAATTTTTCCGAATCTGCTTCATTTTTTTGCGCAGAATCATATGGAAGTATATGGCTTACTCTTTTACCTTGAAATAAGCGGCGCAAGGCGGCAGGGCTGTAGGTGTTATAACCTTCAGTTAGTAAGGATGGACAATATTTTAATTTTGCGTGTTTCATTTCGTAACAGGCTTTACAGTAATAGCTCCAATCGTATCATATTGTGCTGTGGCTGCCAGTAAGCCAAAATGGTCCAACTCATCTATTTTCAATAAGCGGTTTTGCAACTGCCTGTTTGCGCCTTCGGAAAGCATATTCGAAAAGAATGGAAATAATGTCTTACTCTGATATTCCTGCTTTGTTTTGGGAAGGGTAAGACTTATGGCTGGTTTTGCCGGGTTAGCGAAATATTTGTCATCATACCGGAATAGGTAATGCTGCCGGTCTTCCTCTATCAGATGACCCGCCAGTTCATGGTTCCGGTATACCTCCATTTGTCTCATTTACCAGGTTGTTTTACTTCTAATTTAAACTCAAGTCCCAAAACTTCTGCTATTTTTTCCAATACATCGAGGGTAGGATTTCCTTCACCTCTCTCTATTTTATAAAGCGTATTTACACTGATTTTTGCCAGATCCGCGAGATCAGGTTGAGTAATTTTCAGGCTCTTTCTTCGCTTTTTGATGGCGCCTCCTATTCGCGAATCTGACATTATAATGTGATTTTAGCCTAAATTATGAAAATTATAGCATTAATTCACATAAATATCACATTATACTGTGGTAATTGGTGCTAATTATAGATTTGCGAGGAATCATTAACCAACCAAGCATCGGTTGGATATTTAGGAGCAACCGTTGAGGACTAACAATATGCGGTTTTTAATAATTATTATGTACGATTTGTTAAGTTTATGAAATCTTGAGTAAAACTTTCAAATTTAATAAAGGATTAATATATTCATGTCCAGAAATTAATTTATAATAGGCCCTGCTTGAAATTGTAAGGAATGTGTATTCCGCATGATTAGTTCCCCGCCAACTTCATTTGATTGATTCCTCTTTTTATACTTTTTTAATTGTCACTTAGTGTCAATTAAAATAGCTGGTTGATTAGTAACCTTAACATTTAAATGAAATTTAAAATGGAAAACGAAAATATAATCAATTGTCCTGAATGTGGAGCTGAAATTAATGTGACCGAAGCTCTTTCCCATCAACTAAAAGACCAAATGCAGAGAGATTTTGACAAGAAATCTGCAAGGAAGGAAAAAGAAATACAAAAAAAACTTCAAGAGGTAGAAGCGGAGAAGGAACAAATAAAAAAGGAAAGAGAAAAACTTAATGACCTCGTTGCAAAAGAAGTACAGGCAACACTTAAATCAGAAAAAATAGCCATTGAGAAATCAATTCGTAAAAAGCTACAAGAAGAGACCTCAGAACAAATAAAAGATTTACAAAATGAACTTCAAGAAAAATCTGGACAAGTAAAAGAACTTAACAAAACCAAAGCGGAAATTGAAAAGCTCAAAAGGGAAAAAGAAGAAATGCGTGACCAGGTATCTCTTGAAAAAGAAAAAGAGTATTCTGAAAAAATAAAAAATGAAAAACAGAAAATTCGTAAACAAGTTGATGAAGAAAATTCTATGAAAAATAAAGAGCTTCAGAAACAACTTGAAGACCAAAAAGAGCTTGCTGAAGAAATGAAACGGAAAGTTGATCAACATTCAACGCAATTACAAGGTGAAGTTCAAGAATTGGCAATTGAAGAATGGTTAAAAGATAATTTCCCAATTGATACGATAATTGAAATAAAAAAAGGCGCAAGGGGGCCTGATTGCAGGCAAATAATAAATACAAGAGTAAAAGAAAACTGTGGTTCTATTTATTACGAAAGTAAAAGAACCAAAGATTTTGGCAAAGGTTGGATTGAAAAATTTAAAAATGATATTCGTGAACATGGAGCTAACATGGGAATATTGGTTACAGACGTTATGCCTCCAGGCATGGAAAGAATGGGGCTTAGAGATGGTGTTTGGGTATGTTCTTATGAAGAGTTTAAAGCATTGTGTTATGTAATTAGAGAAAATATAATTGCAATTGATTTGGCTGTTTCTTCTCAAGAAAACAAAGGAGATAAAATGGTTATGCTTTACGACTATCTAACGAGTAATGAATTCAAATTGCAAATAGAGGGTATCATAGAAGGTTATATGCAAATGCAAGCGGATTTAGAAACAGAAAAACGTTCAATTGTCGGACATTGGAAAAAAAGAGAAAAACAATTAAAGAAAGTATTGAATAATACAAACTTTATGTATAACTCTTTACGTGGAATTGCGGGTAATGCTATTCAGACCATTAAAATTTTAGAATTGCCAGAGCCAATTGAGGATACTGAAATAGAGGAATAGTAGCTCTTGAAATACACATACCCGTTATAAATAAGAACTTTCGAAGGTGGTTACGAGATTATAGGTAAAGGGTGCGCAAGGTAAACTGAATAAGCCTTCCACCCCTCACTTCACCACCTCCTTCTGATGCCTCCACAGCTCCTGAAATACCGGACTGTGTTCGCGCAGGTAGTCAAAAGTTCCCTCTGCTGCAATTCTTCCCTGTTTTAACACATATATATAATCGAACTGGTACAACAGGTGCAGGCGGTGCATGGAGGAAATGAGCGCCTTGTTTTTGAAAGCCGTAAACATTTTCTGATAGATCATGGCTTCCGTTTTCGGATCAACACTGCTGGTGGGTTCGTCCAGCAACACCACTTCGCTTTCACTCGCCGCCAGGATTCCGCGGGCCAGCGCCAGCCGTTGTTTTTGGCCGCCTGAAAGGTTCACTCCTTTTTCGCGTATATCCGATTCCAGGCCTTTGGGCAGTTGTGTGATCACTTCGGTGAAATGGGCGCTTTCACTTACCGCCATAATCGCTTCGTTGGTAAAGGGAAGACCAAGCGTAATATTGTAGGCAATGGTATTTTCAAATATCTCCGGCTCCTGCGGGAACAAGGTTACAGTTTCATTGATGGTGGCCAGCGCAAAGGGTTTGCCATCTACCAGTAACTGCATAGCTGCCTCGGGGTTATACAATCCTCTTAATAACGACAACAATGTACTCTTTCCGCTTCCGCTTTCTCCGATCAGGGCAATCTTTTTCCCCCGGCCGATCGTGATGTGCAGGTTATGCAAACTTTGCGGCGCGTGTTCGCTGTCGTATTGGTTGCGATGCGAAAAACTTAAATTTTTAATCTCAATGGTTTGCCAGTTATCGGGCAAATCGGTGGGTTGGTCGGCACGATGCTGTTCCTGGTAAGCGGCTTCAATATTGCGGGCCGTTTCAACATGCGTGTTGAACTGCACAATCTCGGTGTATTGCCAGGCTACATCGTGGAATACGGAAGTGAACTGGTTAACAAAGCCCAGCAGGGTAACCAATCCGGCAACAGGAAACACCTGACCTGATTCCCAGTTTTGATATACATATCCTGCAGAGATCACTACATAAATGAGGGTAACCAGCATGTCGGCCACAAACCATTTCCATTCATTGATCGCAGCATTTTTTCTGAATGGCCGTGCTATCAATTGCACTTTACTCAGCAGTCCGCTTTCCATGCTTTTTTCAAGCCGAAGTGTGATCACCGTCATGATGTTCGACAGGCTGTCGAACAGCGTGGATGAAACAACATGTTCCCGCTCATTCACTTCATCGAGTGTTTTGATGAAGGGCTTGTCGAATTTCATGATCACAAAAATGGTGATGATGCCGAGCAGAATGCCGATACTGCCAAACAGCGGAGAAAAATAAAGCATGGCGGTCACAGAAAACACCAGCTTGGCCAGTGCGTGAATGTACATGAATCCTTTGTCGAAAAAATCTTTCAGCGCTTCATAGGCTTTTCGGATACGGTTGATAGTGGAACCGCTGTGATGGTCCTGGTGCCATTTAACCGGCAGGTGAAGGGCCTGGTGATAACGTTCAATCAGGAAGTTGCGGCTGAGGTTGAAGGCCAGTTGGCGCTCCATAATCCGTGCAGGTCCGTGAATACTCCATTCAACGAATTTCATTCCAAAATAAGCAATGGAGTAAAGAAGAGCATAATAAAAAACTTCCCGGGTGTTCTGCTGAATTTTTCCAATGAACCATCCGAAAAGAATGGGGTTCATGGCAGAGATCACATTGGCGAAAAAGAATAACGTGTATACAAGTATGTATTTCTTTTGTTCATGGCGTGCATAATGCCATGCGGTACGTAATAGAGATATATAAGGATTAGGCATTTTATTGTATTCGCAGGTTGCATTAATGATAAAATCTCGTATTCAGGAGCAGGAATAAAATAGTGGCGCCGCCGGCGCCTTTTACATATTCCCTGATAAATTTTGTGGCTTCTACCAGTTGGTTGCTTACCGTGCTTTTTGAAATGTTAAGCTGCTGTGCGATCTCTTCATAGCTTAATCCTTCAATCCGGTTCAACAGGTAAATTTTTTTACGTTGGGTGGGCAATTGTTCAATGGCCTGGTTAACGATTTCCATGCTTTCGCGAAAGTCTATAGTTTCTTCAACAGGGTTTGAGATGGCCGCCTGTTGTACCTGGTGCCACAGGCTCTCCAGTTTTCGGCTGTCGCCGGCTACCTTTTTGAAATAGTCGTAGGTTTTGTTGATAGCCATCGTATACAGGAATGCCCCAAAATCTTCAATATCGGTAGCTGTTTCCTTTTTCACCCATAACTTCAGAAATACTTCCTGCACTATTTCTTCGGCAATGGTTTCTGATTTGGTTTTTTTGAGTACAAATTGCCAGATCCGATGGCTAAAGTGGTGGAAAATTTCAGTAAATGCAGCTTCATCACCTTGCGAAATCCGGGTAAGCAACTCCTTTTCGTGTAATAGTATGTGGGTTGGGCTTATCAAACAGTTGTTTGTGGGCATAAAATTAATCCAAAACCATGTATAAAAGCCGGACTTTCATATCGCTGAAATTTTTTTTTAAGATCGGATAGTGTGATTTTTTCCGGCAGTCGTCATTAATAAGGCAATTATTCAAATTCATACATCTTATCCAAATTGTTTTTATGAGTGAAGATCAATTGAAGCTGCGGTATTTATTGGAGCGACTGACAAATAACGAGATCACAAAAGCCGAATTTGATGAGCTGTTTGCATTGATAAACAGAGGAACGTATGAAGCGGATGTAAAAGCGGTGCTGATGGATGGTCTGAGAAATGATCAGTTACCCGAAACAATGGGGCAGGAACGTCTTGATACGATCCTGAGAGGCATTCTGCATCCTGTTCCGGCTCCTGACCTGTATGAAGCCGAAGCGCCTGTTCGACGTATGATTTTCCGGCGACGTTTTGCAGCAGCAGCTGCTATCATTCTTTTAATAGGAGCGGGTGTTTGGTTTGGGTTGAACCGCACCCCTTCAACTGATGTGGCAACCACAAAGCAAACCAGTAAACCGTTAATTGATGTAGCGCCCGGCGGCAACAAAGCAGTGCTTACCCTGGCAAATGGTTCTGCCATCGTTCTCGATAATGCAGCTAATGGCACATTAACACAACAGGGTAATGTGAATGTAGTAAAACTTAACAACGGGCAGTTATTATATAAGCAGGGCGATAACAAAGCAGGCAACCCATTGACCATTGACCATTCACCATTGACCTATAATACATTATCAACCCCGCGCGGCGGGCAGTATCAGCTCGTATTACCCGATGGTAGTAAGGTATGGCTGAATGCAGCGTCTTCGATCCGTTTTCCTACTGCGTTTACGGGCAATGAAAGAAGCGTTGATATTACAGGCGAGGCCTATTTTGAAATAAATAAGGTGATCGGCAAGAACGGGCATAAAAACACTTTTGTTGTCAACATACTTCCCCCGACTGGTCGGGAAGGGGTTGGGGCAGGCCGTGTTGAAGTACTCGGCACCCACTTCAACATAAACGCCTATGATGACGAAGCTGCCATTAAGACTACCTTACTCGAAGGCTCGGTAAAAGTTTCAAAAGATGGTGCATCAGCTGTAATAAAACCCGGCGAGCAGGCATCCCTATCCCATACATCCCAACCATCCCATCTTATCCCGGTTCTGACAGTTGATGTAGAAGATGTGCTTGCCTGGAAAAACGGCTTGTTTCACTTTGAAAATGCCGATATAAAAACCGTCATGCGCCAACTCAGCCGCTGGTACGATATTGAAGTGGAATATAAAGGAGCTGTAAAAAATGAACCCCTGATTATGGAGGTTCCCCGAAGTGCCAATCTATCAGATGTGTTGAAGGTTATAGAATCTACTACGGGTCTAAAGCTAACAATCGAAGGAAAAAAAGTGACTGTATTGTAATTTTAAAAACGAAACATATGCTTATGCCATTTGAAAATGCTTTATACAGAACTCATCCTCCCGGATAATTAATCAAATCTTTACAGGTCATCCGACCAGGCTTAACTAAAAGAAAACCGCCCCGACGGCCATCGGAGCGGTCGTAGATCCCGACAAAGTCGGGAACAAATTCAGGTTAAGCCAACAAATGATGGTATATCTCTTATTGTTTAACCGAAAACAAATCAAATTTATGCATTTTACTGCATGCTGCAGCCCCTTTTTGCGTAAAATAGGGGTTGGGCGAAAACAATTGCTTGTGATGAATTTCTTGTCAATCTTTATGCTTGTTGCCTGTTTGAATGTAACGGCCGGTGTGTACTCTCAAAGAGTTACACTATCGGGCGATAACATTCCATTAAAACAGGTATTTAAAGAAATTAAAAAACAAACCGGCTACACCTTTGCTTATCGCGCGGTGTTGTTGCAAAATGCCGGCAAGGTTACTGTTCATGTAACCAATGCATCTATTCAGCAGGTGCTGGATATATGTTTACGCGATCAGCCGCTCACATACTCCATCTTCAATAACAACATTGTTGTGATTAAAGAAAAAGAGCAGCCGGCGCCAAAGCCAGAACCGGCCCCACCTATAAAAATAACCGGGAAAATTTATTCAGATGCCGGAGCGCCGTTAGCAGGGGCTAATATCCTGGAAAAAGGAAAAAAAATCGGCACCAGCACCAAAGAAGATGGTTCGTTTGAAATTATTGTAGAAAGTCCTCAATCCATTCTCATTATTTCCTATGTTGGCTATGAAGGCCGGGAAGTCAGAGTAGGCGATCAAACAGACCTTACCATAAAATTAGCACAGGTGAACCTTGCCATGAACGAAATGGTGATCATTGGCTATGGAGCACAGAAAAAAAGCGATTTAACCGGTGCGGTATCCAGTATTAAATCGGCCGATATAACTAAAATAGGCGGTAGTAATGCTGCTGAAGCATTGCAGGCAAAGGCGCCCGGTGTATCCATTCTTAACCAGGGTGGTCCTGGTGCTGCGCCCACTGTATTTGTGAGAGGTTTGGGTACCAACGGCGATGCAAGTCCGCTGTTTGTGGTAGATGGTATGATGGTTTCCAACATCGCATACCTCGCGCCCGGCGACATTGCTTCTATTGAAATTCTGAAAGATGCTTCTGCTACTGCTATATATGGTTCACGCGGCGCCAACGGCGTAATTCTGGTTACTACCAAAAAGGGCCGCAATGGCAAACCTGTGTTTACTTTTAATACTTCACAGGGCTTCCAGTACCTTACCCGCAAATATGATGTTGGCAATGGCCGCCAGTATGCCGAACTGGTTAACCTCTTTAATACCAATGCCGGCAAAGCGCCTGTTTATACCAACCTCGATTCTATTGGCGAAGGCACCGACTGGACAAAAGAAGTTACCCAAAAAGGCATCGTAAGCGATTATCAATTGGGTGTATCGGGCGGTTCAGAGAACGTAAAGTATAATGTCAGCGCTTCTTACCATAAGGAAGATGGGGTGGTCAAATTCACGAGCTTCGACCGCATAACACTGCGTGCCAACAACGAATACAAATTTCACAAACGCGTTACGATAGGTCACAACCTGTCGATAGCCAGCAGCCGGTACACCGGCACTGCACAGTGGAATGGCGGACGCGGCCTGAATTCTATTTACCGTATTTCGCCGCTGTTAACGGTACGTAAAGCCGACGGTACCTTTACCCCCGGCCAGGACCCTGATGTGATCAATCCTTATGCATCTTTTTACCTGAACCAGGACGTTAGATCGAAACCGCTGCAATTTGTAGGTAATGCATACCTGAATTATGAAATTATAGATGGACTTACTTTCCGCAGCAGCTACGGTACCGACTTTACGCTGAACCGTATCAATTCTTTCATTCCGCCATTTAATATTTCAAGCCCAAACCAGATACAGGCCAGTAATTCAATCCAAAACGGATACGAAACAAGGTATACCTGGCTTTGGGAAAATACATTGAATTATAATAAAACGTTTCGCGATCACCAGGTTGATCTGTTGGCTGGTTACACTGCGCAGAATTACAACTACAACACGCTCGACATAACCGGCTCGGGCCTGTTATCTACTGACGTCGATTACAGGTATATCAATGCCTTGCCCATTACCAGTCTTAGCTGGACAAACAGTGCGAACCTGCCTTCGAGTGAATCCATTCTCTCTTATCTTTTCAGAGCGAATTATTCTTTTAAAAACCGTTATTTTTTAACAGCCTCTTTCCGCGCCGACGGCTCATCGAAATTTGCCGACGGTAAAAAATGGGGTTCTTTTCCTTCTGTAGCGCTCGGCTGGCGGGTATCGGATGAAGAGTTCCTGAAAAATATTTCATGGATCAATAACCTGAAATTGCGTGGAAGCTGGGGACAGATCGGTAACAACAAAATCCCGAACTATCAAACCTTCAGCACCCTTACGCAAGACATGGTTTATTCCGGTGTATTCAATAACGTGTTTTACAACAGTGCAACCATTACTGCCGCTTCAAACCCCGATATTACCTGGGAAGTGGCTGAGCAAACCGACCTGGGAGCCGAATTTGCCACCCTCAATAACCGGTTGAAAATAGAATTCGATTACTACAATCGCCAAACCAAAAACCTGTTGCTGCAATTACCCATTCCCGGTGGCAGTACCGGTATTAGCACAGCCGCTTATACCAATGCAGGTACCGTGCGCAATACAGGGCTTGAGTTTGTAGCAAGCTGGGACGACAGAATAGGCGACCTCAGTTATGGTGTGCGGGTGACCGGTAGCGCCAATAAGAACAGGATCATAGACTTCCGTAACCAAACCGTATACACCGGCGACTGGATGGTGCCTTCGACCCATATCTCAAAAGCAGGCAATCCCATTGGCAACTTTTACGGATATAAAGTAGCCGGCATTGCACAAAGCCAAACGCAGATCGATGCATTGAATGAAAATGCTGTTAAACAATCGGGTGTTGCCGGTAAACAATTCTGGAGCGGACTTAAACCCGGCGACCTTATTTTTCAGGACCTCAATGGCGATGGCTTTATTGATGTAAAAGATAAAACCGACATAGGCTCTCCCCATGCGAAGTTCATCGGCGGATTGTCGTTAAATGCTTCGTGGAAAGGGTTCGATGCCGCCATTGACCTGATGGTAAGTTATGGCGCCAAAATTTACAATGCTACCCGCAACCAGTTCCTGAGCTCAGGGCTTTCGAATATGAACGTTGAATGGCTCGATTCATGGACGCCCACGCATACCAACACCAGCATACCGCGCTATGCAGTGAACACTTCCAGCTCGCAGCAAAGCGACTTTAATATTGCCGACGCAACCTATTTTAAAGCGCGTTATATTGAATTTGGATATACTTTCAATAAAAGTGTGATCAGCAGAATTGCAGCCAGCAAACTGCGGTTGTACATCAATGCAACCAATCCTTTCTATATAACAAAATACAAAGGCTTTTCGCCTGAAGTGTCTAACTCGTATGGTGTGAGTACCATGGGCGATGATTTCCGTACATACCCTGTATCAGGAACAGTAAAAGCAGGACTGAATGTAACCTTCTAACAAATTTTAATTTGAGCGCAATGAAACGATTAGCTATCATATATATATCACTGGCCATTTTGGGAACGGTATCGTGCAGTAAAAGTTTTCTCGACAAAGATCCCCAGGGGGTGCTTTCAACGGCCACCATTACTTCAGATACCACTACACTGGGCATGGCCGTGAACAGGCTGTATGGTTCACTGGCCTGGCGTGAATATACTTTAGGCCGCCAGCAGTGGAGCACGCATGAACTGTGCGGCGACGATTTTATTCCAGGTTCTGATGCCAATATGAATTTCTTTCAGAATTACACTTACCTGGCAGACAATGGATATATTCAACAGTACTGGGACAGAACTTACCAGAACATTCACTATAGCAATGTGGTGATCGATAACGCGGCCGCTGTAGCTAAATCAGCACCGTCATCGGCATTGTTATATGAAGCGCAGGGCAGATATTTCCGCGCCTACTATCATTTCGATTTAACGAATGTGTTTGGTGATGCGCCGATGCGTGATCATGATCCTTCAGCAGCCGAATATAATATTGCCAAAAGTTCGCATGCCGATATTATAAAACTGGTTATTGCTGATCTGAAATTTGCCAGCGCTTACCTGCCTACCCGCACACAATGGGGCACCACTAACCTGGGCCGCATTACCAAAGGCACTGCACAGGGATTGCTGGCCAAAGTTTATTTGTACGAACAAGACTATGCGAACGCAAAGTTGTATGCCGATTCGGTGATCAACGGCGGCGAATACAGTTTGTACCCCAATTATCGCAATTTGTTTAGTCCTGATCAGTTGTACAGCTCCGAAAACATGATGCCGGGCGGATACATATTCAACAGTGCCATCTGGGCGGGCCGCTGGTACAATCCCTATCTGCAATACCAGGGACTGCCCGCGTTTGCCAATGGTGTAATATACCCATCGGCCAGTTTGGTAAACAGCTATGAAAGCGGCGACCCGCGTTTAACAGCCACTATATTTACCAAAACCGATACCATCATTGGTTACAACAATAACAAGCCGATTACTTTTCCTTCGAACACCAACTATGCGAACAAAAAAGTGATCTGGCCTTACACGTACTGGAATCAATCGAACTTCTCGTTCCAGAATGTAAACCCGATGTTCCTGCGCTATGCCGATATTGTTTTGATCGATGCAGAAGCCAGCAATGAACAGGGCAATACCGGCGACGCACTGAAATACCTGGAGCAGATCCGTTACCGCGCCCGGGGCAATATGACCTTTGCAGCCACTGTGAGCGCAGGCATGAACGGAGGCGCCGGCATACTTCCTCAAATAACAACTACCGACAAAACGCAATTGCGTTTGGCCATCTGGCAGGAGCGGCATGTTGAGCTGGCGCTGGAATTCAACCGCTGGTTCGACCTGGTTCGTTACAACAAGGTGGCTGCTGCTAATGGCAGCAACGGAACCGGATATACTGAAAACCTGTTGAAAACTGTGTATGGCAGAACCGGCTTTAACTATGCCCGATACAGCCATTTTCCCATACCGGCTACTTACATCACCTCTTCGAGCGGAGTGCTGATTCAAAATAGTAACTGGTAAAATAATAGCCATAATAAACATTAACCCCGGCAGGCCTGATGGCTTTTGCCGGGGTTATTCATTTTATGAAGATGCAGAGATGGATAAATATGTTTTTTATTACTTTTGATTGAAATAGCACTCTTCATAAATGTCGCACAGAATTTACCTGTACAATTTTAACAATACAGCAAGTCATGCAAGATCTGAAACCAATGACAACAGTATTTTAGCAAATATCTTATCCACTATTGGTGGCAATAACAGTGATACCCTGCTGATGATGGAATGGAACTACGAGTTCCCGCTTTTCCTGCATCCATTGTTCACCGGAAATCCTTACCTCGCAGAACCTCTTTACAATGGCCAGGTTGGAGGTATATATGCGGATGCAGAGCCCGGTATTCATGCGCTGAAAGCATTCTATTCGTTCATCGACCAGCATGCAGAACAGCTCACCGCCAACCCCGGGGCATTCAGGGAGCAAAAAGAAAAGATCTTCGCTTTTCTTGATAAAAAAGCCAGGTTCAACAGTTTTCATCTCGATGCCTGGGATGTATTTAATATGAGTGATGAACCGCATGAAGAACAGGCGGAGGAATTGCTGTCACTCATCCGCGACACAAATGCCTGTATACAGGCAGCCATCGATGCTAATGATCCTTTACTGCTTAATGAATGTCCTGATGTGTTACATAACTCCTATGGTTTTACTTCTTTTAGTCAACTGTTCAGTACTGATGTTTACGGCTATGGCTGGGAAGTGATCAGGTCGGGATATTTCGAAGAGGAGGATGAAGAACAGCAGCAGCAGACCTTCATGGAAAACGGCCTGATGGGGCTGAAAGATGTGGATGGCAATATCATAATCCCCGCTCAATATGATGAAGTGTTCCCTTTTCCGGAGCATGAATCACTGGCTGTGGTGAAACGCGATGGGAAGTATGGGTACGTTGAGCATGGAGGAAAACCGGTTACCGAACTCAAATACGATGAAGCATTCGATACTATCAATGGTTATGCTACGGTACAAACGGGCACAAAGCATTTGCTGATACAGCCGGGGGAGCCGGAACCCGCAACATGGTACGATGATCTGTTCATTGTTTCAGAAGAGCCTCAGTTGTACGGTGCCGGTGAGCAGGGCAACTACGGCGTCATTGATACTACATTGCAATGGCGGCTTGCACCCATGTTCCGAAGCGACATGGAAATGCTATATGCAGAAGAAATGCCATTGCTGAGTGTACACCATATTTCCGGCGCCCGCCATTTTTATACGACTGATTTTACCCGGATTGGAGATGATAACACCAATAACGTAACATGGGCAGGTACTTTCAACAACAGTCCTTTGTTATGCATTACGCAACTTCAGGGCAATAAAAAGCAAAAGCGAAGCGGGCTTGCAACATATGATGGTCAAATACTATTGCCTGCTACTTTTCAGGAAATTACACCTGCCTATGACGATACAGTTATTGTAAAAGATAACGGCCTGTATGGCCTGTTCGCCGCTTCGAAAGGATGGTTGCTGGAAATGGAGTATGATCGTATCACGCCCATGGCCAACAATGGTTTTATTTTGAATAAATCAAAAAAGCAAGGACTCTACATAGCGGGGCAATCGCTGATACCACCCGATTATGATATCATAGTTGCCAATGTGCACCGGAACGCAAACAATTGGGAAACCCTGGCGATCAAAACAGACGCCGTTTTTAGTATCGATCATCTGGGCAATATTGTACAACTGACGCCCGAGGGCATTGCGGAAAAACTCGCAACCGAAGTACGCGATTTATACAACGATAAAGAACTAAAATTACTTACCACACTTGCAGGCGGGTTATAACAAACTGCATCTATTTGCCTAAGCAACTGTTACATAATTGGATAAATAAGTTATATCATTCACACTTTTGCAGCAATAAGGAAGTTTTTACGTACATTTAAGTACGGATAACCGTCATGTCCGTGCTACCAGATTCCCTCCCATACAGGCTGACATATATGTATACCCTTGTTAATTTAATAAATAAACTTCTTTGAAACTATACATTAAAAATATGGTTTGCATCCGTTGTAAGATGGTAGTGAAAGATGAGCTGACAAAATTGGGATTACATTATGCCTCAGTGGAATTAGGAGAAGCAGAAGTGCTGGAAAATATATCAGTTGAACAGCATGATCAGTTTAAGGCAGCGTTATTGAAATCGGGCCTTGAACTAATGGACGACAAAAAGAGTGTATTGATCCAGAAGATAAAAAATGTTATTGTTGAATTGGCCCATTATTCAGAGGATCCGTTGATAATAAATTTTTCTGAATATTTAAGCCGGAAATTAAACCACGATTACACCTACCTTGCCAATCTTTTTTCAGAAGTGCAGGGTACTACGATTGAAAAATTCTTAATCGCTCACAAAATTGAACGGGTAAAAGAATTACTCGTATATGATGAATTGAATCTTACGGAAATCGCTTACAAGATGCATTACAGCAGTGTGGCGCATCTTTCGGCTCAGTTTAAGAAAGTAACCGGCCTCACTCCTTCGCATTTCAAACAGCTTAAGAACAAACGACGCTCCATGCTGGACGATATGTGAAAATGTATCGTATTTACGGAGTTTAATAACCTATGGAAACTCCACCGAATATGTTTACAGCGAAAAATATTGTTTGCTTTTGCATTGCTTTCTGTTTTGCGTTGCTTCCTTATGGCTGTGTGTATTCCCAAATAAAAGACTCTGCCATACATGCCTTACCCAAAAAGAATATAACATTTTCGCGGTTTCTCCTAAATATAATAACACGAAAAAGTGTAGATACATCTATGCAACCGGGTGTGCTCATCAGTAAAAATGAGTGGCCGTTTCTGCCTCACCAGGGTAAAGGCATCAGGCATATTCTGATCAAAGAGTTCGGATTTGATAAAACACTTGCAGATACGGCAAAAGAAATCAGTTATTTCGGTAAAGATTTTGTAAAACACCTGCATAAGATCACAAAAGAAAGGGTAATACGCAACAATCTTTTCATTAAGGAAAAAACTGCACTCAATGCTAATGTAGTGGCAGATAATGAGCGGTATCTTCGTTCACTGGACTACATACATGATGCACGCATATACGTAGATACGATTGCGAATGAACCTGATTCCATCGATTTGATAGTTGTTACCAAAGACTTCTTTAGCATTACATTTCAACTCAATCACGCTACCAAAGACCGGTTTAAAGCAAGAATCGGGGATGCCAATATAATGGGAACGGCACAAAAAGTTCAGTTTACAACATTGCTCGAAAAAAATCGCGACCCTCATTTTGGCTATGAAATACTTTACAAAAAAAATAGTATAGCGGGTACTTTTATTAATACAACCATTGCCTATTCAAAGATCAACTCCGATTTGTACGATGGCACTTTAGATGAACATACCTGGCATGTAGCAATCGAAAGGCCTTTGGTATCACAATACCTGCATGTTGCAGGTGCAATAAAGCTGTCGCATAGCCAAACGTATAATAATTATTTAAAACCCG
>Ga0114129_10003730_pt1 | contig 21471 bp, 24 predicted proteins | sample RhiMetdeltSRZDD1_FD_80071 | JGI IMG/M metagenome (GOLD analysis project Ga0114129, IMG submission 80071) | Populus rhizosphere microbial communities from Tennessee, USA - Rhizosphere MetaG P. deltoides SRZDD1 (version 2) (version 2) | ecosystem: Host-associated > Plants > Roots > Rhizosphere >... | reverse complement strand
CCGAGGACGAGCGGTTCAGCCGTCACGGCGCATCACCAGCGCATCGGTGTTGCTGGGTTGGTAGTACCCCTTGCGGATGTCGATGGTCTCGAACCCGTACGCCGTGTAGAGCCGTTGCGCCGGCACGTTGTCCACAGCCACCTCCAGCAGTGTCTTCCTGGCGCCCCGGCGAGCCGCCTCGGCGAGCAGCGCCTCCAGCAGCGCCCGCCCGACTCCCTGACGTTGCCGGTCCCGCCGCACGGCGAGGTTCTGCACCCAGGCGTCGGCCTGCGGCGCGACGGCCAGCCCGGCGTACCCGATCACCGCGCCGTCATCGTCGAGCGCCACGAGGTAGTAGTGCCCGCCCGCCAGCTCGTTCCAGAACATCGCCGCGGTCCACTGTTCCGCCCCGAACAGGTCGATCTCGAGCGGCATCAGCTCCTCGATGTGCCACCACCGCAGTCGCTCCAGACGGGCGCTCATTGCTGCCTCGGCACCGCGTCTGGCCGGCGCAGGTACAGCGGCGTGAGACGCTCCCCCGGCGCTGCGGCGCGCACCCGATCGGCGGACAGCGCGGCGAGGGCCGCCGCAGGTGGGTAACGCGGCTCGTCCGCGACCGGTACCCCGAGCACGTCCGCGTACATCGCCGCGCCCTGGCCGACCGCCCGCTCCACCCCGAACTCGGCCAGCCTCTCCGCGACGTCGGCCGGCCGGTGCACGTCAGGGTCGGTACGGCGGACGCCACTGCCGTCGTACACGGCCCAGTAGATCTCCCGGCGGCGCGCGTCGGTAGCGACGAGAGTGACCTGTGCGGACCCCCAGCCGAGCGCGTCGAGTGAGCACACGCCATAGGTTGGTATGCCCAGCACGTCACCCAGCGCGGCGGCGGTGACCAGTCCCACGCGCAGTCCGGTGAACGGTCCCGGGCCGACGCCGGCCACGACCGCGACGAGGTCCCGCGGCTTCGCGCCCGCCTCCCGCAGCACGTCGTCGAGATGCGGGGCGAGCAGCTCCCCGTGCGCCCTGGCGTCGACGGTCGTCCGCTCGGCGCGAACGGCAAAGCCCGTCGCGGTGACCTCCGCGAGCGCGGCGGTCACCGCCGGGGTAGCCGAATCGAGTACCGCGACGAGCACCTAAGCACCCTAGCCGCCCCTCCCGCCGATCAAGGGCAAGTGGTCGCTGATCAGAGATCAGATCACGCCGACTTGCCCTTGATCGGCGCAAGAGAGTCTCTGAATCCAGTCGCCGCCGTGGCCGACGAGCTCGACTGAGCGCGTCTCGTCGTCGAAGCGGGAGATGCGCACCTCGAGGTACGCGTCGACGAGGTGCTCGACCATGCCCTCGCCCCACTCGACCACGGTCACCGAGTCCTCGATCGAGGCGTCCAGGTCGAGGTCGTCGACCTCGAAGGCGGCGAGCCGGTACGCGTCCACGTGGACCAGCGGTACCGGCCCCCGGTGCACGCGTGCGATCACGAACGTCGGGGACGTGACCTGTCCTGCCACGCCCAGCCCCGCGCCGATGCCCTGGGCGAGCGCGGTCTTGCCGGCGCCGAGCGGGCCGATGAGCACGACCAGGTCGCCGGGGCGCAACAGGTCGGCCAGGCGCGCGCCGAACGCCCGGGTATCGTCCACAGTGGATAGCAGGGTCATCGGAGTCGGGCCGCCAACTCGAGGTCGGCGCGTAGGGCGGCGCGCGGTTGACCGTTCGGGCCGAACCGGATCGCGGCCGACGGGTGGTAGGTCGCGATCACCCGCAGCTCGAGTCCATTCACGACGACGGAGTGTACGGTGCCCCGGGCGGCGGCGAGCGAGGTGCGGCCGAGGAACCAGGTGACCGCGGTCAGGCCCAGCGCCACCACCAGGCTCGGCCGTAGCAGGGTCAACTGGCGTTCCAGAAAGGGCCGGCAGCGCAGGATCTCGTCCGGCTTCGGAGCCCGGTTACCGGGCGGACGGCACTTGAGCACGTTCAGCACGGCTACCTCGGACCGGTCCAGCGACACCTCGTGCAGCAGCTGGTCCAGCAGCTGTCCCGCCTTGCCCACGAACGGCCGGCCGGCCGCGTCCTCGGCGGCTCCGGGAGCCTCGCCCACCAGGGCCAGCCCGGTACCCGGCTCGCCGACGACCACCCGGGTGCGGGACTCCGCCAACTCCGTGCACGCCCGGCACTGCTCGATCTCGGTGGCGAGTGCCCGCCACGGCGTACTCATGCCGAAAGCTTCTCCAAGAACTCGAGCAACTCGGCGTTGACCGCATCGGCGTGTTCGAGCATCACCACATGCCCGCTGTCCGGCACGGTGACCAGGCGCGCGTCCGGTACCCGCCGGCAGATCTCGGCGGAGTGGCTGAGCGGGGTGATCGGATCCTTGTCGCCACAGATCACCAGTACCGCGATCGCGCGCAGCGCCTCCAGCGACGGGTAGCGCGCGTGCGTGTAGAGGGTGCGCAGGTAGCGGGCGACGGTCTCGGTAGCGGTGCCGGAGTTCATCCGTTCGACGTACGAGACCAGGGTCGGGCTGGGGTGTGCGGTGCCGAAGCCGTACCGGCGGGTCAGCAGCCAGGCGACGTTCGAGGAGGCGGCGCGGGCGCGGTCCACCATCGTGCCGGTGAGCCGGGTGGCGTTGTCCAGCAGCGGAAGCATCGGCCGACCCGCGCGGGAGAGGATCTCGGGTAGGCCGAACCGGGTCGCCTCCAGCCGGCCGGCGGACGTGGCGATCAGGACCACCCCGACCACCCGCTCGCCGAAAAGCTCGGGGTGCGCCTCGGCGAGCGCCATGATGGCCATGCCGCCCATCGAATGTCCAATGAGGACGACCGGTTCGTCCGGGGCCGTCGCGTCCATCACCTGGTGCAGCGCCGCACCGAGGGACTCCAGCGTGTACTCCCCGCTCTCCAGCTTGCCGCTGCGACCGTGGCCCGGCTGGTCGTAGAAGACCATTCGGTAGTCGCCGAGCTTCGTCAGCTCCCTGCGCTGGAAGTGGAACGTGCCCATGTCGAGGCAGAAACCGTGGATGAAGATGAGCGTCGGCGCGGGCGCACTGCCGCTGACGGTCTGCAGCACCGGTTCCAGTACGACGCCGTCGGCCGGGTCGACGATCTCGACGTACAGGTCGACGCCGTCGGGCGTGGTCACGACGAGGGACTCGTCATAAGGCTGCGCGCCGAACCGCTCCTCGGTGTGCGGGTCGCCGGCGCTGCGCCGACCCCGCCGGGTCAACACCCGTTCGACCGTCACGCCGGCCGCTATTCCTGCCGCGGCGACACCGACGACCGCGCCCAGCACGCCGGCCCGCCGCCGGGCCGACGAGCGGTCCGTGCGCCGCGCCACGTCAGACATGTCGCCAGCGTAACGTGACGTTCATGGCCACCCTGGATGAGCTGAGCGCGGCTGGCCGCCTCGCGGAGCCCGGCGAGGGAATCACCGTCGAGGAGCTGCAACTCGCCGCCCGCAACCACGCGATGCCGCTGGAGGCGCTGCGGTACGACGTTACGCCTGTCGGCCTGCACTACCTGCTCATTCACTATGACATTCCGGATATTGACGTCGATACGTATCGGCTGTCCATCGACGGCTGTCTGCGGGAGCCACTGCTGTTGAGCCTTGCCGAGCTGCGCGACCGGCCGAAAGTCACCCGCCGGGTGACCTTGGAGTGCGCCGGTAACGGCCGAGCCCTCCTTTCCCCGCGGCCGGTCAGCCAGCCGTGGCTCGTCGAGGCGGTCGGCACCGCCGAATGGACAGGTACCCCGCTCGCGGGCGTGCTACACGAAGCGGGCATCTCCGACAGTGCGGTCGACGTGGTGTTCACCGGCGCCGACCACGGTGTGGAGCGCGGTATCGAGCAGGACTACCAGCGCGGTCTGCCGCTGGCCGAGGCGCTGCGGGACGAGGTGCTGCTGGCGTACGAGATGAACGGCGCTCCCCTGCCGCCCCAGCACGGGTATCCGCTACGGCTGATCGTGCCGGGCTGGTACGGCATGGCCCACGTCAAGTGGCTGCGCGGGGTCACGGTCGTCGACCGGCCGTTCACCGGCTTCCAGAACGATGTCGCGTACCGGTTCCGCGACGAGCCCGACGATGTGGGCGAGCCGGTCACCCGCATGCGGCCCCGCGCGCTGGTGCGGCCTCCGGGCTACCCGGACTTCATGTCGCGGGTACGGGTGCAGCCCGTGGGCCCGGTGCGATTGGCCGGACGCGCCTGGTCGGGTGAGGCGCCGATCGCACGGGTCGAGGTCACCGTGGACGGGGGTACGACCTGGGCGGACGCGACACTCGACGCCGACCCCGGGGCGCCGTGGGTCTGGCGTGGCTGGACGTACGACTGGCAGGCCACGCCGGGGCGGTACGTCATCGGGGCCCGGGCCACCGACGCGAGCGGGCAGAGTCAGCCGACCGAACAGCCGTGGAACCGTGGCGGCTTCGCCAACAACCTCGTCCAGCGCGTCGAGGTCGTGGTCCTGGATCAATCCACGTAGACCCGGGGAACACGAGAGCTGCCGAAGCGGGTGACGATCTCGTAGTTGATCGTGTCCAATACCGCGGCCCAGTCGTCGGCGGTGGGCTCCCCACCGTCCCCGGGTCCGAACAGCACCGCCTCGTCACCGTCCTGCACGGGGTCGTCCCCGCAGTCCAGCACCACCTGGTCCATGCAGACCCGGCCGGCGATCCGCCGGTGCTTGCCGCCCAGCAGGATCGGTGCGGCGTTGGACGCGGCCCGTGGAATGCCGTCCGCGTACCCGAGCGGTACGACGGCCAGCGTGGTCTCCCGGTCGGTGAAGTACGTGTGCCCGTACGACACGCCCTGCCCGGCCGGTACCCGCTTCGTCAGCATCACCCGCGCTCGCGCGGTCATCGCCGGCCGCAGCCCGAAGTCCTGTCCCGGTACCGGAGTCAGCCCGTAGACGGCGATGCCGGGGCGGACCAGGTCGAAGTGGGTGTCGGGCCGGGTGAGCGTGGCCGCCGAGTTGGCAATGTGGCGGTACCGCGGTGCGAGCCCGAAGCGCTCGGCCACCGCGAGCGCGTCGTGGAACGCGGCCAGCTGGGCGCCGATCGTCTCGTGCCCGGGCGCGTCCGCGTACACGAGGTGGCTCCACACGCCCACGACTTCGATCCGGCCGTCGGCCTCAGCCTTGGCGGCCGCCTCGACGAGCCCCGGCCACTCGGCGGACGGCGCCCCACCCCGGGACAGCCCGGTATCGATCTTCAGATGTACCCGCGCCGGTCGCCCCGCTACGCGGCTCGCGGCGACCACCTCGGCGAGCAGCGCTCGGGACGATGCGGAGAGGTCGACGTCCACCGCTACGGCCTCGTGTACCGGCAGCCCGGGCGCGAGCAGCCAGGCCAGTACAGGTGCGGTGATGCCGGCCTGGCGCAGCTTCAGCGCCTCGTCGAGCGTCGCGACCCCGAGCCAGGCCGCCCCCGCCTCGAGCGCCGCGCGGGCCACGGGAACCATGCCGTGCCCGTACCCGTCGCCCTTGACCACGGCCATGACCCCGGCGGACGGTGCGGCGTCGCGCAGCCGGGTGACATTCTGGCGTATCGCGCCCAGATCGACCCTGACTTCCGACTGCCACATGGACCAAAGACTAGGTCATGTATGCTGGCCGGAGTTTGGCGCATGTGGGTTTCTTGTTCGAACAAGTGCCATGCGCGTGTTTCAGATAGAAAGAAGGCAAGACGTGGCCCAAGGCACCGTCAAGTGGTTCAACGCAGAAAAAGGCTTCGGGTTCATCACAGTGGACGGCGGTGGTGCCGACGTGTTCGTTCACTTCTCCGCGATCGAGAGCGCCGGGTACCGGACGCTGGAGGAGAATCAGCGCGTCGAGTTCGAGATCGGGCAGGGCCAGAAAGGCCCCCAGGCCGAGAAGGTCCGCCCCCTGTAGAACCCGCTCTAACTTCGAGCCCCGCGTCCTGCCCTGTACGCGGGGCTCGTTGCTGTAATGATTGCGGCCGCCTCCGCGGCCGCGGGCGCCGTCCTTTTTGACCCGGCGCGCTACGCCTTTCCGAAGAGGAGCGCCCGCTCGTCGAGACCGTTCAGACGGGCGGCGAAGGCCTCCCGTACCCGCTCCTCGCCTTCGGCCAGCGCGCCGTGCTCGTCCTCGGCGATTTCGCGGGCCTGCGGGAAGTACCCGCGCTCGATGACCGAGTGGTCGCGGCCCATGTCGACGAGGGAGTAGATGGCGCGCGGCCGCCGCGGCAGATCGAGCACGTAGCGCAGGGCCAGCTTGACGGCCTCCGCCGCGGCGGCCAGCTCCGGGGTGATCTCCTTGGTCACCACCCCGGGGGTGGTGTCGCCCCGCGCGTCGGTCGCGTGCGCCGCGATGTCGCACATCTGCCGGGTCAACCACAGTTGGCGCGTGCGCTCGAACTGGTCACCCGACAACCGCCAGCCGGGAGCCCAGTCCGACCTCGTGGCGAGCTGCTCGTCGGCCGACAGGGCCGGCACCCGCAGGGCCGGGCAGATCCACGCCGCCAGGCGCTGGCCCGCGTCGTAGGCCGCGCGCTCCCCGGCCAGCAGGTCGGCCAGGGTACCGCGCGGCACGGGCAGGCTGTGCGCGAGACAGTACGCCCGGACGTCGGCGATACCGACCGGCGCCGAGAAGAACTCGAGCGCCTCGAGGATCGCATGCCGGGTGGGTGGATCAAGCAGGCTCATGACCATCCAATTCGCTGATGACGGTACGCAGGGCGGAGGGGACGTCTGCGGACGTGACCGGGCCGGCGCGGGCCGCCTCGCGACCGGCCAGCCCGTGCAGGTAAGCCGCGGCGACCGCGGCCCGTTCCGCGGTCACGCCCGCGGCGAGCAGCGAACCGAGCAACCCGGCCAGCACGTCTCCGGTACCGCCGGTCGCCAGCACGGGCGTACCTGTCGGGTTCGACCAGGCGCGGCCGCCCGGCGTACCGACGATCGTGTGGTCGCCCTTGAGCAGCACGACCGCGTTGGTCCACGAGGCCAGCCGGAGCGCGGCGGCCACCCGGTCATCCCCCGGCCCGCCGCCGGCCAGCCGGGCGAACTCGCGGTCGTGCGGGGTGAGCACGATCGGCGCGTCCCGGTGGCGCAGCAGGCCCGCCATGGAGCCGTCCACGAGCAGCGTCAGCGCGTCGGCGTCCAGCACGACCGGCACGCTGGTCGCGAGAATGGCCCGCAGGTCGGCCGCTGCGCGCTCGTCGGTACCGAGGCCCGAGCCGCAGACCCACGCCTGTACCCGGCCCGCGTTGGCGACCCGGTCCGTCACGATGACCGACGGGTGGTGCTGGGCGACCAGGGGCGCGGCGGTACCGGCGTACCGGATGAGGCCCACCGGCCCGGTCAGCGCGCCGGCGACGGACAGCACGGCGGCACCGGGGTACCGGGCCGATCCGGTCGCGAGACCCACCACGCCCCGGGTGTACTTCTCCGCGTTGGCCGGCAACCGTGGCCACCAGCGGCGCAGGTCGGACAGCTCCGGTACGCGTACCGCCGGTTCGCCACGCAGCCACCGGGTCAGCCCGATGTCGACGACCTCGACCTCACCGGCCAGGGCGGCGGCCGGTCCGGCGATCAGGGCCAGCTTGAGGCACCCGAACGTGACCGTGGCATCGGCGCGTACCGCCGTACCCGGGACGTACCCGGTGTCCACCTCGACGCCCGACGGCACGTCCACCGCGACCACGACGGGCCTCCTGCCGTCCTGCGTACGCAGGTGCCGCATCGCGTCGACGACGCGCGACGCGGGTTCCCGCAGCCCGCCGGAGGCACCGATGCCGACGATGCCGTCGACGACGAGGTCGGCCGCCGGGAGCTGGTCCACGACGGTGCCGCCCGCCCCGCGGAACGCGGCCAACCCTCCACTGTGGACGCGGTCCGGCACGAGTAGCAGCGCATCCACTGTCGCCCCGCGCCGTGCCAGCGCGGCCCCCGCGTACAGCGCGTCCCCACCGTTGTTGCCGGCGCCCACGAGCAGCAGCACGCGCCGCCCGTAGACCCCACCCGCCGCGTCGGCCAACAGAAGCGCACATCGCCGGGCCAGCCCGGCCGCCGCGCGCTGCATGAGCGTGCCGTCGGGAAGCGTGGCCATCAGCGCGTCCTCGGCGGCCCGTATGTCCGCCACCCGCCATGCGCCCCGCATCAACCCTCCATCGCGGTCTCGTCGGGCAACCGCTCGGCAACGACCATGGCAGACGCGATGCCCCCGTCATGGGACAGCGACAGGTGCCATCGGGTAATGCCACGTTCGGCCGCCACCGCCGCGACCGTACCCGAAACCGTGAGCCACGGCCTCCCGTCCGGATCGGTGACAATTTCGCAGTCGTGCCAGTGCAGGCCAACCGGGGCGCCGAGGGCCTTGGCGACCGCCTCCTTGGCGGCGAACCTGGCCGCCAGCGACTCCGCCGACAGCGGGTTGCCCGAGGTCGTGTGCCGTTCCGCGTCGGTGAACAGGCGCTCGGCCAGCAGTGGAGTGCGCTCGACGGCTTGGATGAACCGATCCACCAAAACGACGTCGATGCCGACCGACACGATCACGGCGCCCATCGTACGGGCGGCGGCGGGCTACCTCGTGATGCGGTGCTGGCCGCCGTTGCCGGTGTCGCCTCGCTTCCACCGGAGGATGACCCAGCCGGCCGTGGCCAGGACGATCGCCACCATCAGCACGAGGAGCCACGGGAATCCGCGGGACTCGGCCGCCTTCGTGGCCACTCGGATCTGGACGTCGGCCACGGGCGTGTCGTCCGCCGCCGGGGTGAACATGGACGGCTCGGGTGTCGGGCCGGGCGGGGCCGTGCCGGTCGCCGCCACTGGGGCGGTGCCGGCGCTCTTCCATGGCGGGCCGAGTCTGGCCGAGTTGTTGCCCGAGCGTGGATCGGGGTTGCTGCCGGTAGCGGTCACCGTGATCGTCAGGTCACGCCAGGAGTTGCCCTTCAGGCCGAAGTCGTACACCAGACTGCCGCCCACCTCGATCGCGAGCAGCTTGCAGACGAGACCGTTGGCCGTACGGTCGCAGGACGTCTCCGTGTCCCCGGTCGGCGCGCCGCCCAGGCCCGAGATGGAGAGCGTGCCTCCGGGTGACGAGACGGGCCCGTCGTTGCCGACCGTCACCTGGAACCGCGGGTTCGGACCGACCCGCCCGGCGAGCGCGAAGCGAGAGATCTTCAGATCCGACTCCGTCTGGGCGCTGCCCCAGGCAGGCCCCGGTACCGCGCCGACGACCGCAGCGAGGGCCAGCAGTACCCCCGTCACGCGTCTCACCTGACGCATGCTTGCCGATCGAGGTACGCGGGTGGCATCGGTCGATCGGGTGGGTGCTACCTCATGCCCTCCGGAAACTCTCCCCGGCGAGCCGGGCGCCGAGGGCCACGAAGACGAGACCGGTGAGCCGATCGAGCCACCGCTTCACAGCCGGCCTGGCCAGCACGTGCGCGGCCCGGTGCACGGCCAGCACGATCACCGTGAACCAGAGCAGTCCTTCGACGACGTGCACGGCGGCCAGCGCGGTCGACGCGATCAGCGGGGCTACCCCGTCCGGGAGGAACTGCGGGAGTACCGACAGGTAGAACACGCCGACCTTCGGGTTGAGCAGGTTCGTGGTCAGCCCGGTACGGAACGCGGCACCCGGCGTGGCCGCGGCCGGCGCTATGTCCACAGTGGACGCCTCGGACGCCTCGGACGCGTCGAGGCCGCGACGCCGCCACAGCAGCCGGACCCCGAGCCAGCACAGGTACGCCGCACCCGCCAGGCGGAGCACGTCGAACGCGACCCGGGAGGCGCCGAGCACCGCGGTGATGCCCAGCGCGCTGGCGACCGCCCAGCACACGCAGCCGAGCCCGATGCCGAGACCCGCGGCCAGGGCCGGACGGCGGCCGGCCACCGCCGCCGTACGGAGCACCAGCAACGTGTCGAGTCCCGGCGTCACCGTCAGCACGGCCGCGAACACCGCGAACGCGAGTAGTGACTCGCTCACTCGACGGTCACGGACTTCGCGAGGTTGCGCGGCTGGTCCACGTCATGCCCTCGGGCGGCGGCGATCTCGCAGGCCAGCACCTGCAGCGGCACGGTGGTCACCAGCGGCGCCAGCAGGGTCGGGGTGGGCGGCACCCGGACGAGATGGTCGGCGTACGGCACGACCGCCTCGTCGCCCTCCTCCGCGATGACGATCGTCCGCGCGCCCCGAGCCCGTACCTCCTGGATGTTCGACACGATCTTGTCGTGCAGGACGCCTCGGCCGCGCGGCGACGGTACGACGCATACGACCGGGCAGTCGTCGTCGATCAGCGCGATCGGTCCGTGCTTGAGCTCCCCGGCGGCGAACCCCTCGGCGTGCATGTACGCCAGCTCCTTGAGCTTGAGCGCGCCCTCCAGGGCCACCGGGTACCCGACGTGCCGCCCGATGAACAGCACACTCTTCGCGCCGGCCAGGTCACGGGCCAGCGCCCGGACGGGCTCCATTGTGGACAGTACTTCCTCCACTTTGGACGGCATCTCGCTGAGCTGGGCGACGATGGCGGCCACCTCGTCGGCGTACTTGATGCCGCGTACCTGAGCCAGGTGCAGGCCCACCAAGTAGCACGCCACGAGCTGGGTGAGGAACGCCTTGGTGGACGCGACCGCGATCTCCGGTCCGGCGTGCGTGTAGAGCACCGCGTCCGATTCCCGGGGGATCGTCGAGCCGTTGGTGTTGCAGATCGCCAGTACCCGAGCCTTCTGCTCCTTCGCGTGCCGCAGCGCCATCAGCGTGTCCATCGTCTCGCCGGACTGCGAGATCGCCACGACCAGCGTGGACCGGTCGAGCACCGGGTCGCGGTACCGGAACTCGCTGGCCAGCTCGACTTCACAGGGGATCCTGGTCCAGTGCTCGATGGCGTACTTGGCGACGAGACCCGAGTGGTACGCGGTCCCACAGGCGATCACGAAGATCTTGTCGACGTCGCGCAGATCCTGGTCGGTCAGCCGGACCTCGTCGAGCTGGATCTCGCCGGCCCCGGTCAGCCGGCCGCGCAGCGTATCGGCGACCGCCCGCGGCTGCTCGGCGATCTCCTTGAGCATGAAGTAGTCGTACCCGCCCTTCTCGGCGGCCGACGCGTCCCAGTCGATGTGGTAGTCGCGAGCCTCGGCCGGCTGCCCGGCGAAGTCGGTGACCTCGATGGAGTCGGCGGTGATCAGGACGACCTGGTCCTGACCCAGTTCGACGGCGTCCCTAGTGTGCTCGATGAACGCCGACACGTCACTGGCCAGGTAGTTCTCGCCTTTCCCGCGGCCGACCACCAGCGGCGAGTTGCGGCGCGCACCCACGACCGCGCCGGGCGTGTCCGCGTCGACGGCCAGCAGCGTGAAGGCGCCCTCCAGGCGCCGGCAGGTCCGCCGCATGGCCTCCGCGAGCCGTTGCGGCCCGTCCCGATCTGAGATGGTACGAAGCTCCGCCGCCAACAGATGGGCAACGGTCTCGGTATCGGTGTCGCTGCGAAACTCCACCCCGTCGGACTCCAACTCGGCCCGCAGCTTGGCGAAGTTCTCGATGATGCCGTTGTGGATAACCGCTACCCGCCCGTCGGTGGACAGATGGGGGTGGGCGTTGCGGTCAGTGGGACCGCCGTGGGTGGCCCACCGGGTGTGCCCGATCCCGGTCGTGCCGCCGTTCAGCTCCGCCTCGCGGTCGGCGAGCGCCTTGTCGAGGTTGGCGAGCTTGCCGGCCCGCTTCTCCACGAGCAGTTCACCGTCGAGGATCGCCACACCGGCCGAGTCGTACCCGCGGTACTCCAGCCGCCGCAGCCCGTCCATGACAATGCTCAGCGCCGACCGTCCACCGACGTATCCCACGATTCCACACATGGCCCGCAGCGTATCGGACTTTCGCTCATCTCGCCTGCGCAGAACCCATACTTTTGCGCAGCAGCCGTGATTGATTCCTGACTCAACCGGGGTAGCGCCCGCACCGTAGTGTGGACGCGACCGATCCCCCACCAGTGAAGGAATTCCCAATGACGGATGGCCCAAACCAGTACAGCCTCGGCGACATGGGCATGAGCCCGGAGGAGGCGACGTCCGGAGAACAGATCCACGACGTCGTGGGCGCCATCGATCTGGACGGCGACGGCCGGGTGGACGCCATCGCGTACGACCGTGACGGTGACGGGGTGGCGGACAAGTACGTGTACGACTCCGACGGCGACGGCGTCGCCGACCAGATCACGCTGGACCGCGACTTCGACGGCCGTACCGACTTCGCCGGCGTGGACGCCGACGGCGACGGCTACCTGGACACGGTCGCCGTCGACACAGATGGCGACGGAACCCTGGAGACCACCCGCGAGTCCGCCGGCTGACCCGCTGCGGCTACAGCTCGTCGTCGAGTTCGTCCACGTCCTCGTCCGTTATGACCCTGCCAAGACTCACCGTAGGCAGGGTCGCAGGAAACCCTGGACCTGCGACGTAGTGGGCGTCTCTGCCGATGTTTGGTTCCCGTCCCGGCCGGAGGAGTCCACCCCAGTCGGGACTTGCCAACTCACGAAGGACCCTTGCCGCGTACTGCTGCGAGACACCGAATAGGTCGACGTAGTCGCTGTTCCGGATCTGCCCGTACTGCCGGACGAAGTCGGCTACGTACGGCACAACCTCGTCGCGGGACATGCGCAAGTAGGGCAGGTCTCGGCCGAAGTGCCAGCGCACCGTATCGCTGAACCGGTAGTCACGGGTACGCCGCTGTTGGGTGCGGACGGTAGGAATGATCATTGGCCCGTCACCGAAACGGGTGTCCCGTGCTCTGTCGAGGGCCGAAGCCGCCTCGTCGACCTCCTTCTGTAGCACGTCGATCAGCTCCCGAGCGGACACCGTCGGGCGGCGTCGCAGGACATCTACGATCAACGCGATGTCGACATCCTCGGCGTGCTGCGGTGGATCGAGCGCTGTCATGAGGCGCATGACGGGGACATTCGGTTCACCGCCGATGAGCGCACAACGCACATGGGGTCCCGGGCGTTCCACAATCTCAGGGGGGCGATGGCCCACGCGAATCATCTCGCGATACATGCGGTCCACGCCGATCCCCTCACGCTCTGCTATCCGCAGCAGGCGCAAAAGATCGGCCAAGTGAGGGTTCCGGGTTCTCGGTGGTGTGGTCAACAGCCGATCGGAGTCGACACCTTCAGCGAAGCCACCAGGAGACTGCACGACAAGACAATCGCCGACGAACTCAACGGCAACGGGCTCGGGCAGGAGCCAATCCCGGTGCGCAACCGCATTAGCGAGTGCTTCCCGTACCGCCTTCTCCGGTACGGCCCGCAACTGCCCTACAGGCAGTCCACCGGGACGGACGTGAACCGTACGGTTGGTCAAGGCGATCGCGCGCTCGACCTCCGCCAGCGCCTCGATCAGGGAGACGTCGGTCCGGTCGAGCCGGAGTACCGAATCCGCGCCGGGCGCATCCCTTCGGCGGTAGTCGATCGTGGGGCAATCCGCTTCCGCGGTAAACAACAGCGTGGCACCGTTGGTCAGCACGCCATCCTTGATCGCAGCCGTCCGGCGCAAGAACTCCTCGTCGGAGGCGGCGGCTAATTCGGCAGCGCGCTGTTCTCCACTCGTTCTCAGGTACTGACGTGCAACACCTAGCGCGGCCGGTCGGACACGGTCGACCGGAACGCCCGACGCCTGGGCCGACCAGTCAAATCCCACACGATTGAGGAGTGCAGCCGCCCACTGACTTGCATCGATCTCGACACAGCGACCGCCGACTCGGTGCTTGGCCTTGCCGCGGATCCGGATCGGCTCCCATGCTTGCGGAGCCAAGATCACGAGCAGCCTGTGATCACCGATCGGAACCTCCTCGACCGCGCACGTCAAGCGCCTGTCGCTGAGGTCATGGATGCGACCGCGGAGCCACATCGGATCGAGGTTCGTTCCAGTCAGTTCGCCATCGGAATCCCGGACCCCGACGATCACTCCACCACCCCCGCTGTTCGACATGCACGCAGCCGCTTCTGCGACCATCAGGGCCGCGCCCTCGTCTCGTGCCGGACCGGGAGCACCACCTCGGGTTCGCATGCTCGGGTCCTCTTTGAAGTCCACCAGATCGGACTCCACGTCCGACACGTCTCGGCCGCCGGCCACCGCGGCCAGTGCTGCCTCTACTGCACGGCGAACAGGATCCGTTGCCAAGAAGGACATAACTCCCCCGTGAATTGCATCCTCTAGCTCCATAGAATTTAACCTTGTATCCACCGCGGACACAAGGTTAAGTTTTTCCGGGCCTCGGTTGAGGTTTGGTCTGCGTCAGATCGAGCTGGCTGAGCGCACCAAAGCCGCGATGCGCTCGGCGGCCGCCTGAGCCGCGTCGTGTGTCGGCGCCTCGACCATGACCCGTACCAGCGGCTCTGTCCCTGATGGACGCAGCAGCACCCGGCCCGAATCGCCCAGCTCGGCCTCGACCTCGGCAACGGCGGCCAACACCGCGGGCGCCGACGAGCCCGCGGTGCGATCGGTGACCGGCACGTTGAGCAGTACCTGCGGCAGCTTCGTGACGACCGCGGCGAGCTCGGCAAGGGACGACCCGGTCTGTGCCACGCGCGCCATGAGGTGCAGCGCGGTCAGCAGCCCATCGCCGGTCGTCGCGTACGCCGGCAGCACCACATGCCCGCTCTGCTCGCCACCGAGCGCGAGGCGGGAGGCGCGCAGTTCCTCGAGCACGTACCGGTCGCCGACCTTGGTCTCGACCAGCCGGATCCCCGCGTCCCGCATGGCCAGCCGCAGCCCGAGGTTGCTCATCACGGTCGCCACCAGCGTGTCCTGGGTCAGCGTGCCGGCCTCCCGCATGGCGAGCGCGAGGATCGCCATGATGTGGTCACCGTCCACTTCGGACCCGTCGGCCGCGATCGCGAGGCAGCGGTCGGCGTCGCCGTCGTGGGCGATACCGAGGTCGGCACCGTGGGCCTGGACCGCGTCGCGCAGCCCGGACAGGTGCGTGGAGCCGCAGCCGTCATTGATGTTCAGGCCGTCCGCGTCCGCGTGGATGGCGATCACCTCGGCGCCGGCCTGCTCGTAGGCGAGCGGGGCGACCTCGGACGCCGCCCCGTTGGCGCAGTCCACGACGATCCGCAGGCCGTCCAGCCGGTGCGGGACCGTACCGACGAGATGCTTGACATAGTGCTCGGCCCCGTCGAGCAGATCGTGCACCCGCCCGACCCCGGCACCGGTCGGCCGCTTCCAGTCGGCAATGCCCGCGGCGACAGCAGCCTCAACCTGGGCTTCGACCGCATCGGGCAGCTTGTGGCCGCCGACCGCGAACAGCTTGATGCCGTTGTCGGGCATCGGATTGTGCGACGCCGACAGCATCACGCCGAGGTCGGCGCGTGTCTCCCCGGTGAGGTACGCCACGGCCGGCGTCGGTAACACGCCGAGCCGTACGACGTTGGCGCCCGCGCTGGCCAGCCCAGCCACCACGGCGGCCTCGAGCATCTCGCCGGACGCCCGCGGATCACGGCCGACGACGGCGACCGGGCGGTGCGACGAGTCCAGCTCGGCAAGGGTGTGGGCAGCGGCGACGGCTACTGCCATCGCCAACTCGGGCGTGAGATCGGCGTTGGCGCGCCCCCGTACGCCGTCCGTGCCGAAAAGCCGGCTCAACTCCGCGTCAGCGCTTCGAGTACTGCGGCGCCTTGCGGGCCTTCTTGAGGCCGTACTTCTTCCGCTCCGTGACACGCGCGTCGCGGGTGAGGAAGCCGGCCTTCTTCAGCGCCGGGCGGTCGTCGATATCCAGGTCGCAGAGCGCCCGGGCGACCGCGAGCCGCAGTGCGCCGGCCTGGCCGCTCGTGCCGCCGCCGCGCAGGTTGGCGATGATGTCGACGGCCTCGACCTTGTCCGCGATCACCAGCGGCTCCTTGATGAGCTGCTGGTGCACCTTGCTCGGGAAGTACTTGTCGAGCTCCATGCCGTTCAGGGTGAACTTGCCGGAGCCGGGTAGGAGCCGGACGCGGACGATGGCCTCCTTGCGCCTCCCGACCGTCTGGATCGGCCGGTCGCCGCGGGGCGTCCGGACCGGCGCGGAAGTGGCGACGGGCGCGGGCGCAACGTCGGCTGGGGACGGCACGGTGGTCTCGGTCATGGTGTTTCCCTCGCCCGCGCTCACTGCGCGATCTGCTTGATCTCGTACGGCATCGGCTGCTGGGCGGCGTGCGGGTGCTCGGCACCGGCGTACACCTTCAGCTTTTTGATCAACTTACGGCCGAGCCTGTTGTGCGGGAGCATGCCCCGCACGGCCTGCTCGATCGCCCGCTCGGGACGCTTGGTCAGCAGCTCGTCGTACCCGATCTTCTTGAGACCGCCCGGGTAGCCGGAGTGCCGGTACGCGACCTTGGTCTCCCGCTTGTTGCCGGTGAGCGCCACCTTGCCCGCGTTCACGATGATCACGAAGTCACCGGTGTCGACGTGCGGAGCGAACGTCGGCTTGTGCTTGCCGCGCAGCAGCGTGGCGGCGTGGGTCGCGAGGCGGCCCAGCACGACGTCGGCGGCGTCGATGACGTGCCACTGACGCTCGATCTCGCCCGGCTTCGGGCTGTACGTACGCACAGGTCTACCTAGTTTCGTCGGCGGTCTTGATGGTGGCGTCCTCGCCAGTCGCGGCGGAACCAGCCGCGTCGACGGGCGCACGAGCACAACAGCCAGCAAGGATACCCGGCGCGAGGCACCGGGGTCAAAACGGCCCAGATCACAATCGTACCGAGAGGTCCTGGATGATCCGCAGCGCCCGGGAGACGCGGTTCATGGTGTCGGTATCGGCCACGTCTACGCACTCGGTGAACCACTTCTTCATGGGCGACGAAATGCGGTCCGGCATGATCAGGTACTCCCCGAGCTCGACGGCCAGCGGCGAGTCGCGCAGCAGTTCGCGCTCGACGACCTCGGCGACGACGACGATCGGTACATCGGTGCTGTTGTAGACGTCGGAACTGATGACCAGACCGAGGCGCTCGCGATGACCCTCGATCCGCCAGATCTCACCTCTCCGCAGCACGCGGGGGCTCCTGGCGACTCCTTCCGTTGAACAGCACCGCGTCGACCATCTCTATCTCGTGCTCGTCGGCCAAGGCCGCGGCTTCGAACTCGAGGCTGGACCGCTTCAACGCGTCCGCATGGGCCGTGAAGACCTCCCGCAGCGCACGCTCGCGCGCGGCCTGGTCGATCCAGGCCGACAGGGACACGCCGGACCGTTCGGCGAGCCGGCGGGCATCGGCGATCGTTTCGTCGGTAAACGACAGAGTCACCTTGGCGGTCATGCCGTCCACCATACCGCTGGTATGACCAGGTGTCACCCCACCGGGACTTTGCAGGCTGGAAACAATCGGGTAGCCCGGTCGAAACTGGTACCCGGCAGTCTGAACCGCATGCCGAAACTCGCGACGCACCACCGGCACCGGGCCGCACGGCGCCGAGCAGGGTCGCGCGAGACGGCCGTGGCCCTCGACCCGTCCTGCGGACCGGGCCATGGGACGGGAGGGCCGCCGCCGGTCGTGGGGACGGATCCGGCGGCGAACGTCGAGCCTGCGCGGTGGCTCGACAGAGAAAGAGAAGGGCTCGGTACCGCCGAGCCGGTGGGGGGCGCGCGGTTCGCGATCGGGCCGCGCGCCGTCTCATCGTGAGCGGGCCACCCCATCGTGAGCGGAGTCCTTCGCGAAGAGCGAGCGAACGGAATCAGCGCGCTGGCCGGCTTCACCGTGGCGGTCACCGCTGACCGGCGGCGCGACGAGCTGACCGCGCTCCTGGCCGGGCGGGGAGCGCGGGTCGTGGTGGCCCCGGCGCTGCGGGCCGTGCCGCTCGCCGGCGACGTCCAGCTTCGGGCGGCAACCCAGGCCGTGCTCGACCGCTGGCCGGACGTGGTGATCGCGATGACCGGCATCGGGCTGCGCGGCTGGGTCGAGGCGGCCGAGGGCTGGGGCTGGGGCGAAGCGCTGCGTAGCCGGCTCGACCGGACGTACCTCGTCGCCTCCGGCCCCAAGGCGAGCGGCCTGCTGCGCGCTGCCGGGTTGGCTGAGCACTGGGCGCCGGGGAGCGAGGACAGTACGGATCTCGTCGACCACCTGCGCTGGCGCGGACTCGCCGGCCGGACGGTCGCGGTACAGCTGCACGGCGAGCCTCTGCCCGACCTCTGCGAGCAGTTACGGGAGGCCGGGGCCGACGTGATCGAGGTGACCGTGCACCGGTGGGCCGCCCCGGTGGATCCGGCACCGCTGCGCCGGCTGGTCGACCTCGTCGCCGGCCGGCTCGTCGACGCGGTGGCGTTCACCAACGCCCAGGCCACCCAGGCGCTGCTGCGGGCCGCCGGCGACGATCGCGACGCGGTCCTCGACGCGCTCCGGGAGGACATCCTGGCCGCCTGTACGAGCCCGCTGACAGCGGCGCCGCTGCGCCGGTACGGCGTCCCGGTCGTGGCGCCATCCCGGTCCGGGCTCGGGGCACTGGTACGCGCGATCTCCGACGCCTTGCCGCCCCGGGCGCGCACCGTCCAGGTGGCGGGCAAGGAGGTCACGCTTCGGGGGTACGCCGCCATCGTCGACGGCGAGCTGCGCCCGATGGCGCCCGCGCCGATGGCGGTGCTGCGGGCGCTCGCCCGGGCACCCGGCCGGGTGCTCGCGCGCCGGGCACTGCTGTCCGAACTCCCCCGCGGCGCCGACGAGCACGCCGTCGAGATGGCGGTCGCCCGGCTCCGCGCCGGACTCGGTGACGCGAGCCTGGTACAGACCGTGGTCAAGCGCGGTTACCGGCTGGCCGTCGATACCTGAGCGATAGTCGGGTGGCGGGCGAGCCCACTGCGCCGTAACCTGCGCGGCATGGGAGGGGTGGTGGTGGGATCCCGGGCCGATACGGGGCGGATCTGGGCGAGAGCCCTGCTGACCGCGCTCGTGACGACCGCGATCGCCGGTGCCGGCCAGCTCGGCTTCGCGTACGGCCTGGGTGTCGTGCGCTGGGACCAGCAGTTCGTGGCCGGTAGCGAGAACCTGTGGCGGGAACAGCTGACGTGGGCCGCCTTCATCGCGGCCGCGGGCGTGATCGCCGGCGCGGTAGCCGGGGTATCGAGCCTTCGCCGGCACGGCCTGCAGCCACATTTCGGCTCGTGGATCGGGGTATCGCTGGCATCCGCGGTGGGTGGCGGCCTCACCGTGCTGCTGGTGGCACTGCCGGCCCGGGGAGCCGATCTGCCGCAGACGACCGACTCAGCGCTCGAGGCCGGGCTGGCCGCGGGTCTCGGTACGGTGATGGGCATCTTCGCGGCGCTGGCCGTGCTGTGCGCACGCCTGGTGGCCGGCAACGTGTACCTGACGATCGCGTGGGTATGGGCGGTGGCCCTCGTCTCCGCGGTCGGCGTGGTAGCCGGGAGCGACCCGCTCACCGGGCAGGGACTCGGGGTTCTCGCTTTGCCTCCGGGCACGCGGGCCGAGCCCGCGGTAGCCACCGGCATGCTCATCGGCATCGCCGCCGTGGTGGGCGCGCTCATGGCCGCCTACGGCCGATGGCTGGGCGAGCAGGGAGTGCCTGTCGCGGTGTCCGGAGTCGCCGGTCCGGCGGTCCTGGCCGCCGCGTACCTCGTCGCCGGGCCGGGCACGTCGGGGTACGTAGGCGCGCTGCTGGGGGTGGTAGCCGGCGCCGGCGCGTCCGTCGCGGTGGCGGTCGTCCGTCAGGCCCGCCCCGCGGCCGAAGGGCCACCGGCCGATCGGCCGCCCGCCGCGGATGTCACCGCGGCACGGCCGGCCCCCGAACCCTGGTCGAGCCAACCGACCGAACCGTGGTCCAGCCAGCCGACCGAGTCGTGGTCGAGCCAGCCCGAGCCGTGGTCGAGCCAGCCCACCGAGCCGATCTCGGTACCCAGCACCGCCGACCTCTGGACGCCCCGCACTCCCGAGCCGTGGTCCACGCCGGCACCGGTCGAGCCCCCGCCGGTCGCGCCCGTCCGGGTGACCGCGCGCGCCAAGGCCAAGCCACCGCCGCCACCGCCGCCACCACCACCGCCGGCTCCCCCGCCTCCCAAGGCGCAGCCACAGCCGAAACCACCGCCGCCGGCCAAGCCCGCCAAACCGCCGAAGCCACCCAAGGCGGCGAAGCAGGCGAAGGTCAAGCCGGAGCCGGTACCGAGCCCGCGGGACGCCGACTACGAGTCGTGGCTGACCGCGCTCAGCAACGAATCTCAGTCCGACGACCCGCTGCTCGCCAAGCCCACCAAACGGCGGCCGGGGCCAAAGGCCGAGTAGGCGTCAGCTCGACCAACCGAAGTGGTCCAGCGGTCCGGAGCCGCTGCCGAGGTGCCATGACCTGGCACCGGACAGTGCCCGGGTGACGTACTTCTTGGCGTAGACCAACGCGTCCGGTACCGAATCGCCGAGCGCGAGCCGCGCCGCGATGGCTGCCGAGAACGCGGCGCCCGTGCCGTGCAGATTAGGGCTCTGTATCCGCTTCGCCCGCAGGAACCGGACCCCGGACTCGGTCCACACCGCGTCGACGGACTCCTCCGAGTTGGGCAGGTCGCCACCAGTGATCACGACGTGCTTCGGCCCACCCGCGGCGAGCTGGCCCGCCGCCCCGGCCATGTCCGCCGGTGTGTCGATCCGCCAGCCGACGAGCGCCGACGCCTCGTCGAGGTTCGGCGTGACCACGGTCGCGTACGGCAGCAGCCGCTCGATCGCGGCCGCCACCCCGAGGCGCCGCCCGGAGGACGAGTGCAGCACCGGGTCGACGACGAGATTCGGCAACGCTCCGGCCCGCGCCTTGGCGGTGACCACAGCCGCGATGTCGGCCGTGGCCAGCATCCCGGTCTTCGCCGCGACCGGCGGCATGTCGTCCACGACCGCCGAGAGCTGGCCGCTGACCACGTTGCCTGGCAACGGGAACACGTCGAAGATGTCCCGCGTGTTCTGCGCGGTGACCGCGGTGACTACGGAGACTCCGTACACCCGCATCGCCGCAAAGACCTTCAGATCAGCCTGAATACCACTCCCGCCGCTGGGGTCCGACCCGGTGACCGTCAACACGACAGGCGGAGTCATGTCCCTTCAATAGCAGAGCAACGCGTTCGATAACACACTCGGTCAGCTGACATCCCAGACGGGTTCAGTCGTCTCGACGACCTCACCGTCGCCACGGAAGTGCACGAAACGGTCGAATGACCTCGCGAACCACCGGTCATGGGTAACCGCGACGACCGTACCGCTGAACCCGCCAAGTCCCTCCTCGAGCGCCTCGGCCGAGGCCAGGTCCAGGTTGTCCGTCGGCTCGTCGAGCAGCAGTAGCGTCGCCCCGGACAGCTCGAGCAGCAGTACCAGGAACCGCGCCTGCTGCCCGCCGGACAGCGTGCCGAACCGCTGGTCGCCCTGGCCGGCCAGCTCGTACCGGGACAGCGCCTGCATCGCCGACTGCCGGTCCATCCCCGAGCGGTGTTCGTCACCGCGCCACAGAATGTCCACAAGGGACCTGTCGGCGAGGTCGGGCCGGTCGTGGGTCTGCGAGAAGTGGCCGGGGCGTACCCGGGCACCGAGCCGGGCGCT
>Ga0114129_10003729_pt1 | contig 21475 bp, 19 predicted proteins | sample RhiMetdeltSRZDD1_FD_80071 | JGI IMG/M metagenome (GOLD analysis project Ga0114129, IMG submission 80071) | Populus rhizosphere microbial communities from Tennessee, USA - Rhizosphere MetaG P. deltoides SRZDD1 (version 2) (version 2) | ecosystem: Host-associated > Plants > Roots > Rhizosphere >... | reverse complement strand
GCCGCGCCCCGACTGGTCGACGACGTAGACGGCATAGCCGTTGGCGACGAAGTCGTCCGCCCAACCCCGGCGCCCGTCCGGCGTGCCGAGGAAATTCGACGCGGTCTGTCCGCCGCCGTGAATCATCACCACGGGGTAGGGGCGCGTCTTGTTCTTGGGAATTTGGTACTGCACGAACATCTGGCCGACCATGACCGTTCGCTTGTCGACCTCGACGTAGCGTCCCGGGATCGAAAACACGCCCTGGTCCGCGATTTCGAGCGGCCGGTTCGCGTCGAGCAGGCGATCCTCCGCGTTGGTCGGCGTGCTCATGCCGGCCACCACGTCCACGGCAAGCATTGTCGTGAGTGCAAGCCAGGTGATCGGGCGGTGAGGCCGGGCATGGTCCTGCGCGGCCTTCCCTCCTCGGGGCTGCGCTCCCATGCGCTCATCCTCGCCCGACGAACGGCATCAGGTTCGCCATCACTGTCATGAACAGCACGTTGGTATCGAGCGGTAGGTTGGCGATGTAGACCACGGCGCGGCCGACGTCGTCGGCGTGCATGCGCGGTTCGACCGCCATCCTGCCATCGGCCTGCATCACGCCTTGCCCCTGCACCATGCGCTCGGTCAGCGGCGTCGCGGCGTTGCCGATATCGATCTGGCTGCAGGTGATGTTGTAGCCGCGGCAGTCGAGCGAGGTCGACTTGGTGAGACCGGTGACGGCGTGCTTGGTTGCGGTATAGGCGACCGAGCGCGGGCGCGGCGCATGCGCGGAGATCGAGCCGTTGTTGATGATGCGGCCGCCGCGCGGGTCCTGCGCCTTCATGATCTTGATCGCTTCCTGCGTGCAGAGGAACATTCCGGTGAGGTTGGTATCCACGACCTGCTTCCAGGTCTCGTAGGGCAACTCCTCGAGCGGTACCGGCGGCGCGCCGATTCCGGCATTGTTGAAGAGCACGTCGAGACGCCCGAAGGTCTCCTTGGTCCTGGCGAACAGTGCCTTGATCGCCGCCCGTTCGCCGACGTCGGTCGGAACGGCCAGGCACTTGGCGCCGGTCGACTTTCCTTCGCTGGCCGTTTCTTCCAGCTTGTCGGCTCGGCGTCCCGCAAGCACGGTAGCGTAACCCTCCTTCATCAGCGCCAACGCGACCGCCTTTCCGATGCCGGTGCCGGCGCCGGTGACCAGAGCGACTTTTTGCAACGCAGCCATCGTGGCGCCTCCTCGATTTACGGCCTTCTCGTCACGACCATTATCGTCGTTGCACATGCATGGAAGCAATGCGGTACTATCGAGCGAAATAACAGGAGGAGCTGCCGATGCGCCGACGCGATCTGCTGGCCTGGAGCCTCGCGGCCGTGCGGGCGCTGCCGATGGCGCTGGGTCTCGCCGCCGCGCAGGAGAAATATCCGGAGCGTCCGATCCGGCTCGTCATCCCGTTCCCGCCAGGGGGCGTTTATGATGCGGTCGGCCGCCCGTGGGCGGATCGGGTCAAATCATCGCTCGGTACCGTGGTGGTCGAGAATATCGGCGGCGCCGGGGGCTCGTTGGGCGCCGCCGCCGTCGCACGATCGCCATCCGACGGTTACACCCTTCTGCTCGGCGGCGGCGGTGCGCTGGTGCTCACCCCGATTGCGTCAAGCCGGCCGCCGTTCGATCCGGTGCGGGATTTCGAGCCGATCGCGCTCCTGGTCACGACCGGCCTCGCGATCGTCGTTCATCCCGCGCTGCCGGCGAAGACGCTCGCCGAGTTGATCGACTATGCCAAAAGCAATCCCGGCAAGCTCTCCTATGGATCCGCCGGCGTCGGCTCAATGAACCAGCTCACGGGCGAACTGTTCAAGTCGCTCACCGGCACCACGGATATCGTGCATGTACCCTACAAGGGCGCCGGTCCCGCCATCACCGATCTCATCAGCGGACAAATTCCGATCGCGACCCCGAACGTCACCGCGCAAATCCTGGAACTGCATCACGCCGGCAAGGTGCGCATCCTCGCGGTCACCACGCCGCGTCGGCTCGCCGGCGCGCCCGACATCCCGACCGCAGTCGAGCAGGGCTTGCCGGGCATGATCGCGCAGAACTTCATCGGCCTGTTCGCTCCCGCGCGCACGTCGCCCGCCATCATCGAGCAGGTTGCCCAGGCCACGCGCGTGGTGATGGACGACGAGGCGTTGCTGCGCAGCCTGACGGCGTCGGGACTGGAGCCGGAGCTTGCGTCGACGCCGGACAAGACCCGGCGCTTCGTGGCGGACGAGGTCGCCCGCTGGGGACCGGTCATCAAGACGATTGGGCTGAAGCTTGATTGAGTGCCATCGTTCCGGGGCGCGCCGACAGGCGCCAGTCCGGAATCCCGAGTCGTGATTATGGATTCCGGGCTCCCTCCCTGCGCACCCAAGTCGGCTATAGCCGACTTGGGCACTAAAAAGCCGATCTCGGGTAAACCCCAGATCGGTGTCCCCGGAATGACGACCGAGATAGAGTTCAGCGAGTGTTCCGGTAGGGTGGGCGGGGGATACCGGCGTGGGCGGCGCGCAGCGCCGCCGACCAGCGTTCGCGCAGGTCGTGGAAGTACGGCTCCCCCGGCTCGATGCGATAATTGAGCTCGGCGTCGCACGCATCGCGCCGTGCTATGAGAATGTCGATCGGCAGACCGACGCTGAGGTTCGAACGCATGGTGGAATCGACCGACACCAGGCCGACCTTGAGCGCGTCGTAGAGATCGATGTCGTAGGTGATCGCGCGGTCAAGCACCGGCTTGCCGTATTTGTGCTCGCCGATCTGCAGGTAGGGCGTGTCCGGCGTGCATTCGATGAAATTGCCGGCAGCATAGAGCATGAACAGCCGGGGGCGTTCCCCCTTGATCTGGCCGCCGAGGAGAAATGAAACGTCGAATTTCACGTCGGAGGCTTCGAGCGCCTTTCCTTCCACGTCGTAGAGCTGGCGCACGGTGCGACCGACGCGCTGGGCTGCTTGGAACATGGTGGGCGCGTTCATCAGCGTTTCGGTCTCGCCGGTTTCGGGATTGTCCCAACCCTCCCGCAGGATGCTGACCACCGACTGGCTGATCGACAGATTGCCGGCCGAGGCGACGGCCATGATGCGCTGACCCGGCTGCACCAGGACATGGAGCTTGCGAAAGGTCGAGATGTTGTCGACGCCCGCATTGGTGCGGGTATCGGCGAACATCACAAGACCATCGCGCACCAGGATTCCGCAGCAATATGTCATGATGTTTCGACGCCCACCGTACCGGTCCCTGTAGCCACCCCGATGGATATAGCGGGGCTATGGGCAGATCGGCAATGGCGCCTTAATTCTGCGTTTGCTGGCGCGCCTGGTCGACGCGGACCTTGACCGACAATACTTCGCCGCCGCCGCCGTAGCGGGTGCCGCGCAGGGGTGCCGCACCAAGGTAGTCGAGGCCGACCGCGACCCGCACGTGAGCGTCGGTGGCGCACAGGCCGTTGGCCGGATCGAAAGCCACCCATCCGAGCTCGGGCACGAAGGCCTCGGCCCAGGCGTGGCCGGCCCGCTGCTCGTGGACGCCGTCGTCGCGACAGAAATAGCCGCCGATGTAGCGAGCGGGAATTGCCAGGCTGCGCGCGGCCGCGATGAAGATATGGGTCAGATCCTGGCACACCCCGCGCTTGAGCGCGAAGGCCTCCGCGGCCGTGGTCCCCGGCTGCGTGGGATCGGTGTCATAGACCATATCGTCGTGCAGCCGCTCGAGCATGTGATGCAGGAGATTGAGCACGTTGCCGTCCGCGGCGTCGCGGCTGCCGGCGGCGAAAGCGGCGATCTCCGCATCGGGCGTGGTGAGCTCGGTTGTGCGCAGATAGAGGCTTGGCGGGAATCGCTCGACCGTGCCGCGTACGATGCCCTGGGTGTCGCGCGTCTCGACCTCGCCCTCGACCATGACGGCAAGCTCGCTGCACGGGCCCTCGGTGCTGAAGGCATGCGTGAGGTTGCCGAAGGCGTCCTCATGCTGGTCGAGCCGGCAATCCGTGGACACGTCGATGCGCCAGCGCGCCACGTATTGCCCATCGTGGTTGCGCGGGGTCAGTCGCAGCATCTGGATCACGCTGGTCGCGGGCGGCCGGTAGGTATAGCTCGTCAGGTGCGAGATGCGGATGCGCATGAGCCGACGACGAATGACGGACTGACGAGGGAGACAAAGCATGGCGTATGGGATTGAAGCAACCGCCGAGTGCTTCGTCGTTCCCCGTCCTGCTTCCTCTCCTACATAAGATATTGCTCGGTAATGGCGGCGCCGAGCCGGTTGTTGTTGTCGATGAACTCGCCGATGAATTCGTGCATGCCTTGCTGGAAAATCTCCTCCATGCGGCTGTTCTCCAGCCGGGCGCGGACCGCGCGCGCCTGGCGCTGGGCCGGCCCCTGGCGGCCATAGGCGCGCGCGATGTGGTCGAGATAGAGCACCAGATTCTCGTAGCAGCTCGCGAGCGAGCGCGGCATCTCGTCCCGCAGGATCAGCAGGTCGGCAATGAGCCAGGGCTTGACGCTTTCGCGATAGACCCAGTGATAGGCGGTGAGCGCCGAGACCGAGCGCAGGATCGCCGTCCACTGGAAGTAGTCGAGCGGCCCGCCGACCCGCTCATGCGCCGGCAGCAGCATGTGATACTTCACGTCGAGGATGCGCGCGGTGTTGTCGGCGCGCTCCATGTAGACGCCGAGGCGGGAGAACCAATAGGCGTCGTTGCGGAGCATCGTGCGATAGGCCGAGCCGTCGAAGCGCAACGACGATTCCTGCACCCAGCGCAGGAAGCGCATGAACTCCTCGCGCGAGGTCGGGCCATTGCCGAAGCGCTTGAGCTCGAGCCAGGTTCCATTAATGGCGTCCCACATCTCAACCGTGAGTGCGGTGCGCACCGCCCGCGCATTGGTGCGGGCGATCTCGAAGCAACTGCGGATGGAGGAGGGGTTGGCGGTGGAGAAGCAGAGAAAATCGGTGACCGCCTCTTCGTTCGCTTCCGGATAAGCGGCGGCAAAGGCGTGGGCGCAGCCGGCGGTCGCCACCGCCGATTCCCATTCGTTGGATGTCCCGACATAGGCGAGCGGTAGCGTGGTCAGACGCTGCGTCACCTCGAGAATGCGCGCGAGGTATTCGGCGCGTTCGACATAACGCGCGAGCCAATACAAGTTGTCGGCGGTGCGGGAAAGCATACTACCGCGCCCTTGCCTCTGGTCCGGCGTGCTTTCTCCGCGCAGGAGAAAGAGCTGTGGGTGCGAGCGGAGCCTTCATCGATCCAATACCCAGGTGTCCTTCGTTCCGCCGCCCTGGCTGGAATTGACCACCAGCGAACCCTTCTTCAGCGCCACGCGGGTGAGCCCGCCGGGCACAATGCGGATGCGGTCGCGGCCGGTCAGCACGAATGGGCGCAGATCGACGTGACGCGGCGCAACGCCTTCCTCGACGCAGGTGGGACAGGTGGACAGTGCGAGCGTCGGCTGCGCAATGAAGTTTTTGGGATTGGCCTTGAGCTTGGCCCGGAACGTGGCGATCGACGCTTTGTCGGCCTTCGGTCCGATCAGCATGCCGTAGCCGCCGGAGCCGTGCACTTCCTTGACCACGAGCTCTTCCAGATGGTCGAGCACGTAGGCGAGATGCTCGTCCTCGCGGCAGCGCCAGGTCGGGACACTCCGGAGGATCGGCTCCTCGCCCAGGTAGAACTTCACGATCGCGGGCATATAGCTGTAGACCGCCTTGTCGTCGGCGATGCCGGTACCGACGGCATTCGCGAGCGTGACGTTGCCGGCCTGGTATACGGACATCAATCCCGGCACGCCGAGCGCGGAATCCGGTCGGAACACCAGGGGATCGAGGAAGTCGTCGTCGATGCGGCGGTAGATCACGTCGACGCGTTTGGGTCCTTGCGTCGTGCGCATGTAGACGAGGTCGTCCTTGACGAACAGATCGCGGCCTTCGACCAGCTCCACGCCGAGCTTATCGGCCAGGAACGAGTGCTCGTAATACGCCGAGTTGTAGACGCCGGGTGTCAGCAACACCACCGTGGGATCGGCGCTGGAGCTCGCGGGCGCTACCGATTTCAACGTCGCGAGCAGTTCGTCGGGATAGTTCTCGACCGGCGCCACGCGATGGCGCGCGAACAGTTCCGGAAACAGCCGCAGCATGATTTCCCGATTCTCCAGCATGTAGGAGACGCCGGACGGCGTGCGGGTATTGTCCTCGAGCACATAAAAAACTTCGGCATCGACCCGGACGATGTCGATGCCGCCGATATGGACGTAGATGTCGTGCGGCACCTTCTGGCCGTTCATTTCGGGGCGGAACACCGGGTTCTGAAACACCAGGTCTTCCGGTACCACGCCGGCCTTGAGAATATCGCGCCGTGTGTAGACGTCGCGGAGGTAGTGGTTGATGGCCTTGACGCGCTGTTCGAGCCCCGCGCGCAGGATGTCCCATTCAGCCGCGGCAAGAATGCGCGGCAGCACGTCGAAGGGGATGAGCCGCTCCTGCGCGTCCGCTTCGCCATAGACCGCGAAGGTGATGCCGATGCGGCGGAACAGGACCTCGGCTTCGCGCCGTCGATAATCGAGCACGTCGGGCGGGATCTCGGCGAGCCAGCGCGACAACTCGCCATAGGCCGGCCGCAACGTCCCGTCGGTGCCCTTCATCTCATCGAACGCGGCCGCCATCAAACCTCAACCTCGTCGCACGCCGCGCCACCACGCGAACCGCGCGCGATCCAATCCTAGCTGCAAGCCTCGCGCCAACCCAAGTGGGTATTTCGTCCGGCCCGCCGGCGCCCGGATTATGGCGTCTTGCCCATGTTTTGGGCGACAGGTGAACACGCGGCGGGCGGTTGCTTTACGGGGCCAAAAGCTTCTTGACGCGCTCGATCACCGGCCGCGGTGTGGCATAAATGCGCTTGACCCGTTCCTCGACCTGCTCGCCCGTGCTGGGCGCCAGGTCGGCTTGGATCCGGCTTGCTTCCGCGCGGAATTCCGGATCCTGCATGGTGGCGTCGAAGGCGCGGCGAAGGAGCGCCGCCTTGTTCGCCGGCAGGCCGGGCGGGGCAACGAACGGCCGCGCCATGGCGCCGGGACCGACCATGAGCTCGAGCAACTGCCGGTCCTCCGGCTTAGTGACCAGATCGATCACCGCCGGCACGCCGGGGAAATCAGCACTCTTCTCCAGCGCGGTGAGAACGAGGACGTTGATCTTGTGGTCGCGCAGCCAATCCGGCTTGGCGATCTTGAGTGCGGAATAGCTGAACACGCAGCGGCCGTGCGCCTCGCCGCGCTCGATCGCCAGGATCGTTTCCTGCGTCCCCACATAGCCGGTCACCAGCTTGAACTTAGTGCCGAGCACGTCGTTGAGCACGACCGGCCAAGTATCGGTTTCGGAGCCTGCGCCAGTCCCGGCGACGACCATCTGCTGCTTCTTCACGTCGTCGATGGTCTTGAACGGGGTTGCGCCCCACGCCATGCAGATGCCGATATCCTTGGTCGCGGCTCCGATCCAGGTGAACGCGCTCATGTCGTAGCCGGGATTGCGCGCGCCGATCAGCGGCTCGAGGATCGGTCCTCCGGCGAATGTCGTCATCGCGGTGCCGTCGCGCGGCGCCTGTTCGGCCAGGTAGTTGGCGGCGCGGATGCCGCCGGCCCCCGGCATCACCTGCACGGTCACGCTAGGCTTGCCCGGGATGTGCCTGCCGAGGTGACGCGCCACCAGGCGCGCATAGAGATCGATGCCGCCGCCGGCGGTGCCCGCCACGTAGAGCGTCACCGGACGGTCGATGGTGTCCTGCGCGGAGCCGGGCTGCGCCGACGCCGCCACCAGGGCACTTGCCAGGACACACGAAAGCAATCTCATGACCCGGTCCGCTCCCGTTTGGCTCAGCCGCTTCAGGGCATCGGGATCTCGCCGACGTCCTTCGGCACCTTGTAGCCTCGCTGGACCGCCGGCCGTTTGGCAATCGTGGTGTACCAGCGCTTCACGTTGGGAAACGTGTTGAGATCGACGGTCTGCCATTCATAGCGCGAAACCCACGGCCAGATGGCGATGTCGGCAATGGAATAATTGTCGGCGACGAATTCGCGATCGGCCAGCCTGCGGTCGAGCACGCCGTAGAGCCGCAGCGCCTCCTTGAGGAAGCGCTCCTCGGCATAGGGCGCCTTGCCCTTGTTGTATTTCACGAAGTGATGGACCTGCCCGAAGATCGGGCCGGGACCGCCCATCTGCCACATCAGCCATTCCAGCGCGCGGTAGCGCGGCTCGCCTTCCTTCGGCAGGAGCTTTCCGGTCTTGTCGGCGAGGTAGATCATCAGTGCTGCCGATTCCATCAGGCCGATGCCGGTATCCCGATCGACGATCGCAGGGATGCGGTTGTTCGGGCTGATCTTCAGGAACTCCGGTTTGAACTGCTCGTCCTTGCTGATATCGACCGCGTGCGCGGTATAGGGCAGGCCGAGCTCCTCGAGCAGAATGGAAGCTTTGCGGCCGTTGGGGGTGGTCCAGGTGTAGAGATCGATCACGGTTCTGATTCCTGTGCTCGCAATTGGCGCGGCTGGCGTGGAGGTGGATGCCACCGGGAGGGTGCGCCGATGGCGCGCCAGTCAGTAGCGGGAAATCGGCGAAGCGTCGATGCGAAAAGAGCTCCGGCCAAGGAGGGAAAGGCCTGAGCGGCCATCACCCTCGTCGGCCGATATCCATCACCTCCACCTCCAGCGAGGTCTCGTGGCCGTCCCGCTGCACCGCCAGCGGCACCTTCTTGCCGACCCCGACGCGCTCGAGCTCCTGGGTCAGGTCCGCGAGTCGGCGGACCGGCTTGCCGTTGACGCCGACGATCACGTCGCCCGGCCGGCCGGTGTTGGGGTCCATGCCGCGCAGGCCTGCGCGCTCGGCGGACGAGCCCGGAACGGTCCGCAGAATGACCACGCCTTCCACGCCGGCGCGCGTCGCCGCCGCCTCGTTGGCGGCGACGATGCCGATGCCCGGCGTCGGCCCCGAGCCTCGACGGATGAGCTCAGGGACGACGCGGTTGACGGAATCGATCGGGATGGCGAAGCCGATGCCGGCATTGGTGCCGGAGGGCGACAGGATCGCGGTGTTGACGCCGATCACGCGTCCCGCCGAGTCGAGCAATGGGCCGCCGGAATTGCCGGGATTGATGGCGGCGTCGGTCTGGATCACGTTGGTGATCTCTCGTCCCGCGCTGGTTGGCAGGCGGCGCTTGAGCGCGCTGATGATGCCGGTGGTAAGCGTCTGGTCGAGCCCGAACGGGTTGCCGATTGCGAACACCCACTGCCCGACCTTGAGGTCGTCGGAGGAGCCGATTGCGATCGGCGGCGGCAACGACCTAGTATTATCAACGCGAATCACCGCAAGATCGTAGTTCGGCGCGGTGCCGACGAGTTGCGCCTGTAGCACCTGTCCCGTTGCCAGGCGGACGGCGAGGCTACCGGTGCCTTCGACCACGTGATCGTTGGTGACGACATGGCCGGCCGCGTCCCAGATGAAGCCGGTGCCGGATTGGGCCGTGCCGTTTTCGCCCTCGGGTTGGGAGGCGCCGAGCGCGCCGGCGCGGGCGCCCACGACCTGCACGACGGAAGGCGAGGCGCGCTCGAAGATATCGATCGACGTGCGTTCGATATCGGCAAGCGCGCCGCGCGGCTCGACCGTGCGCGAGGTCGAAGCCGAAAACAGCAACCGGTCGAAATATGGTTGCGCGATGTAGACGCCAACGACGACCAGCAACGCAGCAATTATGATCTTCGTCAAACGGTCGCCCATCGCAGCCTCTTCCGCGTCGCCGTCACGAGCGCTTGAACGAGTTGTAGACCATGCGCGTGAAGGCGGTGGCGGCGCCTTCGTTCGCGGCCCATTTCGCGTCGAGATCCGCCAACGGCTTGGCCGCCACCACCTCTGCTTCGCTCTTGCCTTCGTTGACCAGTTTCTCGATGCGCTCGCGTGCGGTCACCAGCATCGCGTGGAATTCGGCGACATCCGACCTCCTCGCCAGCGGGCCGTGGCCGACCACGACCTTGGTGCCGTCGTTGGCGGCCCTGAGATAGGCCTCATTGGCCGCGATCATGCCGCGGATGTCGCCGCCATTGGCGAAGTCGATGGTCTGATACCGCTTGGTGTTGTTCGAGGTGTCGCCGGTGCAAAGCACGTTGGCGTCGGCGAAGTAGACCCAGGTGTCGCCGTCGGTGTGCGCGTTGGTGACGTGGGTGAGCTGCGCCGTTCGGCCGCCGACCTGCACCGTTTTCGTACCGCCGATATAAGTTTCTTTCGGCAGGGCGCCCGCCGGCCTGGGCTCGGTCTTGGCGCCGGTGATGCCGTTGATGGTGCCCGCCGCGAGACGTACCCGGATGTTGTCCTGCGCCACGACGACAGCGCCGTCCTTGGCGAAGTTTTCATTCCCGCCGGTGTGATCGCCGTGGAAATGGGTGTTGATGAGATACTTGATGGGCAAGGGCGAGATCGCCGCGATGGCGGCCTTGATCTTGGCGGAGAGCGGTGCGAACTGGCCGTCCACCATGATGATGCCGTCGGTGCCGACGGCGACGGTGATGTTGCCGCCTTGGCCTTCCAGCATATACGTGTTGTTGCCGAGATCCGTGGTCTTGATCTGGATCTTGTCCCAGTCGATCAACGGCGGTGGCGGCGGAGAGGGCGATTGTTGCGCGCCCGCACGGCCCGCGAATAGCACCGCCGATGCCGCAAGCAAGACCAATGCGATCCGGTTCATGGGTGTCCTTCCCGATTTTCCGCTGTGTACGACGGGGAAATCGTCGATCGCCGCCGAGCGGCGTCCGACCCTGAAGCAGGAGCGAGCATGACACTTTCCGGGCGACAGGTGAATGCGCCCAGCGCCGTCGTGGCTGTCCCGATGAGCTGCTTCAAGACGGCGCCAGAACGATCACATCGGGGTCGGGGACAGTTGCGAACAGGCGCTCGACATCGGCCTTGCGCCGCGCGAGCGCGAGGCGCTGGTTGATGTAGCCCTTGTCGGTGATCTCGTTGGCGTCGATTGAAGGCATATCCGGTAGCAGCAGTACGCGCGCGATCCGTTCCGACGAGCCGGGATGACCGGCATTCCATTGCCTGATCGCGCCGGCGACGTGCTCGCGCACGGCCGGATGACGCGCCAGCTCGGCGAGCGGCGCGTCGCAGCCGGCGAGTTTGCCGCAGCCGGCAGCGTTGAGCCAGGCCAGCATGCCGATCGCCGCGCGGTTCTCGCCGGCAATGACGGCATCCTGCAGCGCCGGCGATGCGGCGGCGAGGACGCCGACGCGAAGCACGCCCACGGCCACCCAGGTTCCGGTGGTGAGCTTGAAGTCCTCGGCCAGACGTCCGTCGAACACGATGCCGTTTGCTGGCTCCGCCGGATCTGCAAAGCAGACCGCATCGCCCGGCTGATAGAAGCCTTCGGCGTCGAACGCGGCGCGCGTGAGGTCCGGCCGTTTCCAATAGCCGGGGGTCACGTTCGGGCCGCGTACGCGCACCTCAAGCTTGTCGCCCGTCGGGACGAGCTTGAGCTCGACGCCCGGCACCGGCACGCCGATCGGGCCGGCGCGTTCGATCATGAAATGCGCGGCGGTCGAGAGGGGCGAAGTCTCGGTGGTGCCCCACGACGACGTCATCGGCACGCGTTCACCGGTCGTGCGCAGCGCCACCGCCTCTAGCCGCTCCCACAGGTCCTGCGGCAAGGCCGCGCCGGCGTAGAAGATCAGCCTCAGCTTGGCGAAAAACGAACGCGCCAGCGCCTCGTCGCCTTCGAGAAAGGGCAGCAGCGCCGCGTACCCAGCCGGCACGTTGAAATAGATCGTGGGCGAGACCTCGCTCAGGTTGCGTACGGTCTCGGAAATGAGCGCAGGCACCGGCCTGCCGCCATCGATAAAGAGCGTGCCAGCATGGCGCAGCACCAGGTTGAAATTGTGGTTGGCGCCGAAGGTGTGGTTCCAGGGCAGCCAGTCGAGCAGCACGAGCGGCGCCTCATCGAGGAACGGCCAGATCTGTGCGAGCTGCTGCTGGTTCGCCGTCAGCATGCCATGGGTGTTGATCACGCCTTTGGGCAGGCCGGTCGATCCCGACGTGAACAGGACTTTGGCGATCGTTTCGGCGCCGATCGAGGCGATCGCTTTGTCCAAAGCCGCTCCCGGCCGGCTCTGCGCCATGTCCTCCAATGCAGTGACACCGTCGAGGCTGGCGCCGTTGCGGCTCGCGACCAGCTCGGCCTTGGTGAGGTCGAGGGCGGCGAGGGCTTTGGCAAACGGGCCGGTATCGGCGACATAGATGAGGCCGGGGTCGAGCAATTCGGCAATGTGCTTGAGCTTGGCGTGATCCTGGCTCTGCAGGGAATAAGCGACCGAGATCGGGGCCACGGGAATGCCCGCGGTGTGGCCGGCAAGGGTGAGGAGCGCATGGTCAATGCTGTTGCCGGAGAGGATCATGATCGGCCGCTCGGCCGAAAGCCCGCGCTCGAGCAGGCCTTGCGCCAATGCATCAACGATCTGGCGCGCGGTCGCATAGGTGAGCTTGCGCCAGGCGCCGCCAGCGGGGCGCTCGGCGAGGAACAGGCCTTCCGGCTTGCGCTCGACCGCCGCATGGAACAGGCGGGCGAGGCTCGGATGATGGGGCGCCAGCGTTTCGCTCGAGCGGCAGCGCAGGCTGCCGTCGTCGGCGCGCTCATAAACGATTCGGGGAGCCGCATAGGCGATCGAGCGCAGCGGCGCTGGTGTGGGCATCTGAGCGTCCCTGCCTGGCCCTCGACTTGTGATCGGGGGTGCCCGATCCGATCAAGAGCCGGCCCCGATGCGATCGGGGATTTTACCGGGCCGGACCTGACGTCGCCGGCGAGTGACTTGATGCATCATAACCCACAATGGCAGGGTAGGGGCGGCCCGCCGCCGGGCCGGTAGCATTCGGGTTGTCATGACAACTACAAATTCATCCGCGCCGCACGAGGTGGTGACCGCGGCTCTGCTGGTGATCGGCGACGAAATCCTCTCCGGCCGCACCAAGGACAAGAACATCGGCTATATCGCCGAATATCTGACCGCAGTCGGAATCGACCTCATGGAGGTCCGCGTGGTCGGCGACGAGGAGGCCTCGATCGTCGACGCCCTCAATGCGCTGCGGCATCGCTACACCTACGTTTTTACGACCGGCGGGATCGGCCCCACCCACGACGACATCACCGCGGATTGCGTCGCCAAGGCGTTCGGGGTGTCGATCGACGTCGATCCGCGCGCGCTCGCCATCATGCAGGAGCGGCTGATCGCGACCGGAACGGAAATGAACGAAGCGCGCATGCGCATGACCCGCATTCCCAAAGGCGCAGACCTCGTGGTCAACAAGGTGTCGGGCGCGCCCGGCATCTGGCTCGGCAACGTCATCGTCATGGCCGGCGTGCCCTCGATCATGCAAGCCATGCTCGATGAGGTCGCGCCCAAGCTCAAGACCGGCATCCGTATGCTGTCGCAGACCGTGCGTGCCGATGCACGGGAAGGCGACATCGGCACGCAGCTCGGCCAGATCGCCAAGGCCAATCCGGACGTCGCGATCGGCAGCTATCCCTTCTTCGATCCGCAACACGGCCCCAATACCAATGTTGTTCTGCGCGCCCGCGATGCGCAAAAGCTCGCAAATGCCACGCGCGCCGTTGAGGACATGTTGCAGCGGGTGCGTGGCGCGCAATCGAGCGGTGGGTGATTCTCCTCGTGCGCATGACAGCTGCGACGATTGCGGCCGGCCGCTAACGCGGTCGTGATGTCGCGGTGAATGCGATCCCGGATAGGATTGATACGGCGAGGGGGTGGGCGTACGCGCGTGAAGCCGACAAAGGAGGCCGCCATGCCCAGCGTATCTCATCCTACGCGTCGTCGACTGCTGGCCGTGGGCGCGTTCGCGATGACCGGGATCATCGGGGACGGCGCCGCAGCGGCGCAGCCGCTTCCAGTCACGCCGCAATGCCATGACGGCGACGAACCGACCATGCGCCAGACCGCTGGGCCGTATTTCAAGCCGAGTTCGCCCGAGCGAGCAGATCTCGTCGAGCCTGACAGCAAGGGACGCGTGGTCGAGCTCACCGGCCTGGTGCTCACCCGCTCGTGCCGGCCGGTCGCGCGCGCGCTCGTCGATCTGTGGCACGCCGACGAACGCGGCGACTATGACAACACCGGCTTCCGCTATCGCGGGCACTTGTTCACCGATGACGCCGGGCGATATCGCTTTCGCACCATCTTGCCGGCGCTCTATCCCGGCCGCACGCGCCACTATCACGTCAAGGTGCAGGCCCCGCAGCAGGCCGTGCTTACGACGCAACTTTATTTTCCGGACGAGCCGGGCAATAGCCGCGACGGCCTGTTCCGCCGAGAACTGGTGATGCGCGTGTCCGAGGCCGGGGACGGCCTCTCCGCGCAGTTCGCGTTTGTGCTCGATCCTCGCTGAGGCCGGCAGACCAAGGTGCGCGGCGATCTCTTGGAACGGCCGTCACCTGCGGTTCAAAACTGTGTTGAAAAGGCAACACTTGACCTGAATTTGTGCCCAGTCGCGTCCCGGTAACGGGGCACAAACGCTTTCGTGCCCTGGCGTGGCATATTCGACACGACGCTCGGCTCAACCCAAATCCGCGAGCCGCCCGTCTCAAACCCCGCCAAGGCCCCACCCTGGCGGGGTTCTCTTTTCTGCGCGTTGTCAGTGCATGAAGCCGCGCCCGAACGACATGCGCGGCGCACCGCCTCCGCCCATCATGCCGCGGCTCATTCCCATCCCACCGAACGGCTGCCGGGGCGCCATCGAGGTGGCGCGCATCCCGATACCGGTCGACATCGACGCGCCAATCGGTTTCACCGTTGTCGCGCGCACCACATTGGTTTGTGTCGTTGGAACGTTGGTCACGCGCGTACGAAGATTGTCGTTGGTCCGTCCACGGCCGCCATTGGGGTTGTCGGTGTACGAACCTCCGCTCGATTTCGGCTTGTCGTTCCCAGACGTGTCCTTCGGCCTGTCGTTCCCAGACGCGTCTTTCGGCTTATCGTGGCCGCGGGGCGGCTTCGGATAGACCGGGATCGAAATCCGGGGCGGCACCGTCACCACCGGAGGAACCGGATTGGTCGGCATCACCACCGGGGTGGGATCGATGACCGCCAGGTTCGCTTTCGGGGCGCCGCCCGAGCTCGAGCCGGCATTCTGTGTCGGCGTGTGCGTGGGCGTCGTATCGGTGCGCCGCTGACGCAGCGTCGGCGTTGCCGGCAGGCTGCACGGGCAGGTCGGACTGACCGAGGCAAAGGCGGCAGCGGCCGCGCCGGACACGGAGCGTGTGCGCGCCCGTTCGATGAGGCGATCCGCGGTCGCTGCGAAGTCGCTATTCCCGTACCTGGCGAGGAACGCCTGGTATGACGCGACGGTATTGACGGTCACGGCCGTGTACCAGGCGATCATCACCTGGCGCCGATCGGACAGGCTGCGCAGGGCCGGCGCGGTCGACTGTGAGGGGTAGAGCGCAAGGTATGCCTGATAGCCTTCGACTTGGTCTTCGCGCACCACGATCTCATAGGCCTCGCGCGCGGTCTTCGACTTCAGCTCCTTATGCCACGCCTCTACTGAGCGGGTTTCCGAGCGGGTCTTTGCGGTTGCGTTCGGCTGGCCGTTGTTCGCGCTCGCCGCGCGCTCCTGCCCGGCCCCGGCTGGGAAGAATGAAAATTCAACCGTCAACGACGAGCTCTCCCACGGGAATTGCTGACGGGCGGTGGTATTGCTCACGTCGAGGCGGACGCGCTTGAGCAACTGTTCGATCGGCAGGCCCGGCTCGTGGCCGATCTTCATGAGCGCACTGGTGTAGGGACTGTTCTGGCCGTCGCCGTCGAGCGCCTCGGTGCCGGGCGCGGTCGAGTAGGACACGATCGAGCCGTTCGGAGCATCGACGATCGCGAGACCGCGGCCCGCGGTCTTGTTGATGGCGGAGAATGGATTGTTGCGGCAAGCGTCCAGGATCACGATGCGTGATTTGCTCGGGACCGAGGACAGCGCGTTCATCAGGTCCGCCAGACGCGTTGCCTGCAGCGGCACGTCGGCCTCCCGCTCGATCCGCGCGTCAACCGGAACGAGGAAATTCTCCCCGTCGACCTGAAGACCATGGCCGGCATAAAACACCAGCGCGACCGTATCCGGCCCCTTGTCCGACACCGTCTTGGCGAAATCGGCGATGGTCCTGCGCATGTCGCTTTGGGTGAGATCGGGCGCTTGGACCACTTGAAAGCCGGCGGAGCTCAAGAAATTCGTCATCGCCTTAGCGTCATTGGCCGGGTTCGGCAGCGCCGGGACCGAGGTGTAATTCGAGTTGCCGATCACCAAGGCGATCCGGTTCTCGGCGAGCGCTTGGCCGACGCTCATCCAGCAGGTCGAAGCCAGAGCTGCGAGTTTAAGGAAAGTTCGCAATGACATGGCTGAGCCTCCACATGTCGAGACCGCGTGCTACGACCGCAGAGCCTTTGTGGCCCTTTTGGTTGGTGTCCGGGGCCAGAACCCGGGTTCAAACCCGTCATCCCCGAGCGTCGGAAAACTGGTAACCCCGACGAAGCCGCCGCTGCTCGATGCTCCAATCGCCTACCGCAACAAGACGATCAACGGCTCGGCTGGGGTGGCGGCGCCCGCCTTGAGCATCATCTTGAATTCGCTGCCATCGTTGCGTTCGACGATCAGAAGATAGGACTTGCCCTCATCGAGGACCGGCCGCGCCGCATCGCGATCGAAAGTCAGCAGGAGCTTTTGCGCGTCGCTGTCCCAGAGCGCGATCTTGCGGATCGGTTGCGCCCCGCGATTGACGACCTTGATGTTCGGCTGCAGCGGCACGTTCGTGGTCTTGACGCCCGTGCCGCGGGACACGAGGCCCCCCTGGAAGGTCGAGAGCACGGGCGCCACGCACGATCCGGCGGCGACAACGGACTTGCTGTTCTCGGCTGTCACGCCGTCGCGCGTGATCGAGGCGCGCAGCGGCCCCTTCAAGGCGAGGAGTTGGCGCGTGGGATAGTGACAGATCCGCAGTTCGCTGTTCGCCTGGAGATCGAGCCGGGTCTGATCGCTGATGACATCGAGCGCTTCTAGCAACGTCGGTTTGCCCAGCGCGAATGCCACCACGCGGCCGCTCACATCCTCCACGTAGCCGACGTCGGCCGCCGCTTCCTGCGCGGCCGAACGGGTTGGCCCCGCTCCCATGAATGAGAACACCAGCGCGGCCGCCATGAACTTCATGGGCGTTGGGGTCGCTTCGCTGCTGCCGCGTTGTCCGCGGGAACGCAGTTGCATTCCTCATCACCTCAGAATGAAACCCGCAATGGCCGGCCTCGTCGGACCCGGCGTGCGTGCGGCCTTTTATTTGTCGCTCGTGTTGATGACCTGAACCCGGCGATTGTCGGCCGCGAGCGGATCCGATGGATTCTTCAACTGGGTCTTGCCGTAGCCGACGGTCACCAGGCTGCTCGCCTCGATCCCGTATTTCTCCAGCAGGAAACGCTTGACCGCATCGGCGCGGCGCTCGGACAGGCCCTGATTGTAGGCATCGCCGCCCTTGCCGTCGGTATGTCCGGCGACGATGAAGGTGCCGCCTTTCAGATCGGGACTCGAGAGCGCCTGGCCGAGCGCTGTGACCTGCGGGGTCGCTTTCGGTCCGATCGCATCGGAGTTGTACTCGAAGTTGACTTCGAGATCGATGCTCGGCCGCTTCTGGGCGATGGACGCGATCTGCTCGCGCTCGGTGGTCGTGAGCGAACGGGTCGGCCGGTTGCGCAGGGTATTTACGAAGCGTGCTTCGTCAGCCCTGCGGGCCGCATCGCCGGGCGACGCCGTGAGCCCGCGCGTGATCTTCGCAGGCTTCAACGCTCTGATGATGTCTTCCGGCGAGGGTTGCTCCGCGGCGTAGCCGATGCCCAGCCCTGCGGGCAGGGCGAGGCCAACTGCCACCAGGATGCAAGCCAGATTGGTCTTGAGCGTGTTGCAATGCGCCGACATGTTCCGCTCCCTGTTCTTGGTGCCCTCGCTGGCTTGTCACGCCAGCAGGAGGTGCGATTGCCGGACGAGCCGGACCGAGTGTGAGGCAGGTTACAGATGAACGTCGAGAATGAATGTGATGGCGGTCACAGAAGTTCTCATTCGGGTCCGTTAGTCGATTGCGGCAGGCAGAACGGGGACAAAGGGTATCACCCGCGCGATCCGAGACAATTGCCCGCTCACGGTCCAGTCGTTATGATTTGCCTCGCCTTTTTGCTTGCGATCAGCGGCTGGCGCGTTACCCGGCACCTAAGGGTCCGCGCGCGACCATGGCATGCGCGTACGGACGATGAGGACACACGCAAATGGCGTACATGATTCCGCGCCTCATCCTTCTCGTACTTTTGACGTGCTTTTCGGGAATCTTCCCGGCTTCTGCGCAGCAAGGCGATACCCGGGTGGCGCTGTTGATCGGCAATGCCGCGTATCCGGATGCCGAGGCGCCGTTGCGGGATCCGGTCAACAACGTGCGTGCGCTGGGCGAAGAACTGCGACAGCGCGGCTTCGACGTCGACATCGGCGAGAACCTCACCAAGGAGGCGATGCGTGCGGCGATTGATCGCTTCTACGGCAAGATCAAGTCCGGTTCGACGGCGCTGCTTTTTTTCAGCGGCTATGGCATCCAGTCGGACCGGCAGACCTATGTGATCCCGGTGAATGCGCAGATCTGGACCGAAGCCGACGTGCGGCGTGACGGCTACAGTCTCGACATTCTCCTGGCCGAGATGAACAAGCGCGGGGCAGCCGTCAAGATCGCCATTCTCGACGCCTCGCGGAGAAATCCATTCGAACGGCGCTTCCGTGCCGTCGCCGGCGGACTCGCCCCCGTCATCGTGCCGAAGGGAACGGTGGTGATGTACGCGGCCGCACCGGGTGCCGTCGCGCGCGATGGCGACCGCGCGGCCTTCGTGAGCGAATTGATCAAGGAGATTCGCGCTCCCGGCAGGATCGAAGAGGCCTTCAATCGTACGCTCGTCGGCGTCTCGCGGGCATCTCAGGGCGAACAGGTGCCGTGGTTTTCCTCTTCGCTGGTCGAGGACTTCTCGTTCGCAACGACCGCACGCGCGGCCCCGGAGCCGTCGCCGTCCGTGGTCCAGGCTGAGAAAAAGCCTGCGGCTCCGCCGCCCGTGGTCGAGGTCGAGAAGAAGCCCGTCACACCGCCCGACCCTGACGCCAACGCCCGCCGTGATTACCAGTCCGCGGAACGCGTCGGCACCCGGAAGGGCTGGGAAGACTTCGTGGCCAAATATCCATCCGGACGCTATGCGGATCTCGCGCGTGAGCAGATCGCACGATTGGCGCCTCCAGCCGCGCCAGCCGCCCGCGCGGAGGACCCCGCCATCAAGGAGCTCGACACCAAAATCCAGCTCAATCCCGGCGATGCCGTCGCCTATTACAAGCGCGGTCAGCTGCACGCGCAACAAGGCAATTACACGCGTGCAGTCAAGGACTTCGATGAGGTTCTTCGACTCAATCCCCGGGACCCCGAGGCACTCAATAACCGATGCTGGGCGCGCGCGGTGCTCGGCGAATTGGAGCCGGCGCTGAAGGATTGCGACAACGCCTTGCAGGTTCGGCCGCGCTACCTCGACGCCCTCGATAGCCGCGGCTTCGTTAACCTGAAGATGGGCCAGGCTAGCAATGCCATTGCCGACTACGATGCAGCGCTGAAGATCAATCCACGCCACGCCTCGTCGCTTTATGGGCGCGGTATCGCCAAGTTGCGGATCGGCAACGCCGCCGGAGGCAATGGCGACATCGCAGCGGCGAAAGGCATCCACCCGGACATCGCCAGCGAATTCGCCAGCTACGGTGTCCGCTGACCGCCCAATGTGCTGCTCCAGGACCTGACGCTGAAGGTGTCGCAACCGGGGCGTCGGCAACCGGTATTCCACCTTGAGCCGCTGTTCGCGCCCGCGCCCGCAACCTGGAATCGGAAGCCGCTTTGGCCTATGGAGTCCTCGCGTTTTCGGCGGCGAGCGCTGCCGAGCGCCCGGACCGTTCCAGCCGGCGAGGGGAGTTCATGGCGCAGCCGCTTTCGCAACCGCAGCCGCAACCACAAAAAGCCTTTCCGGTCGGATGGGACCAATTCCACCGCGACGCCCGCGCGCTCGCCTGGCGGCTCGCCGGCGCCGGACCGTTCCAGGCCATCGTCTGCGTGACGCGCGGCGGCCTGGTGCCGGCGGCGATCGTGGCGCGCGAGCTCGGCATCCGGCTGATAGAGACGGTGTGCGTCGCGAGCTACAACCACGTCACGCAGGGCGAGCTCAAGGTGCTCAAAGACGTGGCCAGCAGCATCGTGGAAATCAGCGGCGGCCGCGGCCAAGGCGTGCTGATCGTCGATGATCTCGTCGACACCGGCAAGACGGCGAGGGTGGTGCGGGAAATTCTCCCAGACGCGCATTTCGCCACCGTCTACGCCAAGCCCATGGGGCGGCCGATGGTGGATACCTACATCACCGAGGTGTCGCAGGATACCTGGATCTATTTCCCCTGGGACACCGGCCTGGCCTTCGTGCCCCCGATACGGGACGGCGAATTATAGCGGCGCGCCGCGGCGGGTTCGGCTATGATTGAAACGATACGGCTCCGATATCGCGATGCAGGAGTTTGCCATGGATGCTGTCACGCCGCAGGCACACAAATCCGCCGACCAGCATTCGCACGTCGTGCGCCCCGCCAACATGGAGTGGCAGAAAACGCGGTTTCCCGGCTGCGAGGTGAAGACGCTGTTGTTCGATCCCGCGACCGGACTTGTCACCGCGCTGATGCGCTTCGAGCCGGGCGCGATCCTTCCCGACCATGAGCACGTGAAAATCGAGCAGACCTACGTGCTTGAGGGCAAGCTTGTGGACAAGGAGGGCCCGGCGGCCGGGCTCGAGGTGAAGCCCGGCGAGTTCGTCTGGCGCGAGGAGGGCAGCCGCCACGTTGCCTGGACGCCGGAAGGCGGCCTGATGCTGGCGATGTTTCAGATCCCGAACAAATTCTATGAGCGCGACGGCCGCGTCACCGATCTCGGCGGCCAGGACTGGGAGAGCGTCTGGGGCCACGCACTGAAGGATTGAGCGCCTTACCCTGGCCGCTGCCGCCACCCCCGATGTCCGGTCGGCCCGCAATCGGATAGCTGAAAATGGGTGCACGTCGGATCGAGCCGGCTTGCGAGCGCGAGCGGTGCTAGAACGCGGGCGCAGGGGCCGCGTGGTGGAACGGTAGACACAGCAGACTTAAAATCTGCTTCTGGGAAACCGGAGTGCCGGTTCGAGTCCGGCCGCGGCCACCACGCGCCTGCGTTGCGCCATGAGCGCGGCCGCGCCGTATTGGATGGCGGTTACGCTCCCAGCATTTCGATCGCACAAACCAGGCAGTTTGCGGCTCTCCCCGGACGCTACCCCAGCGTGACCATGCCGCTCCAGAACTGCTGGCCCTTCGCGGTGTCGACATCGTATTTGCGCACG
>Ga0114129_10003728_pt1 | contig 21487 bp, 16 predicted proteins | sample RhiMetdeltSRZDD1_FD_80071 | JGI IMG/M metagenome (GOLD analysis project Ga0114129, IMG submission 80071) | Populus rhizosphere microbial communities from Tennessee, USA - Rhizosphere MetaG P. deltoides SRZDD1 (version 2) (version 2) | ecosystem: Host-associated > Plants > Roots > Rhizosphere >... | reverse complement strand
GATGCGCTGCTTTTCACCGCGGCGATCGTACACGTAGGTGTACGGCACATCCAGCGAGATCCACAGGCTGCAGTTCGCGTCGGCGGCGGCGGGGCGGACGACCTGCCTCACGACGGGCAGTTCGCCATCGGTGGTGTTCCGACGCGGCCAGGTCGTTGGCCGCGTTCGCATGTACACGTCGAGCTCGGTGCCTTCGATGTGCCGCTCGAAGACCAGGTTACCCAGCCGGTCGTACTTGCGGAACGCCGGCACGCCGGTGACGAACACGTAGTAGAAGCCGCCCTCGGGATTGATCACGACAAGTCCGCTGTTGAGCGCGGTGTGGAGCGGGCGATCCTTTTCGTACCCGGTGGGCCGCAGCTCGCCGAACGTGCGCGCCGACACGCCATCGAGACCATGCTCGCTGATCAGGGCGCCGCTTTCGGGCTGGCTCAGGAACACCGAGCGCCCCGACATCACCAGCGAGCCGATGCCGGTAATGGCTACGCCATCGATGAAGAGCGGCACTCCACGCCCAGGCAGCACGAAGCCACTGAGCCGGGATCCACTTGGCAGAAACGCCTGCAGCCGGTTGGCGCCACCGGGCGCATCCGCCACGACGAAGGTGCTGTCAGACGCCACATCGAACGCGAACGGCTGGAGGATTCGTCCGGGTTCGGCGCCGATCTGAACGATCTCGACCGGAACGTCCGCTGAAGGCGCAACGCTGAACACCGTCTGCGATCGCCGGTCGAACACGAGAAATCGGCCGTCCGCGAGCTGACGGCACACCGTCAGCTCGTGGAAGCGGCCCGCGATGTGGGCGGGAAGGCCGCCGATCGAGCGCAACACTTCGGGTTGAATGGCAGACGCAACCCCGGTCACGAAGGCGAGCAGGCACGACAAACCGGCGGCGAGCGCGCGCATGTCGTAGGGTTGCGTATCTCGGGTGCGACTCTGCGCTAATACGCGGCGACTTCCTTGATGGCCTTCAGGATGTCGGCTGATTGCGGCAGGATGACCTCTTCGAGATCGGGATAGTAGGCAACGGGCGTATCGAGCGCCGCGACGCGACGTACGGGCGCATCGAGATGGTGGAAGAGCTCGCCCGCCACGCGTGCGGCGAGCTCAGCGCCGAAGCCGGCCGTGAGCTGATCTTCGTGCGCGATCACGATGCGATTGGTTTTTGCCACTGCGGCCGCAATCGTGTCCCAGTCGAACGGCATGATGGTCCGTAGATCGACGACCATCACGCTGATGCCGTCTTTCTCTGCCTGCTGCGCCGCCAGCAGCGACCGCTGCACCAGCGCGCCCCACGTGATGACCACAACATCCTCGCCGGTTCGACGAATCGATGATTTACCGAACGGCACCATGTAGTTGGGGCCTGGGTACTCGCCCTTGTTGTAGGTCTGGCGATAGAGATGCTTGTGCTCGAGGAAGAGCACGGGATCGTCGCAGCGAATCGCGGTGCGCAGTAGCCCGGCGGCATCCTGGGCGTTCGACGGGAACGCGATGCGAATCCCCGGGCAATGCGCGAAGATGCTCTCGCCCGACTGGCTGTGATACGGCGCGCCGCCCCGCAGGTACCCGCCGGTTGCCACGCGGATCACCACTGGACACGAGAACGCATTGTTCGAGCGATACCGCAGCATCGTCAGCTCGTCGCGGATCTGCATCATCGCCGGCCAGATGTAGTCGAAGAATTGGATTTCGACGACGGGTTTCAGGCCGCGCGTGGCCATGCCGGTTGCCCGGCCGATGATGCTGGCTTCGGCCAGCGGCGAGTTGAAGACCCGATCGCTGCCGAAGGCGCGCTGCAGACCGTGCGTGACCTTGAAGACACCGCCTTTGCCGGGCACGGTGGCGAGCGCGTCGGCGCGGCTGACATCGGCGACGTCCTCGCCGAATACGACGATCCGCGGATCGCGCGCCATCTCGTCTTTTAGCGTTCGATTAATCGCGGTGACCATCGTTTCCGGCTTGCCCTCCGGCACGGCCTCTGTAGCAAACGCGGAGGTCGTCGGATCGACGTCTGGCGAATAGACGAACAGCGTCGCGGTGTCGGGCGATGGCTTGGGCGCAGCGATGGCCTGATCGGCGGCGGTGTTGACTTCGCGATCGACTTCTTGAGCGATCTGCGCGAGCTCGGCTTCAGTCGCCAGCCGCTCCGAGACGAGCAGGCTGCGAAGCCTGACGATCGGATCGCGCGCTGCTTCCGCGGCGCGTTCGGCGGGCGTCTTGTACAGCTTCTCGTCGTCCGACAACGAGTGCGAGTAGGGACGGGTCACGCGGGCATGCACGAACGCCGGCCCTTTGCGCGCGCGGGCGTACGCGACCGCAGCCGACATCGCGCGGTAGCTTTCGAGAAAGTCGGTGCCGTCGATGCTCTGGACGAATAGATCGGGGAAGCACGACACGAGCTTCGAGATGTCGCCGCCGGCCGTTTGCACCTCGACCGGTACCGAAATGGCGTAGCCGTTGTCTTCGACGAGAAACACGACGGGCAGTTGTCGAAGGCAGGCAGCGTTCAGCGATTCCCAGAATTCGCCTTCGCTGGTCGTGCCTTCTCCCATCGAGAGATAGACGACCTCATCGCGTTCGAAGCGTGACTCGCGGCCCTCGATGGTCGTGACACGCTCATAGATCTGACCAGCCTCGGCTGCGCCAATCGCCTGCAGGCACTGGGTGCCGGTGGGGCTCGAGCCCGACACGATGTTGAGACGTTTGTGGCCCCAGTGCGAGGGCATCTGGCGGCCGCCGGATGCGGGGTCGTCCTTCGCGCCAACGGCCGCGAGAAGCATCTCCTTCGGCGTTACGCCAAGCGCGAGACACAACGCGCGGTCGCGGTAGTACGCGTAGAACCAGTCGTACGCCGGCTTCAGCGTCAGGCCGGCGGCGGTGAGCACGGCTTCGTGCCCGGCGCCGCTGATCTGGAAGAAGATGAGGCTCTGGTTCTTGAGCTGGATTTCTTTGTCGTCAAGCCGCCTGGACAGGACCATCGTCCGATAGGCTTGCAACAGGTCCTCGCGAGTAAGGCCTTGGAGGCCAACTGCGTCCCGCTGCGCTCCCGTGCTCGTGCCGTTTGAAACGGCAGTGCCCTTCATGCCTGGAGTGTCCCCTTTTGGGCTGTTAGGATGCGGGTTTTTACGCCTGCCCGACTCGGAATTATAGCACCCCGGACGCCTCTCTCGGCTGAGCGCAACTCCAACGCCTTCTGTATCTTTGGCCCGTTTCCGGACCCGGCGGCGGTGCTATAATCGGCGCTCTTTTTTCACCCCGAAAGGACTCCTTGAGTATCCAGACCGTCCGCCTCCACCGTTGGGACGAAATCGCCCTCGAAAAAGTCACCGAAATGATCTCTCGCAAGATTGTTACCGGCGACCGCGAGATGCTCGCGCAAATCTACCTCAAGAAGGGCGCGCTCGTGCCCATCCACTCTCATGAGAGCGAACAGATGACCTACGTCCTCCAGGGTGCGATGAAGTTTCTCGTCGGTGGCGAGGAGATCACCCTACGAGAAGGAGAAGTTCTTCACATCCCGTCGTGGGTCGAGCATCAAGCCGAGGCGCTCGACGACACGTTCGAGCTCGACTTCTTCAGTCCCATTCGCCAGGACTGGTTGGACCACACTGACACGTATTTTCAAAAATAATGTAATCGTTGGGCGTTAGTCGTTGGTCCGAGTCGTTCGCTGCGACTCGCGACTGACTAGCGACTCAGACTAACGCCTAACGACTAATGTATTTTTCCGTTCCAATCCGAACGGCCGCCTGAGTAGACGTCGAACTTTCGACGCAGGCGATTCATCTTCCACTTCAGATAGCGGTATTTGATCTCCGCGGTGAGGCCACCGCGGCCACCACGCAAGTAGAGATAACCGAAGATCAATCCACCGAGGTGGGCGGCGTCGGCGATACCCCGGCTTGGTTGGAACGTGTTCAGCAGTGCGATCCCGCCGTAAATCATCACGAAAATGCGAGCCGGCACGAACACGAGCAGCAGCATGATCGGCCGATCGGGCCAGTACAGCGCGTAGGCGAGCAACAGTCCGAACAGGGCGCCCGATGCGCCGACTGTCACCGTGTCATACGCAGGCGCCGTCGCTGAGAACGGCATCAATGACACCGCCAGAAGCGTGACAGCTCCGCCCAGACCACTGACGGCGTAGTACTTCAGGAAGAACGTGGTGCCCCACCGTTGCTCGAGGCTGACGCCGAACATCCAGACGCCGAGCATGTTGAACAGGATGTGCCAGACACCGGCGTGGAGGAACATGTACGTTGCCAGTTGCCACGCCCACCCATGCTCGATGACCTGAACGGGAATGAGTCCGAAGTACCCGAACGCCACGCGACCCACGAACGTGGTGATGACAAACACCGCCACATTCACGATGATGATCCACTTGACAGCCGGGGTTATTGGTCCGGGACCAAATGAGTAGCTGATCGAGGAGGCGGGAGCGTAGCGGGGCATCTTGCGTAAGTACCGCATCTATCGTACCACACGGCCCTCAGCGATCAGCTTCAGGTACAACCACATCGGCTGGTCTGACCGGTGCGTGCACGCGAGCGCGCGACGGTAGCGGCAGCGCGCACGCTGCGGCGGCAAGCGGTATGAGCGCCAGACCCGACAGTGTCCGCTCGATGCCGATGCGGTCGGCGATCAGACCGACAAAGGGGACGCTCAGGCCGCCGGTGCCCCAACCAAATCCCATCATGATCGACGAGACGGTGGCCGCGCTCACCGGCGCGACTGCCTGACCGAATGTGACGTTCACGGGCAGCGTCGACTGCAGAAAGAAACCACCGATCGCCAGCATTGCCGCGAACGGCCACCCCGACAGGAACGGCGCCGCGAAGAGGAACGGTGTCGCCAGCACAAGCGACAGCGCAATGACCCGCTTCGGACCGAATCGGTCCGCCGCCGGACCTCCGAAGAACCCTCCGACACCGCTGGCGAAGAGATAGAACGCCACTGCCGTGCCGGCCTGCGTGACGCTGAGGCCTTGTCGCGTCAACATGACGGGAATAAACGTCGAAAACGAAATGGCGGTCAGCGTTCGCAGCACGACGATGGCGTAGAGGAGTGCCAGGGGTTTTGCGTACGGCTTGAGTGAGCGGAGCCCGCCGCCTGAAGCAGCATGCAGCGGCATCGGCGGCACACGCGTCAGGAAGAACGCCACCACGACGAGCCCTGGGATCGCGAGCAGTGGCGACCACCCCAAGCCGAAGCGTTCGGCAAAGGGCGCGAACATCAACGGGCCGAGTGAGAATCCCAGAGTCCCGCCGGTGATGTACACCGACATCGCAAACCCGGGTCGATCGCCGCCCAGCCGATGCGCCAGCGCCGCAGCCGGCGGATGAAACGCGGCAGCTCCGAGTCCGCCGACAATCAAGATGAGCGCCAGCAGCGTCGGAGTGTTCGCGAGTCCCGTCAGGCTGAGGATGCTCACCGACACGACCGGTCCGCACATCACAAGCAGCCGCGGCTTCCACCGGTCGGCAAGTCGCCCGAAGCCAATTTGCGCCACGGATGCCGACATCTGAAACAACATCGTCAGCGTCCCTGCGGCAGCGAGCGAGAGACCGAGCTTCGGAATCAGCAGCGGCAGTAGCGGCGCGTAGATGTTCCCGTATCCGTCAACCATGACGTGGGCGAAGGCCATCAGCAGGATGGTGGGATGGAGGCGGCGATCAGACACGTTAGCGGCGCGTGATGCGTCGAAGGACGCGGTTGATGGCGAGCGAAAGCTCGCCGATGCCCAGGAGCCGTGCGGATATGAGCAGAACGCTCACGCCTGCACCAATCGCGGTGAAGACTCGCACGCCGCGGAGGTACCAACCGTCCCCGGGCAGCATGCCGTTCAGCCATGCGGCAGCGAAGTATGCGGCAACGCCCATTAGCGCGGACGCGGCCAGGATTTTCGTGAAGACAATCGAGATCCGTCTGCCTTCGAGTCCGCCGAGCCGCTCTTGCAAGAAGTACAGAAGCATGGCGGCGTTGAACAGTGCCGAGATGGCCGTGCCGAGGGCAAGACCGCGATACCCCATCACGCCGACGAGCATGATATTGAGCACCAGGTTCAGCCCGACGCTCGCCATGCTGACAATCACCGGCGTTCGCGCTTCCCCGAGCGCATAGAAACTGGGGGAGGCGATCTTGACCGCCGAGTATCCGATCAGGCCCGGCGCGTAGAACATCAATGCGGCCGCGGTTGCCGCCGTGTCGTGAGATGTAAAGGCCCGGTACTGCAGAAGAAACTCGACAATCGGCTGCGCCAAGACGATGAGGCCGATCGTCGCCGGCACGTTCAGCATCAGCATCATCCGCAGGCCGGAGGCAATGGTGCCGCGCATCGCGGACTTGTCCTCCTCGCCGGCCTGCCGCGAAATGTCCGGCAGCGCGGCGCTCGCAATCGACACGCCGAACAGCCCGATGGGCAGATACATCAAGCGGAACGCGTACTGCAGAAACGACACCGCACCCTGCTCCTGCGTCGAGGCGAGAGCGGTGTTGATCACGACGTTGATCTGCACGGCCGCCAGACCGAGCGTGCCAGGGCCCATGAGCCGCAGGATCTCACGCACGCCAGGATCCTTGAAGTCCAATATCGGGCGGTATCGAAACCCTTCCTTGGCGAGCGACGGCCACTGCACCAGGATTTGCCCAACGCCGCCTAACACCGCGGCGATCGCAATCCCGGCGATCGGTGGTAATCCGATCGCCGGCATGTAGGGCACCACCACAAACGCGCACACGATCGTGGCGACGTTGAACATTGCCGGCGAGAGCGCTGGAACGAAGAAGCGATGCAGCGAATTGAGCATGCCCATCATTGCCACGGCCACGGCAATGGTGGGGAGGAACGGCATCATGATTCGCGTCAGCTGCGTCGTGAGTTCGAGCTTGCCCGGCACTGCCCTGAACTTGTCACCCCACGCCATCAATCGCGTGATCGGCTCGGCGAAGATGATGCCGATCACGACCAGCGCACCGGTGACGATCAACAGCGCGTTGATGACCAGGTTCCCGAGCCGCCACGCAGCGTCACGCCCTTGCGTGACGAGCGTGCGCGTGAATGTCGGAACGAACGCGGCCGTCATGGCGCCTTCGGCAAAGAGATCGCGGACCAGATTGGGCACGCGAAACGCGACGTTGAAGGCGTCCATCGCGGGACCACCGGAGGCGCCGAACAGGCTCGCGACGACGGTCTCGCGCACCACGCCCAGCAGGCGGCTCGCCATCGTCGCAATGCTGATAACGCCCGCGGACCGGGCCAGGCGCGAGCTCATCGGGTCAACAAGGCCGATCGTTGGCCAGAGGAGGGAGCATGCAGAGCTTCAGCGTACCACAGGCGTTCGAATACGGACGCTTGTGACACCGAGCGTGTCGAAAGCGAGACGCGCGGTACAAAAAAAGAGGCTCCTGCCTCGCGGCAGAAGCCTGATGGAGGATGGATGAGAGGCTTGTGCGTGCCTTTCAATTTGTTTAGACGTTCGACAGCCAGAAAAGTTTACGGAATCCCCGCAATCATCCAAGCTTGCGCCGTACGATTTCGTTGACGACTTTTCCGTCAACCGTTTGTCCCACAAGCTTCGGCATCACGGCTTTCATCACGCGTCCAAGGTCCTTCGCCCCGCTCGCGCCAGTTTCAGCGATCGCTTCATCAACCAATCGTTCGAGTGCAGCCTGATCGAGCGGCGCCGGCAGATAGGCTTCGAGCGTCACGATCTCGGCGGCTTCCTTCTCGGCGAGATCGTTGCGCCCGCCTTTGAGAAACTGCTCGATCGAGTCACGTCGCTGCTTGATCAGTGACGCCATCACCTGTTGCGACTCGGCCTCGTCCAGCGCGCGCCCGCGCTCGACTTCACGATTCATCAGCGCGGCTTTGGCCATGCGCAGGGCGCCCAGACGAACTTGTTCCTTCGCGCGCATCGCTGCGGCGATGTCCTGACTGATTCGTTCGAGAAGACTCATAGTGGTAGCGTGCTGCACGAACCGGCTTACGTCAAGCGTCCCCCAAACCACGCATTCACGCCGCCGACCGCTGCCCAGACAAGGAGGAGGGCGGCGATGACGCGCCGCGGACCTTTTGACGTCCACGCAAAGGCGGCAGCAAGCGCGCCGGCGATCGCCACTACCGGAATCGCTGCCAGGTAGTAGCGCATGTCCACCGGTGTCAGAATCCCGATGACGAGAAACAACAGGCAGGCGAGCGTCCAGCCTGCGCATGCGAGCGTCGTCCGATCGCGAGCGCCTCGATGCCAGAGTGCGGCGGCACCCCAGAGCGCGAGTGCGACCGCAGCAGTCCCGTAATAGTTCCGAAGGTATATCGGCACGGTGGCCAGGCGACTGCCGATGCCTCGACCACCTGCGTCGGGCGCGGCGGCGGCGGTTTCACTGCCGATGCGCGACAGCTCCGTGCGATAGGTTTCAAGGAAGTGCGCGTAATACAAAACAATCGCCAGCACAACTGCCAGAATCGCAGCAGTCAGCACGGCGATCGCCGGCGATCGCAACGCCGGACCGCCGCGCCACCAGAACGCAAACGCAATGAGCACCGCGGCGACTGAGCCGATGGCAAACGTACTGGTGTGGGAGAGAAACGCGGCCAGAAGCGTGGCGGTCAGCAGCGCCCACATCGCTCGATTTTCGAATCGAACTGCGCCGCTCGCCATGAGCGCCAGGGCGCCAACGGATACGGACTGTGCGAAGGCGTTGGTCAGATTGGCTACTGCGATCACGCCAAACCCGAGAGGAATGAGGTGGTACAGCGCAACGGCGATCGCGCCGGCCAGGCGATCGCCGCGCACCCGAACGGCCATGCCGTACAGTAGCAGGCCGGCAAGCGCGTCTGTCGTGGTGACGATGACCCTGAGTAATGTCATGTCGGACGGGCCGCGCCGCACCAACGACGAGAACGGAATCGCAAACACATACAGTCCCGGCGCGTATGGGAATTGATATTCCCCTGGCGCGGTGGACGTGAAATACCAGCGTCCTGCCAGCACTTCCTGGAACCGATGCGCATGAAAGAGGGCGTCACCGGTCGGCATGTTGGGATGCAGGAGCGCGAGCAGTTCGAGCAGTAGCGCAGCCGCAGAAAATGCAATCGCGAACCGCGCCGTGTTGCGGAACGGCTCGTGCCGTAATCGACGAACGATCGCGACAAGGATGGTCGTGAGGAGGCTGATCCAGAGCGTTGCCCGAACGGTGAGTTCAGGGAAGCCGGTGTATGGAGCGAATCCGCGCGCGATCAACGCGGCAAGCGCCGCACTCAAAAGCAGGACGCCGCCGACGGCGGAGCCTGCCGTTACACCAAGCAGCGCGAGCGCCGCGCCCGCTGCTGCTGACCCGAGCGCGACACCGCGAAACGCGGCGCGGGGCGGGAGCACCACGCCCGATGGCGTCAACGTGATCCGGTCGAGCATCACGCCGAGGACTCGCGGATCCGACGGGCCCGGAACGAACGTCGACGAGGCGCGCATGTCGATGACGAGCCCGCTTTGGAGCGGGCGCGCCGGAATCGATACGAACACGTCGCTGTAGTCAGCGCTTGTGTGGTGCGTCTCGACCAGGACACCATCCACAAAGAACTGCAGCGACGGGTTTGGCTGATTACCTGCGCGAGCCCCGCGCACACGGACGTCCATCGTCCATGGCACCTGCCGATCGACGTCCGCCAGTGAGATCGTGACGCTCTCCGACGACCACACGAACGTCACATCAGTGCCCGGGTCGTGCTCGGTCGTATAGATGCCGGCGACGATCTCGCGCGGCGGCGTGACGTCGAAGTCGATGTTGAGCGCCGGCGCGCGACCGTAGATCAACACGAGCCACGTCGCCCCAGCCAGCGCGCCCAGAATGGCGGCCGCAAGCGCCCGCCCCGCGACTCGCATCACTCCGCGGCCCTCGTCCGAGCCTCTTCATAGAGGACACGGTACCGAGTCGAGACGCTTGCCGCTCGGAAGTCTCGCGCGATCGCCTCCTGGGTCGCTTCAGTCGTCCGGCGTTTTTCAAGCAGGAACTCGACGACGGCTTTGGCTAAAGGAAGGGGTTGTTCTTTGGGAACGACGGTCACATCGCGCCCGAAGACGTCGTTGAGCTCGATGCCTCCGGGATTGTCGGCGGAGACGACCGGAGTACCACACGCCAGCGCTTCGACCGCAACAGTCGGCAGTGCCTCGAGAACCGAGGGAAGGACGAACAGATCGGCAGCAGCACAGTAGCGAGCCACTGAGCTATTGTCCACCAGGCCGGCAAACGTCACATGACGCTCGACGCCGGCCGAACGTGCCGTCGCCTGCAGATCCTCGAGCAGCGGTCCTGTTCCGCAGATCACCAGCCTCGTATCGGGATGGGTGCGGATGATATCGTTCATGGCCTCGATCAGGTAACGCTGGCCGGCGAGCGGGTGCAGGCGCTTGACGTTTACGAGCAGATGACGATTCGTAATGCCCAGCGCGGCTCGCACATCGGCCTGCGCTCGCTCGTCGTGCCAGACGAATTGCGGGCCAACCGCCGGATACACCGTGTGCATATGACGCCGCGTCAGCCCGAGTTCGCGGGCGCGACTGAGCAGCCGCTCGCTGTAGAACGTCACCGTTGACGCCTCGCCGTAGGCGCGAGTGAACAAATCGGGTCCCCAGCGCTTCGGCGCGTAGTGCCAGATCTCGGTCCCGTAAAGGGTCAGGACCACCGGCTTCCTACGCTTGCGCGCGAGGATCACTCCGAGCTCAGCCAGCAGGCCATTGCTGTGCACGTGGACAACGTCAGCGCGGTCGATCGCGGGACCCATGAGGCGGTGCATCCGCGTCGCGCTGAGGAGCGCGCCGAGACGCAGTGTGCGATCGAAGAATCCATCGGTGCGCCGCGGGATCCAGGCCACCGCACCCGGCAGCGCCGCTGCGCCTCCCGCGCGCGGCGGATGGGCGATGTATTCAACCGTGTCCCCAACCTCAGTTGCCCATCGTCCAAGTTGCCATGGCAGGAGCGCGTTCGCGGCCTGATCGGGCGGCAAGTGAGGTGTCAGGTGGAGTATGTGCAAGTCGTTAGGCGCTAGTCGGCGTAGCGGTCACGAAACTCAGCGAAGGTGAGCGGTACCGCGCCGAGGTCGTTGATCGCGTACTTCAACAACCGTTCGAGGCGATCGCAGAACGCGTCCAGCTCGGACTGCGTCCGGTTGTACGGGCTTCCGCCGACGATGGCCTCGCTCGAGTGGAAGAGGACGTTCAGTACGGGTTCTTCGCTCCGCACGAGGTCGCGCGCAAGAGCCATCATGTCTTCGGCCGACGAATAGGACGGACGCAGCCAGCGGAGCCGGAGCAGCCCGAGCTTCCGCAGCACGCGCTTCGTTGTGTACGGTCTCGGGGCCCGCGCGTACAGGTACTGAAGCCGTTTAGGCAGCCGATGATTGAGCGCTGCGCTGACCGGAACTTCCAGCACGTTGCTCGTGCCGGCCTTGGTCGCGCTGTCGTACGCCAGGAAGTACGGCGTCAGCGGCGCTTCGACGAACTCGGGCCCACCCTTGTGGGACTCGTAGAAGAGCGGCGCGACGCTCGACTCGACCAGGTAGCCGTGGCGCTCCAGGGCCGACACGTGGTCCGCCGAGAACCCAAAGCGGCCCGACCGATACGACACCGGCCGCGCACCAACCGCGTCGGTGATTGCGTTGGTCAGCGACATCAGCTGCTCTTCGAACTGATGTCGAGGCAATGTTGAAGCATACGGGTGGCGCCGCACATCGTCTGGTGTGAACGGCGGCGTTTCCCACGCATGATGATGCGCGCCAATTTCACAGTCGCCACCGGCGAGCATCGAGCGAAGCACCTCCGCAGATCGGCCGTCGCGGGCGACAGGATGCGTGATGACGTATGTCGGGCGGACACCGTGCCGCAGAAACAACGCGTGCAGTTTCGGTAGCGCGTAGATGTTCTCGAATCGCTGATCGAGTCGCGCTGCCGCGTCCCACTGGTTGTCGCCTTCGGTATCGATGCCGACAAGGAGATGCATCAAGTCGTTAGTCGTCAGTCGTCAGTCGTTCGTTAGTCGTTAGTCGCAAATCGCCAGTCATCAATCCACAATCGACAATCCGCAATCGACAATCCGCAATCGGCAATCCGCAATCCGCAATCCGCAATCCGCAATCCGCAATCCGCAATCCGCAATCCGCAATCCGCAATCCGCAATCCGCAATCTGCAATCTGCAATCTGCAATCTGCAATCTGCAATCTGCAATCCTAACGGTCCTGGTCGGAATCGCCGAGGGTGACGTGCCAACGGTCGGTGGACTCGTAGAAGGCCGGATTGACGTCGACGCCGTTGACCTTCGCGACGAACTGGACCGACGACTTGACCTGAAAGTAGCCGGCGCGTTTCAGCACTCGGCGAAAGCCGGCGTGCATCGCAAACGTGCGGATCTTGTCGGAGTCGGCCTGGCGCGCCTCGCGATCCACCCACCCGACGAGCGTTCGCATACCGGCCTCGTCGTCGGGATCCGTGAGGAAGTCGACGAGCAGCGTGACGCGTCCGCGCGTTTCCCGGAGATGACGATAGACGACGTAGCCAACGTTGCGGTCGTCGCGACGCAGCGCGGCGATGAGATAGCGGATATGCGGCGCTGAAACGTACTTCCAGTTCAAGTACGGCGCGTCGCGCCGGACGGAGAAGTCGAACTTGGTGGCAATCGATTCCCAGAACGCGGTGAAGCTGTCGTCGAACCGCTGAATCATGCGTACCTCCGCGCCGAGCGGCCGCGTGCGCGACACAATCTTCACGATGGGGAGCATGACCGCCGACACGAGCCGATTCACCGGCACCGGCCAGTTCGGCATCCGAAAGGCTCGCCTCGTCAGCGGCTTGACCAGGCACGGCATCGGCCCGACGTCGGGCCAGCGCAGCTTGTTGAACAGCCGGTACGACGATTCAGATAAACCCAGGCCGAGCGACGCACCGACGTTGCGATCCCAGGTACGGAACAGCACTTCTCCGAGCCCCTGCCGTTGCCGCTCGGGCGCGACCATGACGTCCATCCCCCAGGAACCGCGCACGGCGCGGCCGCCAAGCGACAGTTGCACGGGCATCGTCGCGTACTGTCCGACGATGACGGTCCCTTCGCGCGCGATCCAGATCTCCGGCTCACCGCGGGGATTGTTCGGATTGCGCAAGTACTGCCAGTCCCAGCGGAGCCGGCTGCCTTCCGCTGCGTCGTGTCCGAACACACGTCGATAGAGCGCGTCAACCGCGCGTCGATCTTCCGGCCGATAGCGATCGATTTCAGCCACGCCTCGTGAGTCCGTACTCTCGGTCGATCCGGCTACTTTGCCGGCGTCAGGACGTACTCGATATTGCTGATCAAGGCGTCCTGCGTCCACGCGCTGTCTCGCAACCAGCGCGCGAGTGGAGCGGGCATCCGCTTCACGGTCGACGTTACGTGCAGTTCTTCGCGGACGATCTCCAGGCCTGCGTCGGTGATTTGCCGGCGCAGTCGCCCGACGCGAACCTTCTCCAGCAGATCGTCCTGCTTGACTTCGCCGCTCCGCGCGGCCTTGATGAACGAGTTCTCGTTGGCCGGTTCCTTCAACGTCCAGGGCGCGAAGCGCGCGAGGAACCGAAATGTTCGAAACGCCACCGCTCGTCCGAACAGCAGGTGCAGCGGCAGTTGTAGCTTCAAACGCGGGAGATGCGCCCCCGCAAACGACAAGTACGGCGCCGTCGAGAGGTACATGTGTCCGCCAGGCTTCAGCACGCGCCCGCACTCGCGGAGGTACAAAAGAGCATCCGACACGTGCTCGATCACTGCATGCGAGAGTACGAGATCGAACGCGCCTTTCTGGAAGGGCAGATGCATGCCGTCGGCCAGGGCGAAATTCAAGTTGATCAGGCCGCGTTCCCGCCCGAGGCGCGCGCCGGCGTCAGAAAAACGCTCCACGGGATCGATGCCCACCACGAGGCCCGCCTCTTCAGCGAGCGACAGCGGCATGCCTCCGCCGCCGCAGCCGGCATCGAGCACGTTGCCCTGCACGGCGACACCCGCGCGCTCGAGAAAGGCGATGACCTTCGCGCTCCGGTAGTACTCGAACAACGCGTAGTCATACTCGGAGCGGAAGCGGAGATCGGCATGCGCCTTGATGGCGCCTTCGTCAATCGTGCGCACGCGTGAGCCCTGCGCCCTTCGGCGGCTTGTCGCCGAACTTGTCGATGAGCGCCGCCCGGTCGTGCCCCGTAGCGGTTTCCGCGACGTCGAACATCCTGATGATGGTGCGATCCGGGTAGGCCTCGAGCACGTCTTGAATGACCTGCCCCTCGTGGCCGACAGTCGGAGCGACGTAGGTCAAAATATACCGCACATCGTCGCGCTGCCTGCGGTCCTGGTAGTTTCCGAATTCCCGACCGACAAAGATTGGCCGAATGCGGTTCTCGAGCGACAGACCGTTGGCGAGTTTGCCGTGCACCAGCGTGCCAGCAGGCAACAGGCGCCCGAGCTCGACCGACGCCTCGTAATTCTTGTACGTTCGACCAACGGCCCACTGGCCGTACTGCAGCAGTTGACCGGCGGCGACCGCCAACACCAGCACCATGGCGGCGGACGGCGACCACCGCGACCCGGCCAGGAATCTCGCCAGCCGCGGCCACGTTGCATAGATTGCGATAGTGCAACACAGGGCCAGCGCGGCACTCAAGCGCACACCAGGCCCGGGCACATAGAGGTAGGCAAGCCGCGCAAGCGCGCCAAGGACGATATATATCCCGTAAAAAACCAGAGGAATTGCCAGCGCCGCCTTCGCGCGCGACAGCGTGGCGACCTCTGGCCCGAGGATCCGCCGCTCCCTGCCCAGCACTATCGCGGCCAGCGCGATGAGAGCCGGGATGAAAAAGATGAACCGACGTTCGTTCCCGACGTCGTGTACGAGCAACTCCAAGGCGCCAAGCCCCACCCACAGAACCAGCAAGCGCTCAGGCGCGGCGAGTTGTCGCCAGCGCACGAGCATACCGAACAGAGCCAGCACAGCCACGAACACCGTAAACCACATGCGCGTGAAGATGTCGTGAATGATTGGAAACCACGTGATGCGATCGAGCAATGAGCGCAGGTCGTAGCTAGGTTTCCGCGTCACCGACATCTGCCAGTTATAGAACCGGTAATCCGTCCAGTTTGGCAGAACAAAGAGCGCCAGCGCCAAGATGCCGCAGATCGTCAGTCCCGCGAGCGTCATCCAGGCTGCCGATCGGCTCGATGCATCGTCCGTGGAGCTCGGCCGAATCAGCGCAATCAACGCTTCGATACCGAGTGCCGCGACAAAGAACACCGCGGCGGCCTTCGTGAAATACGCCAGCAGTGCACACGCCGCCGCCAGCACGCCAAACCACGGCTGACGCTGCGCCCGCACGTAGCAGTACCACCCGGCGACGATGAAGGCGACCATGGAGGCTTCCATGAGCGCGGCACGATTCCACATCAGGTAGACGTAGTTCGTCGCGGCCAGTATCGCGGCGATGATCCCCGCATCGCGGCCGGCAATCCGCCTGACACCGAGCCCGAGCAAGAGCACTGCCGCAAACCCTGTGACCTCTGAGACCAGTCGAGCCTGCCAGATGCCGACACCGAAGAGCGCGAATGAAAGGTACTCGAGCCCGGTGAATACTGGCGCGATGTACATCGGATTCCACGCGTCCGCCGCCCAGGCGCCGAACAGCGCCTTGTTGCGGGCGTTATGGACCCACGCGCCCTCGTCGTGCCAAACAACGCCAACGGTTGATTGCCACGGCGGATCCGCCCTCGGAAACATCAGCAGCAGCGTCAGCGCGAGCAGAGCGATCGCCACCAACCATGTGTTAAACGATCGGTCGGTCGAGACGAATTCGGAAGACATGCCGTCTAACCAGCCCCCGCCCGCCGCAGCCACACGTCAAAGCCCTCAGGGCCATCGGCTTTCACGTAATGAGTCTGTAGCCAGCCGGCGAGCTTTGGTGACGCCATGAAGAACGTCGCGGAATCCTCGACATCGGGTGCCCAGTCACGTTGCTGCAACGCGATTACCGACGGACGATTGAGGTCCAATTCCGACAGCAGCCCTTCGATCCCATATCCTGGACGGTCCGAGTTGAAGCCAGCGATGACGGGCCGGCTCCAGAAAAATCGCGACGCACTTTCCCGATCGGCCTCGACGTACGCCGCGCACGTGAATCCAAACACGTAGACGCGATCCGCTGGGGCACTGTGCGATCTCAGATACTCTCCCAGCGACACGGCAGCCAACGCGGAGTACTTCCGGTCGTCGTCATACCGGGACAGGTAGTCATCACGCGACATCGCGCCGAGCGCGTAGCGCGCATCGAACACGGTTTGCTCGACAAGTTTGGGAAACTGATTCACCCGCCAGACTGCAACCACGACAACGGCGGCGACTGCCGTCGCCGCGTAGCGCGCTTTGAAGCTACCCAGCCACCCGTGTATCCACTCCCAGGCGACCACGCCGCCCCAGGCCGCCGCCAGCGCGAGCGCGGGATTGGCCTGAACGAAATATTGCGGCAGGCTTCGGCTCCCGTTGATGGCTATCGAGGCGCACGCAGCCGCCACCCAGATGACGGGGAAGAGGCGGGTGCGATCCGCTCGGGCACCCGCAAGCAAGATGAGGCAACCGGCTCCGCCGACGGTCCAGAGCGCATCGACTCGAGCGCGTTCAACGGGAAACGTCAGAAGATATCGGACGACGTCGAGAAGGCCTGAGTACGTTTCACCGGAGTACTCGAGGTTGTAGGCAATCGTCGCGTCGTACAACTGCCGGAGCGCGCCGCCAAGCGCGAAGATCGCAAGAAAGGCCAGCGGCGGCAGGCTGAAACCAATCGCCAGGCGGGTCAGCGTGCCGAACGTCACCCGCGAGAACAACCACAGCACGGCCACACCCGCGATGGCAAACACGGCGGCGTTGTACTTGAACGTGAACGCGAGCCCGAACAGCACGCCGGCGCCCAACGCGGAAAGACCCGCGACACCCTTTCGATCCTTCAAAAGAACCACGAACGCGGCCGCCACCGCGAGGGCTATGAACGTTTCACACTGGGCTCGGAGACGAATTCCGGCGATCCGCGTGAACGCTGGATTCGAGAGCAGGAGGAAGACGAGCGCCGCGGCGGCGCCACTGCCCGCCGGGCCAACGAAGTTGCCCAACTTATAGAGCAGCACCGCCACGCCGGCTGCGGCAGCGAGATCCGCAAACGGAACGATCGCGTCCGACGCCCAGATACTGCGCAGGCCGGCGTACACAAAATGGATGGCGGGTGGTTTCTGATCCCACGCGTCTCGATACGGCAAGCCACCGGCGTGCATGCGTTCGCCGACGTACGCGTAAAGCGACTGATCCGCGCCCATCGGCTGTACGAGGGAGGGCAGCCGCAACACGACCAACAGCGCCGCGGCAACGAGCACCAAGCGACTACTCATTGAGTAACGGCTGGATTATAGTTCTCGGGAGCCGCATCCTTTGTCCGTCGCTTCCTCGCCGCGCCCAGCGCTATCCATCGTCGTTCCCACGTACAACGAGCGCGATCGCCTCGGCGATCTCGTCGAGGCTATTTTTTCCGCCTACCGCGCCGCCGATCTCGACGCCGAGCTCATCGTCGTGGACGACAACTCGCCCGATGGGACTGGCGCTCTCGCCGACGACCTGGCCAAGCGCTATCGGCTGCAGGTCATTCATCGCGCCGGCAAGCTCGGTCTCGGAACGGCCGTGGTCGCCGGGTTCGACGCGGCGCGCTCGAACATCGTCGGCGTGATCGACGCCGACCTGAGCCATCCGCCGTCGCTGCTGCCGAAGATGCTGGCGATCATGACCAGCACGTCGGCCGACATCGTGATTGGCAGCCGCTACATTCCGGGTGGCGGCACACGCAATTGGCCGTTCGGACGATTGATCCTCTCGCGCCTGGCGTGTCTCATGGCCAAGCCCCTCACTCCCGTGCAGGACGCCACCTCCGGCTACTTCCTCATCCGGCGCGATCTGGCGCGAGGCGTTCAGATTTCGGCGGGGGGATTCAAGATCTGCCTCGAGTTGCTCGTCCGCGGCCGTCCGGCGTCGGTCGTCGAAGTCCCTTACGTATTCGAGGGCCGGACGGCAGGCGAGAGCAAGATGAACCTCAAAGAAGCGACCGGGTACCTGCAGCAGCTTCGAGACCTCAAGCGGTTCAAGAACGCGCAGCCGCAGTTGATGCAGCGTTACCAGCGCGTGGCCCCCGCGGACCTGGATCGGCCGCTACTGCCGCGTCAAGCCATCAACCGAGACTGACGAATGCGCGTGTCGCGGCGTCGCAGGTGACGTGTCCGCCACGCGAGTCCCGAAGACGGTTCGTGAGAGCACCGACCACACAATCGCCTGTTTCGTGAGCGCGAGGCGAGCCACATCGCCCAGATGCCGGCTGATGTACGACGGCCGCAGGAAGAAGCGGCGCTTGGCGCGGTTGATGGCTTCCATCACGACGCGTTCGTCGAGGCCGTTGCCGCGCAGCAGGTAATACGAGTACTCCATCTTCGTCCAGTCGGCGTCTTCGGATCGCAGCCACCCTTCGCGCATGCACTTGTCGTACAAAGCCGTACCGGGATAGGGAACTGCGGGGTAGAAGTTGGCGAAATCCGGATCCAGCTCGATGGCGTAACGCGTCGTCGCCTCGAGGGTCTGCGCCGTTTCCCCGGGGTACCCGAAAATGAAGAACGCGAACGACTTGATGCCTGCCTGCCGCATGTTCCGGAAGGCCGTCTGAATCTTCTGCCGCTCGAGCCGCTTCGCCATGTCCTTACGGACGTCTTCCGACTCGGACTCGATGCCGAGTGCCAGCATCCAGCACCCCGCGCGTTTGAGACGATGCACGAAGGCGGGATCGGTGAGGTTGTCGGCCCTGGCGTTTCCAAACCACTTGATCGGCAGCTTCCGCGCGATCAGCTCGTCGCAGAACGCGGTAAAGGCCTTGACGTTCAGCGTGACCGTATCACCCCAGAGATAGAAGAACTCGACGCCGAGTTCGCGATGGCAGCGCTCGATCTCGTCGACGAGTGCCTTCGCGCTCCTCTCGCGGAACTTGTGGCCCTGGTGAATCGGGGCGACACAGAAGTCGCATGAATACGGACAGCCGCGGCTCGTCTCGACGAGGACGTACGGCTTGTTCACCATCGGCAGCGCGTAGTGGTCGAGCGACAGCAGATCCCACGCGGGCGGCGCGGACTGCAGGAATCCGCCGAACACGCCGTGCGTTCGGTGCGGCCGCACTTCGGTTCCGTCGCGCCACGTCAGCGAGGGGACGTCGCCAAGGCGATCTCGCGACTCCAACGACGCGGTCTGGAGCGCGGCCTCTTCCGGCTCGCCGACGAACATCCCGTCGACCTGGGGCGCACGCTGCATCGATTCTGCCGGCGCGGTAGAGGCGTGCGGACCGAAGCAGAACATCGGTGCCCGATAGCGCTCCTTGAGGCGCCCGATCTCGGCGGCGTCCGCACCAAGCGTTGGCGTGGTTGTGGGGAAAAAGATCAGTGACGGCGCGAAGCCTTCGCCATCCAACCGTGCAATGACGTCGTCGATCGAGAGACGCTCGGCAGTCGCGTCGATGAGACGAACGTTGTGTCCCGCTTGCCGCAACATCCCGCCAAGCAGCGCCAACGTGTACGGCGGCTTCGTCGTGCCGAGCACATCTTCGCGCTCCTGGCAGCGGCCTTGACGCGTAAAGGCGACACCGTTGATAAGCGGCGGGTTTATCAGCAGTGTGTGATGACCAAGCATGCGCGCTGTCATTATCGAACGACTGTCAAAGGAATAGCTCGACGCGGCGATGCGCCATCGGCAAAGGGTTGTGCGACTGGTTCGGGCGACAGCTCCACCTTGCAGCATCGCCGGCAGACGGGGAAGATGCCATTCTCGAGCAGCTTCCGCCGCATCTCAACGTACGTGGGACCGTTCCAGATCTCTTCCAGCGATGACGTCGCGAGATCCCCGACCTCGACGCGGATGAAGGGGCAAAAGTAGACCTTGCCCGAGAAGCCGACTCGCGCGTAGAGGAACGGATACAAGCACCGGCCCTCGAGCCTCGCGCCTGGCGTGTAGTAGTTCTCGATCAGCGGCGCGTGTACCTTCGGTCGATAGTCGAAGAGCACGTTCCGCTGACGGCATTTCTCGGCGAGGGTGGTCACTTTCTGCCGCACGCGAGCAATATCGAGTCCCGGGTTAGGCGTGATGAACGTTGCGATCACCGACGCGTCGGGCGCGCCGATCATCTTCACGGTCTCCTCGACTTCCTCCGGCGTGCTGTACATCAGATGATTGAGCCCGATCGCGTCGACACCGAGCTCGTCCGCCACATCCACCATCTCGTCGAGCGCTTCGAGACTTTCCTGGGCAACGGTCGTGTTGATGCTGACGCGAAGAGGCGCGTGCTTCTTGCGCGCCGCCTGCTGCAGCCTGCGCAGGCCGGCCGTCGTTCGCTCGAACGTGCCTTTGAGCCCTCTTGCGCGGTCGTGCAATTCACCCGGGCCGTCGACCGAAACGCTGATGTGTTTGAGGAAGCCGGCGGCGGCGAGGTCAGCAAGCGCTTCCGCGCGCTCCTCGTTGATGATCGTGCCGTTCGTGGTCAAGTAGCCGCAGGCGTAGCCCTTCTCGCGGAACAGCTCGAGCACGGACAAAATGTCCTTCCGCATGAAGATTTCGCCGCCGGTGAGGCTGACCTGGAACCCGGCCTTGTCTGGAAACGCCTGGCGGAGGCGGTCGAGCGTCAGCTCCTGCCGCCATTCCCCTTCGATGTTCAGGAAGTCGAGGACATAGCAGAACTCGCAGTGCAGGTTGCACCGCATGGTCGCTTCGTACACGGCGCCGGTCGGCAGGCGATCGGCTCTGCCCGTTTTCTCGCGGATGAAGCCCTGGATACGCTGCTCGTATCGGAGCCGGCGGAATCGTGCCCAGGCGTGCCGGGCCACGGGCATCGCGCGAGCGCGCGAGGCAATCGATTCACGAAGTTTGGCAAGCGACGAGACCACGCGGTTAGGACTCTCCAGCTGCGGTGCTCACAGGATCACGTTTAACGTTTCGGCCCATCGCCGTCGATCTGCCAGAGCTCTAGTGGCGGCCCTGGACGCTCCAGACCGTCGTCGATCCGCGCATCTGTGTTGTGCAGGAATGGATCGATCCGCATCTGCTCAGCCTCGGCCAACCCCGGCCGATAGGGCGAGAAGGCGGCCAGGCGCCGGCCTTCACGTGCCAGCACGGTGAGGAACGGCTGCGTCTCTGGATCCGGCTTATTGTAACGCTTGATGAGCACGTATGCCACGCCGAGGCTCCTCAGCGCGGCCAGCCCGTCAGGGGTCGCGAGCGACGACGGATCCACGTAGATCTTCTCGGCATCGAGCCCGCCACGGCCGAGGTAGATGAGCCGATAGGACGGTTCCGGATAAGGATCGAGCGACATCTGCAACCGGAACTTGATCGAGGCCGCGTCAACGCCGCCGACATTCTTCGTCAACGCTTCG
>Ga0114129_10003727_pt1 | contig 21488 bp, 22 predicted proteins | sample RhiMetdeltSRZDD1_FD_80071 | JGI IMG/M metagenome (GOLD analysis project Ga0114129, IMG submission 80071) | Populus rhizosphere microbial communities from Tennessee, USA - Rhizosphere MetaG P. deltoides SRZDD1 (version 2) (version 2) | ecosystem: Host-associated > Plants > Roots > Rhizosphere >... | reverse complement strand
GGTGGTGCTGCTGACCTGGGCATAACCGGTTTGCCCGTTGGCTGCGATGACCCCGTCCCCGGCAGCTGTGAGCGTGACATATGGCTGACGGCTGCTGAACGGGGCTTTGATGAACGCCGAGTTGAACGCGCCGACCGAGATGACGCCCCGGTAGGCGGCCGGGAAGTTCACCGGGTCGGCGCCGGTGACGTTGTCCCCGGCGGGCGCGACCAGCACGACCCGGTGGGCCAGTGCGTAGCGGACCGCCGCATGCTCGGCGGTGCTGCCGCCCGCGCCGGGCGCCGCCGTGGTGGTGACCGGATCCAGCGGCAGCGCGATCACGGTCGCGTGGTGCCTGACCGCATACCTGATCCCGCGGGCGATGGCGTCAGGGAGACTGGCCGCGATGTTAGCGTCCGCCAGCAGCGGGTCGTCGCTCTCCAGCGTCACCCGAACGGACAGGATGGTGGCGTTCGGCGCGATGCCCAAGATGCCCGCGCCCCGGCCCCGGCCGTGCCCATGGCCGGCGATCAGGCTGGCCATGGCGGTGCCGTGGATACCCCAGAACGGCCCGCCGTGCAATCGGCCGGAGTCGGTGTAGTCGGGGCCTGTGACCACCGACCCGGCGAGGTCAGCCTGGCCTCGGTCGACCCCTGTGTCCAGGACGGCGACCGTGATGCCTTTCGCCTGTGCGCTCTGCTGCGCCTGCGCCACGTGGAGCTTGCGCAGCCACCATTCCTGGCTCCGGACGCTGCTGTCGACGGCGAAGACGGGAGCAGCGTTCAGCGCCAAGCACGCCACGACAAGGCCTACGGCTGCCCCGGCCTGGGCCCTGTGGGGAAACCCAAGCGACACCGCCGCCTCCTCCCGATGAGGCCCCTGGGCATTCTGTCACGTTCAGGGACATATTGTGGGGTGCTGCGGGGGCGTGTGGCCAGAGGGAACGCCACTCTAGCCATGGCGGCGGTCAAGGACGGCCCGCTGCTGCTTAGGGGAGCGGCGCGGTCAGGATGCGGGTGTGGCGGAAAGCCGGACGTGTGCGCCCGGCGGGAGCCCGAGTTGCTGCGCGGCATCGCCGGCGTTGACGGCGATCGAGATGAGCCCGGCGCTGTCGGTGAAGGCGACGATCTCACCGGGTGGGACCGCGGCGAAGGTCTCCAGATAGGGCACGGTCAGCTGGCGGCGCCCGCAGCGCACCACCAGCGACGAGCCGAACCCGATGCCCAGCTGGTCGGCATCGGCGGCGGCGATGGACAGCTGCACGTTACCGAACCTGTCCACCGACATGACCTCTCCCTCCGCCTCGCCGTCATGCACGCGGCTGGTCGGTGCGGGCAGCGTCACGAGATCACCGACGTCGAGCGGCGAGCCCACCGACGCGAGGTCGGTACCGGCGGCCACGTGGGCGGCCACGGGAATGAAGATGTCCCGGCCGTGGAAGGTCTGCGACAGCGGATGCAGCCACAGCTCGCCATTGGTGAGCTGATAGGCGCCCGTAGCGCCGCCCGCGCCCGCTATCGCCCACGACAGCAGGCCGTTGTCGGGCCCAACCAGGATGCAGTCGCCCGCCTGGACCGCGATGCCGCGCCGGGTCGTTCCAACCCCAGGGTCGACCACCGCCACGTGCACGCCACGCGGCAAGTAGGGCAGGGTCTGGGCGAGGACCGCCGCACCACGGCGCACGTCACCCGGCGGCACGAGATGTGTGATGTCGATGATCCGAATGCCGGGAGCGATGCGGGCCGCGACCCCGTGGCAGGCCGCCACGAACCCGTCATCAAGGCCGTAGTCGGTCAAGAAACTCAGGCAGTCGAAAGACCCCACGAACGGTGAGCGTACGTGCTGATGGCCACGGCGCATAGGGCCGGCCCCCCCAGCCCAGCGCAAGAATTCCCCTTGGGGCCCCGTTACCAGCGGCCCCGCCGGGCAGCCCGCGTGGTCACCGGTCCACCGCGCGTCACGGACCGTTGCACCCACGCCACTAGCCAATGTGCGCACAGGCGACTACAGGCTCCGCAGGGGTGCCAAGGGGGTCGAGAGACTGTCCCGCCGGCCGTTAGCATGGAGGTTTCCCCAGCCACGCGCCGGCCACAGAAAGGCGGGATGCGGATGGCAACGCTATCCGAGCGCGACATGCGCATCCTGGCCTTCGAGCGGAGCTGGTGGCGGCAGGCGGGTGCCAAGGAGCAGGCGATCTCCGACCTCCTTGGGCTCTCCGCGACCCGCTACTACCAACTGCTGAACGACCTCATCGACCGGCCGGAAGCGCTCGGGTTCGACCCCGTTCTGGTCAAGCGGTTGCGCCGCCAGCGCGCCCGCCGCAACCGGATGCGTGCGGGCCCCGAGCGCGGGGCCGCGAGTTGACAGCAGCGGGAGAATCACACGAGCGGCGCGAGGGGGCGGGACCCGGCGGACGGTGCATCTGGCACCGGCTGAACGCCTTGTACCAGACGTACACCTCCGCCGGGATATGCGGTCCGGCGGCCGGGACGGCGCGATGACAGGGGCTGACCCGGGCGGGCTGCCCGCGCCTAGGACGGCGGAGGGCCGGGCGGGGCTGGCGGCGATTCGGCAGGACCCGGGTACGGCGCTGATCGCGATGGACTTCGACGGGACGCTCTCGCCGATCGTGGCTGACCCGCGGGAGGCCCGTGCGCACCCGGGGGCGGTCGCGGGGTTGCGAGGGCTCGCTGGGTTGGTGGGGACGCTGGCGGTGATCACTGGGCGGCCGGCCATGGAGGCGGTCGAGCTGGGCGGGTTCGGCAGCATCCCGGGCCTGATCGTGCTCGGACACTACGGCTGGGAGCGGTGGGAGGACGGCGCTCTGGCTGCCCCGCCGCCACCGCCGGGCGTGGCGACGGCGCGGGCGCGGCTACCGGAGCTGCTCGCGGAGGCGGGCGCACCCGAGGGCACCCGCATCGAGGACAAGGGCAGCGCCCTGGCCGTGCACACGCGACGCACCGCCGACCCGGCGGCCGCACTCGCCGCCGTGGCGGACCCGGTGGCCGGCCTCGCGGCCGCTACCGGGCTGACGCTCGAACCGGGACGGCTGGTCATCGAGCTGCGCCCTCCTGGAATGGACAAGGGATCCGCCCTCACCGCCCTCGCCGCCGAACGTAGGTCCGGGGCGATCCTGTTCGCCGGCGACGACCTCGGCGACCTGCCGGCCTTCGGCGCGGTGCGTGCCCTGCGCGCGGCCGGCCATCCGGGCCTGACCGTGTGCAGCGCGTCGGGCGAGGTCAGCGAGCTCGCCGCCGAAGCAGACCTCGTCGTCGCCGGGCCCGACGAGGTCGCTGCCCTGCTAAGTGCGCTGGCGCGTTCGCTCGCCGCGTCGCCGCGTCCAGCGCGCTGACCTGGTCGGCGAACCACTCGCGAGGTGGCGACGCCGCTCCCGCCTCGGCCAGGAGAGCTGCCCGGCGCAGACGTTCTGCATCTGGCATGCTCAGCGCCTCGTGCAGCGCCTTTGCCGTGCCGGTCACGTCGTAGGGGTTGACCAGCAGCGCGGCACCGCCGAGTTCGGCGGCCGCGCCGGCTTCCCGGGACAGCACCAGCGCGCAACCTCGTTCGGACAGCAGAGGGCCTTCCTTGGCGACAAGGTTCATGCCGTCCCGGATCGGGTTGACGAGCAGCACGTCGGCCAGCTGGTAGGCGGCCAGCGAGCGGGCGTAGTCGTCGTTGACCTGCAGCACCAGGGGGTCCCAGTCCTCGGTGCCGAACTCGTCGGTGATCTGCCGGGCGTGCCGCTGCACGCTGGCGGTGTACTCGCGGTACTCGGGCAGGTCGTGCCGTGAGGGATAGGCGAAAGCGAGGTGGGTCACCTGTCCCCGCCACTGCGGGTAGGTGATCAGCAGCTCCCGGTACGCGGCCAGACCGCGCACGATGTTCTTGGAGAGTTCGGTCCGGTCGATCCGGACGATCAGCCTGCGGCTGCCCGCCGCCGACGCCAGCGCGGTGACATGCGCCTGCACGTCCGCGGCCGCCGCGCGCTCGCGCAGTTCGGGTGCGTCCACGCCCAGCGGGTGCACGCCCACGGTGGTGGTGTGGCCCCTGTGCCGCACCGTCCCGTCGGCCCGGTTCACTTCCGCGCCGAGCACCGTCTGGCAGCAGTCGAGGAATGCGTCGGCCCATCGCTTGGCGTGGAACCCGGCGTGGTCGGCGCCGAGGATGCCGTCGAGCACCTCGCGACCGACGTCGTCGGGGAGGATCGCGAAATAGTCGGGCGGCGCCCACGGTGTGTGACAGAAGTAGCCGATCGCCACGCCGGGGCACCGGTCCGCGAGCATCCGGGGGACTAGCGTCAGGTGATAGTCCTGCACCATCGCGCGCACCCCGCGGCGCCGGTCGCGCCCGTCCGGGCCGGCGCCCTCGGCCAGGGCCGTCGCGAACGCCGCGTTGTAGGTGCGGAACGACTCCCATTCCCGGCGGAACGCGAGGCCGAAGTTCGGCCGGTTGGGCGTGTCGAAGAGCATGTGATGAACGAACCACAGGGTGGAGTTCGCCACGCCGTTGTAGGCACGCTGGAACGTCGCGGCAGGGATGTCGAGCATGCGCACCGCGGACCCCACGCCGGCGTGGCCGTCGCCGGGGGTGTCGATGTAGCCGTCCGGGGCGGCCCTGGCCGCCGCCCGGTCCGCGTCGCTGAGCGCCGCGCACACCCACAGCACCTCCGCCCGGCCGGCCACCGACGACAGGCCCGACACCATCCCGCCGCCACCGCGGCGGCCAGTGAGCCTCCCGTCGTCACTGAGCCTGAACGAGATGGGCCCCCGGTTGGAGGCAACGAGTACCCGGCCCCACGCTTCGGCGTTCATGCACGTGAGGTTAGGGCATGCCCTGGCCGGTCTGCCCTGAGGAGTGCCTGGCGGCATCAGTTAGAGTGCAAGGGACAACTTCATAGCGCTCATCCAGAGGGGTGGAGGGAACGGCCCTGTGAAGCCCCGGCAACCACCGTGACGAGCACGTTGCTTGCTGGCCTTCGGCCAGCTGCGCCGATGTCCGCAGTGCTGGTCCAGGGGGACGACCCCCTGGAACCCCGGCCTGGCGCGGCGCGCTGAGCGGGGCCTCGTCACGGCAGGTGCCAACTCCGGCCCGCGGCCTCGCTGGCCGCCGGGAGAGATGAGGGAGAAAGGCCCCGCCCCTGTGAGTACCACGACGACGAAGAACCCGTCCCGGTTCGGATTCGCCAGTCATCTGGCATGCCGCGAGTGCGGCGCCACCGCTGATCTTGGCGGCACCCATGTCTGCGCCGAATGTTTCGGCCCCCTGGAGGTCGGCTACGACCTGCCCCCGCTGACCAGGTCCGCGATCGAGGCCGGGCCGGCGAGTATCTGGCGTTATGCCAGCCTGCTGCCGGTGCCGCCGGACGTGGCCGCCTCGCCGAACACCGAGCCCGGCTGGACCCGGCTGGTCCGGGCCGACCACCTGGCCCGGGAGCTGGGCATGGGTGCGCTGTGGGTGAAGGACGAACGCGCCAACCCGACCCACTCGTTCAAGGACCGGGTGGTCGCCGTCGCCCTCGCGGCGGCGGTGGAGATGGGCTACAAGGTGCTCGCCTGCCCCTCCACCGGCAACCTGGCCAACGCGGTCGCCGCCGCGGCGGCACGCGCGGGCATCCGCTCGGTGGTCCTGATCCCGGCCAGCCTGGAGCAGCAGAAGATCACCGCGACCGCCATCTACGACGGAACCATGGTCGCCGTGGATGGCACCTACGACGACGTGAACCGGCTCGCGTCCGAGTTGGCTGACGAGCGCGAGGACTGGGCGTTCGTCAACGTCAACGTTCGGCCCTACTACGCGGAGGGTTCGAAGACGATCGGGTTCGAGATCGCCGAGCAGCTCGGCTGGCGGCTGCCCGCCCAGATCGTCGTGCCGGTCGCCTCCGGCGCGCAGCTCGTCAAGATCGACAAGGCGTTCCGCGAGCTGATCTCGCTGGGGCTGGTCGAGGACACGGAGTACCGGGTGTTCGGGGCGCAGGCGAGTGGGTGCGCCCCGGTGGCCGCCGCGTTTCGGGCCGGCCACGACGTGGTGCAGCCGGTGCGGCCGTCCACGATCGCCAAGTCGCTGGCGATCGGTAACCCGGCCGACGGCCCGTATGTGCTGGACGTCGTGCGGCGCACCGGCGGCGCCGTCGCCGACGTCAGCGATCCTGAGGTGGTGAGCGCGATGCGGCTGCTGGCCGCCACCGAGGGCATCTTCGGCGAGACCGCGGGCGGGGTCACCGTGGGCGTGCTCCGGCGCCTGCTCGCCGATGGGCTGCTCGACCCCGGCGCCGAGACCGTCATCATCAACTCGGGCGACGGCCTGAAAACGCTCGACGCCGTGGCGGACGGGGCTGCCGGGCCGGCGACGGCGCCGATCCGCCCGACGATGGCGGCATTCCGGGCCTTCGAAGACTCGCTGGCCGTCCCGGATCCCGGGTGACGCGTCCCGGCCGCCCACCTTGTCCAGTTTGCCCTTGTTTGCCCGGCCTGCGACCTCGTGCGCGTCTCGTGATCATGACTCTGGTGTAGTTGGGTGTGCAGCCAAGTCGTGATCACGGGTTGCGGCGCCCCTCCTTTGCCCCACTGCACGGAAAGGTAGTTCCCCTGATGAGCGTTTCTGTCCGTATCCCAACCATTCTGCGTACGTACACGGGCGGGTCGGCCGAAGTGACGGCCGACCCGGGAACCCTGCGCGAGGTGCTCGCTGGTCTCGACGCCGCCTACCCGGGCCTGGCCGGGCGGATTGTGGATGAGACGGGCAATCTGCGCCGGTTCGTGAATGTTTATGTCGGAGAAGAGGACGTGCGGTTCGCCCAAGGCCTGGAGACCCCCGTCCCGTCGGGTGCGCACGTGTCGGTGATCCCGGCTGTCGCGGGCGGCTGAGGCGCCGACGGTGAGCGGCGTGTTTCGCCCAGAGTGAACCGTGGTGTCCCTGTGTTCAGACTGCCGCGGATGGCGCGCCCGACTGCATTAGGCGAGTAACCGGTCACAGGAGAACGTGGCAGGGGGTAAGGTCGTGTCCGGTCGCTGTCGGTCGGCGAGAACGGCAAGCCCTGCTTGCCTGGCACGCCTAACGTTTCGCGATCGACTGGTCCCGCGGAAGCAAGGGTGGGACCTGAAAGGCCCGAGCGTAGTTAGGGAGTTGTTGGGTAATGGCTCAGGGCACCGTCAAGTGGTTCAACGCGGACAAGGGCTACGGCTTCATCGCGGTCGACGGTGGTAGGGACGTGTTCGTGCACTTCTCCGCCATCCAGATGGATGGCTACCGCAGCCTCGAGGAGGGGCAGCGAGTCGAATTCGATATCGAGCAGAGCGACCGCGGGCCGCAGGCATCGGCCGTCCGCGCGGTCTGACTGACCTCTGCCGGCCAACCGGTCCATGGCCCGGTACCCAGTTCGCTGGGTGCCGGGCCCTCTGCTCCGGTATCGGGCTGACGGCGGGTCATGCCGCTGACGGCGGGTCATCCCGGCTGACGGCGGGGCATCCTGGCTGACAGCTCGGGCCATCCCGGCTGCCGGCCAAGGTCATCCAGCCGACGGCCAGGGTTATCCGGCTGACGGCCGCTGGCGTCAGGGCAGCGGCTCGATCTCCACGTCCGGATTCATGGCACGGATCGGGCCCGGCCGCGCGCTCACGACCGGCCAGCCACGATCGGCGGCGAGGAAAGCGGCGTGGGCCGAACTCGTCGACGCCTGCGAGGGCCGGGCACCGGCCCGCAGCAAGCCCGTTCCGGTCGCTTCGGACGCCCCGAACTGCGCAACCTTCGCAATGGGCGAACGCACCAGGTCGAACAGGCGTGCCTGCTGCTCCGGGTCGTTGAGCCCGGCGAGCGCATCGGCCAGGCAGGGGGCCGGGATGACGAGCGGGATCAGATGCTCGTGACTGATGTAGAGCAGTGCCTGCATGTAGGGCGTGCCACGGGCGGCCTGCACCAGCGCACTCGTATCGAGGATCCGCCCGCCGATCACGCCGCGGGGTTAGGGCCTACGCCCAGGACCTGCCGAGCCCAGGCGTAGTGCTTGGCCTCCGGATCGGGACAGCGCTCGAATATGCGGTCGAGGGTGGCGCGGGCGTCGCGCCAGTCATCCTCACGGCGAAGCAGGTCGGCAATGTACCCGGAGACGGAGTCGATCCGGCCCTCGTCCTTGGCCCGGCGCAGCTTCTCGATCAGGTCCTTGGGCAGGCTGATCCCGAGCTTCTCCGTTCCGGACATACTCCGGTTATACCGGTCCCGGCGGCGTGCTCTCAACACGAACGGCAACGTCGCCCGCGCCTTCCAGGCTGGCTTGCACTCTCAACCCGAGAGTGCTAAACAGGATGGTTGGCACTCTCCCTTCGAGAGTGACAACGCCAAGGCAGGATCGGGGCGATGAGGCCTCACGTCGGCAGGAAGGGACTGCCCGGCGGGACGGCCGGCCGTCGCGGGCGTCGGCTCGATTCACCCAAAGCAGCTAACAAAGTCCCGGGAGGACTGGCCTATGGCAGCCAAGATGATCGCGTTCGACGAGGACGCGAGGCGCGGCCTCGAGCGCGGTATGAACCAGCTGGCCGACGCCGTGAAGGTAACCCTCGGCCCTAAGGGCCGGAACGTGGTGCTCGAGAAGAAGTGGGGTGCCCCCACGATCACCAACGATGGCGTGTCCATCGCCAAGGAGATCGAGCTCGAGGATCCGTGGGAGAAGATCGGCGCCGAGCTGGTCAAGGAAGTCGCCAAGAAGACCGACGATGTCGCCGGCGACGGCACCACCACAGCGACCGTGCTGGCACAGGCGCTGGTCCGTGAGGGCCTGCGCAACGTGGCCGCGGGCGCGAACCCGATGTCGCTCAAGCGGGGCATCGAGGCCGCCGTGGAGCGGGTGAGCGAGGAACTGTCCAAGCTCTCCAAGGACGTGGAGACCAAGGAGCAGATCGCTTCGACGGCTTCCATCTCCGCCGGGGACGCCGCGATCGGCGAGATGATCGCCGAGGCGATGGACAAGGTCGGCAAGGAAGGCGTCATCACCGTCGAGGAGAGCAACACCTTCGGCCTCGAGCTCGAGCTCACCGAGGGCATGCGTTTCGACAAGGGGTACATCTCGCCCTACTTCGCCACCGACCCGGAGCGGATGGAGGCGGGCCTCGACGACCCGTACATCCTGATCGTCAACTCCAAGGTGTCGGCCAACAAGGACCTGCTGCCGCTGCTGGACAAGGTTGTGCAGTCCGGCAAGCCGCTGGTCATCATCGCCGAGGACGTCGAGGGTGAAGCGCTGGCGACGCTGGTCGTCAACAAGATCCGCGGCCTGTTCAAGTCCGTCGCGGTGAAGGCGCCCGGCTTCGGCGACCGCCGCAAGGCCATGCTCGGTGACATAGCCATCCTCACCGGCGGCCAGGTCATCAGCGAGGAAGTCGGTCTCAAGCTGGAGACCGCCGACCTCGACCTGCTCGGCCGGGCACGCAAGGTCGTCGTCACCAAGGACGAGACCACGATCGTGGACGGCGCGGGCGAGGCGGAGCAGATCTCCGGCCGGGTCAACCAGATCCGGGCCGAGATCGAGAACACCGATTCCGACTACGATCGCGAGAAGCTGCAGGAGCGGCTGGCCAAGCTCGCGGGCGGCGTCGCGGTGATCAAGGCTGGCGCGGCGACCGAGGTCGAGCTGAAGGAGCGCAAGCACCGCATCGAGGACGCGGTGCGCAATGCCAAGGCCGCGGTCGAGGAAGGTGTCGTGCCCGGTGGTGGCGTGGGGCTGCTCCAGGCCGGCATCAACGCCTTCAAGAAGCTCGACCTGTCGGGCGACGAGGCGACCGGTGCGACGATCGTGCGCCGGGCGGTCGAGGAGCCGCTCAAGCAGATCGCGATCAACGCCGGCCTCGAGGGCGGCGTGGTGGCCGAGAAGGTCAAGACGCTCCAGACCAACCACGGGCTGGACGCCGCGACCGGCGAGTACGTCGACATGTTCAAGGCCGGGATCATCGACCCCGCCAAGGTCACCAGGTCCGCGCTGCAGAACGCTGCCTCCATTGCCGGTCTGTTCCTCACGACCGAGGTAGTGATCGCCGAGAAGCCGGAGAAGGAGAAGGCACCTGCCGCCCCCGGCGGCGGTGACATGGACTTCTGAGTCCGGTAGTCATAAGGGGCGGCCCCTGCGGGCCGCCCCTTCGGCATTCCCGGGCCGCCCGGTCAGCCCGGCACATTCCGCGGTAATGGCGTGGGCTCCACATTTGACGGCATTGAGGGGATCATCTGGGCATGAAGGTTCCTGCGGACCTCTCCGCCGACCGGCTCATCCGGGAGTATCTCGCCCGGGTGGCCGAAGCCGGCATGCACCTCCTGCCCATGGGCAGGCGAGGTGCGTTCGTGGAGGGGACCAGGCGCCGGATCGAGCGGGAGATCGGGCCGGATGGCATAAGGGATGCCGCACGCGTCAGGGACGTGCTCAGCCGGCTTGGCGACCCTGTGGATCTGGTCAGGGCCGAAAGTGCCCGGCTGGATGCCGCGCGGACCAAACGCCAGCCGGGAAATAAAGGCGTCGGCGAGGCTGACCCGGCCGGCGCCACGGCGCCCCTGGCCGTTCGCCCCATCAACTCCCGGTGGCGGCCGGGCACGCGCTGGCAGGCCTCCGCTGGCCAGGGCGACACCGGGCCGCAGAACCGGCCGGCCGGCCAGCGAGGCACGCCGGGGGAGGGGAAGCGCAAAGGTCGGCTGGGAGGGCTGCTGCTCGACAGGTCGGGCAGGCGGGGTGCCCAGCCGGGAGAGCAGCCACCACTGCAGGGCGGATCGTCCTCACCTGCTGCCACCGTCGGTCAGGCACCGGGCGGTCCGGCCGGTCAGGCACCAGGTACGGCCGGTCAGGCACCGGGCGGCGCGGCCGGTCAGGCACCGCGTGGCACAGCCGGCCAGCGGCCGGCCGGTCCGGCCGGCCCGGACCCTCGATGGTTCCCCTGGGCCTCGGACGATGCGGCTCCCCCGGCGTCTGATCGCACAGTTCCACTCCCGTCCGGTCGTGGGACGAACCAGGCACCTGGCGGGCAGGGAACCCAGACACCTGGCGGGATCAGTACCCGGGCGCTGGAGGGCGGTGGCACCGTGCACCCGCAACGGGAGCCTGCCAACTGGGTGAGGCCGTCAACTGCCGATGCCAGCCGGTCCGGGTCTGCCGCCCCGTCCGAGGGCGACACACCAGCCGGCGGGATTCCCCTGCCGCCCGGTGAGGTGTACACGGTGAGGGGCCTCATGGCTGCGCTAGGCAGCGGCGCGGCGCGGCTGGCCGTGTATACCGCCAGGCTGGCCCGCCAGTACCCACTGGAGAGCGCCGCGGTCACACTGCTCGCCATCGGCGGGCTCATCCTCCCCTTCCCGTACTGGCTGTTCGGCGGCCTGCTGGGTGGAATACTGGCGATCCGGTCGCGGATCTGGAATGCCCGGGACAAGTGGGTCGCGATCGTCGGGCCCGCGGTCGTGGTGCTGGTGGGTACGGTGCTGGCCGCTCTGATCACCGGCGGGCGGGGCCACGCGGTCACGGCGTACCCGCACGCGTTCCACCTCTACGGCGGCAACCTGCTCCGGCTCGGCAATGCGTTGTGCGCCGTATACCTGGCGCTGCAGGCGCGTCATGGGCCGCAGCGACGGTTGCCCCCCTGGCGGCGGTAGGCGTGACTACAGGCGACGGGGGGCGGGCGATGGATCAGACTTTCTTGCGATTACCGCTGATCACGGCCCAGGGTGGCTGCCGTCAGCCGCCCATGACCGATAATCTGGGGAACGCGTGCTCCGCGCGTGCCCGCCCGCTCCTACACCGCGTGAGGTATGTCCGTGCCCACTGGCAAGGTCAAGTGGTATGACGCCGACAAGGGGTTCGGCTTTCTCACCCGCGATGACGGCGGCGAGGTGTTTGTGCACTCATCCGCCCTCCCGGCCGGAGCAACGCTCCGTGCCGGGCAGCGGGTCGAGTTCGGCGTGGCCGAAGGCCGCCGGGGCGTCCAGGCGCTTCAGGTCCGCATCCTGGAGCCGCCGCCGACCGTGGCCAAGACCGGCCGCAAGAGCCCCGACGAGATGATCGTGATAGTCGAGGATCTCATCAAGCTGCTGGACGGGCTGTCGGCGTCCTACCGTCGCGGCCGTCACCCCGACGGGCGCGACGCCAGGAAGATCGCCGCCGTGCTGCGGGCGGTGGCCGACGACGTCGAGGCCTGATCGGCCACCCCGCCACCTCGTCACCGGCTGCGTCCCTGACCCGGCCGTTCCCCCGGCCACATGGATCACCGCACCAGCGGCGCTGCCAGGCTGCGCGCCGGGCCACGGTTCGTGGCCGGATCCGTGCTCCGGCCGCCGTGTCACCATCATCATGACCCAGGGCAGCTAACGGGCGGGCGCGGGGCCCGCTCCGGTACCGCTGACGGGCGGCCGGGGCGCCCGCCTCCGTGTCGCCGCCAGGACCCGCCGCCGCCGCTGCAGCACCAGCAGAATGAACGAGATGCCCAGCCCGGTGGCGGCCACGATCAGGCCGGCCACGCCGCTGGCCGTCAGCGACATGAGCAGCCCAGCCAGCCCGCCCGCAACCCAGGACAGCTGGTTCAGGGTCTCCGAGACGGCGAAGGCGGAGGTCCGGATCTCCTCGCCGACCTCCTGCTGGACGGTGGAGTCCAGCGCGAGCTTGCTGAGCACCTGCCCGAAGGCGGCGACGAGGGCGACCACCAGGGTGGCCCAGAGCCCGAAGAACACCGCGCACAGGGCCGTGATCACCGTGGAGGCCGCGAGCAGCCCGAACGTGATGAGCTGTGGCCGCCGGGCCCGCGTCGCCGATCCCAGCAGGCTGCCGAGGAGACCGCCTACCCCGGCTGCCGTGATCATCTCGGCGAGCGCGACCTTGTCGGGTACGCCGGGGAAGTGCTCGATCCGGAGCAGGAACGCGAGGAAGAACACCATGAATCCGGAGAATGCGCGCAAGGCGGCGTTGGCACGCATTGCCTCGCCGACGATCGGCCCGAGCTGGCGCCACGTCCGCCATCTCGCCCGGTTCGGCGCCGTCCTCGCGTCATCCCCATGGCCCCCAGCTGGAGCCGACCCGCGACCGGCGGGCTGTTGCTGCGGGTGAGGGGCCCTGGGCTGCCCGGCCTGCGGGTGGGCGGCCGACGGCTCACCGTTCATCGGGCGGGTGCTTGCCCCGGGGCCGGGCGCCCAGGTTCCTGCTCTCTGCTCCCCGGTCGCTGGCGGCACCGGGTCGGCCTCCTGGGGACGCGGCACGTCGACCCGGGCCGGCACCCGGAAGCTCAGGGCCGTCGCCGCCAGGTAGATCACCGTGCCCACCCGGAGCACCCACGCGGCGCCGTCCGACCCGCCCCCTGCGGCGAGAGCGATGCCGCTGGCGACGAGGACCGCCAGGGCGGAGGCGATCAGCGAGGCCAGTCCGATGCGGCCGTTGGCGGTCACCAGAGTGATCTCTCTGGGCAGCAGCCTCGGCGTCACCGCGCTGCGGGTCACCCCGTATGCCTTCTGGAGCACCAGCACGCCAAACGCGGCCGGCAGCAGGGTGACCGAGTCGTGGTAGAAAACGGCGCCCGCCATCCCCCAGCACAGCAGCCCGCGCGCCAGGAGCGTGCCCGCCAGGATGTAGCGCCGGCCGTCCTGGACCCGGTCCAGCAGCGGCCCCACGAGCGGCGCGAGCACAGCGAACGGTGCCATGGTGACGAGCAGGGCAAGCGCGACCTGACTGCGGGCCTGGCTAACCGAGACGCCGAAGAACAGCGTGCCCGCCAGCGCGACGGCCACAAAGGCATCGCCGACGCTGCCGGCCGCCGTCAGCTCGATGAGGCTGGACAGGCCGGTGCGCCCGGCCCCGGAGGCCCGCGTCAACCGCTGGACCACGCGGCCGGCGCCGCGGCTGGCGGATGCCCCCACCCTCGCGCCAGACTGGGCGGCGGACGTCACCCTCCGCGTTGCCCGCCTGGCTCTGAGCCGGCCGTCCGCCCATCCCATGGTTCCAAGTATTCTGCGCATTGGCGCGCGCTACGAATCGGCGGGCTTGCCCGGACGTTAGTGGCCCGGCAACAGCCAGAATGCTGGGGGATTTAACCCGGTCTGGGGCAAATCACGGTGCGAGCATGCGCCTGGATGGGGAAGAATTACTGAACGTGAGCCCACCTCGGACGCGGACCCGGGAACCGGATGAGGCCTGCGCGCAGGCCGTGGACCTGGCGCGCAGTGCCGCCGACGAGATGGCTGGGCCGTCGGCCGTCGGCGACTACCTGGGCGCGAGAGTGGACGGAGAGCGGCTCGTCACCCACCTTTTCTGCTGTCTCGACCCCGCCTACCACGGATGGCAGTGGTCGGTCACGGTGGCCCGGGCGTCGCGCTCCAAGACCGTCACCGTGAGCGAGAGCCTGCTGGTGCCCGGCCCGGACGCCATCTTGGCCCCGGAATGGGTCCCCTGGCGCGAGCGGCTGCGGCCGGGTGACCTGGGCGTGGGAGACATCCTGCCCGCACCCCCTGATGACGAGCGACTGGTGCCTGCCGCGACGCTCGAGGGAGACGACGGGATGAAGGATCTGACGGAGGTCCTGTCCGTGGTGGCCGACCTGGCGGAGGCGGCCATGGGCGGTCCCGCGTCGGCCGATCTGTCTCCGTGCCGGGCACGCGTATTGTCCGCGACCGGCCGCGACGAGGCCGCGCTGCGCTGGTACACCGGCGAGCACGGGCCGCGGAGCCCGCTCGCCCACGCGGCGCCGGGACTATGCCGTTCCTGCGGTTTTCTTGTCCGTCTGGGCGGCCCGCTCGGGCAGGTGTTCGGCGTGTGCGCCAACAGCTACGCGCCGGACGATGGCCGGGTGGTCTCGGTGGACCACGGGTGCGGCGCACACTCGGAGTCGCTGCTGCCGCCGGGCAGCAGCCCGCCCGCCGTTCCGGTGATCGATGAGCTCGGCTACGACCTGGTTGACGTGCCTGGCGTCTCGGTGGAGGAGACGGTCTTCGAGTCGTTCGAGCACGGCTGAGCTGCCTGACCGGCCGCTACCGCGCGGGTTTCCGCCCGCCGCTGCGCCTTTCGGGCGCGAGCGCGCTTGAAGTAGGGCACGTACCACAGCCCGAACAGCCCCATGCAGAGCCCGGCAACGCAGGTCCACACCCACCACTGCTCGTCGGCCGGGAGCTGCGGGCGCAGCACCAGGACCACCACCAGGGCGATCGCCCAGGCAATCGTGATGACCGCGGTCACCCGCTGGTCATTGGCCTCAAGTGGCGGCGGGGTCGGCCGCCTGCTTCCGGTCACGCGTCCAGGCTAGCCTGGTCGTCGGTGCGCCGGTTGACGAAATGTTTCGCCTCCGCGTACTGTTAGCAAGAGTAATGACCCAGGCTAATAAAGATGACACTACAACAACGGGCCGATATCGGCCTGGCCACCGCACTCCGGATCTCGGTGAGCCGTCTCGCACGGCGGCTCCGGGTCGAGCGGCTCGTGCCCGAACTGGCCGGGCCCGCGCTCTCCGACACCCAGCTGGCCGCCCTGGCGACGCTGGAGCGGCACGGCGCGATGACCCCAGGGGAGCTGGCCGAACACGAGAAGGTGCAGCCGCCTTCCATGACCCGCGTCATCGCCGCCCTGGTGGACTGGCAGCTCGTGTCTCGGGCACCGCATCCCACGGACCGGCGTCAGGTGATACTCACCGTGACCCCGGGCGGCCGGGACCTGGTGCAGAAGGTCCGCCGGCGCCGGGAAGCCTGGCTGGCGAGGCGGCTGGCGGAGCTGACCCCGGAGGAGCGGGCGACCTTGCGGGCCGCAGCGCCCATCCTGGAGAAGCTCAGCCAGTCCTGATCGGTCGGCCGCGACGTTTCCTGACCGGTGGTCCGCGGCGTTTCCTGATTGGCCGGCCGCGACGTTTTCCGGGCGGTGGTCTGCGGCGTTTCCTGACGGGCGGTCCGCGGCGTTTCCTGGCCGCCCGGCCACGGCGCCTCCGGAACAGCCGTCCCCGGCGTTCGTGGCTGCGTACCTTCGCATCGCTCGGGACCCGCAACTACCGGCTGTTCGTGACCGGACAGGTGGTCTCGAACACCGGCACCTGGATGCAGCGAGTGGCGCAGGACTGGCTCGTTCTCGAGCTGACCCACGGCAGCGGCACCGCCCTCGGCATCGTCACCGGGCTCCAGTTCCTGCCCCAGTTGCTGTTCAGCCTGTGGGGCGGGGTGATCGCCGACCGCTATCCCAAGCGCCGCATTCTGTTCGCCACCCAGGCCAGCATGGGCGCGCTGGCGCTCATGCTCGGCGTACTGGCCCTGACCGGTGCGGTGGCCGTCTGGCAGGTCTACCTGCTGGCTTTCGCGCTCGGCCTGGTCGCCGTCGTAGACAATCCCACCCGCCAGACGTTCGTCGCGGAGATGGTGGGCCGGACCGGGATGGCCAACGCCATAGCGCTGAACAGCGCCGCCTTCAACCTGGCCCGGATCGTCGGCCCGGCAGTGGCCGGCCTGGTCATCAGCACCGTCGGCACCCCGGCCGCGTTCCTGGTCAACGCCGCGTCCTTCGGCGCCGTCCTTGTCGGGCTCAAGCTGATGCGCCCCGCCGAGTTCCACCCGGTGGAGCGGGCGCCGAGGGCGCCCGGCCAGTTGCGGGAGGCACTGGCCTATGTCCGGGCCCGCCCGAACCTGTGGCTGACCCTGGCACTTGTTTTCTTCGTCGCCACGTTTGGCATGAATTTCCAGGTGACCACCGCGCTGATGTCCCGCGGCGTGTTCCACACCGGGGAGGGGGCGTTCGGGCTGGCCTCCACCATGTTCGCGGTGGGCGCGCTCGGCGGTGCGCTGCTGGCCGCCCGCCGGGCCCGGCCCGGCATGCGTCTGCTGCTCACCACCGCGTTCGCTTTCGGCGTGCTGGAGGTGGTGGCTGGGCTGATGCCGACGTTCTGGTCGTTCCTGGCCCTGCTGGTGCCGACCGGCCTGGCGCTGCTGATGTTCACCACCACCGCCAACTCGACCACCCAGCTCGGCACAACCTACGCCGTCCGCGGCCGGGTGATGGGCCTGTACATGCTGGTCTTCCTCGGTGGTGCCCCGCTCGGGTCGCCTCTGGTCGGCTGGGCGGCCGAGCAGTTCGGGGCGCGGATGAGCCTGATCGCCGGTGGCCTGATTTCTGTGCTGGCAGCCGTCGTGGCGGCGCTTCTGCTGGCCAGGGCGCGAGAGGTGCCGGTCCGCGGCTACCTCCGCCGCGACGCGGCCGCTGCCGCACCGCCGGACGCGCAGGCGGCCTGAGAACGGCGGCCACGCCGCCTGACTCGCAGGCAGCCTGAGCAATGGCGGCTGCGCCACCTGACCCGCAGGCAGCCTGAGCGCGGCGGCCGCGCCGCGTGAGGTCATCCGTGCCGCCGGGGAGACGTTCTCGCTCCGGCAGGATCATGATGCACATGATCGAGGAGTACGCGCCGCACAACGGCCGCGCGGACCTGCTGATCGAGCGGATCGACGGCACGGTGGGCGCCTGACTGTGGATAGCGGCGCGGCCGGGCCCGGACTGCTACGAATGGCCTATGAGGCTCTTCGTGGCGATCGCGCTCCCTGCCGGGGCAGCCGGCGAACTGGACAGCGCGGTGGCACCACTGCGGCTGGCCTGGCCGGAGCTCCGCTGGACCGGGCGGGACGCGTGGCATCTGACGCTCGCCTTTCTCGGCGAAGTGGACGAAGGGCTGACCGGGAAGCTTGGGGGTCGGCTCGAACGTGCCGCCGCGAGGCACGCCCGCCTCTCGCTGTCACTCGGCGGCGCCGGAGCCTTCCCCACGGCCGGCCGGGCCCGGGTGCTGTGGACCGGTGTGCAGGGCGACCGGCGCGGCCTGACACGGCTGGCGCAGTCGGTCGCCGCCGGCGCGACCCGTGCGGGCGTGCCCCCCGCCCAGGAGGGCAGGCGGTACCAGCCGCACCTGACCCTCGCGCGGTGCCGGGCGCCCGCCGATGTGCGGACTTTGGTGGCGACGCTGGCGGACTTCGCCGGCACGGGCTGGACCGCCGGCGAGATCTACCTGATTCGCAGCCGCCTGCAGCAGCAGCCCCGCTACGAAACCCTCGGCGCCTGGCCGCTGCTTGCGCCCGCCTCGAGCCAGCCCGCCTGAGCGCCAGATGCATCGCCGTTGCTGAGCTGCCCCGCCGAGCCGCCTGGCCGCGGCGGGGCAGGCTGAGCGCGCCCGGCTGAGCTGGCCTGGCTGAGCGCGCCCGGCTGAGCTGGCCTGGCTGAGCGCGCCCGGCTGAGCTGGCCTGGCTGGGCGGGCCAGTAAGCTGCCAGCTGTGAACCGCACCGCGCGCTGGCTGCTCCCTACCGTGCTCGCGCTGCTGGTGCTGGGTGTGCTCGTCGGGGCCGCGCTGCACTGACTCAGCCGTGGTGCCCTGACCCAGCCGTGGTGTCTGACCCAGCCGTGCTGCCCTCCCAGAGGGCGCGGTCGGCGGGCCGTTAGAGGCGCTCGATCAGGTAGTCGATGCAGGCGGTCAGCGCCTCCACGTCGGCCGGGTCCACCGACGGGAACATGCCGATGCGCAACTGGTTGCGCCCCAGCGTGCGGTACGGCTCGGTGTCCACGATGCCGTTCGCCCGCAGGGCCGCCGCGACCACGGCGGCGTCAACCGTGTCGGCGAAGTCGATCGTGCCGACCACCTGTGACCGCATGCCTGGGTCGGCCACGAACGGCGCCGCGTACGGCGACTTCTCGGCCCAGGTGTACAGGCGAGAGGACGAGTCAGCCGTCCGGGCCGTCGTCCAGTCCAGGCCCCCCTCGCCGAGCATCCATTCCACCTGCTGGGCGAGCAGGAACAGGGTCGCGACCGACGGGGTGTTGTAGGTCTGCAGCTTCGCCGAGTTGTCGATGGCGAGCGGCAGCGAGAGGAAGCCGGGAACATAACGGCCGCTGTCCGCGATCTCGGCGGCCCGCGCCAGCGCCGCAGGCGACATCAGCGCGATCCACAGGCCGCCGTCGGACCCGAAGCATTTCTGCGGCGCGAAGTAGTAGACGTCGGTCTCGCCGATGTCAACCGGCAGTCCGCCCGCCCCGCTGGTGGCGTCCACGATGACCACCGCGCCCGGGTCGGCCCCGGGCACCCGGCGGACCGGCATGACGACGCCGGTGGAGGTCTCGTTGTGGGTGAGCGCGTAGGTGTCCACGCCCGGCTCCGCCCGCGGCTGAGGATGGCTGCCCGGCGGCGATTCGATCACAGCCGGGGCGGCCAGCCAGGGCGCGCCCCCGATCACCTTCGCGAACTTCGACGAGAATTCGCCAAACGAAAGGTGCAGGGATCTCTCGCTGACCAGGCCGAATGCCGCAATGTCCCAGAACGCGGTCGTGCCGCCGTTGCCCAGCACCACCTGGTAGCCGTCGGGCAGGGCGAACAGTTCGGCGAGACCCTCGCGCACCCGCCGGACCAGCGAGCGGACCGGGGCCTGGCGGTGGGAGTTACCCAGGTAGGTGGCGCCGGAGGCGGCGAGCGCGGCCACCTGATCGGGGCGCACCTTGGACGGGCCGCTGGCGAACCTCCCGTCGGCGGGCTTGAGTTCTGCCGGGATGGCGATGAAATCCGTCACGCCATTCACCCTAGCCGTGACTCTCAGCTGACCAGTCGGCCAAGCCGCGGTGGCCGGCCATGCGGCGTGTCCGGGCCGTACCGTCCACCGTCGGCGCCGCAGGGCGCCTTGGCCGCCGCGTGCGGCCCGAGCCCGGCGCCCCAGTCGTGATCATGGGATTGCTCGCTCTAACAGTGCTAATCCCATGATCACGAAGGAGCCCGACGTAATCCGAGTGACGGATGTGACTGTTGGATCCGGTGGGAGGGTGATGAGGACGGCCAGTGGTGCGGGCCGGAGTCAGGCATGGTTCAGGACGGCCGCGGCGCCCTCGACGTCCCGGACGGGGCGCGGTGCCGGGCCCACGTACCGGGCGCTCGGCCTGACCAGCCGCCCGGTTTGCTTCTGCTCCAGGATGTGCGCGGCCCAGCCGGCGGTCCGTGCGCAGGTGAACATGGACGCGAACATGGGCGAGGGGACCTCGGCGAAGTCCAGGACGATGGCCGCCCAGTACTCCACGTTCGTGGCCAGGACCCGATCCGGCCTGCGGGCGTGCAGCTCGGCCAGGGCCGCTTCCTCCAGCGCCGCGGCGACCTCGTAGCGGGGCGCGCCGAGTTCCTTGGCGGTCCGGCGCAGCACGCGGGCGCGGGGGTCTTCGGCACGGTAGACCCGGTGCCCGAATCCCATCAGCCGCTCGCCGCGATCGAGCACGGCCTTGACATAAGCTGTCGCGTCGCCGGTCCGCTCGACCTCCTCGATCATGTGCAGCACCCGGGCAGGGGCGCCGCCGTGCAGCGGCCCGGACATGGCGCCCACCGCCCCGGACATGGCAGCGGCCACGTCGGCGCCGGTCGACGCGATGACGCGGGCGGTGAACGTGGAGGCGTTCATGCCGTGCTCGGCCGCCGAGGTCCAGTAGGCGTCCACCGCCCTGACGTGCCGTGGGTCCGGGTCGCCGCGCCAGCGGATCATGAACCGCTCGACGATGTTGTCTGACTCGTTCACCCGCTCCTGCGATATGACCGGCAGGCCAGGTCCCCGGGCCGCTTGGGCCACGAAGGACAGCGCCAGCACCGAAGCGTTGGCCAAGTCGTCGCGGGCCTGCTGGTCGCTGATGTCGAGGAGCGGCCGCATGCCCCACGCGGGTGCGAGCATCGCGAGCGAGCTCTGCACGTCTACCCGGATGTCACCGGAGTGCACGGTTATCGGGTACGGCTCGGCCGGGGCCAGGCCCGGCGTGAAGGCGTTGTCCACCAACAGGCCCCATACGCGGCCGAAGGTGACGTGGCCGACGAGATCCTCGATATCCACGCCGCGGTAGCGAAGAGAGCCCCCTTCCCGGTCGGGCTCGGCGATCCCCGTCTCGAATGCCACGACGCCTTCGAGTCCCGGCCTGAACTCGGACATTCTGCGCCTCCTTGCGTCTCCTCGTGAGTGACGTGACCCGGTTCGGGTCGCTTCCGGCGGCCGTGACGGCAGGTGTCGCGCGCACCGCAGCCTGATCAATTCAACCGCGCGTGGAGTGCCGTCCGGTAGCGCTGGGGGACGTGATAACCGCCACCAGGTGCTCCCGGCTCGCCGGCGCGGCCGCGGCTGTGTGAGGATCAGTACCCGTGAAGGCCGACGATCATCCGCCCGCGGCGGGCCAGCTAGCCGGGCGAGAGCGCCCGGGCCTGGGTGAATCGGCCCCGCCGCAGGGCCCGGGTCTGGGCGAATTGGCCCGGCCGCAGGGCCCGGGCCTGGGTGAACCGGCCTCCCAGGTGGGCCCGGGCCTGGGTGAACCGGCCCCGCAGGTGGGCCCGGGCCTGGACGAAGCCATGCTCGCTTCGGATCCTGTGGTGCAGTTCGCGGGCTGGCTAGCCGAGGCGGAAGCGGCTGGCTTGCCGGAGCCCAACGCGATGGTGCTGTCCACCGTGACGGGCTCCGGGCGGCCGCGCGCGCGGTCGGTGCTGCTCAAGAGCCACGGGCAAGACGGCTTCACCTTCTATACCAACCGCACGTCCGCCAAGGTCCAGGACCTGTC
>Ga0114129_10003725_pt1 | contig 21496 bp, 25 predicted proteins | sample RhiMetdeltSRZDD1_FD_80071 | JGI IMG/M metagenome (GOLD analysis project Ga0114129, IMG submission 80071) | Populus rhizosphere microbial communities from Tennessee, USA - Rhizosphere MetaG P. deltoides SRZDD1 (version 2) (version 2) | ecosystem: Host-associated > Plants > Roots > Rhizosphere >... | reverse complement strand
TGGTCTTCGTCCCCGGCAGCGTGACCAAGGCTCCGATCCCCGTCTAAGACGTCCTCCCGAGTGCTTGGATCGCCACGGCGAAATGGCGTCCGAGTCGAGAAGCCCGGTCGAAAGACCGGGCTTTTTCGTCTTCTTTCGGTCTTTCCTGAAGTCCATCACGCACGCCGGCACCCCACTCACTTGTCGACCTTCGGGGCGCCGTCTCTGCGCCGTTCGGCTCTTTCCCCGATCGTGCGCGGGGCGCAGCCTCGTTTCATGACACGAGGGTCGCGCCGCATGGTCAGCGCGAGCGTGATCGCGATGATCGCCGCCGCGCTGGCGACATGTGGCACGCCGTACACGACTCCGACGCCCGCGCCTAACCCGACCGCCACCAGCGCGACGCCCTCCGCCAGCCCATCGCCGACCGTGACGCACGACGTCGTGTACTTCTCGCGCGACCGGCTCCCACCGGTCGGTATTCACGTCGCGGGGGCGGGGGTCGGCAATACGCCCGCCGAACGGATCCGCTCGCGGCTCGATGCGTTGTTCGTCACGCCCGCGCCGACCGGCGATCTCTTCAACACCGCGCTGACGGCGACGGCGCGACCAGCGGCCGTGAGCATCGACGCCGGGCTTGCCGTCGTCGATTTCAGCGCGCCCGGTGACCTGTGGGGTGTTGCGGGCAGCGCCGGCACGCGCGCCTTCATCCAGCAGCTCATCTACACGATCACCGAGGAGCCGGGTGTGGATCGCGCCTTGATCACGCAGAACGGCGGGCAGATGGCGATCGTCAACGGCGAGGGCGTCATGATCGACCACGCGTCCGGACGCGCCGACGTCGCGGGCTACCTCGTGCGCGCGAGCCTCGACCCGATCAAGAGCTTTGAAGGCCAGCCGCCGCTCACGCCGCTCGCGACGCTTGCCTCACGCCACTCGGTGGACGCCGTCGCGCCCGGTCTCGCGCGCGTCGTTGTCGAGCTCGACCGACCCGGCGGGGACGACCGATGGATGCCGACGTTCGAGGCGAGCGTTCTCGACGGCGCGGCACTCGGCACGAAGCACGAGCTGAGGCTCAGCGTGCACGACGGCATCGCGCGCAGCTCGGACGCTATCGTCGACCGAACGCCGCTCCGCCGCCTCAAGATCGAGACGTCGCTCGAGCCCCGGATGACCATCTATCGGCTCGGGCTCGACGACCTGCGGCCGTGGCGAGTGGCCGTCGCGTTCGAGCCCGTCCGCATCATCCTCGACGTCGGTGGAGACCCGGACGCGGTGAGCGACAACATCGCCGTGTACCAGCCGCGCTTCAGCGACGAGCTCCGGGTCGGCGCGAAGCTCAGCGGCGCGACGCGCGCCTTCGAAGCCACGTTCGAGTACCGGTTCAGCGACATCTTCCGCGAGCCGCTCGGCGGCGGGCACGGCATGGCGTCGTTCGGAACGAGCGCCATCTGGGGCGTGTTCGAGGTCCCGCTGGGGGATGTTCCCTCCAACACCGCGAACGTCGAGGTGCTGCTGCGCAGTCCGCGCGACGGAGAGATCAGCGACATCGTGTGGGTTCCTGTCATCGTCGCGCGCTGAGATGCCCGAGCCAGGCAGCGGTACCAGCGACAACTCGGATAGGGACGTCCAGCGCCGATCTGAGGACCTTCGACAGACGACGCGGAGCTCCCCGCCCAGCACGATGAGTGTCGATCCGACGAGCGAAAGCCGAGGTACAGCGATGAACGACGGCGACACCACCCTCTCATTGATCCTCTTCTCCGGCACGGACGATCGCCTCGGGGCGGCCGCGATCCTCGCCACCGGCGCCGCGGCGATGGGTCGTCCCGTGAATGTGTTCCTGCAGTACTGGGCGCTCGACGCGTTCCGGAGGGACAAGGTCGTGGCCGATCACGGCGCGGCCGCCGAGGCCGGTCCGGGTGGGGCGGCCCTCGTGCGCGCGGGCCAGGCCGGCGAGCGCCACTGGAGCGCTCTGTTCCGGCAGGCCAAGGACATCGGCGACGTGAAGATCCACGCGTGCGCGCTTTCGATGGAGCTCTTCGAGATCACCACCGCCGACCTTGATCCGCTGGTGGACGACGTCGAGGGCGTTGCCGCCTTCATGAGCGACGCGTCGTCCGGGCCAATCACATTCATCTAGGAGGTCGCGAGATGACGCTGACGGAGACCGAGGTCACCAGGACGATCGACGCCAGAGGGATGGCCTGCCCGGGCCCGCTCCTCGCTCTCATCGGTGCGATACGCCAGGGCCAGACCGGTGACACCATCGCCGTGCTCTCGAGCGACGCTGGATCGAAGTCCGATATCCCCGCGTGGTGCGCGAAAGCGAAGCACGAGATCGTCGAGGTCGTCGAGCTGTCCGGGCACGCACGGTTCGTCGTGCGGAAGACGCACTGATGCCGGCGCGTGTCGTGATCCTCGGCGGCGGCGTCGGCGGGACGCTCGCAGCGAACCTTCTAAGGAAAGAGCTCGGCGGCGAAGCGAACGTCACGGTCGTCGATAGCACCGGGATGCACATCTACCAGCCGGGATTCCTATACGTCGCGCTCGACCAGGCGAACGCGCTCTGGCTCGCGCGGGACGAGCGCACGTTGCTGCGAAAGGGTGTCGAGCTGGTCGTCGAGCAAGCGACGCGGATCGACCCTTCGCGACAGACGGTCGAGCTCGCGCACGGAGGTACGCTCCCGTACGACTATCTCGTCCTCGCGACCGGCTCGCGGCTGGATCGCGGCGCGGTCGCGGGATACGGCGACACGCACGACTTCTATTCGTTCGAGGGCGCGCTGCGCCTCCGCGAGGAGCTCCGCCGCTTCAAGGGCGGAAGGATCCTGGTCGGCGTCGCGGGCATCCCATACAAGTGCCCGCCAGCGCCGGTCGAGTTCGTCCTGATGCTCGAGGAGTACCTGCGGAAGCGCGGCATCCGTGAGAAGAGCAGCGTCACTCTTCTCTCGCCGTTGGGACGCGCCTTCACCATCGAATCGGCATCCAAGCTGGTCCAGCCGATCTTCGACAGGCAAGGCGTCGGACTCAGCACGTTCTTCAACGTCGAGTCGGTCGACACGGCCAAGCACACGGTCAGCTCGCTCGAGGGCGAGACCGCGGAATACGACCTTCTCGTGCTGGTGCCGCCGCACCGAGGCGCCGCTGTCATCGAGGCGTCCGGCCTCGGCGACGCCGGCGGTTGGGTGCCGACCGATCGGGACACGCTTCAGCACAAGAGCTTCGAGCGCATCCTCGCGATCGGGGACGCGACGGATCTGCCGATCTCGAAGAGCGGATCGACCGCACACTTCGAGGCCCCGGTCGTCGCGAGCCGCATCGCGTCGTTCGTGCGCGGGACCGCGCCGAAGACCGCCTACGGGGGGCGCGTCATGTGCTTCCTCGCGACCGGCGGCGGCCGCGCGACCTCGCTGCGCTTCGACTACACGCATCCGCCGGTACCGCCGAAGCCGTCGCGCCTGTGGCACTGGGCGAAGTGGATCTTCAACCGCGCGTACTGGGTGACCATCCCGCAGGGCCGGGTGGGCTGAAGGAGGCTGACATGACGGTGGTAGTCGCCCGCGTGCTGGACTGCAAGGGGCTCTCATGCCCATTGCCGATCGTGAAGACGGCGCAAGCCCTACGCACGCTTGCCGCCGGCGACCTCATCGAGGTCCTCGCCACGGATCCGGGATCGGTGAAGGACTTCGAGGCCTGGTCGAAGGTCACCGGCAACGAGCTCGTGGCGGCGAGCCAGGCGGATGGCGTCTTCCGGTTCGTGCTTAAGAAGAAGGGGTGAGCGACGTGACACTGATGCTCGAACGTCCCACGGAGCTGCAGATACCGGCCGCCACGACGACGTCGGAGAAGGTGACCGGTGGTCTCGTCATCTTCGCCTGGAGTGGCGATCTCGATCGCGTGTGGCCGACGCTCATCCTGGCGAACACGGCGGCAGCGCTCGGCAAGCCGGTCACCATCTTCTTCACGTTCTGGGGTCTGTTCCCGCTCGTCAGGAACGACCGCGGGATCACGGGGAAGAACTGGATGCAGAAGATGCTCGCGGCGATGAACCGCGGCGGCACCGCCAACCTCAAGCTGTCGAAGATGAACTTCCTCGGTATGGGTCCCGCGATGATGAAGACCCTCGCGAAGCAGTACAACGTCGCCAGCCCGCAGGAGCTGCTGGAGACCGCGCGAGACATGGGCGTGAAGCTCATTCCATGCCAGATGACGATGGATCTGATGGGCCTCACGCGCGAAGATCTCATCGACGGCCTCGAGGACCCGGCGGGAGCGGCGACGGCGCTCGCCGCGACCGAGGGCGCGACGACGCTGTTCATTTGAGACCGAAGCATCCGGCGGCGAGCGTGCGGGCCGTCCTCAGGTCCGCGATCTTCATGGCGAAGATGCTCCCGATCCCGTCCGGGGCCATCGATCTGATCACCCGTCGGCCGGTGGTCGAGCCTCACTGGCTGACGACAGGTTCGGGTCGGGGTGAAGGGGATCTCTACCGACCATCCTCGCGCGGCCCCCATCCCGGGGTCCTGTGCGTGCTCGGTGTCGTGCCCGCCGGCGTCGAACATCCACTGGTCACTCGGTTGGGCGAGGGGCTCGCGCGAGCCGGATTTGCCGCCCTTCTTCATCGGTCGACCACCATGCGCGATCTTCGCCTGGACCCCGACGACATACCGGAACTCGCCGATGCGTACGACAGGCTGATCCGGCAACCCTACGTGGATGCGAGCAGGAGTGGCGTGTTGGGCGTGTGTGTCGGTGCGTCGTTCGCGCTGATGGCCGCCGCGAGTCCAAGGATCCGCGACCGGGTGAAGTTCGTCTTTGCCTACGCACCGTATTCATCGATGCGGACGCTCGCGGTCGATATCGCGAGCGGTACGCGGACCATCGGTGATGTGCGGGAGACCTGGGACGTCGATCCGCTCACCTGGCAAACGTACGTGCGTTCCGTCACGAGCTGGCTGGGGCCGGAGGAGTCGCAGCGTCTACGGGACGCGTTCGAGGGCCGCATCAAGTGGAACGAATCCAAGACGGTGATCGTGCGCTCTCCGGCGGGCCGCGTGGAGACGAGCACGTTATCAGCGGACGGGCGAGCCGCCCTGCGGCTTCTGGCCGCCGGTCCCGACGATGTCGAGATCGCCCTCCGTGAGCTGTCGCCCGACGCGCAGCAACGGCTCACGACGATGTCGCCGATGACGTACCTGGACGACATCGCGGCACCGCGCATCATGCTTCTCCACGACCGCGACGACCACGTCATACCCGTCGGCGAATCCCGGCGCCTATGGTCTGCCCTCTCTCGACGGCCCGGCGTGAGCTACATCGAGATGGGCCTGCAGCACCTGCGCATGCCAAAAGGTCTGTCACCACTGCGCCTCGCGCGCGAGATCGCGAAGACCTACCTCGCGTGGTACCCGCTCTTTCGTGAAACCACCGCCTAGGGGGTCCACCCCGGATAAGGAGCCACCATGGCCACCACGTACGCGACCACTCCGCTCGTCAGCATTCGGCAGGGAGCGCTGCGCGGCGCCGTCGTCGACGGTGTCCATGTGTTCAAGGGCGTCCCGTACGCGGCGCCGCCTTTCGGTGCGAATCACCTCCGAGCACCGCAGCCCGCCGAGCCGTGGACCGGCGTTCGCGATGCGCTCATCGACGGAGCAAAGCCGCCGCAGCCGCCGTTCCCTGGGACAGAGAACGCGCCTGCCTCCTGGGACCGTGCGCCCGTCGGCGAGGATTGCCTCAATCTCAACATCTGGACCCCGGACCCCGGAGCCGTCGGCCTTCCGGTGATGATCTGGATCACCGGCGGATCGTTCCGGGCTGGCTCCAACGCGTGGTACGACGGCGGTCGCTTCGCGCGCGACGGCGTCGTGTGCGTCGCGATCAACTACCGCTCAGGTCCGGAGGGCTTCTTGTACCTCCGTGACGGTGTCGCCAACCGTGGTCTTCTGGACCAGATCGCGGCGATGCGCTGGGTGCGCGAGAACATCGCGGCCTTCGGCGGCGATCCGGACAACGTCACGCTCTGCGGCGAATCCGCGGGCGCGATGAGCATCGGGATGCTGCTCGCGATACCCCGCGCGAGGGGACTGTTCCGGCGGGCCATCCTCCAGAGCGGCGCCGCGCATCACGTCGTCTCAGCCGACGCCGCGCTGCGGATCGGCGAGTACTTCGCCGAGAAGCTTGGGGTCGCTGCGACGGTGGAGGCGATGGCCGCCGTGCCCTCCGACCGGATCATCGCCGCGCACGCGGCGCTTGACGCGGACGTGGCGGCGCATCCCGACGCCGATCAGTGGGGCGTCAGCATGGCTGGCGCGTTGCTGACGCAGCCCGTCATCGACGGAGAGGTGATCCCGTCGGTGCCCCTCGAGCGCATTCGGGCCGGCTCCGCCGCCGCGGTGGACGTGATCGTCGGCACCAACGTCGACGACTGGCGGTTGTTCCTTGCCTTCACCGGAGCCATCGGGCAGATCACGGATGAGATGCTCAGCGGCCCCGTCACCCGGCACGGACCACTGAGCGTCGCGGCGTACGGACTACCCGTCGACCGCGCGCTCGCGGCCTACCGCGCAGCCTATCCGTCGGCGAGACCCGGCGAGCTGCTCGCGGCGATCCAGACGGACTGGTGGTGTCGCATCCCGGCCATCCGTCTCGCCGATGCTCACGTGAATAGCGCCTCGCGCACCTACATGTACGAGTTCGCATGGCCGTCGCCGGTGGCCAACGGACTCTTTGGCGCGTGCCATGCGCTCGAGATCCCGTTCGTCTTCGACACGCTCGACCTCGGACCGAACCAGATGGTCGGGGACCTCCTGGGTGATGACCCGCCGCAGCAGCTCGCAAGCGCGATGCACTCGGCCTGGGTCTCTTTCATCACTCGAGGAGACGCCGGCTGGCCGGAGTACGAGCTAGGTCACAGGCTGACCATGCGGTTCGACACGGTTCCCGGAGTGATCAGCGACCCTCGATCTGTGGAGAGAGCGCTCTGGGAGGGAACACGCTAGTAGCGAGGGCGACCGACCTCGCTACCTCACGACGAAGCCGATATGCATGCCGACGAGGTAGTGCGCCGGCTCGTTGCACACGAGCACGTAGCTGCCCGCTTTCAGATCGCGGCTGAAGGACTTGCTCTCCGCGACCGCCAGCTGGCCGGTGGAGAGGATGCTGCCCTTCTCATCGACCTTCGCGTCGTCCTTCGGATCGGAAGGGATCTTGTCGTGCGGGAGATCGGTCTTGATCAGGACCAGGCTGTGCAGGGCCGTCCCCTTGTTGATGACCTCGAATGTCACCCTGCCGGCCACGGCCGACGGCTCGCTCAGTGCGATCGCGTTATCGGTCAAGGTCACCGCGACCTTCGTCGCGGCGCCACCGGTCGCGGCGCCCGAGCCCGCGTCGCCGCAGGACACCAGCGCCAGCGTGGCCGCCAGGCCGAGCGCGCAGAGTACCTTCATGTTCGTCATCTCCTCACGTGCATTCGATGCCGCGCGATGTCCGCGCTCGCGTCACGGCGTCCCGCTCGCGAGCGACCGCAGGAAGGCGGTGATGTCGGCGACCTGCTGATCGGTCAGCCCTGCCGGCGAGAAGGGCGGCATTCCCGCCGTACCGTCGCGCACCTTCGTCGCCAGGAGCCTCGCGTCGACGCCGGCGATCGCCTTCGCGACCGCGCTTCCGCGCCCCTCGAGGGCGTGGCAGCCGACGCAGCCTGCCGTGACATAGAGCGTGGCGCCGCGCGCGACGGGATCGCTGCCGGTCGATACGTCGCGGCTCAGGCCCCGGAATTCGCCCGGCGCGCCGACGACGATCTGTTCCGTTCGGTCGTAGCGCGGGTCATATGCGGCGCTGAGGTTCGCGTGGGTGTACGGGCTGTTCGCCCCGATCGACAGGATCGTGACGGCGACGAGCAGCAGGACGAGGCCGATGATCACGGTCGCGCGGCGGTGCGCGGGTCCACCAAAGACCGCGGCCAGGAGCCTCACGACGACTGCTCGGCGCGCGAGATGTGCGCGACCTGGACCGCGACGTAGCCGTAGAGCGACCACACGATGATGAGGACGAGCGCGATCGGCCAGCCGCTCATCGCCGGCCACAGCTGCGCGAAGAGGAGCGGCAGCCCGGTCTGATCGGTGGCTTCGGCGCGACCCACGACCGGCGCTTCGTTCAGCCCCGGCACGCGGATGCCGACGTGCTCGACGTACAGCTGCGCCTCGCCCGTCACGGTGAGCGTCGCGGCGGCATTGGACGGCGCGTATCGATCGTTGCCGCTGAAGATGACGCGGATCTCGTGCTCTCTCGCGGTGCGGAGGTCGAACTCGACGTTGACTACTCCGGCTTTATCGGTCAGCGCCTCCACCAGGGCGACACGGCCGCCCGCGCCGAGGAAGGCGAGCGACGCGCTGAATTTCAGCTGCGCGCCCGCGACTGGTCCGCCCTTATCGTCGACGAGGCGGGCCTGAGCCTGCACCGTTTGACCGATCCCCGCCTTGGCCGGCAACGCGACCTCGATCCTCGTCGCGATCGGATCCGCGGCGCCGGCCTGTCCGCCGAGGATGAGACCCGCTCCGCTGCCCGCGATCATGCCGAACGCGAGAACGCCGGCGCCCACCGCGCGGATGCGGCCCGAGGCCAGGCCGGACGAGGCCGGCGCCGGCTCAGGGCCGCGGTGCTCGCGGACTTCCCAGATCGAGATGACCGGGAAGAGCTTCGTGAACAAGGAGATGATGAGCGCGAATAGCGCGAAGGCGCCGGCGAGGATCGACCACTCGACCCAGGTCGGCGCGTAGTCGGCAGGCGCGTAGGGCATGAGCGGTACGCGGAAGCCGGCGACGACGATGAGATAGCGCTCGATCCACATACCGAGGAGCGCGAGAAGCGCCGCCGCGGTGATGCCCCGAATGTTCCGCGTACGCGGATAGAGAACGATCAGCCCGGGAAGCACGATGCAGCCGAGGATGTAGGTCCAGAACAGCGGCCAGAAGGGGCCGGTCATCAGCTGGGCGAAGTGGAAGGGCATCCCCTCTTCCAGCTTGTAGCCGTGGACGGCGTACTCCTGCAGGTTGAAGTACCCCATGATCAGAGTGAACGCGGCGAGCAGGTATCCGAGACCCTTGAACTGTGTGATGGTGATGAACTCCTCGAGGCGGAGGATCCGCCGGAGGACCGCCATCAACACGATGATCGCGGCGATACCCGAGTAGATCGCTCCGGCCACGAAGAACGGACCGAACACCGTCGTGTTCATCGGTACCCGCAGGGTCATCGCGAAGATCCACGAGACGACGGTGTGCACCGACACCGCGACGGGGATGATGATGATCATCATCGTCGTCATCGCTTTGTCCAGCGCACTGCGCTGGGACGGCGTGTCGTGATAGCCGACCGCGGCCGTCGTGAAGAGTGCGCGCTGGAACCGATTCGCGCTCGCCCCCAAGCGGTCGCGAGCCAGCGCGAAGTCGGGGATGAGCGGCAGGAGCAGGTACAGCGTCGAGCCGGTGAGATAGGTCGCGATCGCGAGGATGTCCCAGATGAGCGGCGACTGCCAGCGCCCGAACCAGAGGAGATTCATGAATCGGTCCGGACGCCCCATGTCGATGAACGGGAAGAGCGCGCCGACGATCAGCGCGACGACGGTGATGAGCTCGGCCATGCGCGTGATCGAGAGCTGCCAGCGCGCCTTCGCGGCGCGCAGGATCGCCGAGAGCAGTGTGCCGGCATGGCTGATGCCGATGAAGAACACGAAGCTCGCGATGTACACGCCCCATGAGATGCGATCGCGCATCCCCGTGACGATCAGGCCGTCCTGCAGCTGCGTCGCCCACGCGTACAGCGCCCAGGCGATCACGAGGACGAGGAAGCCGACCCATACGAAGTAGCGCCGGCTCGTCGAGACGAGCGGCGCGAGAGCGGCGCGCTCGAGGCGCGCCGTCCAGTCGCGGGTCGTCGCCGGAGCCGCGCGCTCTAACGCTTCCACGTGCGCGCACCTTCCACGAGGCGCTGCCACGGCCACACGGTCGGCAGCCTCCCCTTCTTCTTCGGACTGCGGCCGACGAGCTCGCCGTGCCCGGGGATGTACCGCACGCGCGGCTCCGTACCGAGCTCCTCTTTGAGGCGGTACGCGTTGTTGTCGGCCGCGAACTTGGAGAGCTTGACAACCTCGAACCCATTGGTCGCGATGTCCTCTTCGAGATCGCCGTAGTAGATCGCTCCGTTGTGGCACCCCTGCGCGCAGTACGGCAGCCGTCCCGCTCGCGCGACGTCGGGGCAGAAGTCGCACTTCATGACCGTGCCGCGGATCGCTGGTGACTGGTGCTCCGGGTGGTACTCCAGGAAAAGCGCCTCCGGAGGGAGAGGAGCGTTGCCCCAGTTGAAGAACCTGCGGTCGTAGGGACAGGCCTCCATGCAAAGACGGCAGCCGATGCAGCGCTGCTGGTCGATGAGCACCGTTCCCTCAGGCGTCGAGAACGTCGCTGCGACCGGACAGACGTTGACGCACGGCGGGTTCTGGCACTGCTGGCATGGCGTCGGGAGGAATTGCGTCGCCTTCGCTTCCGCGTCGAGCGGCGATTCGTAGATCTGTATCCACTCCATCGGCTCGGGCGCGAAGTGGCCCTCGATGCAGGCCTGCGTGCACTGTGGCGGCTTCCCGATGGACTGACACCCGTCGCACTTCCGCAGGTCGATGACCATCGCCCAGCGCCGCAGTCGGCCCTTCGCCTGCGCCGCGGCGGGGTGCGGTGAGCCGGCGACGTGGCCGACACCGACCGAGGTGAGACCCGCGGCGACGATACCCGCACCGAAGAATTTCATGAGGCCCCGACGCGGTATCCCTGCCATGGGCCGACCCTACGGAGTAGTGCGTCGACCCTACAGGGTCGTTCGGCCCATGCTGTCGGGTCCAGCGGCACCATGGGTCGCCCGCCGCGCAGGCAGGGCGGAACGACCCTATTGGACGCACGCGTGGACCGGGACGATGCCGCGATCATGGCTTCCAACGTCGCGGACTCGGACATACGCGGGCGCGGTCTTGTCGCCCTGCTCGTCACCCAGGCCTGGATCGTCGTGCTCCTGTGGTGGACGGGATCCCCCACGCACTGGCCGGCGAGCCTCGCTGCGGCGTTGAACGACCTCGGACGTCTCACTGGGCTGCTGGGAACGTACCTCGTGCTGGTGCAGCTTCTCCTTAGATCGCACGTGCCGTGGCTCGTCGAGGCCTTCGGCAAGGACACGCTGCGCCGGGGCCACACCGTGAACGCGTACCTGTCGCTCGGGCTCCTTGGGATTCACGGCATCTTCCAAACGACCGGCTACGCGCTGGACGATCGGCTCGACTTCGTCGGTGAGCTCGTCAACCTGAGCGCGCACTACGACGGCGTCTTCCTGTCGATCGTCGGTCTTCTCGCCCTCGCCGCGCTGACGGGCCTCTCGATCGAAAGGGTGCGTCACCGGATCCCGTGGCCCACCTGGCGCGTGCTCCACCTGGCGGTGTACGTGGCCGTCGCCCTGTCTGTGCCCCACCAGCTCGCCACGGGCAGCGACTTCGTGCAGGCGCCGCTGGCCGTCGCCTACTGGTGGAGCCTCTACCTCGTGGTCGTTGGCGCCATCGTGGTGACACGCCTGCCTTCGCTCGTTCGCGCCGCCCGCGAGAGCCCGCGGATCCTCGCACCGCTCGCGGCGACGGTCTTCGGCGCGTATCTGCTGCTCAGCGTGAGGGTGTTGCCGGTCCAGACCGACCTCGCGCGCCCGGCACCTTCGCCCTCGTCCGCGGCGCCATCCGCGAGGCCGGCGATCGATCCCGCGCCGTCGCGCTCGCCCGGACCGGACGCGAGCGGCACGTTCACGGGCGACGTGATCTCCACGCCATACGGCGACGCGCAGGTGAGCGTCGTGCTCAGCGCCGGCCGGCTCACCGACGTCGAAGTGGTGCGCCTTCCAGACATCCGAAAGCAGTCGGCCGCGATGAGCGCGAGCGTCGAGCCGTACCTGGAGCGTCGAGCGATCGCCGCGCAGGGCGCGCAGTTCGACGTCGTCTCCGGCGCGACGTATACGAGCCTGGCCTACAAGCAGTCGCTCGAGAGCGCACTGCGTGCCGCGGGCGTCGAGCAGTGAGCGTGCGGCGGACCGAGGTCGTGATGGGCATACCGTTCACGGTCTGCCTGCGCGGCGAGGTCAAGCCCGCCGTGCTCGACGCCGTCTTCGACGAGCTCCGCGCGCTCGACGCGCTGTTCAGCCCGTTCATCGCCGAGAGCGCCGTCTGTCGCATCAACGCGGGCCGCCTCGACGCCGCGAGCGCTGGGCCGCTGGTGCGCGAGGTCATCGCTCTGTGCGAGCACTACGGGGCCGCGACGCGGGGCTATTTCGGCGCGTGGGCCTTCGGCCGCTTCGATCCGACCGGACTGGTGAAGGGCTGGGCGATCGCCCGGGCCGCTGCGATCCTGGAGCGGGCCGGCCATCGCGACTATTTCGTCGACGGCGCGGGCGACGTGCGGACGCGCGGAACGCGTGATGGGGATGCTCCGTGGCGGGTCGGGATCCGTCATCCGCTCGACCGAGGTGAGGTCGTCGTCGTGGTCGGTGCCAGGGATCTCGCTGTCGCGACGTCCGGCACGTACGAAAAAGGCGCGCACATCCGCGACCCACACACCGGTGAGACGGCGACCGACCTTCTGAGCCTGACGGTCGTCGGGCCGAGCATCGTCGATGCGGACGTGTACTCGACCGCCGCTTTCGCGATGGGGGCAGGAGCGATGGCTTTCATCGAGGGCGTGCCGGGCTACGAGGCGTACGCCATCGGTCCCGAGCTTGAAGCGACCTGGACAAGCGGCTTTCCGGCCTACTGCGCTCGCGTGTAGGGCCCCGCCCCACACCACGTTCCGAAGGTCCCGGCTTTTTCCGGCTCAACGGCACTAATCACAGGCGCTGTCGGGTGTTCTCCTGTCCGGCAACGGCACGGCAACGAGAGTCGCCCGAGCGCCGGCGTGAAGGAGATGGCAGTGAGAGGAATCGGGTCCATCGCAGTTGCCGCGCTGCTCGTCGCAGCGGCATGTGGCGGCGGGTCGAGCGCATCGGAGCCGAGCGCGGCGCCGGCGCAGACGGCGGCGGTCGCGACGCTCCCGACGGCGACATCGCCCTCCGCGACGCTACCGCCTACCACAAGACCCTCCGCTACCCCGGCGGCGAGCTCCGCCGCAACGGGCCTGGTCGCGGCGGGAAAGCGCGTCTACGAGACCGCGGGTGACCTCGGCTGCGCCGATTGCCACCAGGCCAGTGGACGGGGCGGCAAGACGGCGGCAGGCGACACCGCACCCGACATCCGCGGCGCGACCCTGACGAAGGTGAAGGACGCGCTCGCCGGCGGTGCAGCGGCCATGGCCTTTCTCAAGCTGACCGACCAAGAGATCGAGGCCGTCGTCGCGTATCTGAACTACCTGAATGGATTGCCGTGAGGCTCTCGGCGCCACGGAGAGGAGGAGCCATGCGGAGAGCGTGGCCAGCATCCCGACCGCGACAGCACGTGACACGAACGAACACATAAGGAGAAGGGACACAGCATGAAGGTCCATGCGAAGACATCCAGGTCCATCGTCGCCCTCGCGGCGGCGGTCGCGGTCCTCGCCGCGGCCTGCTCGTCCGCCGCACCGTCTGCTCCCGCACCGATCACCGTCGTCCAGGGCGGATCGGTCCAGGCCTCGCCGGCCGTCGCGCAGCCCTCGGGCTGGGCCACGGCGGAGGCGATCCGCGGCCAGCTGTCTCTGTACAAGAGCTTCGACTCGAGCGGTCCGGCGGCCTGGGACGCCGCGAAGCACCCCACGATCTTCGTCTCCAGCATGAGCGAGAAGCCCGACGTGCCGGAAGGCGTCGTCTCGGGTGCCGGCATCTACGTCATCGACGCGTACAGCAAGGAAGTCGTCGCGTCAGCCGTGTACGACCTTGGCGAGGAGATCACGAGCTCGCCACACACCGCCGGCGCCTCGCCGGATGGCAAGTGGTTCTACACGATGTTCGCCGACCGCGTGGCGGCGACCAAGGAGACGCGCAACTTCATCGCCATCATCAACGCGAAGACGCTGAAGCTCGACAAGGTGCTCCAGCACCCGACCCAGCGCCTGCACCACACCGGTGCGTTCAAGGACTACGCGGGCAACGACCGGGTCATCATCAACCTCGGCTTCGGCGCGACCGGCGGCCCGCACTTCCTGCTCGACCCGAAGAACGACAACAAGGTCGTCCAGGCGATCACGTTCGACAATGTCCGCCCGATGGGTCACCCGTACACGATCCCGTCGCCGGACGGCAAGTTCCTGTACATCACGATGGGCGCTCCGGAGATCCGTGAGGCGGATGCCTACGGCGCTTCGATCGCCAAGTGGGACATCGAGAAGAAGACCGCGACCGTGATCCACGGCGTGGGCAACCACCCGATCGGCATCGCGGCCACCGCGGACGGCAAGACCGTCTACGCCAACGACGGTACCAACAGCCTCACGTTCAAGATCGACACTACGACGAACAAGGTCGTCGGCAAGACCAGCGCGGGCGTCGTCGGACCGTACGGCCTCGCCCTGAACTGGGACCAGACCGAGCTCTTCACCGTCGGGAAGGGCGAGGGCAGCCACAACCGTGGCGGCGTCCTCGGCCTGATCGACACCAAGACGTTCGCGCAGAAGCGCACGCCGCTCCTCCCGGAGATGCCGATCATCCTCTCCGGTAACCAGGCCCAAGGCGGCATCGTGGCGAGCGTCGACCACGCGACCCTGCATCCGGACCCGGCCGTCAACGAGCTGTGGGTCAGCAACATGGCCGGCAACCAGATGATCGTGCTCGACCTCGCGACCTACAAGGTCAAGGCCTACGTGCGGACGCCCAACGGTGGCAACACGCACGGCGGCTCGTTCGTCAAGTACACCGCCGACTTCCAGGGCGAGCTTCTGTCCGACATGTTCGGACCGAAGGGCCCGATGTTCGAAGTCATGAAGGCGAAGGCCGCAGCGGTCAAGTAGCCATCACAACCTCACTCAGGTATGCCCTCGGTCCTTCCGGGACCGAGGGCATACGCGTTCCCCGCGCGAGACCAGCGGCCGCTCCAGTCAAGGCCGACCCGCGCCATCGCGCCGAAGGTCCCGCGACAAAGGGCCGCCGGGCCCTAGGTTGCCAGCCCCGCACGACCGACTCTGCGCGTAAGGATCCGGCTGACAGCCGGAATGGAGGTCAACACATGAAGAAGCTCGCCACCACCGCGATCGGCGCCGCTCTTCTGCTCGCCGCCTGCGGTGGCGGAACAGCGGCACCGACGTCCGCGGCCACCACGCGGCCGACGGCTGTGCCGGCGGCGACCGCGGCCACGGCACCCAGCGCACCCGCGGCCACGTCCGCAGCGACGGCGCCGGCGGCCCAAGGTTCGGTCCGCCAGATCAAGCTCACCGCGGAAGGCGAGCAGTACAAACCTGCCGTCGTCGAGGTGAAGCAAGGCGAAACCATCGACTTCGTCGTTACGAACAAGGACGAGGCAAAGCACAACATGGTCGGCACCGGCGAAGGCAGCAAGCTCCTGAGCCCGGACTTCGAAGAGGGCACGACGAAAACCTATCGCTGGACGGCGCCGGACAAGGTCGGCGACATCAAGGTCATCTGCGCATACCACCTCGCGACGACCTTCATGCTGAAGGTCCTTCCAAAGTAATGAGCGTGATGACGGCCCGGGGCGCGACGCTGCCCCGGGCGCCGCTCATCCTCGCGGCGGGCATCGCCACGCTCGCGATCGCCGCCGTCGTCGCCATGCAGCTACCCGCCGCATCGTCGGCAGCGCTCCCCTCCTCACCGTCCGGGACCGCGAACGTGCTCGCGAGCGCCGAGCGGCGCGCCGTGCTCGACGACGGGCGCATCGATCTGAGCGTGATCCTCGCGACACCGGCGTATTTCCGAGCGACCGGCCAGGAGAAGCTCGGGGCCCAGCTCGGAGCGGACAGCGACGTGGTCCTACTGTTCGCTGAGGACCTGCACTCCGGGGATCTGCCCGAAACGCTGCGCCCGGTACTCGATCTCGATGGCCGTACGTACTCCGTGTCGCGCGCCGAGGTGCTCGTCGATTCGACACACCACCGGGTGACAGCGCTCGTCTACTCCGACTCGCAGACCGCGCTCGCTGCTTCCACCGTCGCGGCCGCGGAGCTCCGAGTTGCGGGTGCGAGCGAAACGCTTCGCTGGGCCCAGCCGTTCGGCAGCACGTCCGCCAGCGCGCCGACGCTCTCGATGCCGATGCTCTTGGCACTCTTCGGGGGCCTCCTCGCCTCGATGTGGCCATGCCTTCTGCAGCTGTCGGCGTACTTCCTGCCAAGCGTCGCCGGCCTCTCGCTCGTCGAAGCGGACGAAGGTGCCAAGCGAATGTCGGTCCTGAAGACCGCCGTCCTCTTCGTGTCCGGCATCGTCATCGTGTACACGGCTGCAGGCGCGGCGGCCGGGTACGCCGCTCAGTCGCTCGGGGGGACGAACGTCTTCGAGGAGGCGCGCGGGCCGATCACGTTCGTCGCGGGCCTCGTGGTCCTCGCCATGGCGGTGCGCATCGCCGTGAAGGCGCGCGCGCCCCTGGTGTGCAAGATGCCGGTGCTCGGCATGGCCGGACGCTTCGGGAACGGGCCGCTCGGGACAGTCGCGCTCGGTCTCGCATTCGCGACGGGCTGCATGACCTGCTTCGGCGCGGCCCTGATCCTCGGGATGTTCGCGTACGTCTTCACCTCAGCATCGGTGCTCACCGGCGCCACGATCCTGTTCCTGTTCTCGCTCGGGATCGCCGTTCCGCTCGTCCTCGCCGCCGTCGCGATGGCTAAGATCCTCCCGCTTCTCGGCCATCTCGAGCGCAACTCGCGGTATCTCTCGCTGGCGAGCGCCGCGATCATGACCGTCTACGCGGGGCTGCTCCTCACAGGGAGCACGCACCTCATGAGCGACGCGATCGCATCGATCGGCATCGGCCGATGAGACGGCTCGTGCTGCTCGGCGCGTTCCTCAGCGCTTGCGTCGGCGCTGCGGCGACGCTGCCTGCCGCGGCCGAGCCTGCGGGGGCCCAGCGCGCGACGTACGCGCCGGCGGAGATGTTCTTGGTCAACGGACCACTCGCCATTCACAGCGAGAGCGGCGCTCGCCTCCCGATCGCCAACGGCTGGGTGGAAGTGCGGCTGTCCAATTTCCCACCCGGGCCGATCGCCGAGATCGATGTCCTCGTCATCAGCAAAGCGACGGGTGCGCCCGCCGAGGCTGAGGTCATGGTGAGCTACGACATGGCGGAGATGGAGCACGGCATGATCGAGGAGCGGGCCCGTCACCGTACCGCCGGGCACCACTCGGCAAAGCTCGAGCTCTGGATGCTCGACGCGTGGCGCATCAAGATCCAGATCGTGCTCGAGGGCGTGGCGAGCGACGTCGTCCTCCTCGTCGCTCCGAAGTCGTGATGACGTACGAAGACTCCCTCGTCGATCGCGCGCGATCACGACCCCCCGCTGTGATCGGCGCGCCGACAGCGGTCGGCCACGCGTCGAACCCGCTGTGTGGCGATGACATCGAAGTCAGCGCGCGTGTCGTGGACGGTGTGATCGTCGCCGCGGCTTATCGGAGCCACGCCTGCGCGATCACGTCGGCGTCGGCATCGGTGCTCGCCGACCGCATACGGGGGCAGCCGACGGCCTCCGCCCTCGGTATGGGGAACGCACTCGAGTCCGCGCTGGCCAACCGAGCGAATGCGATGCCTGCAGGCTTCGAAGACCTGGCATCGGCGCGGCTCTTCCCGTCGCGCCGCCGCTGCGCGCTGCTGCCCTGGGAAGCGCTCAAAGCGGCACTCAACGCGCCGCAGGGCTGACGATCTCGTCGGCCCGACCTCGTACGTTGCCCGCATCGCTCGCCGCGATCCGTTGGGCTCGCATAGCCATCCTGACGATCGCCGCGACGTACGTGATCTCGATCGCGGCGGGGATCGCGATGGTCGGCACAGGCAACGCGTTCGCGCTCGAGCGCCGTGATGAGGTCGTCGGTGCTGCCCAGTCGAGCGATATCAACGTGGCCAGTCGCGGCGGAGATCACATCCGCGCCGCGTTGCTGGACTTCGCGGCGAACCTCGTACTGGGCGGTGGCACCAGCACCCTCTTCGGCCTCTCTGTGGTCGGTTCCTATCCGATCGTCGCATACCGCGGCTGGATCGGTGGGATCGTGTCCGTCGACGCGCGCCATGAGAGCCGCCTCGCCGATCCCGGCCGCGCGATCTATTACCTGGTGACGCTCGTCCTCCAGCTCATCCCGTACTCGATCGCGGGCGGTATGGGCGTGTATGTCGGTGTCGATGCGTGGCGCGCGCTCCGCAGGCCGCGACCCGACATGTGGCTCGGGTTCTCGAAGGATCGCCTGCGGGATGTCGCGCTCGCGTACGTCATCGTGACTCCACTATTCCTCGTCGCTTCGCTATGGGAGTTCCTCGTCCGTTGAGCGCCCACGGAGCAGCTCGATGCTGACGAGTGCGAGCACGAGTGCGGAGCACAGTGCAGCGGCGACGCACCACGGACAGACAGCACCGAGCACGAACAGCTCGATGTAGGTCAGGTACGAGACATAGATCGTCGCCGCGATGCTGAGAGCGAAGATCGCGATGTCCGCCCACGGGGGCGGCCCGTGCCGAAGACGGATCACGGCCAGTGCGAAGATCAACGCGAAACCTCCGAGTCCGATGAGCGCGACGGGCACGCCGCCCGCGACCGCGAAGCGGCTGCCCTGGACGCTTTCGCATCCACCCACGCCGATGCAGAGCGCGAGGTTGCCGGAGTAATGCACCCAGGTGAGGTACGCCGAAACGGCGGCGCCGATCGCCGAGATGACGGCGACCGCGCGTCTCAACGCCCGGCTACCAGCGGATCGATGATCGCCTTCAGCTGATCTAACGTTGCCGCGCCCTCGATCTTGCGGTCCTGAACGAACAGGGTCGGTGTGGCCCGCACGCCCTTCCCCTCACCGACCTTCGTCTCGTCGCGCACGCGTTGCGCGTAGCGACCCGAGTCGACGCAGGCCGCGAACGACGGACCGAGGCCAAGCGCCTCGCCGATGCGCTTCAGATTGTCCTTTGAGAACGTGCCGCGGTTCTCGCCGGCCTGGGACGCGAAGACCCGATCGTGGAAGTCCCAGAACTTTCCCTGCTCGTCCGCGCATTCCGCAGCCTCCGCCGCCCACTGCGACTCCGGGCCCAGGAAAGCGAGGTGGCGGTAGACGATCCTGACCTGTCCACGCGCCACGTACGTCGCGACCAGCTGCGGCTCGGTCGTACGTGCGAAGGTGCCGCAGGCCGGACACTGGAAGTCGGCCCACTCCTCGATCGTGACCGGCGCGGTATCGAGGCCGCGAACGTGGCTCGATTGTCGTACGCCGGGAGGGACCGTAGACGAGGGCAACGGCGATCCGCCGCCGCTGATCGCGATGAAAGCGACGACAGCCAGGACCGCGACGATCCCGGCGATGGCCAGCTGGAGTCCCGTCGGACGCGCGGCATCGGCCGGCGCGCCTCCGCGCCGGATGCGCTGCCGCTCGGCGGGTGTCTTGCGTGGCGGCATCTCGTTACGCGCTCGGATCGACGAGCCGGCCCATGAAGAGGATCGCGCCGGTCTCGTCGTCCTGTATCAGAAAGAGGAACGGCCGATCGATCCTGAGCTCGACCGGCCGCTGCGGCGCGGACGTGGCGCGCACCACCACGGCCGTGGCGGCGGCGGCCTCGGTCCCCTTCTCGTCGACGGCGATGAACGCCTGGTGGATGACGTCGGCGATCATGAGCGGCTCCTGCTTGGTCATGCCCGAGAAGTCCGCCCGGCCGCTGAACGCGACGTCCATGCCCATTTCGCTGAGCGCGTCCTTCAGCAGCGCGTTCGAGCGAAATGAGAACTTCGGCATGGAGAGCGTCACCTGCGCACTGCTGAGACCGTTCGCGATGCGACGCAGCATCGCGCCGTCCAGGCTTCTTTCCAAGGAGTCGAGGGTGCCCGCGGCGGGCACGATCACGACCATCGAGAGACCACCGACATATGGGAGCCGCACCGCCTGGTAATCGCCGCCGGCTCCGTAGGCGAGAGCTTCGCTCAAGCGCATCAGCTGTGCCTGCACCACCGAGCCATCCATGCGGTGAAAACTGCCCGGAGCTGCGTCGTCGAACGGGTGCAGCCAGGCCGCCTTCATGTAGATCGCGTTTGTAAGGACGAGGCGTGTCCGCGCGTCGATGACGCCTGGCGGGATCAGATCCTTGATGCGGTCCTTCGTGCGGGCTGCGACCCAGTCGTTGATCGTGCGGCGAGCGGCTTCATGCGCGGTCTTGTAGTCAACGATCTGCATTCCGGCGCCGTAGTGCCTTGCGAGCGTGTCGAGAAATGCGGCTTCGAAACTGAAGTCCTTCTGGCCCCAGATCCGGTTCGCTGTTCCCAGCTCGAGCTCGAGGGTCTGCTCGCCGACCTTGTACTTGCCCGGGCGCTTGGCCAGCGCCTGATCGATCGCGTTGAATCCGGCGCTCAGGTCCTTCGCGAGAGCGGCGTGGAGAACCCTGTCCATCTGCGACGCCGTGTCCCCCACCGCGCCGGCACGCGTCATCGCGAGCGCCACCTCGACACTGAACGGCGACAGGATCACGTTCCCCTTCTCGCGGGCGAGGACTCTGTAGAGATCGGCGGAGAACGCGTCCATCGCGGCGCGCACGCCCTGCGCGGCAGCAGGATCGGCGTCCGCGCGGGGCACCTGCGACCGGAGCTCCTGCGCCGCGGCCGGCCCGCAGGCACCGATGATCAGTCCGGCGATAGCGGCGGCGAGGATGGGCCGGAGCGCGGGCATTGCGCCTCCTTGATCTCTCGCATCGTAATGACGTTGTAGCCGCCTGAAAGACGCCGAATGGCGCGTCGAAGATGGTCGAACGACCCTGTGCGACTCGCGTGAGCGGTGGGAGGGTGTGGCCAGCGCCGACGGCGCAAGAGGAGGAACGTATGGCGATCACGTTTGCGCAGCGCCTGGACCTGCGCGGGCTGTCGCGACCCCAGCCGCTGCTGGAGTTCGCCCAAGCCATGATCGGCGCTCGGCCCGGCGACCTCCTCGAGATCGTGACCTCTGACTCGACGACGGTCGCGGACTTTGCACGCTGGACGCAATCGACGGGCAACGACCTGCTCGAGTCGAGCCAGTTCGGCAATGAGTTCCGCTTCGTCGCACGCAAGGCCACCCGCTCGTAGCGACCCCCTGGCGCCTCCCCCAATGGCCCCCCCAATAACGAGCCTTGCGACTGCTGACATGGTGTCCATCGGCGGGCTGTTTTGGGACATTCGGCGCTGGCCCGGCCTGCCCGAGGGCCCGAGAGTCACGGCAACAAGAAAAGGCACCAGAGACGTGCCACGGAGGAATGCCATGAAGCGCAGGACGCTCGACATCATCTTCGCCGGCGGCGGTCTGCTGGTCGCCGTCATCCTCGTTGGTCTCGGTTTCGCACTCCTCAGCCAGTACACCTTCGCCCAGGACTACGTGAAGGAAG
>Ga0114129_10003724_pt1 | contig 21497 bp, 14 predicted proteins | sample RhiMetdeltSRZDD1_FD_80071 | JGI IMG/M metagenome (GOLD analysis project Ga0114129, IMG submission 80071) | Populus rhizosphere microbial communities from Tennessee, USA - Rhizosphere MetaG P. deltoides SRZDD1 (version 2) (version 2) | ecosystem: Host-associated > Plants > Roots > Rhizosphere >... | reverse complement strand
CCATCAGCACGAGGACCAGGCCGAACGTGCAGACGATGGTTGCTCCGGTCGGCAGATCGAGCAGTAGTGACAGCCAGACGCCCAACGCCGACACCACGGTTCCCATCGTCCATCCGATCGCGAGGCGCGGTCCGATGTTCTCGGCGTACATCATCGCCGCGACGGATGGGACGATCAGGTAGCAGAACACCAGGAGCACGCCGGCAATCGCGACCGACGATGTGACGACGAATCCGAAGGAAGCGTAAAAGAGAAAGTCCCACCACCGATAGTTCAAGCCGGTTGCATCGGGATTGCCGTGGCTCATCGAGATCGCCAGGAACGGTTTCCGGAAAAGGTAATGAAAGAGGCCGATGGCACCGTATAGCAGCGCGGTCTTGAAGACCTCGTGCCACGAAACAGCGAGGATGTTGCCGACGAGCATGTCCTTGAGGTGCTCCGACTCCGACGTCGCCTTGCTCATGGCAAGGATCGACGCCGCGGATGCGACGGCGTAGCAGATCCCGATGATGGCTTCCTGAGGAATGCGTCCGTTCCGGACGCGAATCATCGAGAAGATGGCCGCCCCAATGAAGGTGAACACGAGGCTCACCCAGTAGACCGACGGGGCGTGAGGATCGCCGCCGGAGAACGGCATCAGCAGCGCAATCGTCGCACCCAACGCGGCGATCTGGGCGAGCGAGAGGTCGACGAAGATGACGCCTCGTTCGACGACGTGGACGCCGAGATAGGCATGGATCCCCGTGAGGATCAGGCTCGCGACGAACGGAGCGGCGAGGAATTCAAGGACCGTCAAATCCATCTGGCTACTTCGCTTCCATTTGTTTGATTGTGGAGATGAGCAGGTTGATGTCGTAGTCGAACAGCTTGAAGTAGTCCGCGACCTCCTTGACGCCTCCGACCGATGGAGGCATCACGAGCACCTTCGCGCCGGTGGCGGCGCCGATCGCGTTCGGCGTCTTCAGATCGAAGTACGGCTCGACCATGATGATTTTCACGTTCTGGGCTTTCATCGCCTGGATGACGTCCAGCGTGTGTTGCGGCGTAGGGGGGATGCCGGGTTTCGGCTCGATGTAAGCGATGACGTCGATGCCGAACGCATCGCAGAAGTTCGGCCAGGACCGATGGTAGGTCACGACCTTCAACCCTTTGTAGGGAGCCATCGCCGCCTTCCAGCGCTTCATTGCCTCATCGATACGACGCTCGACGTCCGCCTCACGCTGCGTGTAGTACGCGGAGTTCCCGACGTCGAACTGCGTGAGCTTGCCCTGGATCTCCTTGGCGATGCGCTTACCGTTCTCGGGGTCAAGCCAGTAATGCGGATTCCCGAGCGGATGCACGTCGCCCATGGCGCGCGTGATCTGCCCTGTCGGTAACTCCAGGATCTTTGCCGCCAGCGACGCATCCAGATATCCGTCGGCGCCGGGCTGGATACGCGCGTTGCGGCTCTGGGTGATCAGCGGCGGCAGCCAGCCGATCTCGAGGTCGCGTCCGACGACGATGAGGAGCTGCGCCTTGTTGAGTTTGAGCACGAAGCTCGGCTTCGCCTCGACGAAATGCGGATCCTGATATCCGCGGGCGAGCGACTCGACCTTGATCTTGTCGCCGCCGACTTCACGCGCGATCGACGCAAGATCTTCGGTCGTCGTGATGACGTTGAGCTCGGCGCGCGCGTCAGCCGCGGTCGCGCATAGCGCCACCGCCGCGAGCGCGCTCAGCCATCCAAACCTGGTGAACACAAAGCCTCCGATCAGAACACATGGGCGCCGTGCGCGCCGATGGAAAACAGGAACTGGAAGAGCAGCTCGTTGGCGTTGACCCCTTCCGCGTATGCCGTGCGGCGGAACTGCCCGCGGATCTGACCGAACTCGCTAGGCCAGTACGTCAGCAGCAGCGAACCCGCCTTGTCCCGCAACGACGGATCTTTGGCGCGGTCCGACCAGTCGTACCGTGCGCCCGCAAACCAGCGCTGCGCGAACTGGTACTCGCCGCTCACGTATGCGCCGAAGGCGTTCGCCTGGACGGGCTCCTGCTGACGACGGCTCCAGAAGAGCTCCGTGCGTCCGATGAACCGCCGGTAGATCGCGCGGCGCAGCGGTCGGTAGCGCACCGTGGCGTCGACGCCGAAGACCTTCGTCGTGAAGTCCGGGCCAGCGTCGTTGTGTCCGTAGGTGAACGACGTCCCGAGATCGACGTTCGTGCCCTCCGTGACGTCGCGATAGCCGCGTAGCCGTCCCACGTATGCGAGGTCGCTCCGCGTGTGGCTCTTGAAGAGCGTGTTGTCCCCGTTGTAGACCTCGCCGGTCGCCTCGAGGAACAGGAACGGGTTCAAGATCAACTTCGATACGGAGATCCCCGAGTCGTTCAGCCCCTCATCGCCGCCGAGAAGATTGACCATCGGCAGCGGCGTATCGACCCATGGCAGCACGTGGCTATGCATGGTGTTGACCTTGCCGAACTGCGCCTTCATTTTGCCAACCTTCATCAGCAGACCGCCGGGAAGCGTCGGGAACGTGATGAATCCTTCTTCAATCTCCAGTCCTTCCGGCGATGCCGACAGGAAGAAGTCGGCCCGGGCGTAAGGATCGACGATCGCCTGGAAGCTCATTTCCGCTTCGTTGAGCCGGAATGCCGAGGCTGGATTGATGTCGTTCTTTCCGGCTGCGCCGATGAAGTTGCCGATCACCGCCATGTCAGGGTTGAAGATCTTCGAGAGCGCGGTGACGTTTCCGTATACCGGCAACGATCCTGCCGGGCCTCCCGCTCCCGCCGCGCCCGGCGGGACCTGCACTCCCGCGCCGGCCTGTTGAGTCGCGGGGACCGGCGCCTCGGTGGGCGGAGTCGCCGGGGCGGTCGGCGTAGGCGGAGCGGCAGGCAGAGGAGCCACCGGTGCCGGCTGTGCCGCCCCCTCGATTACCGCGATCTTTGCCTCGAGCGAGGACAGACGTGCGCCGTACGTGTCGCGCACCGTCTCGAATTCGCGCCGCAGACGTTCGACCTCGGCTCGCAGATCGGCGGCGCTTTGTGCGCTTGGCGGCTGCTGCGGTGCGCCATCCTGCGCTGCTGCGTTCTGTGCCGATGCGGGAACGCTCATCGAGATCCCGGCCAGCAGCACGGCAATGACATGACTCACCCGGACTGAGTGCAACACGAGCACCCCCTCCTCGCCCGAACGGGCGGGAATACGGACCACTCTCTGCCCGATCTCTTCCACGGCACGCCGGCATGGCGAGCGCGTGAAGAAACGGACACCTTCAGCTAAGCGAGCGGTAGTGCCAGGACTGGGGGAGAACGACCGGATGACGGCGCCGGCGCGCAGGAGACCACCACCGACCGTGACGAGTCGACGGTCTGTCCAGCCTCATCGAGCACGATCGGCGCCACCGCGGGCTGAGCGCTGTTGTCATCAGCCGACGTGCCGACGAGGCAGATCGTGCAATGCGTGCTGGACTTGAGGTGGCAGAGGAGGTCGTGGTGGCCGAATGGCAGCGTCGCCAGCGCGAGGACGTAGGCCGCAACGACGAGCTTGAGAGGAGCCGAAAACCGTGTGCCTGGGATGGCCACTATCGTCATTATAGCTTCATAGCTTCGCGCGTCCGTCCCAGGCACGTTGGGCACCGGGCACCTTGCACCCTGGCCCTCGGCACGACCCGCATATACTCAAACAATGTTTCCCGTCAGCGATGTAATCCCGTCGCGAACGGTTCCAGTCGTCACTGTCGCGCTGATCGTCGTCAACTCGCTCGTTTTCCTCTATCAAGCGACGCTGCCACCGCCGCTGCTCGAGGAGTTCGTGCAGCGCTACGCGCTTATTCCTGCGTCGTTCAGTTGGGTCAATGTGTTCACGAGCATGTTCCTCCACGCCGGGTGGATGCATATCATCGGCAACATGCTGTATCTCTGGATCTTCGGCGACAACGTCGAGGACCGCCTCGGTCACATCCCGTTCCTGCTCTTCTATCTCGCGAGCGGATGCGCCGCGGCGATGCTCCAGTTGATGATCAATCCGTTCACGACGGTACCGATGGTTGGAGCAAGCGGCGCGATCGCGGGCGTGATGGGCGCGTATTTCGTCCTGTACCCCGAGTCGCGCGTGCTGACGGCGGTGTTCCTCTTTTTCTTCTTCGATCTGATCGAGATTCCAGCGATCTTCTTTCTGGGGATCTGGTTTGTGATGCAGGTGCTCAGCGGCGTCGGCTCCCTCGGCCTGGACACCGGCGGAGGAGGGACCGCGTTCTGGGCACATATCGGCGGCTTCCTCGTTGGCGCCGTCGTCGGCGTTCTCGTGCGGATTAACAGCCGCAGGTGGGAAGGTCCTAGGTCTTCTGCTTCCTTCTGATCTCGCGCGACACCTTCGCGAGCTCGATCATCAGCTGCTCGAACTCCTTCTGGTATTCGTCGGGGGTCATCAGGGCGCGGCGCTGTTTCAGTTCGTCCGCATCGATCTGGAGCGTGGCGCGCTTCTGCAACAGCGAGAGCAGCTCCTCATCGGTCGGCGCTGCGCCGGGAACGTCGGGGTCCAGGTACAGTCTGCTGGCCGCCGATCCGTCGTCGCCCTCACCGCCGGCTTCTCTGCCCTTGCCATCGCCGTTGTCGTCGATGAGCGCGCGTTCGGTTGCAAGCTGTCCGCGCTGCTCGTAGTATCGGCGCACGCCGAGGCTCGCGGCGATGAAAGCCTCCCAAATCGAGACGCGGCCGTTCTTGTCGATGTCGGCCGCCGGATCGGTGAGAGCCTTGATGAAATAGTCAGGGAAGACGGTGTCGAATCGCTGAGCGACCGAATCGGTCGCCGTAATGACAATGCGCTGCGGCCCCGCGAGGCGCTCGAGAAATGGAAAGCTCGCCGCGGTGCAGTCGACGATCACGAGGCGGCCGGGAAGCGGCTTCAGCAGCGCGGCCCACTCCTTCGAGTCCATGTCGGGCCCCACGAGGTTGAACTTTGCGTCGGCGCCATCGAACGTCCCATGGCCGAGGAGCACGAGCAACAGCACGTCTTCAGGTCGCATCTTCGCGCGGAGCGCCGCCACCTCGCGCCGCACGCCGGCGGCCGTTGACGCGTGCGCGACGTCACCGCCGTCGAAGAGGGTCGTGATGTGCGATTCGTCGAACTTGAAGGACTCGCGAAGCGCTGCGACGAGCGACTGACGCCACTGCCCGTACTGTTCGGCGTACGACGCGTCGCCGTTCGCGCCGACGACTATCAGCGCGTAGCGCTCCTCCGCATGAGCATAGTCGGCATCGAGGCACAACACGGCCGCGGCACCCAAGAGGACGCCTCGAAACAACCCGCGTAGACGGTGTGATCCGTGTGATCCGTGTGATCCGTGGCTCATCGGAGGCCCCAGCGCCGGCGGACCAGCCACTCGGCGGCAAGCAGGACGGCGATCAGCGCGAACGACCATCCTGTGTGCCAGAGATCCTTGCGCACCGCCAACGCAGCGACCGGTGCCTGTGCGCGCAAACGATCGATGAGATCCGGGATGTCTCCCGGAGTGAGCACCCGTCCGCCCGATGCGTGCGCGACGCGCTGCAGCGCATCCTCGTTGAGACGCGGGTCCGTCATTTCAGGATCGACGCCGCCCACGAGCACAGAGCCAGCGGCGCTGCCAAGCGCCGACTGACCTCGCCGCGCATCGACGGCCACACGATAGATGCCAGCCTGGGACGTGCGTGACGAAGCGCGAAAGCGGCCGGGCTGCGATGGGACAGCCTCGGCGCGGATCGCATCGACGTGACCGTCGGGCGCCGTCACCCTGACGTCCACGGTCGCGTCGGGCTGCGGCGCGAAGCCCGCGTCACGCGCATCGACCACTATCGTCAGCGGATCTCCCGCGGCCGGCGCGAGCGGCAGCGTGAGCGCTACCGGATCCGATGTCATCTGTCCGAGCCAGCGGGCAGCCTGGCGCCAGAAGCGATCGTAGGACTGGTCCGAGGCAGGGAGCATCATGCGCCAGCGCCACGCGGCTTCGCCGGTGAAAACCATCGAGCGGCCTTCGCCGTAGCGCTGCACGGCAATCAAGGCGCGCGGCACGCCGCCTGCGCCGCCGGTAACCGCGAGCACGGCCGCGCCCGGCCTGGGACCACCGAGCGTGGAAATCGATGCGAGAGCGGGCACGGCGGCCCATCGTTTCACGTTTTCGGCTGGCGTCGGCGCGAGCTGCATCATCGGATGCTCTTCGCCCGACGGCGTCAGCGCGACGCGGTTCGAGCCCGGCGAGGCTGCCGCCTGGAGGACGCCTCCGGTACGGTCCGCGAGCTCGAGCGGCAACACATCTTCGAGCGGCGTGTCCCGGATCCCGTGCCGCTGAAACGCCCGTGCGCCGAGCACGAGGAGGCCGCCTCCGCGCTCGCCGACGAAGGCGCGCGTCAGATCGAGTTCGCTGGTTCGAAGCTGACCGGGATCCACGTTCGCCAGCACGACGACGTCGTATCCGAACAAGGCGTCGCGCGTTTTGGGAAACCCGCCGGTCAGCGCGTCGGCGCGCGATCGCGCCGCCTGCACATAAAACGTGTCGGTGCCGGAGTCGTCGCGTCCCTTGCGCACGACGGAATCCACCTCGAGGCCGCGGTCGCCCACGAGCGCGCGCCTCAGAAAGCTGTGCTCGAAGCCAGGAGCCCCTTCGACCAGCAGCACGCGCCTCGGCCGCGCCGGAGGGGGAACGAGCGCGCTGCGGGCGTTGTTCTCCGCCACGATCTCGTCGGCGGCTGGAGGTACTTCGACTGTGTAAACCGTCGGCGCCTCGCGGCTCGGAGAAACGTGGAAGGTCTCGCTCACCGGCACGCCGTCGGCCGCGGGCGTCACGCGCCGCACGTCGATCGGCCGTCCGTTCTCGAGCAGCCGGAGGTCGAAGGGCGCGCGGCCATATCCGTGCGACACGGCGGAGACGACGATGTCGACGACCGCATCGGCGAGGACGGACTCCGCTGCCGTGATGCTCACGACCTCGCGGTCGCGAGAGATGGACCGCGAGCCGATTCCGATCGCATACACAGGAGGGCCGCCGGACGCGGCGGTGGCGGCATCCACATCGCCGTTGTCCCCGCCGTCGCTGATCAGCACGATGCCGGCTACGGGACGACCTCGATACCGCTCGCGCACGGCCTGCAGCGCGCTGCCAAGGTTCGTCCTGCGATCAGTCGCGGACAGCGACGCCGCATCGACGGCGCCGAGACGCTCGCCGAACCGCATCGCTTCCGCATGGAATCGAGACGTCAACGCCGGCATCAGATCTCGATCGAGAAACGTCCGCGCCCGATCGATGCGACGCTCACCGCCCGCGTCGGCCAGCGTCATGCTCCGTGACGCATCGACGAGGACGGGCACCGCTGCATCTCGAGCGTTACCCTGGGCGGGACGCGCAATTGGCCGCATCAGACAGATCATCAGCCAGAGCAGCGTTGCAAGCCTCAAGATGGAAAGCGTTGTGCGGCGGGCAGGAGCAAGCGGGATCTGGCGATACGCGTTCCAGGCGATCAGCGCAGCGGCACCGATCAGAAGGAGAAGCGCCCACCAGGGCAGCGGATTCGCGAACGCCATTCTTACTGCTTCGCGAGTGACTCGAAGTACCTGGCGATCCGGCGCTGATAGGCATCCGGGACGCGATCGCTGCCGCCCGCGCGCAGACGATCGGCGATCAACGCCCGGGAGAGTTGTTTGGCCGCGGTGCTCTCATAGCGCTCGAGGGCCTGCTTCACGTCCTTGCTGAGCGACTGCCAGCTGGCGTAGTCCTGCTTCCAGGCTTCGGTGCCTGGCGCCGATCGGCTCCACTCGTGCTCCTCCGGCGTGGACAGATTGCGCCCGGAATCAGGCGTCCCGCCGCGCTGCAGACGATTGACGAGCTCGCGGGATCGCTGCAGCTCGCGCGTGTATTCCTGCTGCAGGCGTGTCAGCTCGCCAGACTGACTGTCTCCCTGCGCGCCGCTCTCACCTTGCCGACCCTGCGGCCCGCCCTTTCCGGTCGCCTGCTGCGCGGCCGCGCGCTGTTTCTCGGCAATCTGTTTCTCGAGACGCGCGAGTCGATCCCGGGCCTCACGCGCCTGATCGAGCTGATCCGCGAGCCGCTGGGCCTCGCCCTTGGCACCGCCGGCGTCGGCGCCGTTGATCCGCCTGGCGACACGATCCATCACGTCGGCCAGATCCTGTTCGGCACGCGCAATCGGCTTCGAAGCGCCGGCGCGATCGCCTTGTCCGGTGCCGTCGCGCATCTCGCGCGCGCCTGCGCGCATCCGATCGGGAACGCGCTGACGGTCGATCTCTTTCGTCGCGTCGGACACGGCCTCGCGATCGGCGGCCGCGCTCTTCGTATCAGCTCCCAGACGGCGCGCCGCTTCCTTCAACGCGTCGACGCGATCGGCGAGCTGCTCTTTTTCGCTGGCAAGCCGGCGACGTGCGTCGCTGGTTCCGCCATTCTCGCGGTCCAGCTGCTCCGCTTCGTTCGCAACCCGACGCTGCGCCTCGGCGATCTGCTCCGATTCGAGCTGTAACTCACCCAGCGCCCGGCGCCGCGCATCGGGCGATGCGCTCTGCATCTGACGCTCGAGGTTTCGAAGCTCCTGGGCAGCCTGCTCTCCGCGCGCGGCCGCGGACGCCGCGTCCTCGCGCCGCAGCTCGGACGTCGCGCCGCGCATCTGCTCCGTCGCTTTCGTCATTCCGCTTTGTTTCGTCTGCTTCGCCAGTTCTTCCGTCTGCTGCCGCAGCTCGATTTGCTCGCGGGTCAGCTTCTCCAGTTCCCGCTTCAGTTCGTCCGCGGACAACTCGGAGCTGGCCAGCTCGCGCTGCTGGCGATTGAGCTCCTCCTGCCGCCGCGCAAGCTCGCGAATCCGATCGAGCGCGCTCGCAGTGCCGTCCTGATCCGGGCGCTCCTCGATCTGCGACCGCGTCTCGTAATTGGTTCGCTGCTGGCGTTTCAGCTCGCGATCGAACAGGTTCGAGAGATCCTGACCTTGACGGCCGTTGCCGTAACTGGATGCGCCGCTGGTCTGTTGCGTGATCTGACGGCGCCGGACTTCCGCTTCTGCTTTCAGCAGCGCGCTCAAGGCCGCCATCTCGTGCGGAATCGCGCCCGACGTGCGCCGCTCTTCGAGCTGCTGAAGCGCGCGCGTCATCGCGGCAACGGCATCAGCGACCGGATTGCCACCGGCGCCGGCAGACAGCGGCTGGGTAATCTGCTGTGGCGGTTGCTGACTGCGGCGGCGCGGCCGCATCGCTCCCGATGCCTGTTCCGCGCGGCCCTTCAACTCCGCCTGCGCGTCGGCGACGGCTTTGATGTCTGACGCGGATTGCCCCGCCAGCGACCGTCGCTCGAGGTTCCAGGTCGCGCTGATGATCTCTTTCTGCGCCGCGATGAGACTCTCGAGCTCGGTGCCCGTCGCGGCGGCCATCGCCTGGCTCTGCGCGAGCGTGTACTCCTCGTTGAACGGCTTGACCTCGAGGAAGAAGATTTCGCTCCGCGCCAGCGTGCTCTGTTTGCCGCGCGGCACATCGGTCGCCCGCGCGTAGTACGTGACGACGTCGCCTGGCTTGACGCCGAGATCCTCCGCGGCGATCAGGCGCGAGCCCACTCGTGCCACATTGGTCCCGCCAAGCGATGTGAAGGGAACGACTCGTTCGCGCCCGCCGGCGACCGAATAGACCAGATCGAAGCTCGCAATCCCGTAGTCGTCGTCCGCGCGCGCCTCGATTGTGACTTCTTCCAGAGGCGTGATCTGTTGATCGCCCATCGGTCGCAGCACGTGCACCTCGGGTGGGCGATCGTCCATGAGCCGGATGAAGTATTCCGTCCCTTCAGAAGTGAGGCCGTCCGCATCCGCAAGCGACACGCGATACGCGCCATCGTCTTTCAGCGTCAACGTGGATTCGAACGTGCGATCGTCGAGGCGGGTGAGCTGGACCGGGGGCTTCCCCTCCGCCATCGTGAGCCGACCTGAGGAGGCGGGTTTGTCGGTGAGGATGCGCAGCCGCACGTTCGTGCCGGCCGGACCGAAAACGTCTCCGCCATCGCGCTCGTCGCGCGGCGCCAGATGCGTAAAGGCAGGATATTCGTAGCGGAGATCGATGCGCTTCACGCGTGTCGGCCAGAGGGCCGTCACGGCGTACGTGCGGGACGCCAGCGAGCCTGCGCGCACGGTATAGCGGAACGAACGATCGACCGCGTTGATTCGCACCTCGTATCCGCGATCGCCCGGCACCATGGCAACCGAGCGCGCCTGTCCGTTCGATTCCAACGTCAACGTTGGAGGGACGTGCGTGAGATCGCGCGCGCCACGATGGAGACGCGCAACGATCTTGAGAGGGCGGCCGACCGGGACACGCTGATCTCCAGGCTCGACTGCAATCGCGACGCTCCCAGGCAGATATCGAAGCCGCGCGACCTCCAGCGCTCTGCTCGCAAACGGCAGCGCAAACAGTACGGCGAGCACAAGGCCTGCGGCCGCCAGCGCCGCGCGTGTTGAGAGTCTTTTCAGTTCCCCGGAGTCGAAGAGACGCGTCAGATCGATCTCGCGAAGCCGCCTGACGGCGTCGCCGACAACGAGGGGCCCAAACGCATCGGCAGGCTCGCCATCCCGCGACAAGTCCACGGCGGTCGCGACGGTGTCGTCCAGGTCAGGCGAGCGCTCTTCGATGAAGCGCGCCACGCGAAGATCGTCCGGAAGGCGACGGTGGGGCCAGGCGAACAGGACCGCGACGGCGGCGACAGCGAACGCCGCGGAGGCAGCGAGCAGCAGCAGCGGTCCCCCGTCGGGCGCCATCCAGCGGTCGGCCAGAGCCGCGGCGGAGATGATGAACGCAGCAGAAAGGAGAATCCTCGTGCAGACCTGGAGCAGGACGGCAGTAAACCACCGCCGTCGGACGGCGTGCAGCCGTTCCCGCAGCTCAGATCGGGAGGGCACGTGGCTCCTTCCTCTAGTATCGGGCACCGACAAAGCTCTCAGCAATCAGCGCGCCGAGCATCAGGAGGAGCCCATATTGCCAGTACTGCTGGCGGGCTTCGGCCTGTTGTCCGGCCCTCAGCGCCTCCGGGCGCGCGTCCCCTGTCCTGGCGACCAGCTTCGGGAACTCGGCCGGGCTCACCCGCTCGATCGCGCTTTCTCGAGGATCGACGTTCACGGCGACCGGATGGCCGTCGATCTGGGCCACCCCCGGCTTCGCACCTGGGCCTGCGGCGGTATCCGAGACCAGGATCGAGGACGCGCTCGGCGGCCGGGCCCCAAGGTAGCGGATCGACTCCTGGACGAACGGCACGAAGGCGGAATGGACGGGAAAGTTATTCCAGCGTCGATCGAGGTCCGACGTGAACAGGAGGACGCGACCCGGGCCTTTCTCACGCTCGAGGAGCGCCGGAGCGCCGTCGGTGTAGCGCGCGAGCACGCGCCAATCCGTATCCGGATCGATCTGCCATAGTCGCTGGAAGGCGACCTGGCCGAGGTTGGCCACGACCGCGTCGAACGGACGGAAGATCGGATGGCGCAGATCGGTCGCGGCGAGCACGCCCGATCCCGACCGTTCCTGCGCTTTCAGCGCGGGCGTCCAGTCGAGCACCGTCGACAGCACGGATACATCAACGTCGGCGCCGGCCGCAATGAACAGTCCGCCGCCGGCGGCGAGGAATGGCTGCAGCGTGTCGCGAACGCGTCGATCGATCCCATGGGTCGACAACATGACGACGACCGCCTGATCACCCACTTCAGCTCGGCTCAACCCGGCGAAGCTGCTCCCCGTGACGACCCGGACATCGAAGTCCGCCCCATCGTCACTGCCGGCCTGAAGGGCCCGCGAAAAATAGAATCCGTGGCCGGATCCTGGAGCGCCGCCGACGATCAGGACCCGCGGGAGCGCGCGCCCGGCGACAAGGCCGTATCGCACGTTGTCGGCAGCATATCCGTCGGCATCGTCGATGGCGACATCGAACGGACCAGTCACCACGCGGTCGAACGCGACATCCGTGGACGTCGCCGGCGGCACGCTGACGCGCCGTTCGGCGCGGGTGCGTCCTTCTGCTTCGAGGCGCACACCGACGTCGCGTGCAGCACCGCCGAAATTGCGCACGGTCGCTACGATGCGCCGCGGCTCGACGCGAAGATCCGTCACGGCGAGATTCCCTTGCGCCGCGCCTGCATCGCGCGCAGTCAGCTCGATCCCTTCGGGCAGCACCGCCGTGCCGCCGTCGAAGCCGGCGCGCTGCATGTCGGTGACCACGACGAGCCGTGCTCGCGTGTCTTCGGTCAGGAGCTCGGCCGCCCTGTCGAACGCGGCCGCATAGCGCGTCGCGTAGTAGCCGGGCTGCACGTTCTCAATCGCCGCGCGCGCATCACCGCCCGAACTCAACGGCGAGATCACATCGGCGCGTTGATCGAAGGCAATGACTGCGACGCGCTCGTGCGCGACCTCCGCGTCGCTCACGGCCTGCCGGGCCAGTGTCCGGGCCCGCTCCATGCGGCCGGGCGCCGACATGCTGAACGAGCGATCGATCGCAATGATCGTGGCGCCCGACGTCCCGCGCGCGCCGACGAGGTACGGCCGCGCGAAGGAGCCGGCGAGCAGCAAGAGCGCCAGCACGCGCGCCGCGAGCAGCAGCAGATCGCGCAGCCGCCGTCGCCGCGACCGATCGATCGGGCTCTCCTTCAGCAGCCGCACGGCGGTGAAGGGAACCGTCGGCGCGACATCGCGCCGCAGCCAGTGCAGCACGATTGGCAGCGCAATCAGCGCGCCTCCGAACAGATAGAGTGGAGTGAGAAAACGCACAGTCTGACCTTTTCTTCACTTCCTTCTCGATCGCGCGTCCAGATACGCAAGCAGCGCAAAGTCCAGCGGCTTCGACGTATCCAGCATCAGAAAATCAATCCCAGCGCCCCGCAGCTCGCGCTCGTATCTGGCCTGGAGGCTCTCGAGCGCCTGAAGATAACCCGCACGCACGCGGGCCGGATCGGCCGTGATCTCGTCTGCGCTCTCGACGTCGGTGAATCTCGACGCGCCGCGGAACGGAAACTGCAACTCGTGAGGATCGAGGAGCTGGAGCACGATCACGTCGGTGCCGCGAAACCGCAGATGCTTCAACCCCCGGACGACGGCGTCGGGATCGTCGAGCAAATCCGAGATCAAGACGACCAGGCTGCGCTTCACGAGCGCTTCGGCGAGCTGATGGAGCGGCCGTCCCATGTCGGACCGCGCCCCCGGCGCCAGCTTCTCGAGCGTCAGAAGAATCGCGTGCAGATGTCCGGGACGCGCTCGCGCCGGCAATCGCGTCACGATCTGCTGATCGAATGCAATGAGTCCGGTCGCGTCACGCTGCCGATTCATCAGATACGCGAGCGATGCCGCCAGCACGCTGCCGTATTCCAGCTTGCTGACCGGTGCGCCGCCGCGGTACGCCATCGACGCGCTCACGTCGAGCAGCAGGTGGCATTCCAGATTGGTTTCTTCTTCGAACTTCTTGACATAGTGGCGATCCGACCGCGCGTAGACCTTCCAGTCGAGCGTGGACAGATCGTCGCCGGGCAGATACTGCCGATACTCGGCGAACTCGACGCTGAAGCCTTTGTATGGACTTCGATGCAGGCCCGAGAGGAAGCCCTCCACCACCGTACGCGCCTTCAGCTCCATCGTCCCCAGCCGTGCGATGACGGCGGGATCGAGAAAGCGAAGATCGCGATCGGTCGATGGGGCGGGCATGGCTACATGCCGCTGCGCGGCGCCGGCACCGCCTCGAGCAAGCGGTCCACGAGGATGTCGGAGTTGACGCGCTCCGACTCCGCGTAGAAATTCGGAATGATTCGGTGACGGAGGATCGGGTGAGCGAGCGCACGCAGATCCGATACCGAGACGTGATAACGGCCGTTCATGAGCGCTCTGGCCTTCGCAGCCAGGATCAACGATTGCGATGCGCGCAGGCCGGCGCCCCATTTCACCCAGTCCTTGATGAACGGCAGATCCTGCTGTCGGCCGGGGCGCGAGGAGTCCACGATGCGGACGGCGTAGCGCGCGATCTCTTCGGCCACGACAACCTGACGCACGAGATGCTGAAACTCCATGATCTCGGCGCCACTCAGCACACGTGCTGGCGCTGGAGTCTCGACCCCCGTCGTCTGCGTGACGACGCGGACTTCGTCGTCTTCCGACAAGTACGACACGACGATGTTGAACATGAACCGATCGAGCTGCGCTTCGGGGAGCGGATATGTCCCTTCGAGCTCGATCGGATTCTGTGTCGCCAGCACGAAGAAAGGGCGCTCGAGCGGATACGTCCGGCCCGCGGCGGTCACATGGTACTCCTGCATCGCCTCGAGGAGAGCGGCCTGCGTTTTCGGCGGCGTCCGATTGATCTCATCGGCGAGCAGAATCTGCGCGAAGATCGGCCCCTTCACGAATCTCAGCGTGCGGTGACCTGCGGCCTCGTCGAGGACTTCAGTGCCGGTGATGTCGGCCGGCATCAGATCGGGCGTGAACTGGATGCGCTTGAACGAGAGATCGAGGATCTCGGCCAGCGTCTTGATGAGGAGCGTCTTCGCGAGACCGGGTACGCCGGTGATGAGGCAATGCCCTCCGGTGAAGAGCGCCATCAAGACCTGATCGATGACCGCGTCCTGGCCGACGATGACTTTTCTGATTTCCGCGAGGATGCGTTCGCGGCCGAGCGCCACGCGCTCGGCGACGGCGGTGAGCCCCGCCTGAGAGGTCGTGTCCATCAGTGTGTGAGCGAATAGATGATTTCGTTGATCTCCATCCGGTACGCCTGAGCCGTGAACTTGACGTAGCCCGGAAACTCTGTCGCGTTCGACCACTCCCAACCGTCGCCCATGTCCGTGTTCCAGTTGATCAACACCATGGCGCGGCCGGCGTCGTCCTCGATCGCGCGGAGCGTGGCGACGTAGCCTCCTTTTTCCCACGTCCGTCCCTGCAGGAAGGACCCGAGGCCCGGCGTCTGCGGGAAGCCATCCATCTTGTAAAAGCAGCTGAAGATTGGATGGTCGGGCGGCAAGTCGATAATCTTGCGATCGGGGAAGACGCGTTTCAGCTCGTGCTCGACGTTCGCCCACTCGATCGGACCGTGAAAGTCGTCGAACGTCAGGGTGCCGCCGCGCAGCAGGAATTCCCGCAGGATCGGCACCTCAGCGTCCTTGAGCCGAAGATTTCCCCCTTCCACCATATAGATCCACGGATAGTTCCAGAGGGTCGGATCCTCGAGCGTGAGGACGACCGGGTCGTTGACCTGGATTGCCGTGGCCGTGCGAACGCGCCGCGACAGGTTCCAGTCAGCGGCGGGCGCGTCGATGTACCACGGCTCGTCGTACATGCTCAGCCCGGGCCGCGGGGGCATCGTCCAGGCGGTGTAACGAATGCGGACGAACGTCCACTGCAGACCTGCGAAGCGGACGTCCGGCGCGGCAGGGGTTGGGGGCGGCTGCGCTTCAACGCGTGGAACCAGGAGCGAGGCGGCGCACGTCAGCGCTGCCGCGGCGGCGCCGAGCGGCATCAGGCGCAGCCAGTGCCGGCTCATGATTTCCTCTCGATGGCGTTGAGGAGCAGCTCCTGCGCCCGCTCGAAGCCTGGGGCGATCTCCAGCGCAGCGAGCGCTTCTTTCTTCGCCTCCGCAGGACGATTCGCGAGCAGATAGCCCTCACCCAGATCGCAGTGGGCGGCCGCCTTGTCGGGCGCGCCTGCCTGCAGCGCCGCGCGGAACTCGCGGATCGCAACGTCGTGGTTATTCTGTTTCAGTGCGAGACGTCCCCAGCCCGTGTGTGCCGCCGCATCGAATGGATCGAGCGACACTACACGGTCGAGCGCGAGCGAGAGGCGCGGAATATCGCCAGCAGGCTCCGCCAGGCCGATGAGCTTTCGAGCGGCTTCGACGTTCGTGTGATCGACGGCGAGGAGCGCTTCGTACTCTTTCAAGGCGCGTGGCGTGTCGGCCAGCTTTTCGGCGAGCGCCGCCATGAGAGCGTGCGGACTCTCGGGTCCGACAGCGGACGGCACCAGCGCCGCGGCGCGCTCGAGCGGCGGATACGCTGCAACATCACCGGCGGCAGCCAGCGCCTGGCCGAGCGCGAGCTGCGCGACGTAGCTGTCTGGCTTCGCGGCGGCGGCAGTGCGGAGCAGGTCGATCGAGCTCGCATCTACGGGCGTCTCTGCATCGTGCAGCGCGCGGCGAATGGAACCAAACTGCGTGTCCAGTGCGCGAGTGAACGATCCCTGGAGATCGTCAATCGAGACATTGAGCGTGCGCTTCAGCGCCGCCTCCGTGTCGATGCCGTCGGCAAACGACCGCACGAGCGCGTTCAGGGCCTGCTCCCCTTTCAGCTTGACGATATGGTCCACGAGGAGCGACGCCTCGTAGTAGGCCAGCGCGATCGTTTCGGGACTGGTGAAGCCGGCATTCAGATCGCGCAGCTTCAGGACCTTGTCCTTGTCCATCGCCTTCGCGAACGTCACCTGCATGTCGCGTCCCCACTCGGGACGCTTCTTGCCCTCTTCGTAAACGGAGATGCCCTCGGTCAGCCAGCGCGGGATCCGCTGCTTCGACATCTGCAAAGTGACGACGTGCGTGAGCTCGTGCCAGAGAGTCGCCTGCCAACTGAACGTGCCGGGTGGTCTCGCGCGCGGCGAGTCCATCGTGACGACGCGTCCGAAGCAGGCGCCCAGCGCCCCGATCATTCCCGGCAGGCCGAGATTTCTGACGGCGAAATCGTCGTGGCTCGGAAAGATCTCGATGAGGATTGGACCCGTCGGCGTGAATTCGTAGCGGGCAGACAGTGTTTTCAGCGCGTCCTTCGCCAGGGGAATGGCGTACTCGCGAAGCACCGGCGCTTCCTCACGCTGCATCTTGAAGATGAAATCGCCGTCGCGAACCGTGACGAACTGGTCGAGCGTGTCGAGCAGCGTGAGAAGGTTGTAGGTCACCTTGTCGAACGGATCCGCCTTGAAGGCGCGATCGAGCGCCCGCCTTGCGGCAGGCTCGTCGCCCGTCCGCATGAGATGCATGCCGAGATCTCCGGCGGCCCGGCTGTGCGCCGGATCGAGCGCGAGCGCCTTCGTCGCGAGCGCCGCGGCTTCGTCGAAGCGGTAGTGGCTGGCGGCCTGCTCCGCGGCCACGCGGTACACCTCGCCGTACGCGGGGTTGATCTCGAGAATCTTCGCAACCTGTCGATCGAAGCCGGCGCTGTCGTCGCGGACGTAGGCCATCCCGGCGATCAGCGCAAGCGCGTCGAGGTGCGATGGATTGATCGCGAGGGCCTTGTCCAGTTCTTCGCGTGCCTTCTCCGTGCGATCGGCGTCAAGGTGCAGCGACGCGAGCAGGACGTGCGGTTCCGCGAACTGCGGATCGATCTCGATCGCGCGCGCCGCGGCAGCTGCGGCCGCGGGTGGATCTTCATCCTGCAGCAAGCGCGCGAGCCCCGCATGAGCCGGAGCCCACGAGCCGTCCGCCTTCAGCGCGGTTTGAAAGGATTTCAGGGCCTCGGGACGGTTGTACTTTTCGAGGAACAACCATCCCCACGACGTCTCGACCGAGGCAACGTCCCCGCCCGCGCGTTCGGCTTCGCGATAGAGCGCGTTGGCGTCGCGCGCGCGCCCCAGCGCATGCGCGGCCCGCGCCCCGCGGAACAGGACCGCAGCGTCAGGCGAGGATCCTCCGCGACGGAAGAGTCCCTCGAGCAACGGCTGTGCATCGCCGGCGCGGCCGATCGTCTGATAGAGAAGCGCGAGCTGCAGCGCGGCGTCGCCGGACGGATCGCGAGCGACGATCGGCTCGAGGAGCGTCTGGGCCTCGCGATACTTGCCGCGATCGATCGCGAGCTGCGCGACGACGGCCGCCGCGGCGGGATCGCTTGCTCCTCGCGCTGTCGCCATCTGCTCTGCTTCCGCGCGCTTCCCATGCGCGATCGCTGCTGCCGCCGTCTGCGCGAAGTCCGCCGGCGAAGCCGATTGCGAGTAAATGAGCGATGGCCGTACGGCCGAGCCAGCCAGTCCAAGACAGACGAAGACGATGATCACGACCAGCGGCCGCATCGACACCGGCGCCGGGCGGTGCGAGCGAAGATCTCGCATGGATCTTGTCCGATTATATGGGGACAGTCACCTTTTAAAAACGTGACACTCACGTTTTTAAAACGTGACAGTCACGTTTTAAAAATGTGAGTGTCCCCATTAAAAGAGCGGCCGCCAGGTAAAGAAGAGGACGGCGGCGAGCCCCTGGCCCAGCGCGAAGGCTGTGACCAACGCTGGGACGGCGCGGCGAGGGACGATGACGGCGAGCGCGAGGAAGAGCGGAAACAGCGTCGACGTCAGCCGGCCCATCGAGAGCACGCCCCCCGCCAGGAGCGGCGGCACCACGTTGACGAGAACGAACACGCCCCACGGCAATCCCAGCCGGCGGAAGACCGGCCAGAGCAGCGCGAGTGCGAACAGCAGACCGAGGGCATTGAGCATGTCGTACGGCAGCGTCGCGATGACCCTGAGCAGGCCTTCGTCTTCGATCCACCCGAAGCCTCGCGCGAATGGCGCGAGACCTTGAAAGGAACGTCCCCACGCCTCATGCAGACGAGCCCAGCCAAACCAGGACCCGGTGAGCTGATGAACGTACGCACTGTAGGCGAGCATGCCGAGCCCCGGAGCGGAGGCCGACAGGAGGGATTTGGTGATTGCGGGATTTGGTGATTTGGTGATTGCGGGATTTGGTGATTTGGTGACTGCGAGATTTGGTGATTTGGTGATCTGCGAGCGCCAGAGATCTGCGATGGTGAAGCAGGCAAGCGCGACGCTGAGGAGGCATCCGTTTGGTCGCGTGAGTCCGACGAGGAGTCCCCACGCCGCCGCCGATACCCATTCCTGTCGCCGGAAGTGATAGAAGGCGGCGACAGCGCCGAGCAGGAACACGCCTTCGGTGTAGGGTGCGCTGAAGAACACCGCAAACGGATACGCTGCCAACAGCCACACGGCGTCCGCGCCGTGCGGCTCACCGATGGTGTCGCGCGCGAGACGGACGAAGTACCAGGCGGCCCACGCGAAGGCGAGCACTGAGATCACCACACCGGCCCACAGCGCGCGCGCCATCCGCGTCGCCCTCGGCACTCCCGGCTCGAACGCCCCCACGAAATAGCCGGCGGCGCGCATCATGAACGGCACCGCCGGAAAAAACGCGACGTTCTGCTGTCTGTCGAACCGTCCCTGGAAGTAGTACCCGTCGAGCGCGATGCCGCCATACCAACCGGCGTCGAATCGCGCGGGGAGATTGAAAATCGGATCGGACGACAGCTCGAACCCGACCTGCGGCTTCGACATTCCAACGGTGAGCACGGCAAGGTAGCCGACCAGGAGAACGGCGATGCGCGTGGAGAGCGCGCCAACGGCAATCGACCCGGGTGTATCCTCGCGCCTCGACCGAAGTGCGTGCAGCAGCCGACGGTGCAGCGGCTGGTCGGGATGCGCAACGTGGCGGATCGCGGCAGCCGCCGCTGCCATGAAGAAGAGCCGGAGCGGAGAGTGGATCGCCAGGCGGAGAGGCCCGACGTGCGTTGCAAATCCGCCAAAGAAGAAGACGAAGGATCCGAGAACGAGCGCGACAATCGTCGCCGCGTCGAGCGCCCGTACCCAGAGCGGCCGCGGCATCAACGCCGGCTCGAGACCATCGTGGCGAGCACGGTTTTCAACACAGCGTGGATTCTACTCCGGCAATCCCGCGAGCGCGCGCTCTTCGATCGCAACTCGACGCATCATCAGGCCGACGAACAGCAGGATCGCCGGCCCGGCCGTGTACCACGCATGCATCGCGAGCCCGGTCCCCGCCAACTCGCCGGCGACGGCGATGTAGTTCGGATGACGCAGCCAGCGATACGGACCTTGCACGCTCGACACCGAGCCGGGCGGCACGAGCACGCGAAACGTCCATCGAGGACCGAGCGTCACAATCGCCCAGTACTTCAATCCTTTCGCTAGAACGTAAACGACGGCGCCTGCCGCAACGAGAGCATCGTACGTGACCCTGCGTATGAGCCCTTCCGCGATCATGACCGCAAACGATGCAGGATAGATCGCTTGCATGAGCACGTAGACGTCCCCGCGCGGCTCGCGCGCACCGGCCGCCCGAAGGACGCGCTCGTGCGCAGTGGACACCCGCGCCTCGAGAAGCATCGGCAGGAAGACGAGCAGGAACGCAGCTGCGGGAATCACACCTGCGATACGTCGCCAGCAAAGGTGACGAGGCGTCTGAGAAGGAGCGGCGCGATGGATGCCGCAACGCCCGCCGCGTGAACCGCAGGTCCCGCGCTCACCAGAGCGCGGAGTCCTCGATTGAATCTCCACTTTGCCGCGAACGTCCGGCGTCGCACGCGGGCGAGCGCGGCCTGCGGGTTCTCCAACGTCCGATCCAGCGCGCGAAGCGCGACCTTCGCCGCCAGCTCTCCGCCGCAGATCGCAAACCGAAGCCCGTCTCCGGTCATCGGATCGATGAACCCCGATGCGTCGCCGGCCAGCAGCAGTCCCGACACGCTCTCTTCGACGGCGTCAACGGCGAGCGGTCCCATCACCACGGGCCTGGTCGCCATCCGAGCCGACGTGAACCGCTCCGCGAGGTGCCAGTCCTGCGCGATCGCCCTCGTGAGCAGCGCTGCGGGATCGTCGAAGCCGTCGCGATTCGCCGTCACGAGACAGACGTTGACCAGACCCGAAGGCACCGGCGCCACGCCGATGTAGCGTCCGGAGCGCACGTGCATTTCGCCGAGGCTCGTGATTCCTTCGACGCCCTCGAAGTACGCGCCGATCGCCCAGCGGCGCGGACGTGCAGGATGCCGTATGATCCCCAGCGCCACGCACACTCGCGATCGCCGCCCGTCTGCGGCAATCACCAACGGAGCAGGAATTCTGATGTCGCGGCCGTCGCGGCCCGCCATCACGATCCCGCGGACGCGCGTGCAACCGGCGTCGCTCTCGATGAGCGGTTTCCGGACGAGCACGCCCTCTTCGACCCTGGCGCCTGCGGCCCGCGCTTCCTCGACGAGCGCCGCGTCCAAATCACGGCGGAGGATGGCCAGGCCGTGCACATCGCCGCCGTACTCGCTCCGAACGGCAATGCCGCGCTCGCCCGTCACGATCATCCCGTCGATCCGCAGGGCGCGATCTTCGAAACGCCGCGTCAGCCCCAGCCGCAACAGCACCGCGCGCGTTCCCGGATTGATCGTGTCACCGCACAATTTGTCGCGGGGAAACCTGGCGCGGTCGAGCACGAGCACCCGCGCACCGCCCCGCGCCAGCACGGTCGCCGCAACCGCGCCAGCCGGGCCCGCGCCGGCAATGATGACGTCGAACACAATCGGCTCTTCGTGGACTTTAGGCTTTAGGCTTTAGCAAGCCTGCATCTCTCCAACCTCTAGACTGCCCCGAGCACGAGCGCGCTGTTCTTCGATCCGAACCCGAGACAGTTGCAGAGCGCAGCGGCTGTCGACGTCCGCCGGCCCACGTTTGGTATGAAGTCGAGATCGCACTCGGGATCGGGGATCCGCTGGTTGAT
>Ga0114129_10003723_pt1 | contig 21500 bp, 24 predicted proteins | sample RhiMetdeltSRZDD1_FD_80071 | JGI IMG/M metagenome (GOLD analysis project Ga0114129, IMG submission 80071) | Populus rhizosphere microbial communities from Tennessee, USA - Rhizosphere MetaG P. deltoides SRZDD1 (version 2) (version 2) | ecosystem: Host-associated > Plants > Roots > Rhizosphere >... | reverse complement strand
TTGCGCACCCATTATGCGGGTTTTTTCGATCCGGGGTTCGGCTATGGGGCGGACGGCGAACTCAAGGGCACACAGGTGGTACTGGAGGTACGGCCCCACGACGTGACCTTCCTCATCCACGATGGTCAAACGTTTTTCAAGGTGGTCTATGATAGGATGCTCGATGTCCCGGAGCGCGTGTATGGCGTCGGTCTCGGCTCATCCGATCAGCACCAGGCCCTGACACTCAGCAAACATTTTAAGGCATGAAGCGCTCACGTCGACGCGTGATGGTCTCAAGGTAAATCACCATGGCCCCGACCGACCTGCCTTCCCCACACGACCCGACACAACGCCCGCCGTCTCCGCCCAGTCGATCAGAAGAACAGGACAGCGGAAGCGATCAGCACATGCGCGTGATTGCGAAGATGGTTGGCACCGCTTTCATGTTCCTGGGATTCCTACAGATATTTCTGTCAATCAGCGGAGGATTTGAACTCAGCGGTGTAGTGGCAATGCTTCTGTATTTTGGCGGCTTGGCCATCTGGGCGAACGCCGTTGTCGAACACCCGATGCTTCGTTGGGGTATCACGATCGGCGCGATCGGTGCGGCACTGGCCTTTCTCCATTTCGGAGAAATTCTGTTCTGGCATAAGCAAGTCGTGTTCTGGGGTACCGTGATCATCGTCATGTACTTCATGTTCAACGAACCCAAGAAACCTCAGTAGGCTATGCATATCCATTCTGCGGGTAGCGTACGAAGTACTTTCAGGGCCGCAGCAAGATAAGATCCACCATCCCGTGTCGACGACCATAGCCGTCATCATTCCCACGCTCAACGAAGCATCCACTATCGGAGCCACTATCCGTCATACCGCAGGACTCGGCTTCGACGAGATCGTTGTGGTGGATGGAGGGAGCAGCGATCAGACCGGATTGATCGTCGATTCCTGTACATCATCCACTCGACACTCAGCACTGAGCCCTCTGCGACTCATGCAGGCTCCGCCAGGACGCGCCTGCCAACTCAACGCCGGTGCAAGAACCGTCCGCACCGACGTGCTGCTGTTTCTTCACGCCGATACCAGGCTGCCCACAGATGCCAGGCAGCTCATTGACTCAGTGGTCGCCGACCCAGCCGTAGTCGGTGGGCGCTTCGACGTACGATTTGACCGCGCATCCATCTGGAGTCGACTGATTGCCACGTTCATGAATTTTCGATCCCGACTCACGCGCATCTCCACCGGCGACCAGGCGATGTTTGTTCGGCGTCACATTTTCGAGCGGCTCAGCGGATTTTCAAATATCCCGATCATGGAGGATATTGAGTTCAGCAGGCGACTCAAGCGCATGGGACAGACTGTCGCGTTGCACGAACGTGTCGTCACATCATTCCGCCGCTGGGAACAACAAGGTCCACTGCGTACTATTCTCTTGATGTGGGTCTTACGCTTCCTGTATTGGATCGGCGTCAGTCCACATCAGCTGCACCGGTTCTATGCCTCAATACGATGAGGGGGCGGTGAACAAGAACATCAGCACCCAGCACTCAGCTCTCAGCGCGGCACTGGTGATTTTCGCCAAAGCGCCGATACCAGGCCAAGTGAAGACACGTCTCTGTCCCCCTCTGACTCACGATGAAGCCGCGACGCTGCATGGCAGTTTCGTGCTCGATACCCTTGAGCGGACCAAGGTTGCAGTGATCAAGCTGAAGGTGCCCTTCGATCGCTATCTCGCATGCACACCGTCATCGACGCTCGTATTTTTCAAGATCATGGAAGAACGCCAGGGCGTGAAGCTGATCGATCAAGAAGGACAAGACCTGGGTGAACGCATGCATCGTACATTTGAAGCTTTTTTCACGCGTGGCTATCGCCACGTCCTGATCGTCGGCACGGACGTGCCATCGCTCCCCCTGAGCTATTACCAGCAGGCACTCGAACTGTTGGAAAAACATGACCTCGTATTGGGTCCCGCGCTCGACGGCGGATACTATCTGATCGGACTCAACCAATCGGCGCCAACCCTGTTCGAGAACATGCCTTGGTCGACCGACCGGGTGTTGCCACTGACACGCGCGAAGGCAGAAAGCCTTGGCTTGCGTATCGCGTTGCTACCTGAATGGCGCGATATCGATCGGTTGGAAGATTTGCGGGCCCTGATTGAAGCCAGCTCACTTGACGCCAGAAAGCCGAAACACGAACAATCATTTTCGAACCGGACTGCCGGTGCACTACAATTGATCGCCAAGAGGCTGAAATCCAGAGCATAATGGAGCGTCATCATGAATCCTCACGTTGCACTGATCACGGGCGGGGCGAAAGGGATCGGCCGAGGCATCGCCCTCGATCTGGCCGCACAGAAATGCAAAATTGCATTCTGCTATCGCACCAGTGAAGGGGAAGCGCAAAGGACCTCCGCCGCCATCACTGAACGAGGAGGGCAGGCCCTGGCCATTCGTTGTAACGTCTCGGATCCCGTCGCGGCCAAAGATCTGGTCTCGCAAGTCGAGAAACAATGGGGGAGAATTGACGTCCTAATCAATGGCGCCGGCCCCTATCACCGGATCAACCTGTTTGAGGAGACGGTCGAAGGGTGGAGGGAGATGTTCGACGGCAATCTGCATCCGATTTTTTACCTCGCACAAGCTGTCACACCGGGAATGAAGACACGCAAATTTGGTCGGATCATCAATTTTAGTATGGCGAACGCGGACCAGATGATCTCTCAGCCCGACGTGACCGCACATTACATCGCCAAAGCCGGTGTACTCATTCTGACTCGCACGCTGGCCAAGTTACTCGCGCCGCACGGCATTACCGTGAATGCGATTTCACCGGGTTTCATCGATTCAGGGAGCGCGCCGCCGGAAGAACTCGCCGGTATGACCAAACGTATACCGGCCGGCTACATCGGCACCGTCGACGACACCGTAGCCGCAGTTCGTTATCTATTGAGTAGCGAAGCCCGCTACGTGAACGGAGCAAACATCCAGATTAGCGGAGGTTGGGGAATATAGGGCGTGCCAGTGTGCCGCCTTAGGTGTGGGTTGAGGAAAGACTCGATCGATCATGTGAAGAAGGAGTAAGGAGCATGAAATCGGAGGAGGAACGTCATACGCACAAAAGGTTTTTGCAGGCGCTGCAGCATGAGCATCTCACCTGTTCCAAGCCAGGTTGTGGCGGGCCGATGGATATTGCAGACCTGACCCCACACAACGCCCGAGTGAAGACCTATGAAGCCACATGCGAGCGCTGCCATACAAAGGAACACATTACCGGGAAGGAACAAGGAGCACCGCCGTGGGATGTCGCGTCCATCACGATGATGGCCGAGGTCCATCTGCTCCACGAACAACCGACTTGTCCATTTGACGACACCCCTATCACCTTTATCTCCATGCCCAATCCACGCCGCAAAGCCCGCTATCGCCTCTTATGCTACTACTGCGGCAGGCATACTGAGATGAATTGGCCGCCACCCGAAGCCAAACGATGACAGGTCTGCCAGCCTTAAGAATTCCTGCTCAATCATTCTCATGCGTTCTCGTGTTCTTTGGTCTGCTTGCCTTTACTGGACCGGCAGACGCAGCTTCTCCTCCCAAGTCCGAAGGTTCCATAGCGTTGCTTGTCGAGGCAAGAGGCGCCGCCGCATCCATTGAAGATGCTGCTGAGCGATCAGCGGCGCTAAACTCCGTTGTCGTCGCACAAATCGCGATCGACCCGCCAGGAGCCCGAGAAACGCTGAAGCTTTTCCCCAGATCGCCAAGGAAACTCCATTACCTGACCGCTCTCGCTGCAGCCTATGCGGAAGCCGGAAACATCGCTGAAACAGATCGGATGTACGCCGAAATCGTCGTCGAAGACCAGTCTTCGCGGCCAGGCAAATTGGCAGCGGCCAATGCTCTTGGGCAGGTCGCCATTGCCTACGCAAACAAGGGAAACATTGAAGAAGCCTCTCAGACGCTTTCACGTCTCAAAGAGCGCCTCAAGGAGGAGCCGCTTTCCATCGTAGGCCTCGCCACTGCAAAGCTTGTTGAAGCACAAGTCAAGCACGGCGATATTCGTGGAGCGGTGCAAACCGCCTTGACCATCATTGAAGAGAATCCCGTTCCTTTCTTGACGATTATTCGAGATCGAGTGCTGAGTGGGAAAGTCCAAGAGGTGCAAAACATCACTGCAGCTCTCGATGAGAGAGCACAACCGTACGCACAATGGGGCATCATGCAGGCTCAGATCCAACAAGGTCGCTCCACAGATGCCCAAGTGACAGCTTCAGCGATCAAACCAGGGCATGCGAAGGCCGATGCACTATTGGAGCTGGCCACCTACCATCTACAGCATGGAACCAACCCGCTCGCTTTGGTTCTTCTTCAAGAAGCTGAAGCCTCGGCACGCATGATGGCCAACCCCAAGACCCGTGCTGAAAGTCTTCAGCACATTACAGCCAGTACGGCGATGGCCGGCGATGCCGCAAGAGCGACCACGATAGCAAGATCCATCGAAAAAGAGGGACCACGCATCGCAGCCTTTCACGATATTGTCAATGCTCAGGCCAAACGAGGTGAGTTCGCGGGCGCATTCAACGCCGCGACCTTGTTGAAGCAGGCGCCTCGATCGAATGCCCTTACGATGAGTGATTATGATATGGCCGTTTCAGATATCCTCGTCGAATTGGTGAAAGCCGGCAAGGGTATGGAGGCAAGAAACACCGTTGCCAAGTTTCAAGATACCGATATCAGTCGCTCTTGGCTCTATAGTGGAATCGCGATGGCCCAGGCTGATTTGGGCAACATCAAAGAGGCAGAGGCGGATCTCGCCCTGGCCGAAACCAGGGGACAGCGCAGTGCAAGACGAAAAGAACTCCTGCAAGTGAAAGAAAAGATCCGGCTTAGTCAGAATCCGACCGATGAAACACGCTTCCAAGAATTATGGAAGGCTGAGGTGGAAATTCAACGGGGACTTGATGCCATCGCCAAAGCGTTTGCCCGGAAGGGCGATCTCAGTGGCGCTATGGCCATCGCTGACGAGTTGAATCAACCGGCACATAGGCTCGATTTGATCAAGGAGCTCAGCGCACTGCATGTCCAGGCGGGGCGAAAGGAGCAAACGCTGCGATGGGCTCGCAGCTTATCCAGATCTTCCGAGAAGGCATTCGCCTTGGTTGGCATGGCAACGGTGTTCTCACAGGAGGCGGACAAGCGGAAAGCGAAACCTGTTCTAAAGGCTGGGGTATGACCCAATTGCTCTTTCTTCCTCTTTCTTCCTCTTTCTCTCTTCAGACGCTGATAATGATCAGAAGAAAAGAACAGACAGGCGAAGCCGAAGCTGCCATGAGTGGAGAGGGCGGGACACAACTTGCGGCCGTCCGTGGTCGTTGCTCTTCGTTCGCAACGGCAGGGCCTGTAGTGTTTGAGGCGCTGCGACGAGTTTACAGGCCCGACACGGACGAGGCTAGCTGGGTACCCGCGAAGGTGTGAAGCGCTGAGACTCGTGCCAAAGTTACTTCCCGAACGCCTTCTTCAGCAGCGGCTCCATCTCACCTTTTGCCGCCATCGGGTCCAAAATATCCGTATCCCCATAAAAAGTACCGTCGATGAACACCTTCGGCAGAGTCGGCCAGTTGGTCATTTTGGTGAGCGCTTCCCGCTTAGCTGGCTGAGCGAGAACATCGATCACTTCATAGGGATATCCATACCGATCGAAAAATTGCATCGTCTCTCGGGTAAACCCGCACATCGGCATCTGCTTGGTCCCCTTCCCGTACACCAGAATCTTATGTGCCTTGATTTCCTTTTCGATCTCTTTCTCAATCGGTTCAGCCATAGTCGGCCTCCTTACATGAACTTCAACATCGGACCCTGCTTAGTCAGTCGTTGTGTTCGCCCTTCGTTCTTGCCGTGAGTTCCAACGCGTGGATGCGCCCATCCTTCAGCGGAGCGTCAAGGGCTTGATAAATCAAGCGATGCCGGTCAAGCAGGTTCTTGCCTTGAAAGGCATCGGACACCACCATCACCTTCAAATGATCCATCGTACCAGTCTTGTCGATCATGGTGACGGCCGCATCTGGCATAGCACGTCTGATGTAGTCGGTCAGTGTGTCCTGAGTGATCACGATGACTCCTTGTTCAGCAGAATACCGTAGCAGCTTTCTGAAACGCAATTCGGGTGACCAGCTTGTCGCTGAGTCCGGTCGTGATCTGATCCACCACTGAATCGTTTGTGATTCCCATGCCCATCGCTCCTCTGTAAGTCAAAAATGGGCAAGAAATTTTCGAACTGCCTAAGATTATAGGAGATTTTCTCATTCAATCCAGATGTGGCTGTCTGGTATGGAACTTGTTGTATTGCTGAATAACGAACCTGATCCGAGGAGGGTCCCATGACAACGATGGTCATGCTCACAGCGACAACGGTGCTGCTCAGCTCCCTGTTCCTCCTTCGTCGAATTTGGTGAGAGGACCTTACATGCAGAGGGCACGTTGGTGGTTCATTTCGGCCTGCTGTGGTGGATACCAACCGTTGCCAAACAGGGGACCCGAATTGTCACGGTGAGAAGTCCTTGAAAATTCAAACAACTGACAAACACACGAGAAGGCACGTCGCTTGCTCTACCGCATGAACATTCCGAACGACAAATCAGAGTCACCTTAACTATCACGCTCACTCAACAACAAGGAGGGAATCATGGAGCAATTTACATCTGGATTTTTCATGCCCGATCAAGCCACGAATGGTCGTGTGCTAGTGGTCGATGACGAAGCGGATATCCGCAAAGTCGTCCGCATGACACTGCAAAAGGCCGGCTACGATGTCCTTGAGGCAGAAAACGGTGAAAAGGCTATTGAGACGATCAACTATGGGGAGAACAGGTTGCTCCTCGATGTCCTCGTCTGCGATATTCGCATGCCGAAGATTAATGGAGTCGAAGCGATTGCCTATTTCCGTGCCAACTATCCGAGGGTTCCGGTGATCGTGCTGACTGGATTCCCCGACACGGATATGGCCACCTCAATGCTCCGGCAGGGCGTGGTAGATTATCTTGTCAAACCGGTGGAAGGCGAGAAGTTACGGGAATCAGTCGCGCGCGCCATGGAGCAACGCGAACTCGCACACCTCCAGGGCTGACACGCTGTTCTCCCCTTTCTCGGGAGCTCTGCCGTGCAGCATCTGACTGACAGACCGGCGATAGAGAAGCTCACGCCGATCAAAGTAGCGATTCTCGGAGCGGGACGAGGAGGCATCGCTCTCCTCGACCTGCTCCACCAGATTCCTTCGATCGAAATCGTCGGAATTACGGATCGTGACCCGAGCGCTCCAGGACTGCAGCGCGCGCAGGACCTCCACATTCCCGTTACCGATCGTGCGGATGAACTGGTGAGCAACCATGGAGTCAACTTGATCATGGATGTCACCGGGGATCCCGCCATGGAACAGTTCATTCACGCGCACAAGCAACCGACCACCGATGTCCTCAGCGGCTCGGCTTCCCGCGTGCTCTGGGAACTGGTCAGACACGAAGCCAACCTCCAGGCCGAGCTGTTCCATGCAGAAAAATTGGCCGGGATCGGCTCATTTGCCACCGGGCTCGCGCACGACATCAACAATCCACTTCAGCTGATCATGGGATTGGCTGAAAACCTCGCCGATGAAACGGACCTGAAGGCCATCCACGAACAAGCACAGGATATTGTTGAGGCCGTGCGACGGACGAGCGCCATTTGCCGGGATCTGACCCAGTACGCCAGAAAAAACTCCACTCGCGACGATACAATGGTGTGCCTGAACAATCGACTCGATGAAGCCCTGAAGATCGCCCGTTACGCGACGAGCTTCCACGATATTACGGTCCAGAAGGCATACCAGGACGGCGCCCGGATCAAAGGCAATCCGGACGAAGTGCTTCACATTCTCGTGAACTTGATCACCAATGCCGTGCAGGCGATGGAACAGGGTGGCGGCGCACTGACGCTGGCAACAAAAAAATCGAACGATGGCGTCACCGCGCGGATCACCGATACCGGCTGCGGCATCGAACCGGATCTGTTGGACCGGATTTTCGAGCCGTTCTTTACGACGAAGGAACCGGGGAAAGGCACGGGACTCGGCCTCTACAACGTGAAAACCATCGTCACCAAGATGCATGGGAAGATTACTGTTGAAAGCCGCGTCGACCATGGCGCCACCTTCACCATCATCTTCCCGCCGCCCTCTGAGGATCACTCGTGACGCCAACCAGGAACCAACCGACCTCTGCCACCCGCGGCTGGAGGCTGCAGACCAAACTGATCGTCTCGATGCTGGTGGTCGGTGTCGTGCCGTTGCTGGTCGGTCTCGGTATGGCATTCTGGCAGGGATCCAAAGAGATCCACGAGGTCAGTGGAGAAAGCTTTAAGGCTCTGGCAACGGAGGCGGCGAGAAAACTCGACATCTTAGTGGGAGAAGAAATCGCAAGGTCTTCGCGGATTGCCTCAGATCCCCTCATGATCCGAGAGCTCGAACGACGGCGGGATGCCATTCAAAGCCCAACCTCGGTGGCGCAATCCTCGGTTCTCGACGAGCAACAGCTGAAATGGGAGACCAAGGACCCGACGGCAGTCAAGGCTATTACCGAAAATCCCATTGCGAATCTATTGCGCGAGTATTACGCGGGGGGAAAAAGCCAAGCCGATGAACTGATCCCACAAGTCGTCCGGGGTGCCACGAAGATGCTGTTCGTGACCGATATCGAGGGACATCTGGTTGCCGCCCTGTCGACTAAACCACATTTTGCCAACGGCGATCGCCTGTGGTGGAAGGGCGCGTATAACAAGGGCATCGGCCAACTCTATATCGAAGATGTGTATTTTGATGACCTGGCCGGCACTTACGCCTTTTCAATCAGCCTCCCGATCATGGACAACCTCCGGTACGAAACGGTCGGCGTACTCCATCGGGTCATCGATGCAAAAGAGTTCTTCTCTCCTTCGACCCAGCCCATCCGGTTCGGAAAGACCGGGCACGTCATGCTGATCGATCATCGGGGCATCGTCATTAGCTGCCCTATTCTGCCTACCGGTGTCAGTCTTTCCGATCCCAACATTATCCCGTTGGTGACGCCTCGTTATCCGGGCTGGACCAGCGCACCGAGTGACGGACACGGAGGGCGTTCCTCATCTATCATCGGATTTTCTCCGCTCCCCGAAACCAGCCGGCTCACCAATGGTTCATCGGAAGTTGGGTCGTGGCACACGTTCGTCTGGCAATCGTCGGACGAACTGTTCGGTCCGATCAAACACTTGTTCACCTGGATGACGGTGTTCGGCGGGATCGCGGTGGGATTGCTGGCAACGCTGGGGTATCTGGCGGCTACCCGCATCGTCACGCCAGTTCGGCAACTGCAACAGGCCGCGCAATCGATCGGGCGCGGAGAACTGAAGCAATCCATTCAGATTAAGACTGGCGATGAACTCGAAGCACTGGCCGAAGAATTCAACCGGATGAACCGGCAACTCGAAGCAGCCTTCGCCGGCCTGACCGATCAGGTCACCTTGAAGACACAGGAAGTGGAGTACTTGCAACGGGCGACCGATCAGATTCTCGATTCAGTCCCGACTCCAATCTTGATTGTCGATGATCAGGAACAGGTGCAGTACGTCAATCAGACGGGACGGGACGCGTTCAAGCTAGGGCCCGAGCCGAGCTCCGTCGGAAAGCTATTCGAGATTCTTCCGGTTGATGCTGCGCAGCAACAACAACTGCGTCAGGAACTCTGGAGCCAACACACAACGGGGGCGGTTTCACAAGTAAAGGACGAGCCGACGTTTTCCGATCATGTGAGGGACCCCCTCGCGCCCCGGATCGGCATACCCAGCGCCCGGCAGGCGGAGTTACAACTGGGCTCTCATCTCTACCGGTATCAATGGTTCCGTGTGACGGGACGGCCCGGGGAATCCGACCGCGTCGGCCTCGTGCTTCGCGACACCACGGACGACAGCCGCATGCAGGAGAAGCTGGTCCAGGCCGAAAAATCCGGGAGTCTGGGCGTGCTCACCGCTGGAATCGGCCATGAATTGAATAATCCCTTATTCGGTATTGTGGGATTGGGCGAAGCGCTGCAGGACGAATGCGATCCTGCGCGCGTGAAAGCCTATGCCCAAGATATCGTTCAACAAGGCAAGCGGATGGCCGCCATTATCAGAGATTTCACGGGTGTTGCGGCGCGGGAAACCTCGGATCAGCGGCAAACAGTGCATCTCGAACGGGAACTCGATCAGGCGCTTGCCACCATTACGGCCAGCCTTGGCACATCAGAACTGACCGTCGAGCGGCATTATGTGGGTGATACCGTCGTGTCGGCGCTGCCGGACCAACTCAGACAGGCATTCATGAATCTCCTGATGAACGCGGTCCAGGCGATGAAAGGCAAGGGCACGCTCCGACTCTCAACCACCGTCGTAGAGACTTCTGTCATCACCACCATTGCAGATACAGGACCCGGTATTCCGAAGCAGCATCTGTCAAAAATCTTCGATCCGTTCTTTACGACCAAGGGTCAAGGCGAAGGCTCCGGTCTTGGATTGACCGTGGCACGCCGCATCATTAAAAAATTCGGCGGCGATATTCGCTTGGAGAGTGTGGAAGGAACCGGCACGACGTGCATCGTCACGCTGCCTGTTATTCCAACCTCCTCGCCAAAGGAGGCACCATGGACCGCGTCGGAGCCCCGCGAATTGCCGCAGGCGTCACGCTCCTGATCATCGGACTCTGGTGGGTCACTGCCGCGTATTCGGCCAAGGAGGAACCCAAGGCGGTGGGGATTGCTCCGGAGAAGGTCGCAGGCTATGTACACGCTGTGCTCCAAGCCCACCGCACCATCTATACGACCCAGATCGTCAATCGCCTACAGGAAAAAGGTGTGGTGAAGGCAGTTGAGCATTGGGAGCAGGAAAACGCCTTACCGCTTCCGGCACAATTCCTCCAACATTCGGGACGGCTGGTTGCCGAGAGTGGCCAGGGCGTCCGGTACCGGCTCATTGGACTCTCACCGATCTATCAACGTAACGCCCCTGCCACGGACTTCGAGCGCAAGGCGCTGGAACTGTTGAATCGCGCTCCTGACGCGCCTATCACGGGCATAGTCACGAGCGGACGCAAACAATACTTTCAGGCGATCTATCCCGACCGAGCGGTGTCGGCAGCCTGCATCAGTTGTCACAACAGTCACCCGCTGAGCCCGAAAAGAGACTTCAAGTTAAACGATGTGATGGGCGGCATCGCGATCACGATACCGATCGAGTAGTAGTAATCTTCGCGGTGGTGCTACAGAGCGGAGTGTTTCGAACAGTCTGCTTAATTGGCCAGGTCTTTTTCGTGCGTCACCGCATGCTTGGCCTTGTGGGAGGCCAGGTCACGAACGGCACCCGCCAATTTGGGAAGCTCCTCCGGCCATGCCGTGACCCCCATGTCGGTGGTCCCTTGCAGCTTCGCGCCTTCTTCCATCATGAGTACTGGCGTGTGGATCTCGCCGATGACCACCGCGGTTTTTAGCAGGTGGACCCGTTCGACCGCCGTTACTGTGGCCTTGATCCGGCCGCTGCTTACGACCGTCCCAGCCGCGACGGTTCCTTGAACCAATCCGTCCTCACCGACGATGACCTGCCCCTTCGTGTGAATTTCGCCTTCGAGGCGGCCGTCGATCCTGACCGTACCCTCGACTCGGATCTCCCCTTTGAGGTGCACGCCTTTCGCCAACAGGGTAATATTGTCGTCTCCTCCAAATCCATTCTTCTTCATGCGCTGACCCTCCCCAACATTCACCGCCAGCTTACACCAATTCCCCCGACAGCACCTAGGAGATTGTGGAAAATCTGATTTCGCCGTCTCGAGGGACTCGTGGTTTTTTAAGGTCTTGTTAAGACAATCCAAAGGTATGGCGAAGACGTTCCCAGATACCGCCGCCATGCACTTCACAGTAGACACTGGGCTCTGTCCCTTCGATGAAAACCTCTTCTACTTGCTCCGGACATTGCGACGTCGCTAATTGGCCCGTCTTGGGATCGATGACGCGCGTGACGACACCGGATGGCGGGGAAAATGGCGGTGCCTGTTCCGTGAGAACTCGCTTGGCGATTTCTATCCAGATCGGGAGCGCAGCCTGCGCGCCCGTCAGTCGTACGGGCCGTTCGTCGTCGAACCCGACCCAGACACCGATCACGATGTCCGATGTGTACCCGATGAACCAGGCGTCTCGATAGCCGTCGGTTGTTCCGGTCTTGCCGGCGATCGCACCCGTTAAACCCAACACCTTGGCCCTGGACGCGGTCCCCCGTTTGACCACCCCCTCCAAGAGAGACGTCACGAGATACGCCGACTGAGGAGAGATCGCCTGCCGGCGATCGGGAGCGGCGTTCCACAGGGCCGTCCCATCGCGGTCTGAGACTGCGCGCAGGCTCGTGGGTTGGACCCAGATCCCGCCATTATCGAGAGTTCCATAGGCCGTTACGATATCGAGCAGGGACACCGTGGGACTTCCTAGTGCTACCGAGAGATCATCCGACAACGGTGTGGAAATGCCGAGCTGGCGGACCACGTCGAGAACGGGCTGGATGCCGACGGCTTTTGCGACACGTACCGCCGGCACATTGAGAGATTGCTCAAGCGCGCTTCGCAACGTCACATTGCCGCGAAACTGCCGGTCGTAATTTTGGGGAGACCAGCTACCCGCCTCCGACTCGAAGGTCACCGGTTCGTCAGCCAACAGAGTGGCAGGGGTCAGATAGGGCTGCTTGCCCGCTCGGCTTGCCTCGAAGGCCGCAAGATAGACGAACGGCTTAAACAGCGAACCCGCTTGGCGATGGGCTTGGACGGCACGATTGAACTGACTGGTTCGATAGTCCCGACCTCCGACCATTGCCAGAATTGCCCCGGTAGACGGTTCGAGCACGACCACTGCGCTCTGCAACGCTTGCTCGGAATCTTTGAGTATCGGATAGGAGCGTTCGAGCCTCGCCAGCCCGTTCTCCAGCCCTTCGGCCGCAGCCTGCTGCACAAGTGAATCGAGTGTGCTGTCAATCCGCAGCCCTTCCGGCAACGGTGTGCCGATCGCATCTTCGACCTGCCGCAGGACAGTGTCGACAAAGTAGGGCGCATCGGCCAATACATCCTCCGGCGGCGCAACATGAACCGGTTGATTGACAGCAGTCTTCCATTCTTCATCCGTCAGGCGCCCCTGCTCCCGCAACAGGCGCAACACAATGTCCCTGCGTTGCTGGGCCAATGTTGGATGCTTCGTGGGTGCATACGTGTTCGGTCCCTTGATCAGGCCGACGATCATGGCGATCTCGCCCGTAGTGAGGTCGGAAAGACTCTTGCCGAAATATCGGTGAGCCGCTTCCCCCACTCCGTAGATCGAGACAAAGCCGGCTTGCCCAAGGTAGATTTCGTTTAAATAACTCTCAAGGATCTCCTGCTTTCGGTACTTTGTTTCGAGCACGACCGCGGCGAGGGCTTCCTTGACCTTTCGCAGGAACGTGCGCTGCGGCGAATAGAACAGATTTTTTGCCAGCTGTTGCGTAATCGTGCTGCCGCCTTGCACGACTCCGCCCCTTGTGAGATTCCTCCAGACCGCGCGACCGATCGCCACCGGGTCGATACCCACGTGCGAATAAAATCGCCGATCTTCCACGGCCAGCACCGTCTCAACCAAGCGCGGTGGCATCTGTGGCAACGGAATCCATTCACGCACTTGACGCGACGCGCCTCGCAGACCACTGATAAGCTCCGATTCGAGAAACACTGGAAAGATCGGGCTCCGGTCCGGTTCGGACAGCACTTGCGTCACCAGCCCCTGATCGATTTCCAATGTCACCAGGCTGGCTTTCGCAAAGTTCTCCGGCTGAGCGTGCAGATAGATGGTGAGCGATTGTGGCGTGAATTGATAATCGCCTGGTGTCTCGACGGGGCCATTCACCGCGCGGTATCCGAGCCGTTGCAATCGTTCGGGGAGCCGCGCGATCTGCACAGAAAGTCCGGGTTTGAGCTGAAAAGGAGCTGTGTACAAACGCAACGGCGGGTGATCTTCACTCTTGGGGAGTTCAAGAAACGTCGCCAGGTATGCTCCGTACAGGGCAAGGGTCCCGATCAGCAGCACCAGACCCAAGATGGCAAGCACTCCAAGCCGACCCATCCAGGGCGAGCGCAGCATGAGTTTCAACGTTGATGACATCTGGTCCAGCATACGTGAGCGCAAAACGGAAAGCGATCTTGTCACGATGGCATAACTGCGCAAATCAGGAGGATGCGGCTATGCTGATCGACGAGAGGACAAGTGTGAACCGAAGACCATGCCCACTACAGCCGTCAGCAATCCGACCAGTTGTGGCGGCCAGACGGACGCCTCAGTGCCGAGGACTTCCAACCCGAGCCACGTCACCAATCCCGCCACGATCGCATAGAACGCTCCCTCTGCAGTGGCCCCCTTCCAAAACAATCCCGCCGCCAGGGGAACAAAAGCCGACACGAGGGTCACTTTATAGGTATTGACCACCAACTTGTAGATGCTGGAATCGGAGCCCAGCGCAATGGCCAAGACCACGGCGGCAAAACACACGAGGACGATCCGCATCGTTCGTAAGAGCGCCCATTCGTCCATCTGCGGCAACATACCCCTGATCACGTTCTCGCTCAGAATAACCGAGGGTGCCAGCAGGGTCGCGCTTGAGCAACTCATCACTGCGGAGAGCACCGCCCCGAAAAACATCACCTGGGCAAAGGCTGGCGTGTATTCCACGATCAAGGTTGGCAAGACCAACTGGGAGTCGTGCTCCAGCAATCCCCCGAATTTTACCGGGTCAACAAGCAAGGCGGAGTAGGCAATGAACATCGGCACGAAACAAAAGCAAAAGTAGAGTGCCGCTCCCATGAGTGAGCCATGAACCGCCGTCCGTTCGTTCTTCGCACTCGTGATGCGCTGGAACACGTCTTGTTGTGGAATCGACCCGAGCATCATCGTTACACCGGCTCCGAGGAAGGGAATCCAGGCATTGGCCGAGGCCGGAGGAAAGAATTCCAGTTTTCCTGCCTGTGATGCATGGCTAATCACAGCTTCCACACCACCGGTCAGGTTGCTCACGACGCTCACGATATAGAGCAAGCCGCCCACGATGACGGAGAGTTGCACAAAGTCCAGAATCGCGACGGAAAACATGCCGCCGAACGTCGTATAGGTCAGCACGATCAGCGCACCGATCACCATGCCGAGCTGCTGGCTCACCGCGCCATGCGTCACAACATTCAAGACCAGACCGAGTACTTTGAACTGGGCTGCGACCCATCCGAGGTAGGACGCAACAATGCACAGGGTGCAGAGCACTTCGACCCGGCGGTCGTACCGGAGGCGATAGTAGTCTCCGACCGTGAGGAGATTGAGCCGATAAAAACGCGGCGCGAACAATACGCCTGCGAGCACAAGGCAGAGGGTCGAACCAAATGGATCGGCAACTACGCCTCGGAGGCCTTCCTTGGCGAAGGTGGCCGAAATCCCCATCACCGCTTCGGCGCCAAACCAAGTGCCGAAGACGGTTGCCATCACGATCGGAACCGGAAGACTCCGGCCCGCTACGGCAAAGTCTTTTGCATTGTGCACGCGAGTAGCGGCAAAAAGTCCGATGCCAACCGACAAGAGCAGATACAGGATGACGAAGGTGAGAATCATGCAGGGTCAGGTTGGAAGCCCAGTGTACCGTTGAGCGGAGAAAGGCGCAACTTTTGGCGCGTGACCCACGGGGCCGGCATGAAGCCGGCCCCGTGCCGAATTAGTCTTTGCGATCTTTCTTATCCTGATCGCCTTCCTTGTCTTCCCCTTTGTCTTTCTCATGGCCGTGCTTTTTGGCCTTCTTTTCAGCTTTTCGCTTCTCCTTCTCCGCCTTGCGTTCCGCCCTCCGCCGTTCTCTCTCCGCTTTGCGCTCCGCTCTGCCTCGATGCTTGTCGCCCTGCATGCCTTTTTCACCTGGCTGTTTCATTTCTCCGGTCGAAGGGGCCGGAGCCGGCACCGGCGCGGGGGCCGGCGGCGCGGGTGGCGCTTCTTGAGCAAAGGTCGTGAGTCCAAACGTTATGGCAACGGCAAAAACTGCGAACTGAACGGCCAAGCGATGCATACGTGAATCCTCCTCGGTTGAAGTGCACAGCTACGGCTTAGAAACGTGCGCAATATACGCCATATTGTTCTGAAAGAGGCAAGCTTTTGTTACACCAGAGACAAATTCCTTGAGCCTTCCACCGAGATAGCATACTGTACGGATGCTCATAGCGACCCCTCGGATCTTCCGACGGAATCAACACACAAAGAAAGGATGTTGCATGCCTATCGTGATCGCACTTCTCATAGGTCTTCTGGTATCCACATTGTCGGTCAGAACCTCCAAGGCCGCCGATCCATCAACGGACGATCAAAAAACGTTTTATGCCCTTGGCTTGATCATCAGCCAGTCCCTCAGTCCTTTCGCCCTGACCGAGACCGAATTGGATTTGGTCAAAACCGGGATGACCGACGGTGTCCTGAAGAAAACGCCGAAAGTCGATTTGCAAACGTATGGGCCGAAGGTCAACCAAGTCCAACAGGCCCGTGCCACAGCCATCGCGGAGAACGAAAAGAAAGTGGGAGCCGCGTTTCTGGAAAAAGCCGGCAAGGAATCCGGCGCCAAGAAAACTGAGTCAGGCGCCATTGTGACCACCATCAAAGAAGGGAAGGGTGAGCAACCGAAGGCCACGGACACCGTCAAGGTCCATTACCACGGCACGCTGATCGACGGAACCGTCTTCGACAGTTCAATCAAACGCGGTGAGCCCGCAACCTTCCCCTTGAATCAAGTCATTAAGTGCTGGACGGAAGGCGTGCAACTGATCAAGGTTGGTGGAAAGAGCAAGCTGGTCTGTCCTTCGGCCATCGCCTATGGCGATCGTGGCTCACCTCCGACCATCAAGCCAGGTGCCACACTGATTTTCGAGGTGGAGCTGCTCGAGATCGTGAAGAAGTAATCGTTCGGAGGACCTGATGAGGATCCGGCTATACATGGGGGGCTTGGCAATCATGACGCTCCTCTGGATGGGGTGTGAAACGACCGATCGCATGCTCAACGCGACCGAACGTGCGATCGGAAGTCGGACAGGAAAAACAGTCATCGATCTTGTCGAGGGGAAGGACCCCTCACAGGTCGCCAAGCACCGTCTTGATGAGTATGCCAAGGACCCAGAGCGGCTCCTTCGGGATTTGCGTGCAGCCCAACGAGATTTTAAGGCGCTGTACGAGGCGCTTGGCGGTAAAGTCAGTGAAAAGTGGGGCAAAAAAGAGGTCAAGCTGCCGCAACAGAAGAAGTATGTGAAGTATACGCAGAACTACAAGAGCCGGGCGATCGTCGACTTCGACAGCGGTGACATTCTCGTCGAGACGCTCGACGAGCAAGACCCCAGACGCAGCCTCAGGAATGCCATCGTCACGACTCTCTTAACCCCGCAGGATCCCCGTGCGGTCGACTTGTTTTCTGACAAAGAAATCCCGTTGAACACTGACCAGGAGCCATACCTGTTCGGTCTCGTTGTGGACCAGCGCGGCAAGTCGATCAGAACGCCGACGGAAGCGGAGGCTTTCGCCGACTATCTACTGGAACACAAGACTGCAACACGAGTGGTCGAACAGAACGGAACCAAGAAAACGTCGACCTTCGCCAGCATGAAAATGGTGGCGAACCTTCCACAGAAGCAGACGGAGAAATATCGCCCGACGGTGACCCAGTTCGCACAACGGTACAACATCAGCCCCAGTCTCGTCTTTGCCATCATCCGTACGGAAAGCAATTTCAATCCCTATGCCGTGAGCTCTGCGCCGGCCTATGGCCTGATGCAGCTGGTCCCGACCAGCGGAGGCCGAGAGGCTTATCGACGTGCCAAAGGTCAAGACGTCACACCGACGCGAGACTATTTATTCGACCCGGAACACAACATTGAATTAGGAACCGCCTATCTCAATGTCTTGACCTTCAATCAGCTCGATGATGTAGCCAATCGAGTCTCACGTGAGTACTGCGTGATTGCGGCCTACAATACCGGTCCCACAAACGTGTATCGGACGTTCTCTCGTGACCGTACTGCGGCGGTGCAACAAGTTAATGGGATGCAGCCGGCTTCTGTCTATGAGCAGTTACGGCAGCACCTTCCTTACCAAGAAACCCGCCTCTATCTGGAGAAGGTGACAACCTACCGGAAAGCCTTCGTGAGTGGGTCCAGCCAAACCAACTGAACAGGGAGCAGCGGTTCACATCAGCAAGGTATATCTATAGCGGGATCGCACAGGACCGGCGGAATGACTGGCGGACTCATGTACTGGGGTGACGGATCCTTCGAACCAGGTGTCGTATTCACGGGTGAACCGCCCGGCATGCCTGGTAGCCCATTGCCAACTGATCCGAAGGATTTTCCCAGACTTGAGCTTGTCTCGTTTCCGACGCCTGTGACAGGCGTCGATACGGGACCGGCCGCAGTCCCCGTACTGCTGACCCCGCGGATAACATTCGTCGGCGTACTGGGTTGCGGTAGAGGAGTGGGCTGATTTTGAAGAGCCGGGGCAGGAGTCGGGGCAGGAGATGGAGCCTGCGCGAGCCCCGGAATTGCCCCGAACGCAATCGCCACCAAAATTCCGCACAAGGACAATAGAGGCGGCACCATTTCTCTAGCCCCGAGCAGTCGTCTGATCATTCGCTTCTGAACGGCCATGTGGACCTCATTTTCTGAGCGAAACGGCCTTACCCTTCATAACGATCACCAGTGTCATCGTCAATAAGGCGCCGGAAAAAGCAGCCATCATATCCTTCTGCGCATCCCATTCATCCCCTTGCGTGCCTAGGTAGGCCGTCCCTAACTCAGCACTAACGACTTGAGCCACTATGGCTTCCACGATCTCAAAGAGCCCACTTTGAGCCAGCATCCCGCTGACGGGCAGATAGTAGGACCAAAAGGTACCGACGCCGGCCAGACGAATCAAGAGTTCTCGCAATGGATACACTAGCAGCCACCCATAGGCAAAATGAACGAGACGATCGAATGGATTGCGTGACAAGCCAAGTAGCTGCTGCAACCAGAAGCCGAAGGGCACTTCGGCATAGGTGTAGTGCGCGCCGACCGCGTGCAGGCTCAAGAAAGCGGTGATCAGGAGATAGGAGGGAGTGGAAAATTGAAACCGCCGGTAGGTCAGCAGGAGCGTGCCGACGGCGGCAAGCGCCAGGAGATTCTCTAGCAGCCAGTCTTGCCGATCGTGCGGGGAAATCGCTAGCACGGTCCACAGCAGGCCATACCAGATCAGCAGCCCAGACAGCAGCTTTGTCCTGTTCAACACGTCTGATTCCGATTGTGCTCAGGATGTGGAATCGGCGAGCGAGTCCGGCTGAGGCCGCGAAGTGCCTGTACGCCGCTTTCGCCAAAGCAGTAAAAGCAGCATGCAGAACAGTGAGCCATACAGGGCCGCCGCCATGTCTTTCTGTGCATCCCACACATCTCCCTGGGAACCCAGATAGGTCATGCCAAGCTCCGGGTGTACCACTCGCGCGACCCAGGATTCGATGATTTCCCAAAGGCCGCTAAGGCCCAGGACCGTCATGACAGGCAGATAGTACAAAAGCCAGCCGCGAAGCGATGCCGTGAGGCGGAACAACTCTTCGATCGGATACGTCAACATGAAACCGAAGCAGAAGTGCACAACCCGATCGTAATGATTGCGGCCGAGCGGCAGCGCCTGCTCGAACCAGGCTCCGGCCGGCACCTGCGCATAGGTGTAGTGTACACCGATCGTATGCAAAGTCAGAAAGAGTGTGATCAAAAGATAAGAGGCTTGCGACAAGGGCATAGAGCGATGCGTACCAACGAGAATGAGTACCAAGGCCCCCGGCAGAATACTGGACAATAGCCAGAACTGCCGATCGGCCGGCTCATAGGCTGTCCACAAAGACAGACCCACATACCAAAGGAGCAACCCGATCAGCAACCGCTTATTTCCTGAGACCACAATGCCTCTGTAATCATCGCAATAGAGGGCAAAGAACTCGCCACTGCAACTGTCCTCAATCAATGTACTGGCCGGTCTCTCGCGATGCAACCGAGGATTTCGTCACCCTCTTAGCCCTTCGCCATCTCCAAGTCTCGTATCTTCAACGCCCGCACTGCATCTGCAATTACTTCCAACGCCCCGGGGCGGGGAAATCCTTTTCGCCAGGCCAGGCCGATCTGCCGTTCCGGCACGGGGTCGGCAAACGGGACCGTCGCCAACCGCTTATGCTGGTGTTTGGCGGTCAACGCACTGCACGGCAACACCGTGATACCGAGGCCTGATGCGACCATCTGTCTGATCGTCTCGAGCGAATTCCCCTGTACGCCTTCGCGGTCGGACTTGCTGATGCCGGGACATTGATCCAGCACCTGCCGACGGAAACAATGGCCTGCATGGGGCAGAATGACCTTCTCGGCGCTCAGGCTATCGATATCGATGCGCTTTTTCTTCGCCCAGGCGTGCGTGACCGGCACGACCACCTTGAATGGTTCTTCATAGAGAGGCCTCGTCATGACACCGGTCTCTTTGTGTGGCAGGGCCACGATGATCGCATCCAACTTGCCGTGCAGCAGCATCTGATTCAGATTAGTCGTGAGATTTTCTTCGATCTCCAACGGCATCACCGGCGCACGTTTGTGAAGCAGGGGAATGAGGTCCGGCAGAATATAGGGCCCGACAGTGGCGATCACGCCCAGGCGCAGCGGCCCGGCCAACTGGTCCTTCCCTTGGGCCACAATCAGGTTGATGTGCTCGGCTTCCTCCAAGACCCGCTGGGCCTGTTGCACGACTTTCTCACCGAGCGGCGTGAGGGTGATCTGATTTTTGCGGCGCTCGAAAATAGCGGTGCCTAGACTGTCTTCGAGTTTTTGAATGGCGAGGCTGAGCGCCGGCTGCGTAATGAAGCAACGCTCAGCCGCCCGGCCAAAATGCCGTTCTTGCGCCACGGCCACGATGTATCGAAGCTCCGTCAGCGTCATATCGATAAAAATTATAAATCGATCATCCATGCATAATCAATTGGACCAATATCTAGCCGAAACGGTACAGTGCCTCCGTCATGGTCATCCAACGGATAGAGAAAGGAGTCGCACTATGACCTCGTCATTCATGTGGAAAGCCGGAATCGCCCTCCTCCTCATCATAGGTCTTGCGATACCACTCACAGGCGTAGCGGCTCCCAAGCAAGCAGGCAAGGCTCCGACTGCGAACGGAGAGCAGTTCACACTTCCGGAACTGTTGGGATTGGAAGATGCCAACACCTTCGTCCCCAAAGAGAATCCGCTGACCGCCAAGAAGGTCGAACTCGGTCGTTTGCTGTTCTTTGACAAGCGCATGTCGAAAAACAACACGATCGCCTGTGCCAGCTGCCACATCCCGTCCATCGCCTTCACCGACGGGCAACCGGTCTCGACCGGTATCCATCGATCGCAAGGGGGACGAAGCGCACC
>Ga0114129_10003719_pt1 | contig 21505 bp, 13 predicted proteins | sample RhiMetdeltSRZDD1_FD_80071 | JGI IMG/M metagenome (GOLD analysis project Ga0114129, IMG submission 80071) | Populus rhizosphere microbial communities from Tennessee, USA - Rhizosphere MetaG P. deltoides SRZDD1 (version 2) (version 2) | ecosystem: Host-associated > Plants > Roots > Rhizosphere >... | reverse complement strand
CTCGCGGGTGACTGAGCCCACCGGCGTCTATACGGCGTTCACCTACAACCACAATGGCCGGCTGCTGACCAAGCGGGACCAGGTCGGCGCGACGACCACGCTGACGTACGACAACCGCACGCTCGACCCGCGGGACGCGGCGGGCCACTGGAGTGTGCTGACGAAGGTGACGCCGCCGAAGGGAGCCACGCACGCGACCACATGGACCAACGACGCGGCCGGTAACCCGACAGTGATGAAGGACGCGGCCGGCTTCGAGACCGGGTACACCTGGAATCTGGCCGGATCCACCGCACCCGGCACAGTGGCCCGGATCGACCGTCCGCGCGGAGCGCCTACGACGTACACCTACGACGCCTCGGGACAGCCGTCCAGGATCGACGAGGGCGGGATCCGCGTCACCACGATGGGCTACGACGTCGACGGTCAGCTGATCTGGTCCCAGGACCCGAACCACCAGACCGCCTCGGGCGCGGACGTTCGCTCGTACCGTACGTACTTCGACTACGACGCGTTCCACCGGCTGGGTCGGCAGAGCGCACCCAGGTCGACGTCGATCGAGCGCGGCCGGCTGATCTGGTCGTCGGTGACGCATGACGCCAACGACAACCTCGTCAGGCAGGTCGACCCGCACTACAGCGGTTCGGAGGACAGCGAGGCCGGCGGCGTCAGCACCACGACATACGACCCTATGGACCGCCCGGTGTTGCGGACGAACCCGGACACGAGCGTCGACCCCGCGGGCGAGCGGACGTCGATGGCGTACGACGACGCCGGGCGTCTGGTGACCACGACCCTTCCCAAGGGCGTCCTCAGCACAGCGGTCGCGGGGGACTTCGAGGTGAAGAGCACGTACGACGTGCTGGACCAGGTCGTCTCCGAGACGCAGACCGGAGTGAGCGCAACGGATCTCCGGCGTACCTTCGCGTGCTACGACCTGGCCGGCGACCTGAGATCGGTGACGTCTCCGCGCGCGGGCCTGACCTCGCTCACCTGCCCCGCGACCGCGACCCAGGCCTTCACCACGCGGTACGCCTACGACGACGCACACAAGGTTGTCGCTCAGACGGACCCGCTCGGAAACGAGAGCCGGACGACGTACGACCTGCACGGCAACGTGACCGTGCGGGAGCGGGACATCGACGCGACCCGAGTCGAGCGGACGGAGACCTTCTACGACGTCCGTGACCTTCCCCAGCGGGCGGAGCAGCTGTTCGACTCGTCGACGGGGCGCAAGCTGAGCTCGCAGATCGAGTACGACGCGAACGGTAACAAGGTGAAGTCGATCTCGCCACGAGCATTCGACTTCGCCGGTGGGTCGGCGCCGTTCGACAGCTATGTGACCACGTACGAGTACGACCCGATCGACCGGCTGGTGAAGACGACGCTTCCGGTCGCGAGTGCGATGGAGGAGAAGCAGTACATGCACCACGCCTACGACGCGAACGGCAACGTGCTGTGGAGCTCGCTGCCGGTCACCAGCGTCAACGCCGCCGACGTCAGGGATACGGCGCGTACGTCGATGACCTACTTCGACGCCGGCTGGATCCGGTCGACGAAGAAGCCGACGCAGCCGCTGGAGGTCTTCGACTACTTCGCGCAGGGATGGCAGCAGCTGCGGACACCGGAGCGGACTGCGCAGCCCGGCACGCCGGACCTCGAGCGTGAGATGCGGTGGGACTACTACCTGGACGGCGGCTTGAGGACCCGGACCGACCGGGACGGCAACGTCAACACCTACAGCTACGACGCGCACAACAACCTCACCCGCGGCCTGGACGCCTCCGGCGTGACCGCAGCGGCCGACGCAGCGATCGAGACGGTCGCCACCTGGACCGGCTTCGACCAGCCGGACAAGGTCAAGCACCGCGACGTGGGTGCCGCGACGTGGAGGTTCTCCGACTACACCTACGACAGCAACGGCAACGTCACCGTCCGGCTGGAGAACGGCGAGGAGTCGGCGAGCACCGGGGCCCAGACCAAGGCGCCGCGGCGACACGAGCTGACCTACGACGACGCCGACTGGCTCGTCGAGCAGCGGGATCTCGGCGTCGACGCCGCCTGCGTGGGCGACCAGCGGATCCTGAACACCTACTGGTCCACCGGCGCCGAGAAGCAGCGCGACATATTCCGCGGGAAGGCGGGCTGTGCGGCCGACGTCTCGACGTGGAAGCAGCGGCAGCGGACCACCTGGGAGCACTTCGACAACGGCAAGCTGTCGAAGCTGCGGACCCACGCGTACAAGGACGACGGAAGCAGCCGGATCACCGAGTCCCACGACGTCGGCTACTTCGAGGGCGATCGGTATGAGAACGGCAACCGGGTCACGGACCGCTTCGTCCTCGAGCGGGCCACGGGCAGCACCGCCACCAAGTGCGTCGGTACGGCCAGCTGTCTTCAGGAGTACGACTACGACGCCCGCGGCAAGGTGGTCCGGCACCAGAAGCAGGAGGGTGACGTCGCGACGTACGCGCTGGACGAGTCGGCGATGCTGCTGACCGACACCACGATCCGGGCCGGCAACGTCACGACCGAGGTCAACAACGGCAAGACCCTCAAGAAGTACTACGAGTCCAACCAGCTGAGGAAGATCGAGGAGGTCGGCAAGACCGGCTCGCTGGACTACCGGTACGACGACTACGGCAACGTCGACTGCGTGACGCTCGGTGCCCAGGCGAGCTGCCCGAACGGCACCGCGTCGCTGGTCACCGACTACACCTACGACGGACTCGACCGGCTGGTGACGCAACGGCAGTACGGTGCCGGCGTCGTGACGGACTCCGCGGAGTACACCTACGACGCATTGGACCGGGTCACGAAGGAGGCCGAGAGTCACGACGGGACCAGCGACGACCGAAGCACCGACTTCACGTTCGAAGGGCTGACCAGCAACGTCACCGAGGAGAAGCAGACCGGTGGCCTCGACCCGAAGACGAAGACCTTCTCGTACGACGCATTCGGGCACCGGATCGCGATGACCGACACGAAGAACGCGACACCGACGGTGACCGACACGTACACGTACTCCAACGACGTTCACGGTTCGGTCAGCCAGCTGATCAGCGACGCCGGTGCGGTCAGGGCGTCGTACGGCTACGACGCCTACGGCGGGCAGGACACCGAGGACAACGTCAGCGACAGCTTGTCGACCGGCGACCTGAACGACAAGGCTCCGCTGAACCCGTACCGGTACACGGCGAAGCGGCTCGACTCCGGGTCCGCGACGGCGACGAAGTCCGCGGCCAGCATGGACCTCGGCGCCCGACGGTACGGCATCGACACGGGTCGGTTCCTGCAGGAGGACATGTACACCTCCGCGCTCGGTGATCTCGGCCTGACCCTCGACCCGCTGAGCGGAAACCGCTACTCGTTGGCGGGCGGCAACCCGGTCAGCTTCGTCGAGTACGACGGACACATGCTGATTCCCGACGGCGGAGGCGGCGGGTCCCCGACACCGACGCCCGATCCCGACGACTCGGGCGTCGACAACCAGGACGACGGCGACTACGCGTCGTTGCTCGCCAAGTTCACCAACGAGATCAACACGAACATCGACTCCGACGAGGTCGCTTCGATCAAGGCTATGAACGACACGATCAACTACTACTTGAGCGACGAGCCGGCCTGGTGGGAGCGCATCTTCCAGCCGGACATCGGCAGCCTCAGCATCTCGGCGCTGTCGGCCTGGACCGCCAAGGTCTGCCAGAAGATCTGCGAGTGGGACCACAAGCCGGAGATCGAGGAGGAGTACGGCATGGGCGAGGGTGGCAAGGACCATTTCACCCAGGTTCCGGGTACGAACAAGGAGCTCTACTACGACGTGTGGTCGAACATCCATTACGGGTACGTCGGCCGGGCATCGGGCTTCGACGCCGAGACGCTGCTGGGTGCCCAGGCCTCCCAGATACCGGTCGTCGGCAGCAAGGACCCGGGTGACGACATATCAGTACAGATCGGCATCGACCTCTATGACGAGTATGGCGAAGAGGGGCTGACCTCCGGTCAGCTCGACCAGGCGATCCGAGCTGCGTTCCCGCAATGGGAGGACATCGCGGCATACCAGCTGCGGGAGATGCCGTGATTGAGTTGGCGGATGACCATCCATCAGGGCCTCGCATGACGGCCACCGGCGAGGGCGGGTCCCGGCGACGCCGGGCCCTGCGCCGGATCGCGGTGGTGATTGGTGTGGTGTTGCTCGGTCTCCTGGTGGTGTGGTTCGTACCGTCGGGGTCCCACGGCGCGTCCCGGGCGCTGACGAGCGACCAGACGCAGCAGGAGATGGCCGCGCTCGGGACGGTCAAGGTTCTCCGCCGTTCGCCCGAGGGCGAGATGCAGGGGTACCGCAGCTCCGGGATCTCGGTGAAGCTCGACGGTGGCGGCCAGGTCGTGATCTCAGCCTTCGAGTACAAGAGCCAGGCGCAGGCGCTGGTCCGCTCGTGGCTCATGTCGCCAGAGCGCAACGGCGCGGCCTGGGACTCCTCCGGCCGATGGGCTCCGGAGCCGGAGGACAGTTGGGACCTACCCAACGACAGCACGCTCGTCGGGCTGGACTGCCACGACGGTGGTTGCGATCGATGGTTGCTGTGGTGGCCGCGAGGCGCGGACATCCTGGTGCTGGACCTGAGGTCGGTCACGTGGTCGGGGCCGGGCGTTGCGGTGGAGCGCATGCGTCCGGTCTGGGACACGCTGCGATGATTCGGTCCCACCGATCCTGATCGCGCATCATCGCTGCGCCAGGCACGCGCGTTTCGCGTTGAGCGGAAAAGGCGCGATGCTTGAGATATGAACCATGTCAGGTCGGCCGCGGAGCTGTCCGAACGGCTGCGCGGGACCGGCTACCTGACCGACGACGGGCTGGCCACGATCGGCTACCTCGCGCTCACGATGGGTCGACCGCTGCTGCTCGAGGGCGAGCCCGGAACCGGCAAGACCGCGCTCGCCGAGGCGCTCGCCGAAGCGCTGGACCTGCCGCTGGTGCGGTTGCAGTGCTACGAGGGCATCGACGCCAGCCAGGCGCTGTACGACTGGGACTTCCCGCGCCAGATCCTGCACCTGCGCACCATCGAGGCGACCGGTGGCGCCGGCGACGACGACCGCGAGGAGGTCGAGAAGTCGCTGTTCGACGAGCGGTTCCTGCTCGCCCGCCCGGTGCTGCGCGCGCTGCGGGAGAGCCCGGCCGTCCTCCTTGTGGACGAGATCGACCGGGCCGACGACGAGTTCGAGGCGTTCCTGCTCGAGGTGCTGTCCACGAACCAGGTGACGGTGCCCGAGCTCGGTACCGTGTCCGCCGCGGTGCCGCCGGTCGTCGTGCTCACCTCGAACCGGACCCGCGAGGTGCACGACGCGCTGAAGCGCCGCTGCCTCTACCACTGGATCGACCACCCAGGGCTGGACCGCGAGGTCGCGATCGTCCGCGCCCGACTGCCGCAGGTGTCGCAGCGGCTGGCCGAGCAGGTCACGCGCTCGGTGCAGCGGATGCGCGACACCGACCTGCTGAAGCCGCCGGGGGTCGCCGAGACGCTGGACTGGGCCCGGGCGGTCGACGCGCTCGGCAAGGTCGACCTCGACGTCGCGACCGCGGCCGCCACGCTGGGCGCGGTGCTGAAGTACCGCGAGGACGCAGACAGGGTCCGCGAGTCGCTCGACCGGATCCTGGCGGTCTGAGGTGACCGCGGTGCTCGACCCTGCGCCCGACGCGATGCTGGTCGGGTTCGCCGAGGCGCTCCGCAAGGCCGGCGCGACGGTGACCGCGGACCGGGTGCACACCTTCCTGCAGGCGGTGGCCGCGCTCGACCCCGCGGTGACCGCCGACGTGTACTGGGCGGGCCGCGGCACACTGTGCGCCGGACCCGACGACACCGCCCGCTACGACGAGGTGTTCACCGCCTGGTTCTCCGGCAGCCTGCCGTCCGGCAAGGGCCGCCGGCGGGACCGCCCGGCCGCGTTGCGCCGGGTGGAGGCAGGCCTCGATCTCGACGCCGACACCGGCGGGGACGAGCGGGTCGACGCGCTTAGGGTCGCCGCCAGCGACACCGATGTACTGCGGCACCGCGACGTCGCCGACCTGACCGGAGCCGAGCGGGCCGAGGTGGCCCGGTTGTTCGGCACCCTCAAACCTCGCCCACCGGTACGGCGCAGCGCCCGGCGCCGCCCGTCGCACACCGGGGAGATCGACCCGCGCCGGACCCTGCGCGAACAGCTCCGCCAGGTCGGCGAACCGGGCCGGGTCCGGCGGCGCCGGCGTGGCACCAAGGCCCGCCAGGTCGTCGTACTCGTTGACGTGTCCGGGTCGATGGCGCCGTACGCCGACAGCCTGCTGCGGCTCGCTCACACGCTGGTCCGGTCCGCGCCTCGCCGGGTGGAGGTGTTCACCGTCGGCACGCGGCTGACCCGGGTCACCACCGCGCTGCGGCACCGCGACCCCGAGATCGCGCTGCGCGCCGCCGGCGACGTGGTGCCGGACTGGTCCGGCGGGACCCGGCTCGGCGAGGTGCTGAAGGCGTTCGGCGACCGCTGGGGCCAGCGCGGGATGGCCCGGCGGGCGGTCTTGCTGGTCTGCAGCGACGGCTGGGAACGCGGCGACGCCGCGCTGCTCGGCGAGCAGATGCACCGGCTGGCCCGGCTCGCGCACCGGGTGATCTGGCTCAACCCACATCGTGGCAAGCCGGGGTACGAGCCGGTGCAGTCCGGCATCGTGGCCGCGTTGCCGTACGTCGACCGGCTGGTGGCCGGGCACAGCTTGGCCGCGTTCGCGGCGGTACTGGAGGTGGTGGCGGATGCGTGACGGAAACGACGTCATGGACCGGCTGGTGGGCTGGTGGCAGTCGGGGGACCAGGTCGCGGTCGGCACGGTGGTGGCGACGTTCGAGTCCGCGCCGCGGCCGCCGGGCGCGGCGATGCTGGTCGGGCCGGACGGCGAAGCGGTCGGCAGTGTGTCCGGCGGTTGCGTCGAGGGCGCGGTGTACGAGCTGGGCGAGCAGGTGCTGGTCTCCGGCGTACCGGTGCTGCAGCGGTACGGCGTCAGCGACGAGTCCGCGTTCGCGGTCGGGCTGACCTGCGGCGGCATCATCGACATCTTCGTGGAACGGGTCGACCCGGCGTCGTACCCGGAGCTGGGCGAGGTCGCCGACGACATCGCCGCGGGACGGCCGGTCGCGGTCGCAACGGTGGTCGCGCATCCGGACGAGTCCCGGGTCGGGCGCCGGCTGGTGGTGCGGCCGGAGGACGCGGCGGTGCCGCGGGCCGGCACGCTCGGTTCGGACCGGGCCGACGACGCGGTCACCGACGACGTCCGCGGGCTGCTCGCCTCCGGGCGCACCGAGACGCTCGAGTACGGGCCGGAGGGCCAGCGGCGCGGCGAGGGGTTGCGGGTGTTCGTGAGCTCGCATGCGCCGGTGCCGCGGATGCTGGTGTTCGGCGCGATCGACTTCGCCGCCGCGGTCGCGCGGATGGGCTCGTTCCTCGGCTACCGGGTGACGGTGTGCGATGCGCGCGGCGTGTTCGCGACCGCGTCACGGTTCCCGTCCGCGGACGAGGTGGTGGTCGACTGGCCGCACCGGTATCTCACCGCGGAGGCCGAGGCGGGCCGCGTCGACCAGCGCACGGTGATCTGCGTCCTGACCCACGACCCGAAGTTCGACGTGCCGCTGCTGGAGGTCGCGTTGCGGCTGCCGCGGCTGGCGTACATCGGCGCGATGGGCTCGCGTCGGACCCACGACGACAGGTTGAAGCGGCTGCGTGAGGCGGGCCTGACCGAGACCGAGCTGACCCGGCTGTCCAGCCCGATCGGGCTCGACCTCGGGGCGCGTACGCCGGAGGAGACCGCGGTCAGTATCGCGGCCGAGATCATCGCGTTGCACTGGGGCGGGGCCGGTGACCGCCTGTCGGAGCAGGCCGGACCGATTCACCACCGACCGCCGCAGTGAGGTCGGCCGGGTCACCTGGGCGCGACCACAGCTGGTGCTGGACCTAGCACGCCACGCGACCGCGCGGGTCGCCCTGACTTGATCGGCCGCGCCACCGAGCACCTGGCCGAGCAGGTCGCCGAGACTGCCGCCGGCCGCGTTACCCGGTCGTGGTCGCTGATGCCAGCCTATGGCCGGATGTACCCCTTGTGGCCCGCGTCACAGCAGCGGAGGATCAGCCTAGGTCCAGAAATCAACTACCTGGGGAGGCGGGATGACCCGGATTGCCGTGACGGTCGACGGCACGAACTACAGCGATGACGTCGAGCCGCGCACGCTGCTCGTCCACTACCTGCGCGAGAACCTGGGCAAGACCGGCACCGTGGTCGGTTGCGACACCAGCAACTGCGGTGCCTGCACGGTCCACCTGGACGGTCGCAGCGTGAAGTCGTGCGCGGTGCTCGCGGTGCAGGCGGACGGGCACGAGGTCACCACGATCGAAGGCCTCGCCCGCAACGGCACGCTGCACCCGATGCAGCAGGCGTTCCACGAGAACCACGCCCTGCAGTGCGGTTTCTGCACCCCGGGCATGATCATGCAGGCCCTGGACGTGCTGGCCGACAACCCTGACCCGTCCGAGGACGAGATCCGGCTCGGCCTCGAGGGCAACCTCTGCCGTTGCACCGGCTACCAGAACATCGTCCGCGCTGTGCAAGCGGCCGCGGCCGGAGGTGACAACTCATGACCGCGACCGAGGAGCGTCCGGCCGCCGAGGTCGGTTCGCCGCGCAAGCGCAAGGAGGACGCCCGGCTGATCACCGGCCGGACCCGCTGGACCGACAACATCGTGCTGCCCGGGATGTTGCACCTGGCAATGGTTCGCAGCCCGTTCGCCCATGCCCGGATCACCGGGGTCGACACCGAGGCGGCCAAGGCCGCGTCGGGCGTCGTCAAGGTGCTGACCGGGGCCGACCTGGCCGAGGAGCAGGGCGGGTTGCCGAACGCCTGGGCGGTGACCCCGGAGCAGAAGGCGCCGAGCCACCCGTCGGTGGCGGTCGACCGGGTCGCGTTCGCCGGCGAGATCGTCGCGATCGTGGTCGCGCGCACGCCCGGCGAGGCCCGGGACGCAGCCGAGCTGGTCGACGTCGACTACGAGGAGCTGCCCGCGGCCCTCGACCTGAGGGCGGCGGCCACGGACGCGGTGCTGGCACATCCCGACCTCGAGACCAACGTGTCGGCCAAGTTCGTGTTCGACTCGGCCGAGTCCGGCACCGGCGGTGACGTGGACGCGGCGATCGCGACCGCTCGGGAGAGCGGCATCGTGATCGAGCGCGAGTACCGCCAGCAGCGGCTGATCCCGGCTTCCATGGAACCGCGGTCCGTGGTCGCCGACCCGACCGGCGAGCAGCTGACCGTGTGGTCGGCGACCCAGGTGCCGCACTTCGTGAAGATCTTCATCTCGCTGGTGCTGGGCGTTCCGGAGCACAAGGTCCGGGTGATCGCGCCGGACGTCGGCGGCGGCTTCGGCGGCAAGCTGCAGTTCACGCCGGAGGAGGTGCTGACCGTCATCGCCGCGCGGCACACCGGCAAGCCGTGCAAGTACACCGAGACCCGGTCTGAGTCGATGATGGCGGCGCACCACGGCCGGGACCAGTGGCAGAAGCTCACACTCGCCGCGGAGTCCGACGGCACCGTGACCGGTCTCAAGGTCGACCTGATCACCAACATGGGGGCGTACCTCGGGCTGGTCACGTCGGCGATCCCGATCCTCGGCGCGTTCATGTTCAACGGGATCTACAAGTTCGGCTCGTACCGCTTCACCGACACCAACGTGTTCACCAACATGGCCTGGACCGACGCGTACCGCGGCGCCGGCCGGCCGGAGGCGACGTACGCGATCGAGCGGCTGATGGACGAGCTGGCCGCCGAGGTCGGCGTCGACCCGCTGGACATCCGGCGGAAGAACTGGATCCCGCACGACTCGTTCCCGTTCACCACCGTGGCCGGGCTGACCTATGACTCGGCGAACTACGAGGCCGCCACCGCCAAGGCCAAGGAGATCTTCGGATACGACGACCTGCGCGCCGAGCAGCTCAAGCGGCGGGAGTCGAACGATCCGGTTCAGCTTGGCATCGGCATCTCGACGTACACCGAGATGTGCGGGCTGGCGCCGTCGCGCTGGCTCGGCGACATGGGGTACGTCGGCGGTGGCTGGGAGCATGCGTCGATCCGGATGCTGCCGACCGGCAAGGTCGAGGTGATCGCCGGGACCAGCCCGCACGGGCAGGGCCACGAGACGGCCTGGAGCCAGATCGTCGCAGACCGGCTCGGCGTGCCGTTCGACGACGTCGAGGTGCTGCACGGTGACACCCAGATCGCCGCCCGCGGCCTGGACACGTACGGGTCGCGGTCGCTGACCGTCGGCGCGATGGCGGTGCTGGCCGCTGCCGACAAGGTGATCGAGAAGGCCAAGCCGATCGCGGCACGGTTGCTCGAGGCAAGCGCCGACGACGTCGAGTTCACCAGCGGTCGGTTCGGGGTGCGCGGTACCGATGCCGGGATGGCGCTGGGCGATCTCGCCTTCGCGGTCTTCCAGGGCCACAAGATGGTCGACGAGGCCGAGCGGTCGCTGGATGCGGAAGCCACGCTGGACCCGGACAACTTCTCGTTCCCGCACGGCACGCACCTGTGCGCCGCCGAGGTGGACACCGAGACCGGGATGGTGCGGTTGCGCAGCTACGTATCCGTTGACGACGTCGGAAAGGTGATCAACCCGCTGATCGTCGAGGGCCAGGTGCACGGCGGCATAGCGCAGGGCATCGCGCAGGCGCTGTACGAGGAGGCCGTGTACGACGAGTCCGGCACGCTGGTGAGCGGCTCGTTCGCCGAGTACCTGCTGCCGTCCGCGGCCGACCTGCCCGCGATCGTCACCGACCGGACCGAGACCCCGGCGACCGGGAACGACCTGGGCGTCAAGGGTGTCGGCGAGGCCGGCACGATCGCCTCCACCCCGGCGGTGGTGAACGCGATCGTCGACGCGGTCCGGCACCTCGGCGTGAACGACGTGCAGATGCCGTGCTCGCCACACCGCGTCTGGAAGGCGATCAGCTCGGCCCAGTCGTCCCAGCAGGAAGGTGGTCAGTCATGATCCCGGCGGGATTCGAGTACGTCGCTCCGGCCACCGTCGACGAGGCGCTGGCCGCGCTGGCCGGGTCCGGCGACGCGAAGGTGCTGGCCGGCGGGCAGAGCCTGATGCCGGTGCTGCGGATGCGGCTGGCGGCACCGGAGCTGCTCGTCGACCTCGGCAAGCTCGACGAGCTACGCGGCATCCGCGAGGACGGCGACGCGATCGTGATCGGTGCGATGACGCCGCACAGCGTGGTCCAGTCCGACCCACTGGTGGCCGAGCACGCGAAGCTCCTGGCGCTCGCCACGGAGAAGGTCGGCGACCCGCAGATCCGCCACCGGGGCACGTTCGGCGGCTCGCTCGCACACGCCGACCCGGCCGCTGACCTGCCGGCCGCCGCGGTGGCGCTCGGCGCTGAGATGGTGGTCGCCGGGCAGTCAGGCCGCCGAACGGTGCCGGCCGGCGAGTTCTTCACCGACCTGTTCACCACCGCGGTCGGCGAGGACGAGCTGCTGGTGGAGATTCGGGTGCCGAAGCACACCGGCTGGGGCGCGCATTACGAGAAGTTCACCCAGACCGCGCAGCAGTGGCCCATCGTCGGGGTGGCCGCCGCGGTACGGCTGGAGAACGGCACCATCGCGGAGGCCGGCGTCGCGCTCACCAATATGGGCTCGACACCGGTTCGCGCGACAGCCGTCGAGCAGGCACTGGTCGGCCAGTCCGCGAGCGACGAGTCAGTCCGTACGGCGGCCGCGTCCGCCGCGGAGGGCACCTCACCGCCGTCCGACCTGCAGGGCGATGCCGAGTACCGGCGGCATCTCGCCACCGTGCTGACCCGGCGAGCGGTGCTCGCCGCCGCGGGAGTGTGATGAAGCTCGAACACCGCTTCACCGTTCCGGCCTCGGCCGAGCAGGCCTGGGCAGTGTTCAACGACCTCGAGCAGGTCGTGCCCTGCTTCCCCGGGGCGGCGCTCACGTCGCTGGACGACGACGGGTTCGCCGGAACGTGCAAGATCAAGCTCGGGCCGATCTCGCTGCAGTACAACGGCACCGGCCGCTTCGTCGAACGCGACGAAGCGGCCCGCCGGGTCGTCGTCGAGGGCAAAGGCAAGGACAAGCGCGGCAATGGCACCGCGACCGTCCTGGTCACCGCCCGGATGACCGGCACCGGCGACGCCGCCACCGCGGTCGAGGTCGACACCGACCTGACCATCACGGGCAAGCCGGCACAGTTCGGGCGTGGGCTGATGCAGGAGGTCTCGGACAAGCTGCTCGAACAGTTCGTGTCCTGCATCACGACCAAGCTCACTCCCGAAGCATCGCCTGCACAGCCGGCCGACGTCCTGTTCGGCGGTTCGACCCCGGCGGCCGAGTCGACCGAGGACGGTGCCGGCGCCGAACCGGCTACCGGGTCCTCGGCAGGCGGGTCCGCGGCCGGCGGATCGGCCCCGGCTGGGGAAGGACGCTCGAGCGGGCAGCAGGTTGGTTCGGACGCTGACGAGGCAGAGGTGTCGCTCGACCTGGGAAGCGTCCTGCTGCCGACCATGGCCAAGCGGATCGCCCCCTACCTGATCGGAGCGGCCATAGCCCTCGTCCTGCGCCGCCTGTTCCGCAGCTGAGCCGGGCTGTTCGTGGATTCTGGCACCGAAGGCGCTAACCCGCGCCAAAACGCAGTGGATTCGACAGGGTAGGTTCGCTCACAGTCGCTCATGGTGCGAGGACTGGGAGGGCGTCGGTGTCTGCGCGTGAGGTGGTCGGGTCGTGCTGAACGTCTTCGGGGTCTCGGCGGACGACGAACGGATCTATCGCTGCCTACTGCGGCAGCCCGGCACCAGTCCCGAGGAGCTCGGCCGCGCCACAGGTCGCAGTGCGCCCTCGGTGGAGCTGTCGCTGAACCGGCTCGCGGACCTGGGGCTGGTCACCCGGCTCACCGGACAGCGACCCCGGCTGGTCGCGACCCGGCCGGACGTCGCGGTCGGCGTACTGGTCGCACGCAAGCAGCAGGAGCTGACCAGGGTGCAGGCCGAGGCGCGCAGTCTGCTGGACGAGCTGCCGGACGAGCGGATGACCGGTCCCGACGAGCACGTCGAGATCGTGGTCGGGCGGGAGGCGGTGGCACACCGGTTCTCCCAGCTGCAGCAGCTGACGAAGGACGAGCTGCTGGTACTGGACCGGCCGCCGTACGCGCAGGATCTGACCGAGCCGAACAGCAACGAGTACGACCTGCTCGCCCGCGGCGTGCGGTGCCGTGGGATCTACGCGCCGGAAGCGCTGGACCTGCCCGGGTACCTGGGCGGGCTGCGGGACGCGGTCGCGGCCGGCGAGGAGGCCCGGATCCACACCGCGGTACCGATGAAGCTGGCGATCTGCGACCGCTCGGCCGCACTGCTGCCGCTGAGCCGTGACGAGCCGTCGGACAGCGCGCTGGTCGTGTACGCGTCCACGCTGCTGGACGCGCTGACCTCGCTGTTCGAGCTGCTCTGGGAGTCAGCGATCCCGGTGCCGGCCGACGGGTCGGAGCAGCAGCTCGCCATGCCGGCCGCGATCCCGCACGACGCCGATCTGCTGGCGCTGCTCGCGGCCGGCCTGAAGGACGAGTCGATCGCCCGTCAGCTCGGGATCAGCACCCGCACGCTCAGCCGCCGGACCGGTGAGCTGATGGAGGACCTGGGAGCCCGCACCAGGTTCCAGTGCGGGCTCCAAGCGGCACGACTCGGCTTGATCGACTAACGCAGCCGGTAAGCACGGGTCAGCGTCTGCTCCAGCTTGTTGCCGTCGGCATCGGTGGCGTCGACCTGCAGCGACACGTACCCGGTGCTCGCCGACGCCTGCGGGTGCCGGTAGGTCGCGCCGAACCGCTCACCGCCCAGCGCCTTGACCGACGTGTCCGACCAGGTCGCGCCGTCGTCGTACGACACCCGGACCCGGACCTGCTGGACCGGCGCGGCCTGCGACCCGTCCTGGTGCGCGGTGTTCAGCGCCAGCCGGACCAGCCGGTCGCCGGGCGCGGTGTTGGCCAGGTCCAGTGCGTCGCGGCCGGAGTACGCGTCGACCACACCGGCGTAGTCCACGTCGATCAGCGGCAGCATCGTCGCGTTCTCGGTGGTGCCGGAGCGGAACGTCCACGCGGTACGGCTGCTGGTCGACAGCCCGAGCCAGCGGCCGTCGTGGCTGACATCGGCCTCCAGCCGGTACGTCGCCGGGTCGTCCGGCACGTTCAGGCCGCCCATCAGGCCGTTGGTGGCGAACACCTGCTGACCGTCGCGGTACAGCCGGCTCGACTCCGACATCACGCTGAAGTTCGGCAGCCAGTGCCCGTCGGAGTCGGTGAACCCGGCGAGCCCGTACGACAGCCAGCTACCGGAACGCTTGACCGTGTGCGACGCGCCGCCGACCTTGATCTCGCTCTGCGCGAGACCGGGCGACAGCGGTGCCTTGAGCCAGTTCTCGGTCACCTCCTGGCCCGGGCGGTAGCCGGTGGTGGCCCTGTTGTAGAGGACGTCGGCGGGCAGGCCGAACACGAACTGCCACGCCGAGGCGGTCTTCAGGTCGGGTCGGGCGGTCACGTACTCGGTGCGGGTGTACCCGGTCGACGGCACGAAGTCGTCGACGACCGACGGCCCGCACCCGCAGGAGTCGAGCGCGGTCTGGTGCAACCGCCAGCCGCGTTCCTCGGTCCCGGTGGTGTAGATGTTCGTGGTCACCTCGGCCAGGTCCTGCTGCCGCGGCCGGTAGCCGAGCTGCGCCGGCACCTGGCCGGACTCGGTGGCGCTCACGTCGTACGCGTACGGCGTGCGCGGGGTCGCCAGCAGGTGCACCAGCTCGCTCTGCTTCGAGGTCGCGGAGCGCAGCATCTCGCCCTGCTGCCGGGGCAGTGTGAGGACCGGGATCGGGCCGTCGGCGGTCCGCGGCCAGAACACCCCGGGCTGCGCCGAGTACAGGATGGCCAGCTCCGCGCCGGCGTCGGCCGCCGCCTGGACCTGGTCGGAGTAGCTGGCCGTCGCGGACTCCCGGATCAGCGCGATCCGGCCGTCGAGGCTACGGCCGGGCAGTCCGGCCGGTTCCGCCTCGCCGATGTCGGTGACCGGCAGCACGTGCCGGCCGTCGAAGACCGGTCCGCCGACCTGCTCGGCGTCGAGCCGCTGACCGCGCCAGGTGGCGACGAGCGGGTCGACGCCGCTGTCCCACGACGCGCTGAACACGAACGGTGCGTCGTCTACCCGCTCGGTCGGCGTGACCGACACCTTCTCCGGTGAGCCGTCGATGAACGACCAGCCCCAGGTGTCCTCCGTGAAGAACGCGCTGTCGTCGTCGCCACGCCACCAGCCGAGCGCGACCGACCGTGGTTGCGACGTACGCGGTGTCTCCAGCGTGATCGGTACCGCCTTGCGGGCGTCGATGGTGACCGTGGGGTTCGGCGCGCGTACCTCGAGCTTCGGGTCGCCGACGATGCTCTGCTCCTCGGCGTACCGGCCGGAGGCGTCCCAGGTGGTCACCAGGGACCACAGGTTGTAGTCGCCCTCGGGCAGCCGGACGGTGTACTCGGGCTGCTGGGCGTCGAGGTAGATGTAGTCCGGGTAGTAGCGGCCGTCGCGTTCCTTGTACGGCGAGATCCGGACCGTGGCCGAGCCCGGCGCGCCGTCCCGGTCGATTGCCCGGATCGTCACGTCGACCGTGTCGTCCTGCTTGTAGAACGCGACGGCAGTACCCAGCTCGACGTCACCGGCGCGGGCCGTGACCCGCCCGCTGTAGGCGTCGGCCGGTACATCGGTCGCGTCAAGGCTCACCTCGGCCTGGGCCGTGCCCCCGGCCGGCACAGTCAGGCTCGCGGGCTCGACCTTCAGGGCGCCGTCAGCCGGCCCGTCCCGCCGGCCTTCCAGGGTCGTGGCCAGGTCGAGGGTGACCGCGGCCGCCGAGGTGTTGCGGTACGTCAGCGTCCTGGTGGCCGTCAGCTCGCCGGGCTGGAACGGCCGGGCGAAGTAGCCCAGATACAGCGTCCCGGCGTCGACGTACACCTGCTGCGCCGTCGCCCGGTCCAGGTCGGTGCGCCCGGAGCCGCGCTGGTGCACGTCGTGGTACTCCAGCGGTGTCGCGGTCGAGGTCAGCGCATCCCGCAGCTGCTCGGCGTCCCAGTCCGGGTGCTGCTGCTTGAGCACCGCCGCGGCGCCGGCGATGTGCGGCGTCGCCATCGAGGTGCCGGTCGCGCCGACGTACTGCGGCAGCCCCGCGTACGACGACCCGGCGGCGGTGATGTTGTAGCCGGGGGCAACGATCTCCGGCTTGATCGCGGCACTGTCCATCCGGCCGCGCCGGGAGCCGCCGTACACCGCATCGGCGCCCTGCGTCGCGCCGACGGTGAGGGCTGAACCGGCCGCGCCGGGTGCGGTGACGAACTCCATCCCGGGCACCCACGGACTGTAGTTGCCTGCGGCAATGACGAACAACGCGTCGTACTGCGCGGTGAGCCGGTCCACTGCTTGGCTCATCGGGTCGTCGCCGCGGGTCACCGGCCCGCCCAGGCTCAGGTTCACCACGTCCGCGCCGTTGGCGGCCGCCCACTCCATCCCGGCGATGATGTCTGAGGAGCTGCCCTGGCCGTTGTCGTCGAGCACCTTGCCGACCATCAGCGCGGCGTCCGAGGCGATGCCGCGGTAGCTGCCGGACGACGCGGCACCGGTGCCGGCGGCGATCGAGGCCACGTGCGTGCCGTGACCGGCGCCGTCGTGGACCGTTCCGGTGCCGGTGAAGTCGCGGGTGGCGGCGATCCGGCCGGCGAAGTCCGGGTGGGTGTCGTCGATACCGGTGTCCAGTACCGCGATCCGCGTGCCCTTGCCGGTCAGCCCACGCGACCACGCCGCCGGCGCGCCGATCTGGGCGGCGCTCTCGTCCAGGGTGCTGTGCACCGCGGTGTCGAGCCAGATCTTGTCGACGCGGCCGGTCAGCCGGGCGCCGGCCGTACCGGCCACCTCGTCCCAGAACCGGGTCGCGTCCTTCTTGCCGGCCTCGACCGCGACGGCGTTGACGCTGCCGAGCACGGCGGACCGGGTGGCACCGACCGGCGTACGCGTTGCGCTCAGCCGGTGGCCGGTGCCGTAGCCGAGGATGAGCGGGATGTGGTCGGCGTGCGCGTCGTCGTACCCCTGCTCGACCAGTTCGCTGACGTTGAACAGCGCGAGGTCGAGGCGGTTTCGGCCGAGCAGCGGCTGCGCCCGCGCCGGGACCAGGTACGCATCACCGTCGCTGACGAACGCGTGGTACCCGGACCCGCTGCCGGCCGCGGGACGGGCCCGCTCGGTGCCGTCCGGCCGGACCTCCAGCTCGGCGATGTCGCCGGTGACCAGGGTGACCCGGTGCACCTCGCCGGACCCGGCGGCCGGTGCCGGCGCGGAGGGCAGCCTGCGGGGTGGCATGGCGAGCCCGGCCTGCGCCCCGGGCTGGGCGGCCAGGACGACGGCGAGGGCGGTGGCTGCTGCGGCGAGTAACCGGCGGCTGTGGGCGGTACGAGGGCGCATCGGCTTCCTCACTCGAGACGGCCAGGATCAGCGGCAGCCTAGGTTCCGGACACTGCCTACCGGGCGGTCCCGGATGGCGCTTACCAGCCACGGCGAGATGTCGCCAGAGAACGCATCCCGGACACCGGCCGACGCAGGCTCGGCGGATAGGCGAGGATGACCGGCATGCGCGTGCTGATCGCCCCGGACAAGTTCGCCGGCACCCTGACCGCGGTCGAGGCCGCCACGGCGATCGAGGCGGGCTGGCGGCGCCGCGACCCGGACGCCGAGGTGTACATCGCGCCGATGGCGGACGGCGGGCCCGGTTTCCTCGACGTTCTCGGCACCGTGGTCGACGGCACCCTGCTGTCGGTCACCGTGCACGGGCCGCTCGGCGAACCGGTGCCGGCGACCGTGCTGCTGGCCGGCGAGACGGCGTACGTCGAGTCCGCGCAAGCGTGCGGGCTGCACCTGGTCGAGCCGGACGGCCGCCGCCCCGAGGACGCCACGACGTACGGCGTCGGCGAGCTGGTCGCGGCCGCGGTGGACGCCGGCGCCCGCCGGGTCATCATCGGGCTCGGCGGCTCGGGCACCAACGACGGCGGTGCCGGCCTGCTCGCAGCCCTCGGCGCGACCGCTGAGCCCGCCGGCGCGCTCGAGGCGGGCCCGACCGCCCTGGCCGAGCTGACACGCGTCGACCTCGCCCCGGCGCGCGAGCGGCTCGCCCGTGTCACCCTGGTCGCCGCGACCGACGTGGAGAACCCGCTGCTCGGGCTGCGCGGCGCGACGAGCGTGTTCGGCTCCCAGAAGGGGATCGGGGACGAGCGGAAGCCGGTCGTGGACGGCTGGCTGACCCGGCTCGCCGACGCCGCGGACCGTAAGGCCGCGGACGCGAAGGGAGCCGGCGCGGCGGGCGGTCTCGGGTACGCGTTGTTGCTGCTCGGCGCCGAGCGGGTCTCCGGGATCGACCTGGTCGCGGAGCTGACCGGGCTGCGGCACGCCGCCGGCAAGGTGGACCTGGTGCTGACCGGGGAGGGCGCGTTCGACTTCCAGTCCCGGGCCGGCAAGGTGGTGGCCGGAGTGGCCAAGGTCGCGAACGACGCGATGCGGCCCTGCGTCGTACTGGCCGGAAAGGTGCAGATCGGCGCCCGGGAGATGCGCACGATGGGGATCGAGTCGGCGTACGCGCTGGTCGACTCCGTGGGGGAGGAGCAGGCGTTCGCGGACCCGCAGGGCTCGCTCGCGACGGTGGCGGAACGGGTGGCTCGTAGCTGGGTCCGCTGAGTGTGCCGTGGTTTGTCCACGGGATCCCGTGTGCGACCATGGGAATGGTTCCGGAGCGACCGGCGTTGATCCGGAATGACATATGCCACGTGATGACTGGGAGTCAGGTATGACGGATCTGCAGACCGAGCAGGCGACCACCACCACCGACGGCGTGCTCCTCACCGAGGGCGCGGCATCCAAGGTGAAGGCGCTGCTCGACCAGGAGGGCCGCGACGACCTGGCGCTGCGCGTCGCCGTGCAGCCGGGTGGCTGCTCCGGCCTGCGGTACCAGCTGTTCTTCGACGAGCGTCAGCTCGACGGCGATGTCGTGAAGGACTTCGGCGGCGTGAACGTCGTCACCGACCGGATGAGCGCTCCGTACCTGAAGGGCGCGACGATCGACTTCGTCGACACGATCGAGAAGCAGGGCTTCACGATCGACAACCCGAACGCGACCGGGTCCTGCGCCTGCGGAGACTCGTTCAACTGAGCCCACGACATACAACGAGAGCCCCGTCCCCGGTCCGACCGGGGACGGGGCTCTTGCCATCAGGAGCTCGCCGGCGGGAGGTTGAACTGGGCGACCACAACCGCGTCGGCGGCGGGAACGTCGCTCACCACTCCGGCTTGCGGGCCGGTCGGCGAGGCGCAGAGCTGCTGCGCGGTCGGCAGTAGCGGGCAGGTCAGGTTGAGCACCGTCGCGCCGCGGACCACGACGGTGGTGCGCAGCGTCTCGTCGGTGGCCACGCTCAGCGGCGCCAGCAGCGCCAGCGCCCGGCGGTCGGCCGACGGCGTGCTGCGGACGGTCGCGCCGGTCAGCCGGTAGCGCAGCTCGACCTGTGCCACCGTCTCCGGGAGGGGGACGTCGAGCTCCCGGTCGATCTCGGCGATGCCGACGTCCAGCGGCCGGCCCTCGCTGGTGACGCGGAGCTGCTCGGCGCGCGGTCTCGCCGCCTCGAGCGCGTCCCCGCCGGTGCGCGGCAGTGCCGGTACCAGCACCAGCCAGTTCTGCGGCTGCCGGAAGACCACCGTCTCGATCACGTCGAAGGTGCCGTCGGGTCGCGGCCTGGTGTCCAGCCGGATCGCCGGTCGGGCCGGTGCTCCGGGAACCGTGGGAACGCTGGACGGCAGCGGGGGCTGCGTCGAGGGTCTCCTCGTCGGCTGCCTCGTCGGCTGCCGGGTCGGCTGCTGGGTGGGCCGGCTGGTGGCCTGCGTCGACTGGGTCGCCGGCGGGCCTGTCGCTCCGGGTGGTTGCGAACCGGGTTCGTAGTAGACGACCGCCGCGACCGCGATCGCCGCGGACCCGAGAATGCCGAGCAGGATCAGCACGCGGTCCGCCGCCGTACGGCCTCCGACCACCGCCATACACGTCCCCCTGCCCCGTCCGGAGCCAAAAATCATGGGCTTCCGTCACGCCACGTGACCAGGCTACGGCGAGGAATCGGTCTGGGGGAGGCCTCGGGCGCGCCACTCCGTACGGTGACGGCGCCTGTTCACTCAGTGCAGTCCGCCACCCTCCCCGGCGCGTTTCGGCAGCAGGAACGTGACCGCCAGGCTGAGCGCGAACAGCCCACCGGCGGCCAGCGTCGCGGTCGTCATCGAGCCGAGGAAGGCGTGGCCGGGCAGCAGTTCGAAGAACAGCGTGCCGATCACCGCGACGCCGACCGCGCCGCCGAACTGCTGCATCGCGGTCAGTACGCCGGAGGCCGAGCCGGCCGCCCTGTCGTCCACACCGGCCAAGATGATGTCGAAAAGCGGCGCGAAAACCATCCCCGCACCCAGCCCGGCGACCAGTGTCGCGGGCGCGAAGTCCCAGGCGGTGGCGCCGTCGCCGGCCAGCCGCAGTGTGAGCCACATCCCGGCCATCCCGGCGGTGATCACCGCGACACCGAGCTGGAGCGCGGTCCGGCCCAGCCGGGGTGCCAGCAGGCCACCGGACAGCCCGGCCCCGACCGCGATCCCGAGCGAGAACGGCACCAGGGTCAGGCCGGCCCGCAGCGGCGTGTAGTGCAGGCCGAGCTGGGTGAACAGGTTGAACACCAGCATGAAGCCCGACATCGCCAGGAAGAACGACGTGATCACCGCGAGCCCGGCGACGAAGGAACGGCTGCGGAGCAGCGACGGCTCGATCACCGGATACCGCGACCGGCGCTCACTACGGCCGAACAGCGCGAACACCGGCAGCGAGGCCGCCATCAGCGCGAAGCACCAGGCCGGCCAGCCGTACTCCCGGCCCTGCACCAGCGGGTAGATCAGCATCGCCGAGGCGGCGGTCAGCAGCAGTACGCCGGTCAGGTCCAGCCGGCCGGCGCCCTCGGTGCGCAGCTCCGGCATGAACTTCAGCGCGCCGACGACCGCGACGATCGCGATCGGCACGTTGATCCAGAAGATCATCCGCCAGCCGGCGCCGAACCAGTTCGCGTCGATCAGCACGCCGGCCAGGATCGGCCCGCCGACCGCGGACAGACCCATGATCGGGCCGAACATCGCGAAGGCCTTGCCGATCTCGTCGGCCGGGAAGACGGCCTTGATGATGGCCAGGCCCTGCGGGATCATCACCGCGCCGAGCAGTCCCTGCGCGAACCGGCTGCCGATGAGGAGCTCGGGTGAGGTCGCCAGGCCGCACAGCGCGGACGCGAGCGCGAAGCCGGCGGCGCCGACCACGAACAGCCGGCGTCGGCCGAGCAGGTCGCCGAGCCGTCCGAAGGTGACCAGCCCG
>Ga0114129_10003718_pt1 | contig 21505 bp, 25 predicted proteins | sample RhiMetdeltSRZDD1_FD_80071 | JGI IMG/M metagenome (GOLD analysis project Ga0114129, IMG submission 80071) | Populus rhizosphere microbial communities from Tennessee, USA - Rhizosphere MetaG P. deltoides SRZDD1 (version 2) (version 2) | ecosystem: Host-associated > Plants > Roots > Rhizosphere >... | reverse complement strand
GGCGACCGCGGCGATGCCCGAGGCGAGGATGACCGCGGGCGGCAGCAGGGTCATGCCGACGAGCAGCTTGTTCCCGAGCGCCTCGCGCCACTCGCGGACGCACACCGCGCGCACCAACGCGCCGCGTTCCGGTGTCCGCGCGAGCGTGATCGTCGTCGCCATCACTTCTTTCCTTCGACGATGCTGAGGTAGACGTCTTCGAGGTGCACCTTGCGCTCGATGACGTACGCGATCTGCGCTCCGCCGTCCACGAGCGCGCGTACGAGGCGCGGATTCGTGAGCAGCGGATCCGACGCGGCCACCACGATCGAGCCGTTCTCAAGGTGCGCCTCGCGCACGCCCTCCACCGCCTGCACGCGCACGAGGTCCTCGGCGCGCGGGGTGGGCAGAAGGCGGATCTCGGTCGCGCGCCCGTAGAGCTCGGCGCGCAGGTGATCGGGCGTGTCGATGCGGATCACGGACTGACGGAAGAACGCGATGCGGTCGCATAGGCGGTCGGCCTCGTCAAGGTTGTGTGTGCACAGGAAGACCGTTCGTCCCGCGCCGCGCAGCGCCACGATGAACTCGCGCACCGTCTTCGCCGCATCCGGATCGAGGCCGGTCGTCGGCTCGTCGAGGAAGAGGATCCGTGGCTCGTGCAGAGCCGCGCGCGCGATCGCCATCTTCTGTTTCATGCCACGCGAGAAGGTCGCGACGGCCTCCTGCCGGCGGTCCCACAGCCCCATGAGGCGCAGGAAGTGCTCCGCTTGCCGCGCCGCGGCCGTTCGGTCGAGCCCGTACAGCGCCGCGAAGAACACCAGGTTCTCCCACGCGGACTGACGCTCGTACAGGCCGGGCTGCTCGGTCAGGATCCCGACCGCCGCGCGGATCTCGGGGTCCTGGCGGCCCAGCCGGTATCCCGCGACCTCCGCGGTACCGGACGTCGGCCCGATGAGCGCGCACAGCAGGCGCAGCGTCGTCGTCTTGCCCGCGCCGTTCGGTCCGAGGAAGCCGAACACCTCACCCTCGCGCACCTCGAGGTCGAGCGCGTCGACGGCGACGAGCGCGCCAAAGCGCTTCGTCAGCTTCTCGGTGCGGATCACGGTCTGCATGCGCCGAGTCTATTGGCGCGTCGTCCCTATCCTTGAGGCCGTGACCCCCATCGACGCCGAACGGAAGCTGCGGGAGCTTTCCTTCCTGCACGAGGTCGCACAGCTCGCCTCGTCCGCGCGCGACTGGGACGAGATGCTGCGCATCGTCATCGACCGCACCACCGACGCGATGCGCGCCGAGGTGTCGAGTCTGTATCTCCTTGAAAAGCGTGAGGCGCTCCTCCGTCTGGTCGCGACGAACGGCCTGAATCCGCGTGCCGTGGGCCGCGCGACGCTGCGCCTGGGCGAGGGGATCACCGGCTGGGTCGCGAACGCGCGGGTGCCACTCGCGGTGCGCGACGTTCGCACCGAGCCACGCTGGAAGGTCGTCCCGACCGTCGACGTCGACCGTTTCACGTCGATGCTCTCGGTGCCGCTCGTGTCGCGGGACGAGGTCATCGGGGTCATGAACGTCCAGACCGTCGAGCCGCGCACCTTCGACCGCACCGAGATCGATTTCCTGCAGACGATCGCCAACCAGGTCGCGGGCATCATCGAGAAGGGTCGTCTCCAGCGCGAGTCGGAGCGCAAGCTGCGCGAGGTCTCGGCGCTGTTCGAGGTCTCGAACGTGCTGACGTCGACGCTCGACCTCGGCGAGGTGCTCGGGCTCATCGCGGACCGGCTGGTGCGCGTCTATCCCGGCTCGGCGGGCGCGATCTACCTGCGCGAACACGATGACGTGCGCGAGCGTGCGCGATCGGGCGACATCGGAAAGTCGCTGCCATCGGTCGCCCGTCGCGCGATGGCGGAGACGCGCCCGATCGTCGAGGGCGACCATGTCGCGCTGCCGCTGCTCGCGGGCGACCGGCTGCTCGGCGCGGTCGCCCTGCGCGTGCCGGTCGGCACCGAGCTCGCCGATGAGGAGGTCGCGTTCGTCGGCGCGCTCGCGAACCAGGCCGCGCTCGCGATCGACAAGGCGGCGCTCTACGCGCTCGAGCGCGAGACCACGGATAGCCTGCGCGAGCTCGAGCGCGCGCGCACCGAGTTCGTCGCCGTCGTCACGCACGACCTGCGCACGCCGCTATCGGTGATCCGCGGGTATCTCGACCTGCTCGCGGAGAAGAACGGGAAGCGGCGGATCCCGATCGACGAGGCCGTCGCGCAGGTCGTGCGCCTCGACCAGCTGGTCGACCGCATCCTCACCGGCGTGCGCGCGGAGCACCCCGACCTGACCCTGCGCCGCGCGCGTTTCGATCTGCGCGCGACCGCGATCGCGACGCTGAAGGAGCTCGCGCCGATCGCGCGGCGGCATCGGCTCGCCGGTCCGCGCGATGGCGCGCCGATCTGGGTGCGCGGCGACCGGCGGCGCACGGCCGAGGTCCTTGCCGGGCTCGTGCATAACGCGACGAAGTACGCGCCGGAGGAGACGCGGATCGGCGTGAAAGTCGCCCGTCGGCGGGACCGCGGCGTCGTGCGTGTCGTCGACGCGGGGCCGGGGGTCGCGCCGCCGGACCGCGCGCGGATCTTCGAGCCGTACGTGCGCGCCGCGGCGCACGCCGAGCTCCCGGGGTCGGGCATCGGCCTCTTCGCGTCACGGCGCGTCGTCGAGGCGCAGGGTGGCGACATCTGGTACGAGGAGAGCCCCGGCGGCGGTGGGGTGTTCGCGTTCACCGTCCCGCTGGCGAGCGAGGCGCGCGCGTGACGAGCGTCCTGGTCGTCGACGACGAGCGCGCGATGGTCGGTATGGTCGCGGCGCTCCTGGGCGAGGACGGCTACGAGGTGGTCACCGCGTACGACGGGGAGGCCGCGCTGCGGCGTCATGCCGAAGAGGCTCCGGACCTGGTGATCCTCGATCGTGGCCTTCCGAAGCTGTCGGGCGACGACGTCTGCCGACGCATCCGCGCCACGTCGTCGACGCCGATCCTCATGCTCACCGGCGAGAAGGGGAGCGACGAGCGCGCCCGCCTGCTGGACCTCGGCGCGGACGACTACCTCGAGAAGCCCTTTTCGAAGAAGGAGCTCTCCGCGCGCGTCCGCGCGCTGCTGCGTCGCGCAACGCCCACGACGCGCCCGCGCCCCGCGGCGTCGATCGGAAGGCTGACGGTGGACACGCGCGCGCACCAGGCGACCGTCGCGGGCGCGGCCCTCGACCTCACGCCGACCGAGTTCCGTCTCCTCGCTGCCCTCGCCGCCCATCCCGGCGAGGTCGTGGATCGCCGCGCCCTGCTGCGCGCTGGTTGGCCCGAGGAGCGCGATCCCGACCCCGAGTGGCTCAAGGCGCACCTCGCGCGCCTTCGCTCGAAGCTCCTTTCGGCGGGCGCGCCCGCGCTCTCGAACGTCCGCGGCGTGGGCTATCGGCTCAGTTAGGGCCGCGGGGATCGCCCCGCCGATCGTCTGCGCGGCGCTGAACTTCGCCGCGGCGTTCGCGCTCCTGTTCGTCCTCGCGCCGGCGACGCCTCTCGTCGCCGATCCGGTGCAGCGCCTGGTCTACGTCGGCACGCATCTTCTCGCGTGGCGCCTCGGATGGCTGACGTGGATCGCGGCGGCGGTGTCGCTGCTCTGGTTCTATTGGTGGTGGCGCGACCGCGTCGGCGCGTCGTACGTCCCGCTCATCCTCGGCGGGCTCGGGCTGGTCGCCGATGTCACCGCGGAGCTCATCCTCGTCGTCGGCGGCGTCGAGACCTACATCGCGACGTCGCCGTTCGCGTTCGCGCTCACCGGCGGCGTCGCGAACGGCCTGTACACGCTCTGCGGGATCGGTCTCACGCTCGCGACGCCGCTGGAGGCGTGGGAGCGTGCCTGGGCCGTCGTCATGTGGACCGCGGGCATCGCGCTGAGCGTCGGCGCGCTCGCGAACATCCCGGTCATCACCGCGGGAGCCACCGCGATCCTCTTCGCGCTGTTCTGCCCGTGGTGCCTATACCTCGCGGTGAAGCTCCGCTGAGGCGCGTCGTCGTCTTCGGGGCCGGCTTCTTCGGCCGCGTCGTGGCGCGCCGTCTCGCCGAGGCGCGCATCCGAGCCGTCGTCGCCTCGCGTACGCGTGGTGACATCCACGTCGACGTCGAGGACCGGGGCTCGCTCGCGCGCGCGCTCCAGAGCGGGGACGTGATCGTCGATACCGCCGGTCCGTTCCAGACACGCTCGACGGCGCTCATCGAGGCGGCGATCGAGTGCGGCTGCGACGTCGTCGACATCTCCGATGCGCGCGCGTACGCCCAGAAGGTGATCGCGCTCCACGCGCGCGCGGTCGCGCGACGGGTCCGCATCCTCACCTCGTGCAGCTCGATCGCCGCGGTCGCCGCGGCAGTGATCCGCGCGAGCGGCGCCGCGGCGCCCGACGCGTGCGATCTGTTCCTCGCGGCCGCGCCGGCCGACACCGGCAATCCCGCGACGGTGCGCGCGTTCCTGATGTCGGTCGACTGGACGCGGTCGCGCGAATTCCCGGGCGGCGGTCGTCGCGGCCACCACGTCGAGAGCGCCGCCGCCGTGCTGTTGCCGCGGCCATGGCCCAGCCTGCGGCGCGTCGATTTCTGGGCCGACCCGAACGCGCCGCTCGCCGCGCCGACGCTGGCGCTGGCCGCGCGGCTCGGGCTGACGCGCGCCGCCGAGCTCGTCGCGCCGTTCCTGGCGCGTGCGCTCGGGAGGCACGACGGTCTCTTCGTGGTCGCCGTGCGCGAAGGTGGCCGCGAACACCTCACGCGCCTCGCCACGCCGCGCCGGAGCTATGTCATCGCCGCGGAGCCTGCCGCCCTCGCGGCGGAGTCGCTCGCCAGCGGCGCTCACCTCCCGCCGGGCGTCGTGCCCGCCGACGGGCAGGTCGATCCCGACCTGCTCTTCGCGCGTCTGCGCGGTCTCGGCGTGGACGTGCGCTCCTAGAGTGATGCTCGTGATGCGCACGATCCGCGCACGCGTCCTGCTCGGTTCCGTCGTGACCGTGCTCGTCGTGCTCGCGATCGTGGCGGCCAGCACGCCGATGTCGCTGCCGTTCCTCGCCGCGGCCTTCGCCGGGATCGTGGTCGCCTTCGTCGGCGCGTGCGTGATCCAGCGCAGCATCACGCGGCCCATCGATGCCCTGACCGAGCGCGCCGACGCGCAGCCCGCGCCCGACGCGAGCTTCGACGTGCGCGGTCCCGAGGAGGTCATGCGGCTCGCCGCCGCACTCCGCCGTGCGTGGGCCGCGGTGCGCGAGGAGCATGACGCCACACAGGAGGAACGGGACCGGCTCGCGACGCTGATCGACGAGCTCGGCGAGGCCGTCTTCATCGCCGATGTCGATGGCCGGATCGCGCTCGCGAACGCCGCCGCGCGCGCCCTCGCCGGCTCGGAGGCGGTCGGGCGTCATCTCGCGCAGGTGGTCCGCGACCACGAGGTGCTCGCGGCGTTCGCCGCCGCGCAGGGTGGCCGAGAGGCGACGGCGACCGTGGAGCGCGTCGAGCCGCGCCGCTTCATCCGCGCGGTCGCGCGCCCGCTGGAGGGCGGGCAGATCCTGCTGGTGCTCCAGGACCTCACCGCGCTCCGGCGCCTCGAGACCGTGCGGTCCGATTTCATCGCGAACGTGTCGCACGAGCTGCGACGGCCGATCACCTCGCTCAAGGCCATGGCCGAGGCGCTCGAGGAGGGCGCGATCGACGACCGAGCCGTCGCGCGCGACTTCGTGCAGCGCATGCATCAGGAGATCGACGGCCTCGCGCAGCTCACCAGCGAGCTGCTCACGCTCACGCGCATCGAGTCCGGCGCCGAGACGCTGACGCTCCTGCCGCAGTCGCCCGGCGATCTCCTCGTGGAATGCGCGCGGCGCATGGGCCCGCTCGCGGCGCGGGCGGAGGTCGCGCTGCTCGTGGAGCCGACGGATGCGCCGCGCGTTCGGGCCGACGGCGAGCGTGTCGCACAGGTCCTCGCCAACCTCGTCCACAACGCGGTGAAGTTCACGGCGGCCGGCGGCTCGGTGCGGCTCGCCGCGGCGCGCGAGGATGGCCGCGTGGCATTCAGCGTCGCCGACACCGGCGTCGGCATCGAGCACGCCGATCTCGAGCGGGTCTTCGAGCGCTTCTACAAGGCGGACCGTTCCCGGTCCGGCGGCGGCACGGGGCTGGGCCTGGCCATCGCGAAGCACATCGTCCAGGCGCACGGCGGTCGCATCGAGGCGAGAAGTGAGGGGCCCGGCCGCGGCGCGACGTTCCGCTTCACGCTGCCCCTCGCGGAATGATGGAGTGCGGTCAGCCGTAAAGCGCGTGCTCGGCGTACGGTCGGAACGCGACGAGCGGTCCGTCGCTCTCGGGGACGATGCCGGTGACGACGACGTCGCGGTCGACGCGTAGCGGATCACCGCGACGGTCGATCCCGATGGTGTCGTTCTTGAAGATCACGACACCGACCCGGACCCAGGGATGAAGGACGCGCAGCTTCGTCACTGTGATCACGAAAGGCAGCGTCGCCCGCGACTGTCATCGCGTCGTGAACACGCGGTGAACGTTGAAAGCGGATGCTAGGCTCGCTTTCAGGTGGCGCGACTCGTGCTGGTCGACGACGACGCGAATCTGCGGCACACGCTCGGCTACGCCCTTCGTCAGGAGGGCTTCGAGGTCTTCGCCGCGGAGGACGGCGAACGCGGGCTCGAGGCGTTCCGCCAGAGCCGGCCGGACGTCGTGCTGCTCGACGTGATGCTGCCGAACGTCGATGGCTTCGAGGTCTGTCGGCGCATCCGGCGCGAGAGCGATGTGCCGATCCTGATGCTCACCGCGCGCGACACCGAGCTCGACAAGGTCGTGGGCCTCGAGCTCGGCGCCGATGACTACCTTGCCAAGCCGTTCTCGACGCGCGAGCTCGTCGCTCGCGTGCGCGCACTTCTCCGGCGCACGCGACCGACCGTCGCCCCGGTCGGCGAGCGTCTCGAGAGCGGTGGCCTGCTGCTCGATGCCGGTCGCCACCGCGTCACGCTCGACGGCCGCGAGATCGCGCTGAAGCCCAAGGAGTTCGACCTTCTGGCGTTCTTCCTCGCGCATCCGGGGCAGGTGTTCGGACGCGAGCAGCTGCTCGCGAGCGTATGGGGTTACGACTTCGCGGGCGATTCGCGTACCGTCGACACGCACGTGAAGACCCTGCGCGAAAAGCTCGGCGACGACGCGGAGCGGCCGCGCTGGATCGACACCGTCCGCGGCGTCGGTTACCGGTTCCGCGAGGCGTCACCCGTTTAGGTCACGGCCGTCGCGGCGCAGGCGGCGTTCACCGAGCGTTCACGAAGCCCTCATCTTCCGGACACGCCCCCACACGAGCCTGTCACCGCGCGCCACGACGCTGGACTCGACATCGAGATGTGGGGATCGAGGAGAGAAATGAAGAAGTCCCAGGTCGCGTGCCTTCTCGCCTTCGCGACCCTGCTGGCCGCGTGTGGCGGCTCGCCGCCGGCGGCCTCCAGCACGCCCGGCGCGACCGGCGGCGCGGCGGCGGATCCGTGCGGCGTGCCCGTGAAGGCGAGATGCCCGAGCGAGGCGCAGGCCGTCACCGGCGCCGGCGCGACGTTCCCGGGTCCGCTCTACACGAAGTGGATCGACCAGTACAACCAGCTGACGGGTGTCCAGATCAACTACCAGGCCGTCGGCTCGGGTGGCGGGATCAAGTCCTTCACCGACAAGACCGTCGACTTCGGCGCCTCCGACGTGCCGCTCACCGACGCGCAGTTCGACGCCATCGCCGGCGGTCTCTACATGGTGCCGATGGCGCTCGGCTCGGTCGTGCCGACCTATAACGTCCCGGGCGTTACCGCGCCGATCAAGTTCAGCCCCGAGGCGCTCGCCGGCATCTACCTCGAGCAGATCAAGAAGTGGAACGACCCGAAGATCACCGCCGAGAACCCGGGCCTGACTCTTCCGGACCTCGCGATCACGACCGTGCACCGCTCCGACGGCTCCGGCACCACCGGCGTGTTCACCGACTACCTGTCGAAGATCAGCCCCGAGTGGAAGAGCAAGGTCGGTTCGGCCACGTCGGTCAACTGGCCGGGCGGGGTCGGCGGCAGCGGTAACGCCGGCGTCGCCGGCGCCGTGAAGAACCAGCCCGGCACCATCGGCTACGTCGAGCTCATCTACGCGATCCAGAACAAGCTCGGCTACGGCGTCGTGAAGAACGCCGCGGGCAAGTACGTCGAGGCGAGCCTCGACTCGACCACCAAGGCAGCCGACGGCTTCCAGTCGCCGGACTACGGGAGCCTCAAGGGCCAGCAGGCCAAGCTCTCGATCACGAACTCGGCGAATGCCGACGCCTGGCCGATCTCGACCTTCACGTTCCTGCTGCTCCCCAAGGACTTCAGCGACAAGGCGAAGGGTCTCGCGATCCTGCGCTTCTCCTGGTACGGCACGCACGAGGGGCAGTCCTTCGCGAAGGATCTCGGCTACGCGCCCCTTCCGAGCACGGTCCAGAAGGCCGCCGAGGAAGTGCTGAAGTCGATCACCAGCGGTGGAAGCAAGATCCTCAAGGTCAGTCAATAGCGACGTGAGTCGCTCCGTCGATCGCGCGTTCGCCGCGGGCGTGACGGCACTGGCGATGCTGGTGCCGCTCACGCTCGTGGCCATCACGATCCTGATCGTCATCGATTCATGGCCGGCGCTCACAATGTTCGGGCTCTCCTACTTCACGACCACCGAGTGGGATCCGGTCAAGCTCGTCTTCGGCGCGGCGGCGTACGTGTACGGCACGCTCGTCACCACGGTCGTCGCCGTCCTCCTCGCGACCCCCGTCGCCGTCGGCGGGGCGATCTACCTCACAGAGTTCGCGCCGCGCCAGGTCCGCACCCCGATCGCGTTCACGATCGAGCTCCTCGCGTACATCCCCAGCATCGTGTACGGCCTGTGGGCGATCTTCGTGATGGTCCCGGTGATGCGCACGGTCGTCGAGCCGGGACTGCAGGCGACGCTCGGTCAGGTGCCGGTCATCGGCAGGCTCTTCAGCGGAACGCCGATCGGTCTCGACCTGCTCAGCGGCGGCGTCGTCCTCGCGATCATGATCCTGCCCATCCTCATGGCCGTGTCGCGCGAGGTGCTACTGGCGGTCCCGCCGACGCAGCGCGAGGCGATGATCGGTCTCGGCGCGACACGCTGGGAGGCCACAAGCCGCGCCGTGCTGCCCTACGCGCGCCCCGGCATCATCGGCGGCGCCGTCCTCGGCGTCGCGCGCGCCTTCGGAGAGACGATGGCGGTGACGATGGTCGTCGGTAACTCGTCGCGCGACATCAGCGGATCGCTGTTCGTCCCCGGCTACACCATGGCCTCCGCGATCGCGAACCAGTTCGTCGAGGCCGACAGCGAGCTCTACTTCAGCGCGATCGTCGAGATCGCGCTGGTCTTGCTGTTCGTCGCGATCATCGTCAACGCCGTCGCGCGTGCGCTCATCCGGCGCTCCATCGCCGACCGGCCCGCGGGCGCGGTGGTCTAACGTGGCCGTCGCCGCGATCACCCCGCGCTCGGCCATCCCCGCGCGGCACCGTGTCGTCGCCAGCAGACGGATCGCGCAGGGCGTCGTCGTCGGGCTGCTGCTCCTCGCGACCCTCCTCGCGGTCGCGCTGCTCGTCACGATCCTCGGCTATGTCATCGCGCGCGGCCTGCCGGCGCTGAGCATCGCGTTCTTCACCGAGCGCCCGAGGCCGTTCGGCGAGGACGGCGGCGGCATCGCCCCGGCCCTCATCGGCACGCTCGTCCTCGCGGCTGTCTCGGGCGTCATCGCCATCCCGGTCGGCATCGCCGCCGCGATCTTCGTCGTCGAGTACCGATCCGGCCGGTTCGCCGCGCCGGTGCGCTTCGCCGCGGAGCTCATCGCCGGGCTGCCCTCGATCGTGATCGGCGTCTTCGTGTGGGCGTTCCTGGTGCGGGGCCTCGTCGGGCACTACGCGGCGATCGCCGGAGCCGTCGCGCTCGCCGTGATCATGGTCCCGATCGTCGCGCGCACGGTCGAGGAGGTCCTGAAGCTCGTCCCGAATTCGCTCCGTGAGGCCGCGCTCGCGCTGGGCGCGCCGCGTTGGAGGGTCATCGTATCGGTGGTGCTGCCGACGGCGCGCGCGGGCGTGCTGACGGCCGCGATCCTCGCCCTCGCGCGCTCCGCCGGCGAGACCGCGCCGCTGCTCCTCACCGCGCTGGGCAACGACTTCTTCAGCGCCGACCTGCTCCGGCCGATCGCCGCGCTACCGCTGCAGATCTACCGCTACGCGGTGTCGCCGTACGACGACTGGCACGCCAAGGCCTGGGGCGCCTCGCTCGTGCTCGTGGTCGTGATCGGCGCCGTCGGTCTGCTCCTGCGGGTCGTCGCGCGCCAGCGGGTCCGTTGACACTGTGGAAGGGCAGGAGAGCATGTCAGTGACGATGCAAGAGACCACGTCGCGAGAGACACCGCAGGTGGCCACCCGGCGCGTCGAGAAGCCCGCCGAACCGGTCGCGCCCGCGTCACCCCGCGCCATCGCGCTGCGCACCGAGAAGCTCTCCGCCTACTACGGCACGGCGCAGGCGGTCGGCGACGTCGATCTCACCTTCGAAGTCGGCGCGATCACCGCGATCATCGGACCGTCGGGCTGCGGAAAATCCACGCTTCTGCGCTGCCTCAACCGGATGCACGAGACGACGCCCGGCGCCCGCGCCACGGGCCGCGTCCTGCTCGGCGATGTCGACGTGTACGCGGCGGCCACCGATCCCGTCGAGGTCCGGAGCATGGTCGGGATGGTCTTCCAGAAGCCGAACCCGTTCCCGATGATGAGCGTCTACGACAACGTCGCCGCCGGGCCGCGGCTGCGCGCCTGGAAGATGTCGCGCCGCGAGATGGACGACCTCGTCGAGCGCAACCTGCGCCGCGCGGCGCTCTGGGACGAGGTGAAGGACAAGCTGCACCGCTCCGGCGCGGCCCTCTCCGGCGGCCAGCAGCAGCGTCTGTGCATCGCCCGCGCGCTGGCCACCGATCCGAGCGTCCTGCTGATGGACGAGCCCTGCTCCGCGCTCGACCCGATCGCGACCTACAAGATCGAGGAGCTGGTCCGCGAGCTTTCCCACGAGGTCACGATCGTGATCGTCACGCACAACATGCAGCAGGCGTCGCGCGTCAGCGAGCGCACCGCGTTCATGCTCGCGGGCGACGACGGCGTCGGCCGCCTGGTGGAGTTCGGCAGGACGGACGACCTGTTCACCCTGCCACGCGACACGCGGACCGAGGCGTACATCACGGGACGGTTCGGATGACCGCACGCTCCATCCACACCCGGGCCGCCCTCGACGACGGGCTGGCGCGGCTGCAGGCCGATCTGCGCGCGATGACGAGCCTGCTCGACGTCGCGATCGAGCGCAGCGTGCTGTCGCTCCAGACGCTCGACCAGCGCCTGGCGCGCCTCGTCATCGACAGCGATGACGAGATCAACCGCCTGCGGTTCCAGATCGAGGATCGCGCGATCCACCTCATCGCGACGCAGCAGCCGATCGCCGGCGACCTGCGCTTCATCGTCGCGGTGCTGATGGTCGTCTCCGAGATCGAGCGCATGGGTGACTACGCCGCAGGCATCGCCAAGGTCGTCGAGCTCCATGGGAGCCGGGAGCTCCTGAAGCCGCTCATCGACATACCCGAGATGGCTCGGTTGGTGCGGGAGATGCTCCGCGAGGCGGTCGACGCGTTCCTGCGCCGCAACGAGCACGCCGCGGAGCGGGTCGCGTTCCAAGACGACGAGGTCGACCGTCTCTACGACATCGTCTACCGCGAGCTGCTGCAGTACATGGCGAACGACCCGACGACGATCGACCGCGCGACGTGGCTGCTGTGGGTCGCACACAACCTGGAGCGCATGGGCGATCGGATCCAGAACATCTGCGAACGCACAGTCTACGAAGTCACCGGCGTGATGCGCGAGTTCACGTCGCATGGACCCCGTCCGCCGCAGGCCGATGTCTGAGCCGATCCGGGTCCTGTTCCTCTGCACGCACAACTCGGCACGTTCGCAGATCGCGGAAGCGTTCCTGAACGATCTCGGCGAAGGCCGTTTCGAAGCGCACAGCGCGGGAACCGAGGCCCGCGGATTGCACCCACTCTCGGTGCAGGTCATGGCCGAAGTCGGTATCGACCTGTCATTGCAGGAGTCAAAGACGGTCGATCGCTTCATAGACGAGCCGTTCGACCTCGTCATCACGGTGTGCGACGAGGCCAACGAGGCCTGTCCGTACTTTCCGAACGCGCGCGAGCGGCGCCACTGGTCGTTCCCCGATGCATCGGCCGTCGTCGGGACCGACGCCGTGCGCTTTGCCGCCTTCGTCGCGGTGCGAGACGCGATTTGCGAGCGGATCGAACGGGAACTGCTGGGAGTGCGGGCCGGCTGACGAGGCCGGGCCGGCCACGCCACGCGACGCAGTGGACGGCCGCTACAGTCCGCTGACGGAATACTGAATGGACCCGTCCGACCGCGCCGATGGCGCGGTCAGTTTTTGGGGACACGACAAGGAGGACGCCCATGCGCCTGTCGCTGATGCCAAAGAAGAGTTTCTTCTTCAACCAGTTCGACAAGCACGCCATGAACAGCCTCGAGGCGGCCGTCGCTCTCGAGCGGCTCCTGACCGACTTCACCGAGGTCGAGCGCAAGGTCCGTGACATCCACGCCATCGAGCATTACGGCGATGAGTTGACGCACGAGATCTTCAAGAGCCTGAACGAGACCTTTGTCACGCCGCTCGATCGCGAGGACATCATCGGTCTCGCGTCGAGGCTGGACGACGTCGCCGACGTTGCCTATGACGTCAGCGAGCTCATCCAGCTGTACAAGGTGCGCAGCGTTCGGCCGCAGGCCATCCGTCAAGTCAAGGCACTGGTCGGCGCGGCCACCGAGGTCGTCGCGATGATGAAGGCGCTCGAAGGGCTCAAGGGCCTGCAGCCGTACTGGATCAAGATCCACACCTTCGAGAACGAGGCAGACCAGGTGTTCCGGGACGCGGTGGGCGATCTGTTCGCGAACGTCACTGACCCGATCGAGATCATCAAGTGGAAGGACATCCACTCGCTCATCGAGGTCGCCGTCGACCGCTGCGAGGACCTCGCGAACATCGTCGAGATGATCGTGATCAAGCACAGTTAGAGGCGGGTGAGGTTGGATAACGCCCTCGTCCTGCTGGGGCTTGTCGTCGTGCTCGGGGTGATCTTCGAGTATGTGAACGGCTTCCACGACGCCGCGAACGCGATCGCGACAGTTGTGGCGACCCGCGTTCTGACTCCGGCGCAGGCCGTGCTGATGGCGGGAAGTCTGAACCTCGTCGGCGCGCTCTCCGGCGTGGCTGTGGCGAAGACCGTGGGGAACGGCATCGTCGACGCGAAAGTCGTCACGCAAGACCTCGTCGTCGCTGCACTCGTCGCCGCGATCGCCTGGGACCTGCTGACCTGGTACTTCGGGCTTCCGACCTCCTCGAGCCACGCCTTGATCTTCTCGATCATCGGTGCGTCGGTGGCGATCCACGGGCTTGACGTGATCATCGTCGGTGGGCTGCAGAAGACGAGCTTCGGCGTCGTGTACTCGCCGGCTCTCGCGTTCCTCGTCGGCTATCTCATCATGCTGTCGCTCTACTGGATCCTGCGGAACACGTCATTCGGCTGGGTGCAGCGCCTCTTCGGACGCGCGCAGATCCTGTCGAGTGCCTATATGGCGTTCAGTCACGGCGGGAACGACGGACAGAAGACGATGGGCATCATCGCGCTCGGGCTGGCCGCGTACGGTGTCGTGCCGACCGGCGCCGACTTCTACATCCCGGACTGGGTGAAGGTGATATGCGCCGTCGCGATCGGCGTCGGCACGATGACTGGCGGCTGGCGGATCATGAAAACGATGGGCGTGCGCATCACCAAGCTGACTCCGGTGCAGGGCTTCGCGGCCGAAACCACCGCCGGCACGGTCATCGAGATCGCGACACGCTTCGGTATCCCGATCTCGACGACGCACGCGATCTCTGGCGCGATCCTCGGCGTCGGCTCGACCCGACGCCTGTCGGCCGTGCGGTGGGGTATCGCGGGGCGGATCGTCACGGCATGGGTGCTGACGATCCCGGGTTGTTTCGTGCTCGGATACGGAGTCGCGGTGGCGATGCGTGCCGTGGGCGTGCACCCCTAGGCACCGCGATCCCGTCCCGCCTGAGTCGCACCTGTCGCGTCGACTCAGGGTCCGTTCGATTAGAACGCGATAAGCGGCCGCCAGGTCCCAAGCGCCACGCTGAGCGATGTCGCGCCGAGCGCGAGCGCGATCGCACCCGCGACGACGGCGCCGTCGCGCAGCGTCAGCGGCCGCGGGCGGGCGAGCGTCCGGCAGTGGCGCCCGCCGAAGCCACGCGCATCCATCGCGAGCGCGAGTCGCGTCGCGCGCCGGATCGCGGCGACGAGCAAGCCCAACGCGCGACCGGGGAAGGCGCGTGCGCGGTCGACGATCGTGCGGTCGGCCTCGATGCCGCGCGCGCGTCGCGCCAGACCGAGGATGTCCCACTCGCGGGAGAACAGGGGGAACAAGCGGAACGCCGCGAGAGCCCCGACGACGAAGCGCGACGGAGCGTGGGCATGCTCGACGAGCGCATCCGCGAGATCGGTGGGATCGATCGTCGCGACGGCGAGCATGCCGGCGAGCGAGATGCCGATGATGCGCAGCGCGATCGCGGCGCCTGCCACCGGGTTCTGGGACAGCATCGCGTTGAAGACGCCGAGGCTGGCCGCGCCGATGAGCAGTGGCGTCGCGCGTGCCGCGAGCGCGCGCGGCGGAAGCCCGCTGTAGCGCGCGGCGACCAGCAGCGTGGCGACCACCAGGCCCGAGGTGACGAGATCGACCGTGACGAAGAGCGCGAGCATGAGCACGAGCGCGGCGACGATCTTCGCGAGCGGGTGCGGGCGCGCGAGCGGCGCGCTCGGGTCCGGGACGAGCGGCTCGAGCAGCCTCACGCCGCGCGGCCCCCGTCGAGCCGCAGCGTCCGGTCCGCGAGCGATGTGACGAGGTCCGCATCGTGCGTCGCGAAGAGCGTCGCGCCGCCACCGTCGCAGCGCGCGGCGAGGAGTGCCACGAGCTCGCCATAGGTGCGGCGGTCCTGACCGAACGTCGGCTCGTCCAGCACGAGAACGGGCGGCGCTGTGGCGAGCGCGGTCGCGACCGAGAGCCGGCGCTGCTCGCCGCCGGAGAGCGTGAACGGATTCGCGGCGGCGAGGTGGGAGAGACGCAAACGCTCGAGCAGATCGAGCGCGATGCGCCGCGCATCGGGTGCGTAGCGTCCGGCACGCAGGGGCCCGACCATGAGCTCCAGGTCGACGCGACCGCTGACGAACTGATGCTCGGGGTCCTGGAAGACCGTGCCGACGCGTGTCACCAGGCGGCGGGCGGGCAGCGACCACGGCTCGGCATCCTCGAGCGCGACGCGTCCGCGCGCCGGTCGCAGCAGACCCGCGACGAGCAGTGCGAGCGTGGACTTCCCCGAGCCGTTCGGTCCGGTGATGGCGAGCGCCTCGCCCGCGCGAACGGACGCGTCGACGCCGTCGACGGCCCAGACGTCCGCGCCCGGATAACGGAAGGCGACTCCGTCGGCGCGCGCGACCTCCGGCCCGAACGTGGTACGTCGTGTCGGAGCGGCCGGCGGCGGACCCGGCACCCACACACCGAGCTCGGCGAGCCGCGGTCCGTAGCGGTCGAAGACGTCGCGCGGCGCGCCGTCGGCGACGACACCGCCGCCGGCCTCGATCACGACGACGCGGTCGACGAGCGACAGAGCCTCGGCGACCTTGTGCTCGACGATGACCATGGTCATCCCGCTCAGCTCGGCGATCGTGTCGCGCACCGTCGCGGCGCCGGTCGGATCGAGGTTCGCCGTCGGCTCGTCGAGCAGCAGCAGGCGCGGCAGCAGCGCGAGAGCGCCGGCGATCGCGAGGCGTTGCTTCTCGCCGCCGGACAACGCCGCGGTCGAGCGGTCCTCGGGATACGGGAACTGCACCTGCGCGAGAGCGCGATGCACGCGTGGCCAGATCGCCGCGGTGGGGACGCAGTGATTCTCGAGCCCGAACGCGACGTCGTCGCCCGCCCGCGCCATGACCAGCTGCGTCTCGGGATCCTGGAACACGATGCCGATCGCGTCGCGCGCGTCGTGCGGCGGCCGTCCGTCGACGCGCAGCTCACCCTCGGACTCGCCGCCACCGGTCGGATCGAGGAGTCCCGCGAGCGCGGCGAGGAGCGTGCTCTTCCCCGCGCCGGATGCGCCGAGCAGGAGGACACGCTCGCCGGCCGCGACATGCAGGTCGAGTCCACGCACCGCCCAGGCCCGGCGCCCGGCGTGGCGCCAGCCCCAACCGCGTGCCTCGATCGCCGCGCCGTCGCTGCGGCTCATCCGGAGGACTCTAAATGCGCTGTTGCGTCCTGCCCGACGGGAACTGCGCGAGGACACCGGTCTGCACGAGCGCGCGCGTGAGCCAGTACGACCCGACGCCCGCGATGATGACCGCCGAGATCAGCATGAACACGCCGATCACGAGCTGGTCGGTGAGCGACAGCTCGGCGTAGTAGAGCGGCATGTCGTGGATCCACGCGCCGACCGCCGCGAGCGCCGCTGCGACGAAGGCCGTGACCAGGTCGAAGCGCCGATAGCGGAACGCCGCGAACGCGAGCTCCGCCCCCGCGCCTTGGAAGAGACCCGACAGCGCGGCGTCGAGACCCCACTGCGATCCGAGGACGAGCGATACGCTCGCCGCTACCAGCTCCGCGAAGAGCGCCGCGCCGGGCTTCTGCACGACGAGACCCGCGACGACGCCCGCGGCGAGCCAGGTCCCGTACAGGATGTTCTGCGCCGGCGGGACGGCGGTGAACGCCGGAGTCACCGCGGCCCAGAGCGCGTTCCAGGCCCAGAACACCACGCCGAATGCGACCGCGATCGCCGCGGTGACCACGATGTCGAGCGTTCGCCAGCTCCAGGAACGATTCACGAGACACCTCCACTGCGTGTTTCGATGACGAGCAGCACGCCGCGGTCGCATGCGACCGACGCGGGCTGAGACATCACGACGTTCGAAAGGCCGCGCGAGGCGCCGAAAGGCAGCGTCTCGGTGGCCAGCGGGTAGCGGAGCCGTTGGGTCCGGACACCTTCGGCGTCGCCGTCAACGGCGAGCAGCGTCACTAGGTCGCCGGCCTGTCCCGCGAGCTCGAGTTGCTCCCCGCCGTGCACGGCGCGCACGGTCACGTCGCCGCGCACGGCCCGCATTCGGCGCCCGCGGTGCTCGTCCGCGGCCAGGATGAGCGTGTTCGCGAGCTCGTGGTCGAAGCGCGCGCCGCCGAAGATCCCCAGGAGCACGATGTCATCGGCCTTAGCGTCGACCGCGTAGGCGATCGCCAGCTCGAGATCCGATTCGTCCTTGTCGGGCGAATACGGAACGACGACCACGCCCTGCGCGCCGTACTCGAGCGCGCGCTCCATCCCAAGCGAGTCGAGATCGCCCACGATCGCGTGGGGGCTGATGCCCCACCGCTCGAGCGTCAGCGTCCCGCCGTCCGCGGCGACGATGAGGTCGGCGCCCTGCAGCTGCGTCTGGTCCCGCGGATCGACGTCGCCGTGTGCCATCACGACGGCCCTCACGCGACCCCGGAAAAACAAAAGCGGCGCATCCGAGCGCCGCAGCGAGGTCTCACGCGTTCCGACTCCCTACGCTGACATTACTCAGATCAGGTTCTGGGGTCTGCGGATCACCGCACTCTCAGCGCCCGTCGGCGCTCCCCCGTCGTATGAAGTTGTCGTTCTCCAGTGTACCGCGTAGAGGCAGAGACGCGAACGCGGACGCGCAGCCCGGAGGCTACGCGTCCGCGGTGCGACCGTTGAGGGTTAGGCGGCCTGCGCCGCCTCGGCGGCCTTCTTGACCGACTCGATGTGGACGACGGCGGTCTTCGTGGGGGCGATGAGCCACGCCACCACCAGGACGGCGAACGACGCGAAGGCTGCGAGTTCCATCTCCGACCTCCCTTTTAGATCGTGTACGCCGCTTCGCGGTGCTGCGACGCGTCGAGTCCGAGGACCTCCTCGTCCTCCGGCACGCGCAGACCCACGAAGACATCGATGAGCTTGAGGATGACGAAGGTCATGACCGCGGAGTACGTGACCGACGCCAGGACGGCGATCGCCTGCACGCCGAGCTGCGCGGGATTGCCGAAGGCGAGTCCGTCGGCCGCGGCCGAGTTCACGGCGACGGTCGCGAAGATCCCGGTGGCGAGCGCGCCCCACATGCCGCCGATCCCGTGCACCCCGAAGACGTCGAGCGCGTCGTCGACCTTGAGCCGCTTGGTGAGCTGGATCCCGACGTAGCAGAACGTGCCGGCTCCGAGACCGATGAGGATCGCGGCGGAGACATCGACGTAGCCGGACGCCGGCGTGATCGCGACCAGACCGGCGACCGCACCGGCGGCGGCGCCGAGGACGCTCGGCGCTCCCTTGTGCAGCCACGAGACCGTCATCCAGGTGAGCGCGGCCATCGCCGCCGCGGTGTTCGTCACGACGAAGGCGTTCGCGGCGAGACCACCCGCGTTGATCGCGCTGCCGGCGTTGAACCCGAACCAGCCGAACCAGAGCAGCGAGGCGCCGAGGACGGTCATGGTGGCGTCGTGCGGCTCGATCGGGATGGAGCCGAGGCCCTTGCGCCGGCCGAGCACGAGCGCCGCGACGAGGGCGGAGACGCCGCTCGTAATGTGCACGACCGTGCCGCCCGCGAAGTCGAGCGTGCCGAGGACGCGGAGCCAGCCGCCGACGCCCCAGACCCAATGCGCGACCGGGTCATAGACGAACGTCGCCCAGAGCAGGGTGAAGACGACGAACGCCTTGAAGCGCTTGCGCTCGGCGAACGCTCCGGTGATGAGCGCGGGCGTGATGACCGCGAACATCATCTGGAAGACCATGAAGCCGAGGTGGGGGACCGTCGGCGCGTAGTCGGGGTTCGGCGTCTGTCCGACGCCCCGTAGCGATAGCCAATCGAACCCCCCGATGAGGCCACCATGGTCGGGACCGAACGCCAGCGAGTACCCCCACAGCACCCACTGCACGCTGATCAGACACAGGATGAAGAAGCTGTGCATGATCGTCGCGAGGACGTTCTTGCGGCGGACCAGCCCGCCGTAGAAGAAGCCGAGCGCGGGTGTCATGAGCATGACGAGCGCGGCGGACGCGAGAAGCCAGGCGGTGTCGCCAGCGTTGATGTTTTCCATGCGGTCAGCCTGCGCAGCCGGCCGGCCATGGTCAGTAGCGCATCGGGGGTCCGTCGGTTTCGGTTCGGTTGTGGCGCCGCGCAAAGGCCGTGCGCGTCACGGACCTTTGCGCGGCGCGGGAACTAGGTCGGGATCACATCCCTTTCGCGAGCCCGATGACGTTGCCCTCGGGGTCCGCGAACATCGCGAGCTCGACCGGGCCGGCCTGCGTGGGTGGCATGACGGTCTTGCCGCCCAGCTTCTCGACCTTCGCGAGCGTGCCCTTCAGATCCTCGGTCTCGATGTAGAAGGTCACGCTGCTCCGGCCGTCGCGCGACGGGCCGATGCCGCCGCCGATGCCGTGACCGTTGGCGCCGGTGTCCACCATCGCATAGTCCTCCGGCGCGTCGGTGAGCTTCCAGTCGAAGGCCTTGCTGTAGAAGTCGCGGAGCCTCTTGTTGTCCTTCCCGATGACCTCGAAGTGCGTGACGGGATGTGCCATGTCGTGTCCCCTTTCCTTATCGCTGCGTCTTGGTGGTCATGTCCTGCGCGGTGTCGGTGCCGACGTCGCGCCCCTCGGCCACGTTCGCAAGGCGAGGGAGGAAGTAGTCCCAGCCCTCGGAGTGCGACGCGAGCGCGCCCTCCGGCAGGCCGCGGTGCACCAGACGAAGCCGCGTGCCCTGGCCGTCAGGCTCGAGGTCGATCTCGACCGTGCTCGAGCCCGGTGGCACCAGGGCGCTGTCCTTCCAGCCCCAGGTGAAGACCACACGGCGCGACGGGATCAGCTCGACGAACCGTCCGTCGACCGTGCTTTTGTCGTCCTCGAAGTCGACATGGAACATTCCGCCCGGGCGCGCCTCGAGCTGGGCCAGCTTCCCCTTCCAACGGACGTACTCGCTGGGGTCGGTCAGTAGCCGGAAGACGGTCTCCGGTCGCGCCGCGATGGTGATGACCTTCTCAATTGCCTTTGTGTCTACGGTCACGACGGCTCCCCCTTTGTTGTTCTTCCTGCTCCGCGGCCTGCTTCAGCCGGCGCAGGTTCTCGTCCCAATAGGACTCAAGGTAAGTGCGCAGCTCGGCGATGCTCTCGGGCCGTGCCCGGTACAGGCGCCGGGTGCCGCTCCGTCTTTCGCTCACGAGGCCCGCCTCCTTCAGCACGCGCAGGTGCTGCGAGATCGCCGGCCGGGTCACGTCGAAGTGGCGGGCTATCTCACCCGCCGCAAGCTCGGACGTCCAGACCAGACGGAGGATCTCCCGCCGGCGCGGCTCGGCGATGGCGCGCATCGCGGCTTCCACGGGCTTATGTGAGCACGTGCTTACGTAAGTGTCAAGTTACGGACCATGACTTTTTCCCCTGGTCCTTTGAGGCCGTTCTCAGCACCGTTCCACAACCCAAGCGAAACCCAGCGGCCGTTCACCGGAGTGGGGTCGCGGCCGGATGCTTCGGTCGACAACACCTGTGGGGAGTTGACCGATGACGCTGACCATCGAGCGCGAGCGCCCCGCGACCGCCGCTCCGCCCGCTCCGAAGACGTCGCCCAAAGACGTGCTCGCGATGGCGAAAAAGGAAGGCGTCCAGATCGTGGACCTGCGCTTCGTCGACCTGCCCGGGACGTGGCAGCACTTCTCGATCCCGGTCGAGGAGCTTTCCGAGGGGCTCTTCGTCGACGGCATCGGCTTCGACGGCTCGTCGATCCGCGGCTTCCAACACATCCACGAGAGCGACATGCTGCTGATGCCGGATGCGACCTCGACCTTCATCGACCCGGTCCTCGACGTCAAGACGATGGACATCATCTGCGATGTCATCGACCCCATCACGCGCAAACCGTATTCCCGCGACCCGCGGTACGTGGCGAAGAAGGCCGAGGACTTCCTCCCCACGACCGGCATCGCGGAGATCGCGTACTGGGGACCGGAGATCGAGTTCTACATCTTCAACTCGCTCCGCTTCGACCAGAGCGCGAACTTCGGCTTCTATTACATCGACTCCGAGGAAGGCATCTGGAATTCCGGCAGCAACGGCACGCCGAACCTCGGGCACCGTCCGCGCTTCAAGGAGGGCTACTTCCCGGTGCCGCCCGCCGACAAGCTCCAAGACCTCCGCTCGAAGATGGTCCGCGCGATGATCGCCTCGGGCATCGCGGTCGAGGTGCATCACCACGAGGTCGGCACCGCCGGTCAGACAGAGATCGACATCCGGTTCGGCACGATGGTCGAGACCGCGGACAAGGTGCTGAAGTACAAGTACATCACCAAG
>Ga0114129_10003717_pt1 | contig 21506 bp, 21 predicted proteins | sample RhiMetdeltSRZDD1_FD_80071 | JGI IMG/M metagenome (GOLD analysis project Ga0114129, IMG submission 80071) | Populus rhizosphere microbial communities from Tennessee, USA - Rhizosphere MetaG P. deltoides SRZDD1 (version 2) (version 2) | ecosystem: Host-associated > Plants > Roots > Rhizosphere >... | reverse complement strand
TCCCCCAGAGGAGAAACCGGGCTCTTACAGCGAGAATGCGCCATGACGCGCCACCGTGCGCTACGAAAAGGCGCCATCACAGGTGCACTGGAAGGTGTACTAACCATCAGGGCCGGTCGAGTGGCCAACCTGGGAGCTTATCAGCGTGGTGGGGGTCGCCCTCAATGCTCAAGGAAATCTGGAGAAGATGGATCCGCAGGATTTCGAGGAAGTTCAATCGCGGACGTTGCCAGGACCACGCCCGACCTGACGTAAGCAACCTTGGCATAGAATGGCCGAGGGGGGGTGCCCTTGAGTGACGCTCGCCTGGTCGAACACGAAAGAGCTGTCTGCCGCCAAATGGGTTGGCTTACTGCGCTCTTTGGCGTGCCCCAAGGGGCACCACGCTCAAGCCCACGCCGACAAGCACCGTCTCAAGTTCCTCAGCCCCCGAAAGGCGGACAGATGCCTCCACCGCGAGCCCGAGTGCCCTTGCCAGGGAGACTTCCCCCCCAAGGCCGAGGCCGACCGCCAGGGAGGTTTCCGACGGCACGAACGCCTCTCCGGACCAGGATCGAAAGACCAGCCCCACTTCTGGGCGCAGGTAAACGCGGCGCGAAGAGCCCAGCCCGACCTGCAGGCCGCCCAGACTGTACACGGCACTAAACGCCTCATTGCGCACGGGGTTGTGCGCCTTGAACGGTTGCAGGGCGAGATCCACGGTAAGATCAGTCCGGGTGGACAGGGCATAGCCCACCTGCCCGGTCAGCAGCGGCCCCCAATCACTGGAGGTTTCGCCCGCCACCAACGTGCTGGCCCAGCCCACGGCAGCGCCCGCGCGCCACTCCAACCGCGCGCTGCGCGCTTGCGCGCCGACGGGCCGAACGAGCCCGACGATAAGGGGGACAACCAGCACCCGTGTGACTTGCATACAGCGCCTCCTGACTTATGCCGGCGCAGCTACTTTCCCGCCACCAGCCGCTCGAAGCTTGCACCTGCATGAGTTTTCGCGTGCCACAGAGCGACCGCAATTAGTGAGCATCACTCGGGAGCATTGGCGGCCTTGTACAGTGCAAATACCACCAACCCCGCCGCGAGTACCGCTAGCCCGATAGTTCGACCGGCATCCCCGTGTCGGACCTCGATCCTCTGTACTTCCGATAACGCGACGCGGCTTTCCCAGACCGCCTTGGCTGAGTCCAGCGCGCCCACGAGCGCATCGCCGACGATAGTAGGATCCCGCAGCACCACTCGGCTTTGATCGGCACGAGTCACTCTTACGCGGCTCGGCTGTCGTTCGGCGATGAGTTGGGCGGGGGCGACCTGCTGCACCTGCCAGGAGGTGCATCCTAGCAAGTAGATCAGGAGCAACAGCAGGGGCCTCGCGCGGCGTCGCTCTCGGCGAGGCTGGTGCTGGCTCACGGCGATCCCCTAATCAGGATCCTCCTAGCAACTGCTTGAAACGACAGCGCAGCGTCGCGTTGCCGGCTGCGGAGACTGTCTCGTTCCAATCGGTCGTGAACAGCGTGTCCGGGCGGATCGTGCTGCACTCGAGTCCGGGGAAGAGGGGATTGTTCTCGCTGTCGTAGTGCACGGCGCGTCGGGTGGAGTTCGCCACCTTCTTCACCATGCAGATCAGTGTGGTGTTTTGGTTAGTGCTCTGGGTGGAGATCGTGATGTCGCGATCAGCAGAAACGATCGCCCCGTCGCCGTCTAACAGGACGCAGCCGCCGTTACGGATCACAACGGCTGCTCGAGTGTTGGCGCTCCTGAATGACGGGTCGGCTGGCGACGTGGCGGACGTCGGGCTACCCAGATCACAACCGGCCAGGGATAAGCGAGGCGCTGACACCGACGAGGGATAGAGTGAGGGAGCTACCCGTATGCAACAAGTTTCGAGGGCGCATACAGACCTCCTGCTGGGCCGCCCAACACAGTCGTAAGTCCGAGAGCACGGACCGCACCCGCCAGCCTGGTCTGCTGTTGGGACGCGGGAATGGTTCAATCCTCCGGGATGGTAGCCAGGGCAATGACCACGATGATACCGAAAACCACCGCACCAGACCCGACCACTAGGCCCGCCGTGGCTGCGGGATCGACCCGCCTGATCGCCACCCGGCTCACATCGGCGAGCGGTATTCCCTCAGCAGTACCCTGACCCCCACCCCGAGATGACCCACCGCTGACCCCATAGAGCGTGTCACTCTCGATCCGGGGTTGCGAGAGCACGAGTTCGGTGCGATCAGTGCGCGTGACTCGGATCTTCTCCGGGTGGCGGGTCTCCAGCACCTGCTGGGGTGATACCGATTGAACCTCCCAATGGGTGCAGGCACCGACGCAGTTGGTCCCCAAGATCGACCACACCATAGCGGACCGAAGTCGCTGCCGGTGCGGCAGCGTCCTATCCATCTGGGATCTCCTGGCCGTCGCCGTCCCTACCCGCTCTCCTCACGACATCGGGGCGAAGAACGCAGACGCCGAGTCGCCCAATTCGGCAGCTCGGCGGTCTTAGGGTCCTTCGTGGCGTCTCAGAGCCGGCGTCGCGGAGGAGACGAGGACCCGTGGCTTTGCGACCCCGGCTTTCACCGGGTTTGCCCTTGTCACTGGGGAATGCTGTGGAAACGGTAATACCGTATGGCTGGGTACCGGGAAGGTCAAGAGCGATTCGTGGGAGCCCAGCGCGATCGCCAGAAGGGCGCGACGCCGTCACCAGGGGCAGGCCAAGCCAAGAGCAGTTGGGGGGATGTCGCACATGCGGCACTACGTGACAGGAACGCGTCCAGGCCGTGGGTTCTTGAGGACGCAGTTGGCGCTGAGCCAAGGCTGGTGACGCCCTACTTCACCGCCACCAGCCGCTCGAACCGCGGGTTGCCCTTGAGCGGGGCGAAGTCAAGAGGGCGACGCAGAGCAGCTCGTCGCGGTCGCATTGGGCTATCATCGACAGGACCAACGAATAGGGCCGGGGCGAGCCTGCTGCGCGGTACGGCAAACGAACGGCAAACGGAGCAATGAAACGGGCCTCAGACTCAACCCGAAGCCTGAGGCCCTATGTTTTTGTGCCGTAGCAAGTGCCCGAGGCGAGAGTCGAACTCGCACGGCGTTGCCCCCGGTGGATTTTGAGTCGTCCGCCGGCCCGACACCATTGACGATCAAAAAGCACAACCGACAGCATCCGCATGGGCTTCGCGCTCTCGGCGCGGTCGGGTTGTTGTCAGGCGTTGCACTTGATGGTCGATGGTGGAGGCATACTCAAGAGCATACCAAACTCGAACTTGGTCCCCCTCCTTTTCTCGGCCTGCTCGCTCTCGCAGGGAGATCATCATGCTGGAACACGTGTACAAGACTATCGAGCTGGTCGGCTCATCCGCGGACGGCGTGGAGGACGGCGTGCGGAACGCAGTCATCAAGGCATCGCAAAGGCTGCGGAATTGCGCCGGTTCGAGGTGGTGGAGACGCGGGGGCACATCGAGGGCGGCCGGGTCGCGCATTTGGCAGGTGACACCCAAGATTGGCTTTACCCTTGAAGGCAACCCCAAGCCAGCGGAACAGTCACAATCCTGTATGATCGGCAGGTACAGGAATGCGGGTTGCTTGACACGGCATCGCGCCAGGTCTAGGGTGCAATCGTGAGCCGGCACTCGATAACCAAGCGCGCACGCCCATTGGCAATGCGTTTCGCCGCGATTTCCCCCATGTGGTCGGGCGCGCGTGCACTGTGGTCCGGCAGTTGCTGCTGCACGGGTCCGTAGACAGTCAGCCCGTTGGGTGGCGTGCCTTCGTGCCCGCGCCCCCTCCGGAGCTGGATCCCGGCGGGGGCGCTGACGTTGGGGCAGCAACACCGACCCGAGGACGGGAATCTGATAAAACACTATTTGCTGGCGAGCGACTTCGATCAAACCCTGAGCTTCAACGATTCGGGCCTGGTGCTGAGCGAGCTGCTCGGCATCTCGGGTTTCGAGGAGCGGAGCTCGGGGCTCGCGCGCATCCACCTGGTGCAGCAGGGGGCCGAGCTCGCCTACCTGCTGCTGCACGACCCGGAGTATCGCCGAGTTCGACGGGAGCACCTCTGGGAAGTAGGCAAGCGGATCCGCGTGAAGCAGAACCTGCGGCTGCTCCAGCCGCTGCTCGACGATCTCCAGGGACATCGCTTCACTTTCTACGTGATCTCGGCTGCACCGGAAGAAGTCATCCAGTCGGCGTTGGAGGGCCTGGTTCCCGCCGGCCACATCTACGGGACGCGGTTCCGCTACGACCCGAGCCTGGGCGAGATCCAGTCTATCACGCGGGTACCCGCCGGCTACGGCAAGGTGGCCGTGCTGGAGGAGCTCAGGGCCAAACTCGGCGTGAGCCCCGATCGTGTCGTCTACGTCGGTGACGGCAGCTCCGACATCCACGTCATGCTGCACGTCAACCGGCTCGATGGACTGACTATCGCCGTGTCACAGCACAAGTTTCTCACGCCGATCGCCAGGCGCACGGTCCTGGGCGACGACGCGCTCAGCATGGTCGTGCCCATCCTGGAGGAGATCGCCGGGTGGGACGCCGCCAGGATTCGCGCCTTGTTCGAATCGCATGGCCTAGTGGTACAGGAGTGGGCCAAGACGCGTACCGACTCGCTGGTGATCCGGGATCCCGGCATCGCCCCGCCGGCCGTAGCGTAGGGCACGAGCTCACCGATGCCCGAGTGGCTTGGGTGGGTCGCCACCGCCGCGTTCGCGGCCTCGTACGTTCCACTGAAACGGGAGCGCCCGTCAGCTGGAAGTGGTGGTTAGGCCGCAGATGTGCGAGCCTGAGCCTGGTCAAGGGGCCAGCGTCTTGGGTCGGTCGCGTTCGTCACCGATGAACTGGTACCGCACGAGCCAGCCCCCGTTCTCCTTGGAGAGTACGAACGTGGTATGAACCCGTCGGATCGGGATGACGCTCCCGTCCGCGAGGCGCTGAGCTTCCCGTTCATGGTACTCATGAACCACGGCCACGTCCGGGCGGATGAACCAAACGTCGGGCACCTCTTCGCGCACCAGTCGAGATGCGGCATATCCAGGATCGGCGTAGAGGCGGCCGAGAAACGCCTCGATCGAGTCGGGCCCCACCCGGCGGCGGCCAAATGCATTGATCCACACCGCGTCCGGGGCATAGACCGTGCGTTCAGCGTGAGCATCGTGCGCGCGCATGGCTTCCGCGCGGCGCTCAATCACGTGAAGCACCGCGATGCTATCCGCGACGCGACTTTGGCCGGGAAGCTTACCGGCGAGGACTAGGATCAGAACCAGGACCGTAGTGGGAGTACGCATAGCCTCTCGAGGCACAAGCCCCTGAGGAAGTGGATCAGCGGCCTAACAAGAATTAGCCAGACTATCCTGACTCGTTCGACCGGTGGGCCAGGCCAGGTTTGCGGGCAATCGCCCGGAGAAGTGGGACCGTGTTAGGTGGCGATGAGCAACGCATATATACAGCGGGATTGGCCGCGCCAGTTCGGAGCTCGTCATCTCAACCGCCGGTGCGAGTCCGCCACTGCCGCTCGATCTGTCGGATCGCGGCCGGGTACACGATCAGGTGCCGGAACGGTCTGATTGCGGCTATGTAGAGGGTGCCGAAGAGACCGTTTGGCTTCACCAGGACGGCCATCTGACCGCGGTAGTGGCCCCTCTCGTCCGGAACCCAGCCGAGGTGCAGGACGCCGTGCATGGTCCGGTTGGCGATCTCCGCCGCCCACTCGTCGGCGAGCAGGTAGAGCGAGCTGAACGGGAGGGCGTCGAAGCCCGGGCCTGGGGCAGCGCGCAGATCCGCCGGCAACCGCTCGCGGAGCGTTGACACCCTCGAGCCGAGGCCGGCGTCGGGGCGATCCCAGCCGAGTAGCGCGCCGAGCTTCCACCGGATCGACCAGAGCACGCGGGCTGCGCCGCGGGAGCCTCGCGACGGGTCCGCCGCCACGATTCTTTGCACGAGTAGTGGGAAGTCGTCTGGGCCGCCCGGCGTCGGCAGCGCCCACACGTCTTCGATCTGGAAGTCGCGGGTGAGCTCGTGAATCCGCCAGGGTCGCGAGGTGTGCGCAGTGTTCGGGAGCTGCATTAGCGAAGCGGCCAAGGGGGGAGCCTGTCGGCATGATGGCCGCCGTCAATGTTCTTGTCTGGGGTGTGAGTAATCCAAGCTCTGCCATCGGTTGTCTCGCTAAGGTACCAGCGGTCGCGCGCGATGGCGGCGCTAAGGGTGGCGAGCCCACCGGTGGCGCGGTGACGGCATGGCACGGGCAGGCGCAGCCCCTAAGTGTGTCTCAGTGTTCGAGTGCCCGAGGCGAGAGTCGAACTCGCACGGGGTTGCCCCCGGTGGATTTTGAGTCGTCCGCCGGCCCGACACCATCGACCATCAAAGTGCACAACCGACAGAATCAGAAGGACCTTCAGGCTCTCGGCGCGCTCGCGTCGGTGTCAGGTGTTGCACTTGATCGGCGATGGTGAAGACATACTCAAGAGCATACCGAACTGGCGAGCGCCCTTCCGTCCTTATTGGACCTCAAGTGCCTACGGTGCCCGAGCTGACGGAGCGGACATGCGAAGCGAGCAACGCCGACGCGGCGGGCCTTGGCGACGTCAGACGGCGGCGGACAAGCGACTTCGCGAACCACCTAGCCCAACGGTTTGTGATGGCCGGCAGACCGTTTGTGAGTGCCAATGCAGATTCGGATCACCCGAAGACGGCTCGTCACCTCGTGTTTCGAATCAAATCCCGTGACCTTGTGAGGCAGCATGTTGCGCGTGCACAGCAGTTTGTTCGCCCTTGCAGTGGGAGCTTTCGCAGTCGCTTGTTCCGACAGCGGCCAGTCGGTAGGGCCGAACGATCAGTCCCATACATCCAGTCCTCTGGCGACGAGGCAGGCAGCTCAGGCCAGCCCGGATGACCCCGTAGCCCTCGCCAGCAGCGTCCCGGGATTCGGCGGTTTCTTCGTCGACGAGCAAGGCACCCCCACGATCTATCTAAAGGATCCCGGTCGCCGGGGCGCCGCCGAGCAGGCGCTGTCCGGTTGGCTCGGGAGCCATGGACTTAAGGGTGCGCAGATGAAGGTCTTGCACGCCGATTTCGATTGGGCTCAGCTGGAAGATTGGTACGCCAAGGGCTCGGCAGCGGCGCTCGCCGTCCACGGTGCCGTGTTTGCCGACGACGACGAGGCGACGAACCGGCTCAAGATCGGCGTAGAGCGCGGTGCGTCGCAGGGCGAGATTCGGCAGGCGCTCAGCCGCCTCGGAATCCCCGCCCCGGCAGTCACGATCGAAGAGACCGAGCCGATCATCCAACTCGCCACGCTGCAGAGCAAGGTGCGACCGGTGGTGGCCGGCGTACAGATCAACTTCCCTGGCTTCCTCTGTTCGATCGGATTCAACGCTGCCCGGAGCAGCGTGGCCGGATTCGTGACCGCCTCCCACTGCACGAGCACCCAGGGCGGCGTCGAAAATACTCCCTACCGGCAGCCGCTCCAGAGCTCGAGTCCCACGCAGATCGCCACCGAGATCGCGGATCCGGTCTACACGACCGGTGGCTCGTGTCCGGTGGGACGCCGGTGCCGCCGGAGTGACGCCTCGTTCGCGCAGTACGTAAATAGCACGACCAACACCCGCGGAGCGATCGCCCGCACCGGCAGCACCCAGAAGAACGACCTGACCATCGTGGGGAACTGGACCATTACGGCGGATGCGGGCTCGAGCAGCTTCCCCATCGGCGCATTGGTGAACAAGGTCGGCCGCACGACCGGCTGGAGTCAGGGCCGGGTCACCAATACCTGCGTGAACGTGAATGTGAGCGGGTCCACCATCACGCAGCTTTGTCAGACAATCGTTTCCGCCACCGTCGGGGCCGGCGACAGCGGCTCGGACGTCTTCTCGATCGGGAGCGGCAACAACGTGACCCTCGACGGCGTGCTATGGGGCGGCTCGAGCACCGGCAAGACCTTCGTGTTCAGCCCGCTCGCGAACGTGAAGCAGGAGCTGGGCTCGCTTATCACCCACTGATCCAGACGCGGGGGCCGACTGCTCGTCCCCTGAACGTCCGCGAGCCAGGCCCGGCTGCAACGAGGCTGAGCCTTGACGGCCGGGCAGGGCACCCGTTAAGGGGGGGCCTTTTCAAACCCGGGGGGTATTCTGGAGAGTGCGGCTTCAGTTCCAGGCTTCGCCTCGAGCTCGCGCGAATCAGTTCAAGCGCGATCGCGGCCGCGGCCGAGTGGGATCTCCCCACAGCACGAACGCCGCACCTCAGGTTCAAGGGTGCGGCGTCGGCACGTCAGCGGTGCGGACCATAGAGGAGGGGCCCTATTTAACGTCTGAAACAGCGGTAAACATGGTAGTGTGTTGGTGCAGCAACAGCCTGAAGTCGTGCAGCAGCGCGGCGGTCGGCATGCTTACTCCGTGTGGGCGAAGGGAGAGGTGCTCGGCGCCGTGTAGCATCACAGCCACTGCCGCGCCTTGGCGGCTGTTGGGCTACTCTAACTTCTGCTCCGGAAGCAAGTAACTGTCAGTTGTTACAGCCGGGCGGTTGGCTACCAGCGTTCCCGCCCCAGAGTCGAACGATAGTGGCTGCTTCGGAACGCGCCTCGCCGAGAGCCTCGCGACGATTTCACGGACAGACGCGGACGATTCCAGCGTGACAGGGTGACGTGCTACGTGAGGCGGCGTGGAGTAAGTGTCTGCGGTAGTAGCGATGCCCGAGGCGAGAGTCGAACTCGCACGGGGTTGCCCCCGGTGGATTTTGAGTTCGGCCCACCCGCGATACATCTAACCACAACAGACCACAACTTACAACAACCGGAATGACTTCGTCCGAGGTGCTCATCGTCCGTTGTGGACGGATATCGTCGGGTGTGGAGGATGGTGTCGTCACACTCACGTCGCACCTTGGGGGAAGGCAGCAGCGATCCGCTTTCGTTGTGGCACTGCCGCGCCGCAGACCCGCCACGGTGCGGCACCGGGGCGGACCCGCCCACGGGAGCTGTAGCGTCACACTCATTTCTCTCAAACGACTTCCGATTGGAACACGATTGCTGATCCGCTGGCATGGCCGTTGCCTGTGTAGTGGGCATCCTCTACAGCTGAAGCAAAGAAGCAGAGGGTCCACCGTTGTCTCCTTCCGGCAAGGCACGCCGGTCGTGAGGCCGGTCCGCAAAGGCGCGGGTCTCCAGCGGCGCGAAGGCGCTGACGTGCGAGAGTTGCGCACGGCGGCAGCCATCCGCCAATCGGGAGGGATCAGAAGTGAAGCCGCTGCTCAGCCTCGTGGCCCTCGCACTACTCGCCTGCGCGATCGTTCCCAAGGTTAATCCGTCGCTGGACACTCAGGTGTGGGTTCGGAGTCACAATGGTAGTGATGTAGACGTGTACTTCCTGTGCGGTGACGGCGGCGCGAAATGGCTCGGCTGGGTGGCCCTGGACGGCACCGCGACATTCAGCATTGCGCCGGCCGAACGGCGTTGTGCGCGGGGCCTGAACTTCTTCCTCGTGGTCCGCAGCCAGGGTCGGGGCTACTGGGTCGGGCCGGTTCGGCCTCAAGGCGACACCTATGTCGAGCTGGTGATCGAGAAGTACGCAGGCCTTTCTACGGCGCGATTGCTGCCCGAACTGCGCTAGCTGGAGCGCATCGCGACTTCTCACACGTATGGTCTGAAGGCTGGAAGCCCAGACTAGGGCATGACGCATCGCGTGATCCAGCCCCTGACGGCCGCACTTGGGTCTTTGCCTTCTCTAGGCTTGAAGCACCTCCTGGACGCGACGAAACAGCTCAGCGGGCGAGAAGGGCTTTTGGAGGAGTGGCCCCGGGAGTGCTTTAGCGCTCCGGGGTGAGACCGCACCGCTCATGAATAGAACGCGAGGAGGCAAGCGCCGCTCACGGATGCGCTGCGCGACCAGTGTCGTCTTCGCGCAGTCGTCAAGCCTGACCTCGACACGTGCAATCTGTCTCACTCAGTCACACTCGGCCCAAACGGGGGCTCAGCACGACATCGGGTGCAAGCGCCTAAGTCTATTGTCCCATTTGCAAGTGCCCGAGGCGAGAGTCGAACTCGCACGGGGTTGCCCCCGGTGGATTTTGAGATCAATCAGCTAGTCCGAGCACCGATGGTCAAAAGCAACCACTAGCAAGCACCGCAACCACTTCCCGGCTTCCCAGGCGCTCGCCATTCACTCGTGATTTGAGGTGTTTCTGAATCGTTCCGGCATACTGACGGCATAGTGTGCCGGCGCTAATCGAGGGACGGCCTGTCCGGTCAGCTCGATTCTGTGAGCCAATGAGTTAGGCAGAATCGAACCGCGGCCCAATGACCCGCCCGCAAGCTTCCAGGCTAACGCTCCTGAATACGGTCGGACAGTCCAGAGCGAAGCGTCGCATCACCTTGCGCCTCCAAAGGTAGGCCCTGCTTCCTAGGCTCCGTTGCGACAGCGTGAAGGCGAGTGTCTCGATGCCGTGACCCAATCACGACATCGATATTTCTTTCGGCGTCGCTCCATTCCGGTGTTTCCCCCTCGTGCCAGCAGGCCGATGTCTCCCTCCGTATATATCGCGGTCCGATAAAGCACTCGATATGCCAAGCCCAAGCCTATATGCACGCGACAGCACCGACCCTCGGAGGTGCAGCATATGACAAGTCATCGACTCACGCTTCTGGGCACTTGCGTGCTCGCTCTGACCGGAGTGGGGCACCTGCTGCATGCGCAGGACAAAGGCAAATCGGAGGATCACGATCCGCGGTGGGCTGCGATCCGCCACATCTTCGGTCAAGACGGCGAGTCGCACGATGGCTACTTTCGTATCAACCTGCCCCGCTCTGATCTCCGCGTTCGCATCGGCAGCGCCGCGCTGGAGCCTCCCTTCGAATTCACGAGCTACGTTGGTTTCGTTCCCGTCGGTAGGAAGGACGTCCTCGCTATGGGCGAATACGTGCTCCGCGACGATGAAGTGGCGAGTGTGATGAGCGAGCTGCACCGCCAGGGCATTCGGACGCCTGCACTGCACAATCACCTCATCGGCGAGTCGCCGCGCGTCATGTACATCCACGTGATGGCGCGCGGGCCCGCAGAGTCGGTCGCGTCCAAGCTGAAAGCCGCGTTCCAAGAATCGGCGACCCCACTGAAGCACGAGTCGGAGTCACCGTCGGCTGTAAATTGGTCGGCGGTCGATGCAATTCTGGGCAAACACGCCGAAGCAAAGGGCCACAGCGCCGAGTACGAGTTTCCGCGCCGAGAGCACTTGACCGTCGGCGGCGTCGCGGTGAAGTCATCGGGCATGCTCGAGACGGCGTGAGAAGTCGTCTTTCAGCAGCTCAGTGGTGGTCGCGTCGCGTGCGCTGGTGAGCTATTCGTGCTGCCGAGTGAATCGACGTGGTCGCACGCGCGCTGGAGGAGCATGGCCTGCACGTCACGGCGATTCACAATCACATGGTCGATCAGACCCCGGAGTTGTATTGGATGCACTGGTATGGCGTGGGGGACGCGACGACGTTGGCTCGCGGTGTCGTAGCCGCGTTGGAGCACACGAACGGCGCGCGCAAATCCGCCGGCGACGAATAGCGTGCCTAAGCGATCGCGCGAAAGTGCGGCAACGTCTTCGACGTCGGCAAACTCCTCGACGTCGCGCCCAGCTCGTGCTGCCGCGTCCGCCGCCTTCGCATTCGTGTTGACGATGGGAGTCGTGAATCTTTTCGGTGACACCACGTACGAAGGCGGCGCGGCCATCAACGGGCAGTTCCTCGGCTCCCTCGGCGCGAGCGCCGCCGCCATTAGCATCATCGCCGGTGCCGGGGAGTTCCTCGGTTATGCGCTACGATCGGTGGCCGGGTGGACGGCTGATAAGACCGGCAAGTACTGGACGGTTACGATCGTCGGCTTCGCGATCAATCTGTTCGCCGTTCCGGCGATGGCACTCGCCGGCAACTGGCAAATCGCGGGCGCGCTCATTCTCGCGGAACGCACTGGCCGGGCAATTCGAAAGCCCACCGTCGAGGCGATGCTTTCGTACTCGACCGGCCAACTTGGCACGGGCTGGGTGTACGCGCTCAACACCGCGCTCGATGAAACCGGCGCGACGATCGGGCCGCTACTCATCGCGTTCGCGATATACCGGGGCAACAGCTATCGCACCGGCTACTCGCTTCTGCTGATCTCCGCGTCGCTGGCCCTCATCGCAGTTATTGTGGCACGAATCACCTTTCCTGTTCCCTCGAAACTCGAAGGTGAGCGAACCGCGACGGCCGCACGATTCACGCCGGCCTTTTGGCTCTACATGATTGCCGCGGCGTGCTTCGGCGCTGGGTTGATGAGTTTCGAATTCATCTCTTTCCATCTGGCGAACCACCGGACAGTCAGCAGCCACTGGATTCCGGTCTTGCTCGGCATCTCGACGGGCTTTGGTGTGCTGGCCAACCTGGCGCTTGGCCGGCTCTACGATCGTACCGCGTTCGGCACCGTCGTCGGCGCTGTGTTCGTCAGTGCCCTCTTTTCGCCGTTCGTCTTCCTCGGTGGATTCGGGCTCGTGGTCATCGGCATGCTGCTCTGGGGGATAGGCTACGCCGTGCAGGACACCCTACTCAAGGCCGTTGTTGCGGATCGGCTGCCGGAAGGCCGCCGCAACTTCGCGTTCGGCATCTTCTACACGGGCTACGGCTTTGGATGGCTGGTCGGAAGCATCGCGACGGGCTTGCTGTACGATACTTCGGTCGCGGCGGTTGTCGCTTTCTCGATGGCGGTTCAACTCGGCTCAATTCCTCTCTTCCTCTTCGCCAGGGCCAAGGACGTCACAGCCGCGTAGCATCACGATCACCCCCCTGTCACTGCTCGTGGAGACGCGTTGTCGTCAGCGCTTCGGTCACGGAAGGCAAACCGCGTATTTGCCAGGTTCCCACCTCCCCCGACTATTTCGGCCAGTGATTAGTGTCGCGGAGTACGGTCGTTGATTACGGACGTCGCCGCACGTATGGTCCGTGCATGATCCCACGTCGGCGCTTGTCCTTGGCGAGCCGAGCCATTCGGTCACTAATGGTCGCACTCGGCATTATCAGCGCGCCCAGCGTCGGTCTGAACGCGTTGCAGCGGCCCCACTGTGTCCAACACACGATGCTGGCAGGTCACAAAGGGCATAGCTCCCCTTCGTCGGCCGTCCCGCATGCCCACGACGGGATGTGGACCGAGGCTCAGGACCATCGCTGCCCTCACTGCCCCGCGTCGGACTGCGCCAGGATTGCTCCGTGCATGGGCTCGGCAACCGTCGCCGTGATACCAAAGAGAGTTGAAGTCCCGAGCGTCCAGAGCCATCGTGCGCGGGTTGCCTTGGCCCGTGACCACGCATACTCCGCCATCTCTCCCCCCGACACTCGACCTCCACAATTGATCGTCTAGTCCTGTTCTCGCCTGGAGTCGCACGGACTCCGGCACTCGTCACGACTAGGAGATCACCATGCAGGTTTTCACGACCGAACCCAAGGCGGCCTGGCTGCGCCGTTCCGGGACGACATTCGCAATGGCCTTCCTCATCGTCTGGGCTCAAGGAGTGGCCCGTGCACAGGAACCCGAGCCACATCACCCCGATACCACGATGGGCCCTACGGGACACGACTCCACGGCAGGCATGCAGAACATGGACACGATGATGGCCATGCCAGGGATGCAGATGTTGAGTCGCCCACTGGGCATCCCGATGACGCGGATGGGTTCCGGCACCTCCTGGCTGCCGGACGCGTCCCCCATGCGCGCCTATCACTTCATGCCCGATCGCTGGTTGTTAATGGTCCACGGAGCTCTGGACTTGTACTACAACCACCAGGGGACGGTGCGGGGGGACGACCAGGTTGGCAGCACCAACTGGGCGATGCTCATGGCCATGCACCCATTGGGGCGAGGGATGCTCCATCTGCATGGGATGCTTAGCGCCGAGCCGTTCACCGTTGGTGGTCGCGGCTACCCACTCCTGCTCCAAACGGGCGAGACGTACCAGGGCGTGCCACTCCACGACCGACAGCACCCCCATGATCTGTTTATGGAGCTGTCGGCGCGCTACGAACTGGCCGTAGCTAGCAATCTCGGTCTCTCGATCTACGCAGCCCCGGTCGGCGAGCCTGCCATAGGGCCGGTCGCCTACATGCACCGCCCGTCCGCCCAGAATGATCCATTCGCGCCGCTGGGCCACCACTGGCAGGACGCTACCCACATCACGTTTGGGGTCATTACCGCTGGGGTCTTTACACGCACTGTGCAACTCGAAGGCACATTGTTCCACGGGCGCGAGCCAGATGACGACCGCTACGACTTCGACTTCGGCGCGCTGGACTCATACGGGGGCCGCGTGACCGTCAATCCGACTCCGCATTGGAGCCTGGCCGGCAGCTATGGGTACCTGAAGAGTCCAGAAGAGCTGCATCCCGATGAGAATCAGCATCGGATCGGCGCTTCCGTTCTGTACAGCCGGCGCATCGGCAGCGACGGCGACTGGGCTAGCGCCCTGATTTACGGCGCGAACAAGCACACTGTTACTGGGGAGCCGTCGCAAGGGTTCGAGAACAGCGTCCTGCTGGAGACCAATATGCAGTTCGATGACCGGAACAGCTTCTTCGGCCGAGTCGAGTGGGTGCAGAAGAGTGCCGAGGAGCTGGTCGTCCCCGGGGCCGACCCGCAGGAACACTTCAACGTTTCGTCGCTCGTCTTGGGCTACCTGCGAGAGGTCGTGCAGTACGGCGGTGCGAGCCTCGGGCTTGCGGTTCGTGGCTCGCTCAACTTCGTGCCGCAAGGGCTCAAAGTCACCTATGGCACGCGCACGCCTGCGGGCATCGTCCTATACGCCAGGCTCAGGCCGGCGCTATTCCAGCGAGCGCATTCGGGAGATCTCGATGGACATGAGACCTTGCCCGCTCATCATCACCAGTAGCTTTTATCGCCGCGCGAGCATATGGAGCATCGGCAATGAACGAGCATCGCAATCACACTCATCAGGCCCTCGGTGGCGACCAGGACGAGCAATCGCACGACCGCCAGGGGGAGAAGAGAAACCAGTCTCTTAGCGTTCGCCGCTTGTTTTGAATGGGCCGCTCAGGAACTGGCTCCGGGCTCGGCCGTCAACAAAGCAATACTTGAGTCGAGTTGTCGAAGGCGAGGAGAAGCCAAACGCCGCTCCATGTTCGGAACGGCGTTCTGGTTTTCGGTCCTTGGGTTGGGTTAGTGGAGCGTCGCGGTGGCGAAGATGCTCGCGGTGCTGATCTTACTTCATATGGATGAACCCGCCCATGGTGTAGGAGCTCACCATGCCGAGCACCCACAAGACGAGCAGGATCACGAATATGGTCCACAGCGTGGTACGCTCCTAACAAGGGCTGAGCTAACGGGCGGAGCGACCGCCTGTAGGCTCATAACCCCGCTCGAACTCGTCTACCTCACGCTCAATCTCATCCTTCTTCAACCCGTACCGTTGCTGAAGTCTGCCGATCAACTGATCTCGCTTACCGGCGATCAGGTCCAAGTCATCATCCGTGAGCTTGCCCCACCGCTCCCGCACTTTCCCTCGCATTTCTTTCCATTTGCCCTCGATGTAATCCCACGCCATTAGAACCTCCTGTTTCATGAGTCCTGTGTATAGGCGCCTTCGGCCTAGGGAATCGCCATCTCGTTCTTCACCGCATCGAACGCAGGAATCTGGGCCGGGGTAAGTACCTGGACCGTAAGGGACGTCACTAAATGGTTGCCGATTGCCGGGGGGAACCAGGTCACTCCGGCACGTAGATATCTGTTTTCCGCCTCGCGACAACGCCCTCCATATCGACCCGTTGCACGGCCTCGAATAAGTCCTAACCCGCTCGGGCACAGAGAGCACGCCAAATATTTGGCCACCGCTCGCTGGAAGAACGCGCGCGTGAGCCGTTCCTTGCGTTCGATCAGCGGCAGGACGCGAAGATCCCGACCCTTGCGAAATCAACAGGCGACTTCGTGTCCCCATCGGTCGCTGACGGGGAGCTCGGTCCGAGGGTCCTTGTCAGTATCGAAAGCGTGCGACTCGCGGAGGCTCATGATCTGGCCACCGACCCCAACAAGAGCCACCCCGCGCGGCAGAAGGCTACCCAGCGGCTGCGAGCTTCGAGATCACGCCGTAAGGATTTCCCTAAGCGGGTCTGGTGCTGTACAAGGCAGCGCACTTGGTGAACAGATCACGCGCATGCGGTGGGGTCAAGCAGAGACATTCTAGTGACGTCGAGCATCGCCGTGTACTTAGCGCCCTGCTAATCTACTTCCCCTCTCCTCTGGCCATTCCGAGAGTTACTGACTCGAGGGATATCGCCAGCAGCATCCTTCAACAATCTCATGTGTGAGCGGTTTCGAATTATGCAAAGCCTTCGTACCTCAATCGCGGCCCTGCTGGGTGTGCTTGCGTTCGCCGCCTGCTCCGACAACACAGGGCCTGGACCCCAAGCCGACAAGCCCCAAGCCGAGAAGCCATCCGCCGCCGTCACCCGCACGGGGATTAGCAAGGCCGTCGCCGGCACCTTCACCAGCGGCACGTTCGCTGGCCAGACCTTCACCGGGACGCTCTCCATCACGAGGTTCACCACCAACAGCGCCGGGCAGCTGCTCGCCAATGGAGTCCTGACCGGGACCACGTCGGGCGGCCAGACCATCAATCAGGTCGTCAGCAACATCCCAGTCGTCTTCGATCCGCAGCGCTGCACGATCCTGCATCTCGAAGTCGGGCCGATCTTCCTCAATCTCCTCGGGCTCCAGCTCACGACCAACGAGATTGTGATCGATCTAACGGCGGTGGCAGGCCCCGGCAACCTCCTCGGCAACCTGCTCTGCGCGATTGCGCACCTGTTGGACCAGACCCCGCGGAACACCGCTGCGCTCGCCGCACTGCTGCGGCAGATTAACGCGATCCTCGCCGGTCTCTAAGGCGACGAGAATCGCACCGCATGAGCCGGGTCGACCACGAAGGTGGTCGGCCCGGTCTGGCGTTGGAGGCGGCTGCTGTCGGGCTCGAGGGACGCATCCCTCACGATTTCCGACGCACCGCGGCCCGGAACCTGGTGCGTGCTGGCGTCCCCGAGGCCTGGGCGATGCAGCTCACGGGGCACAAGACGCGAGAGATTTTCCGACGCTACGCGATTGTGAGTGAGACCGATTTGCGCGAGGCTGTCACCAAGCTTGCCGAGAAGTCAGGCACAAAGTAGGCACAATTCGCGGGGCGGTCCGCGTGAAGTGTTACGTCAACGGCGGGAGGTAAGTCGCTGAGGTAGAACGATGCCCGAGGCGAGAGTCGAACTCGCACGGGGTTGCCCCCGGTGGATTTTGAGTCCACTGCGTCTGCCATTCCGCCACTCGGGCTGAGCGGATAACCGTAACGACTTAGCCTCTCGTGTCCAGCCCCTGCACAACCGCTCCGGGAGGATGAAAACTCCCCGTTCCGGGAATGTCGGCGGGGCCGGCCAAGCGCGACATTCTCGGCGCGGGTGCCCTCCCCACCCCACGGAGTGACCGCTAGTATCTTTGCGACCTATGCGTCAATTCCACCCCTGGCACGACATCCCGGCCGGCAGCGACCCGCCCGAGCGCGTCACCACCGTCATCGAGATTCCGGCCAACGAGCGCAACAAGTACGAGCTGGACAAGGAGCTCGGCATCTTCCGGCTCGACCGCGTCCTCTTCAGCGCGGTCCAGTATCCGGGTGACTACGGGTTCATTCCCCGGACCCTGGGCGACGACGGCGACCCGCTCGATGTGCTGGTGCTCCTCACCATTCCCGTCTTTACAGGGTGCCTGGTCGAGGTCCGTCCAGTGGGCCTGTTCCACTTGGTGGACCGAGGTGTTCCGGATGAAAAAGTGCTGGCGGCTGCGGTGGGTGACCCGTACTCTGAGGGAATCAACGATCTAGGCGACGTTCCACCCCACTATCTGCGCGAGGTGGAGCACTTTTTTCGGGTTTACAAGGACCTCGAGGGCACCCGTACCGAAAGTAAGGGATTCGAGGGTGCAGCCGCGGCCCGCGCGGCTATAATGAATGCCATGAACGCCTACACCCGGAAGTTCGCCAACCATTAGGATGGCGCGCGCTCGCTCCGCTTTCGGCCGCCTCCTCGCGGCGCTGCTGATCGTCGTCTTCCCGGCGATCACCGCGACGATGCCGCTGCTCACTTCCGCAAGCGGCCACGCGGGGGTCACGCACGTTGAGCACGCTCAGCACGGCGGGGGAAGTGGACCACACCAACATTCCAATCAGCACCAGCAATGCTGTGATCTCTGTGGGGCCGCGTGCGGCGGCTGCGTCGGAACACTAGCCTCTGCACATTCCACCGTACGGCTTTCTCTGGTCGAGCGGGCTCCTGCCGTTGTCAGGCGCCAACCCTTTCACCCCTTCTCCCGTTCCCCCCTTCTCCCATACCCCATCGGTCCCCCCGCGCTCCTCGGCTGACCCGGATCCCGCCGGCCTGCACGTCGTGCACGCCGGCTCGACGACGAGTCCTCTTCGGAGCGCGACATGCGAACTCAGGTTTTGTGCCTCGCCGCCGTCCTGGTGGCAACCCCGGCATGGGCTCAACAACCCACGCCTCGAGACACCACCCGCCATCAGCACGGCGACACGCTGACGCGGAGTCCCATTCAGTTGCATGAGGTCACAGTGACTGCCGCGCCAGCGCGGCGGCAAGACCCCGTGTTCTCCACGGAGCTGAAGCAGGCGACGCTCGAGCTCACACCAGCGACCGACGCCTGGGATCTCCTGCGCCAGGCCGGCGGTATCGAGGTCCATCAGCAAGGCCAGGGGCCCGGCTTTGCCTCAGATGCCTCTCTACGTGGGTTCAGCTCGGATCACTCCACCGACATCGCGCTCTGGATCGATGGCGTTCCGATTAACGAGCCGGTCAACGGACACGCCGAGGGCTACAACGACTGGAACCTCCTGTTTCCGCAGGCGGTGAGTGACATTGCCGTGACCCGCGGCCCATCGAATCCGGTGTTTGGAAACTTTGCGCTGGCCGGCGCCGTGAACGTGCGTACGCTGGAGCGCTTCGACGGCTCGACGTTCTGGTTCGATGGCGGCTCCTACGGGCGGTTGGAAGCGGGGTTCATGACCGGCCGCAACGATGAGAAGACCGGCGCGGTGCTCGCCATTCGCGGCGCGCGCGACGGCGGCTGGCGGCCCAACAGCACGTGGGATCTTGGCCAGCTGCACGGACGCATCGTTCGCACCGTCTCGTCCAACACGACCCTGGATGCCGGAATCGAGTTGTACGCGACCGGCTGGGACTCGCCCGGATTTCTCACCGAAGATCAGTTCAATGCGCGGGACTACGACGTCGTGGTCGATCCTACGGACGGAGGCTTCAAGCGGCGGGCTCAGGAGCGGGTGAGCCTCCGGATGGTCGCCGGCCCCAACCTGCTGTGGCGTTCCACGGTCTACGCGACTCAGGGCCGCTGGCAGCTCTTTCTCAACATCCCACCCGAGCCGGGCGCAGGCGAAGGAACTGGAGGCCAGACGGAAGAAGAAGACACCCGCTACGGGTTCGGTGCCACCACCGCCCTTTCGTATGCCATCAATCGGGTGGAGATGACGCTCGGGGCGGAGGGTCGGCTCGACCACGCAGACTTCGAAAACTGGCTCACGCAGTCGCGCCAGCGGATCGAGCCGCAGATCCAGGCTGTCGCCCGTCAGCTATCGGGCGGGGTTTTTCTGCAATCCTCGCTCGACGTGACCCCGCACCTGCGGCTGAACGTGGGCGGCCGGCTCGATGCGCTGGATACCCGCTCCACCCCCGAAGGGGAGCTGACGTCCTCCGACACCAAGACCGTCGCTACGCCGAAGCTCGGTGCCCTTTATCACCTGCCCCGCCTGGGCGCGGTCTACGTCAACGTGTCGCGTGGGTTCAGGCAGGCCGATGGAGTGATCACGGATCCCGCCATCCCGTTCATTACCAGCTGGGCCTACGAAGCGGGGTTCAAGGTTGACCAGCCGTGGCTGTCGGGCAATCTGGCCTTCTTTCTGACCGACGTGAGCAACGAACAGACTTTCGATCCAATCACCCTTCAGACAACCAACGGTGGCAGTAGCCGCCGCAAGGGCGTCGAAGTGGAGTTTGCCGCTCGACTGGCTCGACCGCTCCAGCTCACGGGAGACTGGACGTTCACCGACGCAAAGTACAAAGACTTTCTCACGGAGGACGGGGAAGACCTTTCCGGGACCCGGATCTTTAACACGGCCGAGTATGTCGGGATAAGCGCGCTCGACCTGGCAATTCCCAGTCAGCCCTGGCACGCGCGGCTGGCCACGAACGTCGTCGGCCCCTATACCCCGTTCGATGAGCCGGGAGTCTCGCTGCCTGCGTATGCTCTGTTTCATCTCTCGGGCGACGTACGGCTGGGCGCCGCCACTCTGGAGCTGGGAGTTCGGAACCTGCTCAATCATGCCTACCCGGAGATTCGGGCCGGCGGATTTGTCGCACCAGGACAGCCGAGGACGGTATACGCCGGGGTGAAGTACGCGATCAACCGTCCGGCGACGACTGGCAGCCAGATTCCGTGAGCCTTATTGAAGCCCTTTGGGAGGGCCGAGGATTTCCCGCCAGAGCACTGCATCACGGAGCTGGCGGGAAGTAACGGAAGGGGCGACGGCGTCGCGCGCGGAGAGAGCTGGCGACGGTCGCACTACGACGTGGGCCGGAGACCGTCGCACGAGTGATGTGTTTTCCATCGCAGCGTTCGCGTCGACTTCGAGGCTGGCTTCTTCCGGTGCAGCCTCAGGAACCGGCTGGACAAGAGGCTCTCGCCGTACGAGAGGCTCGCGCCGAACAGTGACAGGCGCAGGCTGCGCGGGCGCGGGTCGCTTGACGGTGACCTTTGCTCGTCTTTGCCCCGCCCGCTCCCCGGCTTGCCCAAGCCGACGCTCCAGCTGCAGCAGCAACTGCTCGAGCTCAACCCCTTCGCGCTGAGTTCCTCCTGGATTGCCGGAGGGTGGCCGCGGAGGAACTCCCCCTTCCCCGCCTTTCCCCTTTCCCGTTGCACCCGCCTTCAAGACCTGCAAGATCCACAAGACGAATGCAACCAGGATGACCCAGCCGAAATCCGCTCGAAGAATCACGGCGCAGCCGGCGGTGGAGAGCCGTCGGTCTGGCCGGCGATCGCCTGCCGCATGGCCGTGTCGGCCTGGATGTTCTTGTACCGCTGAAAATCCAGCACGCCAAGATTGCCCTTCCGAAACGCGTCAGCCATAGCGAGCGGAATCTCCGCTTCGGCCGCAATCACCTTGGACCGCTGGTTCTGGGCCTCCGCTTTGTATTCCTGCTCCATCGCGACCGCGAGCGCGCGCCGCTCTTCCGCCTTTGCCTGGGCGATCTGCTTGTCGGCTTCCGCCTGATCCGTCTGCAGCTGTGCCCCGATGTTCTTTCCCACATCCACGTCGGCAATGTCGATCGAAAGAATCTCGAACGCGGTGCCGGCATCGAGTCCCTTCGCCAGCACAGTCTTCGAGATCATGTCGGGTGTCTCGAGCACGGCCTTGTGCGACGCTGCCGAGCCGATGGTGCTCACGATGCC
>Ga0114129_10003716_pt1 | contig 21508 bp, 23 predicted proteins | sample RhiMetdeltSRZDD1_FD_80071 | JGI IMG/M metagenome (GOLD analysis project Ga0114129, IMG submission 80071) | Populus rhizosphere microbial communities from Tennessee, USA - Rhizosphere MetaG P. deltoides SRZDD1 (version 2) (version 2) | ecosystem: Host-associated > Plants > Roots > Rhizosphere >... | reverse complement strand
GAACGGTGAACGGGCCTCACCACCACCCCCGTTCACCGTTTACGCAGTTTAAGAAGGCTTACCGGGTCCACCGTAATCCTCCCATATCTCGCTATCCAATGCAGATGCGGACCGGTTACCCGTCCGCTCTGGCCTACCCGTCCGATGATCTGACCTCGACTGACCGTGTCGCCGGTCGCCACCAGGACCTTGCTGAGGTGGAAGTAGCCAGTGACGATCCCTTCGCCATGATCGAGATACACGACCGTTCCCGCCAGATAAAAATCCGCCACCAGCGCCACGATCCCGGCGTTTGCCGCGCGCACCGGCGCGCCGACCTTGCCGGCGAAGTCGGTGCCGAGATGTCGGCTCTGAACCTGGCCATTCAGCACGCGCGCTGTGCCGAACCGGCTGGTCACCCGTCCCGGTCTCGGCGCCACGAACGGGGAGCTCCATTTGCGGGGGGTCGCGTGCGCCTCACGCGCAATGGCGCGAGCCTGCTCGATCTCATCACCGATGCGTTGCTGGGCAGCTGAATCCGGCGTAACGAATCTGCTCTCGAGCTGAAGCTGTTCGTGGCGGTAGGTCCCGCCCTTTACCGGTATCGCCAGGTCGAGACTGTCGCGCTCGCCGCCGGGCCGTACGGGAAGCAAGGTGAGAACCACGGAATCACCGCCCTCGAGCGCAGTTCCGATCAGGGCGGCGAACCCTCCCCGCACGGGATGGAAGTGCAGCGGTTCACCTTCGGCGCGTCCCGCCAGCGTCGCCAGCTTTGGCGCTCCGCGGGCGGCGCGAACGACGATGGAGCCGATGGTGCCACGAATGAGATGAGTCGGGTAGGTCGTGATGCTGAGTGGCGGGGCCTGCGCTGCGAGCGGTGGAACGATGAGCAGCGGGAGCAGACACCAACGCCGGAGCGGCGAGGCCCCCCGCAGCAGGCTCACCCGTCGGATGCTGCCCGAAGCCGCAGAATGGGCGAAGCGCTTTCCGGCTGGCGCCAGGGAAGCTTCTGCTCCAGCGATGGCCAGTAGGTCAGCTTCTGCTCCGGCAGCCCGAACGCGTCCTGAGCCAGTTCGATAAGGCGAGCCCGATTGCGGCGACCCGCGTCGCGAATCGCCTCTCGCCGCCGGCGCTTGGCGGTGGCCAACGGCTCTTCACCGGAGGGATCCAGGTGGCGCGCTCTGGGCTGACGATCCGCCAGAACCTCTATCAGGTAGTCGAATGCAAGTCCGAGATGCTGCTCTACGTCCTCATCATGGAGATTCCAACGGCTCACCTCGCGCGCCGCCTGAGCGGCTCGCTGCCAGCTGTCGGTTTCGGTGAGCCGGACCATGCCGCGGAACAGCCGACGGTTGGTACGAACGCTGAAGATCGTGGGCGAGATGATCCGATCGAGATGGCGGTCCGCCTGGCGGTGGTCCAGCAGGATGACGTCTTTGGCCGCTTTTGCGTATGCGTCGCCCAGGTGCAGCTCCACCCGCGTTTCCCAGTAGGAATGCCCGAACGAGGCGGTACTGCTCGTGACCATGAGCTGTCGAGGCACAAAATAGTTGTGCGCAATGGTGTCGGCCGCGAGGTGCGCGAGATATCCCAGCCCGAATGCCCGCAGCCCGTCACTCGGCGCCAGGTCCAGGATCTCCTGACCCACATGCCAGAAGTGACAATGCCGGCCCACTGGTGCGTACTTCTTCGCGATCGATGAGTCGGCGGCGATGTTGCCGTACAGGAAGTCGAAGGGGAATGCTCGGAGGAGATCGGCGACCGACGGGGGCAGGAGCCGCAAATTGGCCAGTACGGATTCGCCCAGATAGATGTGCGTGCCGGGGGTCCAGGCGTGCGCGTCGCCGGGAAACGCCAGGATTCCGACCACTACCACCAGCAGCGCCGCGGCCAGGCGTCGTCCGCTCATCGCCGCCCGGGCACTAGAAGCCGCCGAATCCGGCCCAGCACGCCGTTCCCCCGCCGAACGGACCGGAGGACCGCTGCCACGTCCAGCGCCGTGTCTTCGACTTCTTCGTGCACCACATCGTATAGGCTCTCCAGGTCCGCCATCCTTGTCCGGATCCGCTCGGCGCCTTTGACGACCTGTCGCCGCAGCCGCCGGCCGGTTTGCACGAACGCACCGGCTTCCTGCCGTACCATACTCAGTAGATCCTGGCTCTGGTCGGTGAGCTGTCGCACACCCCTGATCGCGACGGTGAGATCGTCTTCCAATCCGCGTATTACCTTGCTTAGCTCTTCCAGCGGCTTCACCAGGCGCGCCAACACCACCACCGCTGCAATCGCGATGGCGATGAACGACAGGGCGATCACCGCCAGCGAGAGCGCGACCGTCGGTGCGACCCAGGGCGGGCCGCCGGTCGTCTGCAATAGCGCGAGCATCAGGCGCATATGCGATGCGTTCCCCCGTAATGGACTGGTAAGGTAATGCGCCTATCCGCTTGACGCCTCCCGGGGTCTGACTCAGCTTTGGCCATGCCTTTACGCTTTCGAGTTCGTGGGGGTCGCTCCCTCAAGGGAACCGTCCGTCCCGCGGGCAATAAGAACGCCGCCCTGCCGATTCTCGCCGCGACACTGCTGGCCGAGGGCCCGGTCGAGCTGTCCAACGTTCCTCGAATTCGCGATGTCGAGACGATGGTCGCGCTACTCGCGGATCTCGGCGCGACTCTCGAGTGGACCGGTCCCAACGCACTACGCCTCGACACCGCCAGCGCTCGGCTCAAGCCGCTCGATATCCAGCTCTGCGCTCGCATTCGCGCGTCCATCCTCCTCGCCGGCCCGCTCCTCGCCCGCTTCGGTAAGGTCGCGCTCCCTCCGCCGGGTGGCGACGTCATCGGACGCCGCCGGGTCGACACCCACTTTCTCGCCCTCGAGCAGCTCGGCGCGCTGGTGACCGTGGGCGATCGCTACGAGCTCGAAGCCAAGACTCTCACTGGCGGCGACATATTCCTCGACGAGCCCAGTGTCACCGGAACCGAGAACGCCCTGATGGCCGCGGTCGCCGCGCGGGGCCGGACTACGCTCCGCAACGCTGCCAGCGAGCCGCACGTGCAGGATCTGGCCAAGTTCCTGTTGACGCTCGGCGCATCCATCGAGGGGATCGGAACCAACGTGTACACCATCGAGGGTGGCCGCCCCTTGCATGGTGCAGCGTACACCATCGGCCCCGATCATATCGAAATCGGCAGCTTCGTGGGACTGGCGGCCGTCACAAACGGCCAGGTCACCATCGACGGGGTGCGCTCAGAAGACCTTCGGAGCACGCTGCTCGGCTTCGATCGCCTGGGTATCCGTCCGCGGGTGGATGGACCGCGGCTCATCGTGGACGCGGAGCAAGAGCGGCGAGTCCGCCCGGACCTCGGCGGGCATGTGCCGAAGCTGGAGGATGGCCCCTGGCCGGCGTTCCCGGCGGATCTCATGTCCACGACCATCGTGGCCGCCACCCAGTGCGCCGGGATGCTGCTCGTCTTCGAGAAAATGTTCGAGTCCCGGCTGTTTTTCGTGGACAAGCTCATCAGCATGGGCGCGCAGATCGTGCTGTGCGATCCCCACCGAGCGGTCATTTCCGGTCCGGCCCGGCTCAAGGGCGGGACGGTCGAGTCGCCCGACATTCGAGCCGGCATGGCCATGCTACTGGCCGCGCTCGCCGCGGACGGCGTAAGCACTATTTACAACGTGGGGCAGATCGAGCGGGGGTACGAGCGGATCGACGAGCGACTGCGCGGGCTCGGCGCTGAAATCGAGCGCTTGGATGACTGACGTCTCGATTTCGAGACTGGCTGAAACTCCTCTCTCTGGTTCTGTACCTCGTTTCGAAATCCCTGGCTGGCGCGATCGGTTTGGTGTTGTCACAGGCATCACGGCCAGAGGAGCGGTAGGTAGCGAACCTTTCGACCTTGGACTCTGGACGGCAGAGTCGGTGGGCAAGGTCATGACCCGCTGGCGCGCATTCCGGTCGGCGGAAGCCGGATTCAGCGGGTTTGCCATGGCGCACCAGGTGCATGGCTCTCGAGTCGCCTGGCACGAGCGGGTCAATGGATGGAGCATCCTGGAGGGTCTGGATGGCCATCTGACCAGCACACCAGGGTTGATGCTGCTCGTTACTGTGGCCGACTGCATCCCGATCTACCTGATTGATCGCAACGGCCACGCTGTCGGCTTGCTGCATGCAGGCTGGCGAGGCACCGCAGCCGGGATACTCGGGCGTGGAGTCGAGGGGCTGGCCGAGGCTACTGGATCGTCTCCGGCTGATATCATAATGCATTGTGGAGTAGGAATTTGCGGTAGCTGCTATGAAGTAGGTGCTGAGGTCATGGAAGCCTGCGGACTTCTCTCTCGGCCCCCGGGACCCTGGCATCTCGACCTTCGCGCACTGCTGACTGACCAGGCAGTGAAGCTCGGAGTCGGTGAGGTCAGTGTTTCGTCATACTGTTCCGCCCACGATGGGGCCAGCTTCTTCAGTCACCGGCGAAGCGGGGGCTCGGACGGCCGGATGGTGGCCTACATTGGTCTTCCGGTAAACGCGACGTAACGGGCGGTTTGCCCCGGCCGTCGCATTGACGAAGGGTCTGCTCACCAGTACTTTTGGCGTGCTGTCCCGGACGGTTCTCACGGACCGTTGGTGATGATGTGGGGGAGTTCCCCCACATTTTTTTTCCGCGAGCCGATGGTTCTCGACGCCGCGCTTCTGGCAATCATTCGCGAGCACGTCGAACGCCTCGGGTTCGATCTGGCCGACCTTCGGCGCACCGGGACCCTGGAGCGCCCTATTCTCCAGTTACGGGTTGATCGTCCGGACAGCCGTCCCGGGTACGGGGTGACGGCGGAAGACTGCGTGGCGATCAGCCGGTCTCTCGAGCGTCTTCTCGAATCCAGGGGTTTGGTGGGGCCGCGGTACGTGCTGGAGGTTTCCTCCCCCGGCATCGAGCGGCCGCTGCGCTGGCCGTCCCATTGGCGCCGCTTCGTGGGCCACCGGGCCAAGCTACGGGCACAGGGCTTGGAAGGACGCCCTGTGGTCGAGATCGTCGCGGTGCCCGACGACGAGCACGTGATGGTTCGGCTGCCCGACGGCAGCGAGCGCACCCTGGCTCTCGACGATATCCGGGAAGCGCACCTGGCAGTCGATTGGGCCGCCGAGCTACGTCAGCATCGGAGCCCGCGGCTTCCTGACGAATCACCCGGGCAACGGTAGGACAGGACGACAAGCAGGACGCGATTGCACGGGCGCGACGGCGCCCATGGACCGGAGTAAGGCATGGCGAGTTCTCCCGAAATGTTGGCGGCGTTCCGCGAGCTGACCGCGACCAAGCAGCTCGAGCGCTCCGACCTGCTCGAGTTATTGCGCGACGGGATTCAGGCCGCGCTGGTCCGGAAGTTCGGGCCCAATGTGAAGTTCGAGCTGAGCGTCGACGAGATGCAGGGCACCATCCGCATCACCCGCCTGCGGCAGGTGGTGGAGACGGTCGAGGACCCGAGCTGGCAGATCCCCCTCGAAGAGGCCCGCTACGAAGACCCCGATTTCCAGGTTGGTGACATGCTGGAAGAAGAGGTGCCGTTCGCGGAGTTCGGGCGACTGGCCGTCCAGGCAGCAAAGCAGCGCATCATCCAGCGGGTGCGCGAGGGTGAACGGGCCCGCATTCGCGATGAGTTCGCCAACAAAGTGGGTGAGCTCCTGTCCGGCGAGGTGCAGCAGATCGAGCGGGGTAAGCTGGTCATCATGCTGAACAAGTTCCGCGAGGCAGAGGCGATCATCCCTTATCGCGAGCAGAACCATCGGGAGCACTTCCACCAGGGCGACACGGTGCGGGCTGTGCTCAAGCGCCTGGAAGAGACACCCAAGGGCCCGCGACTGATTCTCTCCCGGGGTGACCCGCTGTTCGTGAAGGCCCTCTTCAAGCTCGAGGTACCTGAGATTCAGCAGCAGATCGTCGAAATCCGCGCGATCGCTCGCGAGGTGGGAAGCCGGACCAAGGTCGCCGTAATCTCGCGCGACGATGCGATCGATCCCGTGGGCGCCTGCGTCGGCTTGAAGGGCTCGCGGGTGCAGGCCGTGGTGAACGAACTGGGTGGCGAGCGGATCGACATCGTTCCATGGTCACCCGATCCAGAACGGTTCGCCCGCCTCGCGCTTGCTCCGGCCCGGGTCGCCAAGGTTTTCTCGGACCCCGAGAGCAAGACCATTCAGGCCGTGGTCGACGAAGATCAGCTCTCGCTGGCGATCGGACGGAACGGTCAGAATGTGCGACTGGCATCCGAGCTGACGGGGTGGAAGATCGACCTCTACTCCAGCCGTGAATGGCTCGAACGGGGTGGGGAAGGACCGTTGTTCGCGCCGCTGCCCACCGAGGATGAGGTGGTGTCGCACGTGCCGCTCACCGAGCTCAAGGGGCTGTCTTCCGAGCTGATCGCCCTGCTCAACGGCGCCGGATATCGCATGCTGAGTGACGTGCTCGATCTGGATCGCGAGGACATCACCAAGATCCCGGGCATGACTCCCGAGACCACCGATCAGCTACTTGCGTTTCTCGCGGAGCTCACGGACGAGGACAGCACCGAGGAAGCTCGCCCGCGTCCATGAGCGGGCTGCTCGGCCTGCTCGGGCTTGGGATGCGGGGTGGCTTGGTCGTGATAGGCGTTGACGCGGTGCGGAAGGAATTGCAGGGCGGCACGGTTCGCTGCGTTGTGCTGGCGAACGACGCGAGCCCGCGCACAGTGGACAAGGTAGTTCGGCTGGCAACCGGGCGGCGGGTTCCCCTCGTCGCGGGCCCCGATGCAGCGGCGATCGGTGCGCGGCTGGGCCGACCGCCGGTGATGGCAGTTGGCGTTCGAGACCGCGGGTTGGCAGACGGGATCCTGCGCAGCACGTCCGAGCGTGAAGGTACGGAGGATTGAGTGGTAAAGACGAGAGTGCACGACCTCGCGACGGAGTTCGGGATTCCCCCCGAGCAGCTCCTTGGGCTTCTCAAGGAGATGAACATCTTCGTCCGGAGCCATCTGTCGACCCTGGAGACTGATCAGGTCTCCGCGGTCCGGGTGCGCTGGGAACGGGAAAAGCGGAAGCAGGCCGAAGAAGCCGCCCCGAAGAAGGGGCGGCGCAAGGCGGCGGCAAAGGTCGCCGCCGAGCCGGTGCCGGTTGCGGCGGAGAACCGTCCGGCCAAGAGGCGCCGCACCGCTGCCGAGGTAGCTCAGGTCGAGGCTCAGCAGCAGGCCGAGCGCGCGGCAGAATTGGCGGCACTCGAGCTGGAACGGCCGATCGTGCATGAGCCCGAGCCGCAGCCGATGCAGTCGCTCGAGGAGCGGGCCCGGGCCCTGTTCAAGGATCTTCCGCCCGCGCCGAGCGATTCCAGTGAGGAAGAGGTGGGAACCGCCGTCGCCGAGCCACCCGCGCCTGGTGCTCCAGAAACCGCGCCAGTAGCGCCCCGCACGCCATTCATACCACCTCGCATTCAGCGGCCCGCTCCGGCTGGGGGCGTACCCTCTCGAGCTGGTGGCGGCTATCCGTCACGGCCGAAGCCCGTCTTCAGCAGCAGCGGACCGGCGGCTCCGCCCCGTGCGCCCGATCGTGGCGCCCCGGTCCGGCAGTTCGGACCGGACGCCGAGAAGGGCGCCGGACGCAAGAAGGGCAAGAAGGGCAAGCGCTCGATGGTGGATCAGGAGGCGGTGCAGGCCAACATCCTGCGCACGCTGCAAAACATCAAAGGAGGGACAGCGGGCCGGAAAGGCGCCCGCCGCTCCGATGAGCCCTCCTATCGCGAGCAGGTCGCGGGCCGGCTGGCCGAGGAGCGCGAAAAGGAAAAGACCCGCATCCGGGTCAACGAATACATCTCGGTGTCGGAGTTGGCGGAGGCCATGAAGGTCCCGGCGACTCAGATCGTCCAGTTCGCCTTCAAAGAGCTGGGCATGATGGTCACGGTGAATCAGCGCCTCGATTTCGATCAGATCGAGCTGATCGCCTCCGAGTTCGGCTTCCAGGCGGTGCGCGAGGAAGAGTACGCGGCGGAAGCGGCGGTCGAGGAGGCGGACCAGCCCGAAACGCTGGTGGGCCGGCCGCCCGTGGTCACGATCATGGGCCACGTCGACCACGGCAAAACCTCGCTGCTCGATTACGTCCGCAAGACCAATGTGGTGGCCGGTGAGGCAGGTGGCATTACCCAGCACATCGGCGCCTACCATGTGACATTGGCCGACGGAAAAGCCATCACGTTCCTCGACACACCGGGTCACCAGGCCTTCACGGCCATGCGCGCACGCGGCGCTCAGGTCACCGACATCGTCGTGCTGGTAGTCGCAGCCGACGACCAGGTGATGCCGCAGACCATCGAGGCGATCAGCCACGCCAAGAATGCAGGCGTACCGATGATCGTCGCCATCAACAAGATCGATCTTCCCGCCGCGAATGTAGACAAGGTCAAGCGCGACCTGCTGCAGCACAACGTGGTCCTCGAGGACTTCGGCGGGAACGTGCTCTCGGCGCCGATCTCGGCGAAGAAGGGAACCGGCATAGATCATCTGCTCGAGCAGATCCTGCTGCAGGCCGAGCTGCTCGATCTCAAGGCGAACCCGAGTGCCGTGGCGCACGGGACCGTGCTCGAGGCGACGCTCGACCCGGGCAAGGGCCCGCTGGCGACGGTCCTGGTGCAGCGGGGCACGTTGCGCGTGGGTGACAACTTCATCTGCGGCAAGTTCTCGGGTCGCGTCCGAGCGTTGTACGACGAGCGCGGCAAGACGGTCAAGGAGGCCGGCCCGTCAATTCCGGTGCAGATCCTCGGCTTTGAAGGCGTGCCCTCCGCGGGCGACTCGTTCGCAGTCGTCACCGATGCGGTCGAGGCTCGCGAAATCGCTCAGAAACGGCAACGCCTCGAGCGCGAGGCCCAGAATCGCCGCAGTCAGCGCGGCGGCACACTGGAAGACATCAGTCGCGCGCTCAAGGAAGGCGAGGTCACGAACCTCCGGATCATCATCAAGGCGGACCAGGGCGGGCCTGCCGAGGCGCTAGCCGACGCTCTGGCGCAGCTCTCAACGGCCGAAGTTCGAGTCGATGTCGTGCACCGCGGAGTAGGTGCTATCACCGAGAGCGACGTGCTTCTCGCCAAGGCTTCCGGAGCCATCATCCTCGGCTTCCATGTGCGCCCCGACTCCAACGCCCGCTCGGCGGCTGAGCGAGAGCAGGTTGACGTCCGCACCTATCGCATCATCTACGAGGCGGTGGAAGACGTCCGCAACGCGCTCGAAGGTCTGCTCAAGCCCGAGGAGAAGGAGACCGTGCTGGGCGAAGCGGAAGTGCTCCAGCTCTTCAAGGTCAGCAAGGTGGGTACCATCGCGGGCTGCGCAGTGCGGAGCGGGGTGATCCAGCGGACCGCCAAAGCGCGAGTGATTCGCGATGGTAGTGTGGTCTACACCGGCAACGTCTCCAGCCTGAAGCGATTCAAGGACGACGTGCGCGAGGTCCGGGAAGGGCTCGAGTGCGGAATCGGTATCGAGAACTTCAACGACGTCAAGGTAGGCGACCGGATCGAGTCTTTCCGGATGGAAGAGGTGAAGCGGACGCTGCAGCCGGAGGCGGCCGCCGGAAGCCATTAGCTGACGGCTATGGCTAACGGCTCCTCTCCATGTTCATCGGTGTCCGAACCTGGGAGCTGCATCTCGAGGGTTGTCATTCACTCAAAGAGAAGCGCTCCGTGCTGAAGCCGCTGACGGCCGCGCTGCGGCGAGCCCTGAACGTCTCGGTGGCTGAGACGCATCACCAGGATCTTTGGCAGCGGGCCGAGATCGCGTGTGCGGCGGTCGGCAGTGCCCGCGATGTGGTCGAGGAAACCCTCCGCGCGGCGGATCGCCTGATCGAGGATGCGGACGGCGTCCGCATCCTGGATACCGTTACCGTATACCGATGAAATCGCGGCGCTCGCCCTCTCGCCGTCCCGATCAGGTCGCCGAGACCCTTCGTCAGGTGATCACCGACGCTCTGGTTCGCGGTGAAGTTCGCGACCCGAGGGTGGGACTGGTCACCGTGACCGATGTCCGGGTTACCGGCGATCTCGGCCACGCCCGGGTGCTGGTCGCGGTCCCGGGCGAAGACGCGGAACGGCTGCGTGCGATCGAGGGCCTGCGAAGCGCGGCGGGATTTCTCCGCAGCAAGGCCGCGCGCACCCTGAGTACCCGGACCGTGCCGGAGCTTCATTTCGAGCTGGATCGGGGGGTAGAACACGCCGCCCGCATCAATGAGTTGCTGGACGAGATCAAGCGGGGGTCGGCCTGATCGGAGCCCTGCTGCTCGACAAGCCCGAGGGTCTCACATCGCACGATGTAGTGACCCGGGTTCGGCGAGCACTCAAGACCCGCGCCGTCGGGCATACCGGTACGCTCGATCCGTTCGCAACCGGGTTGCTCGTCGTTCTGCTGGGCAGGGCGACTCGGCTGGCCCGATTTGTCGAGGCTGCGGACAAGACCTATCTCGCGACGGCGCGGCTCGGGTTTGCCACGACCACCGACGACCGCGCCGGCGAGCCGCTCGGCAAGACTGCCGGCTTGAGCGCTGTCGACGATACGGTGGTGCGGGCAACGCTGAAGAGCTTCGAGGGCCAGAGCCTCCAGCGGCCCCCTGCCTACTCGGCAAAGCAGGTCCGGGGTCAACGCAGCTACCGTCTCGCTCGCCGGGGAGCAGCGGTTCAGCTCGCTGAGGTGCCGGTGACAGTGCGTCGAATCGAGCTGATTGATTGGACGCCACCCCAAGCGACGTTCCGGACGACCGTGAGCGCTGGGACGTACGTGCGAGCTCTCGCTCGCGATCTCGGCGACCGGCTGGGCGTGGGCGCGCACCTCACCGCGCTTCGTCGCGAAGCGATCGGAACGCTGCGCGTCGAGGAGGCGATTCCGCTCGAGCGGCTCGATGCCAAAACCCCGCTGGTGCCGCTCAGGCGAATCCTGTCGGATCTGCCGGCGCTCGAGCTCGACCAGGACACTCGCGCCGCGGTGCGCCACGGGCGGGCAGTCGTAGCCCGGACTCACTCCGCGGCCACAAGCCAAGGACACGTGGTGCTGCTGGGTGACGGCGGAGTGGTGGCGGTGGCCCGATCGGAGGGTGATTCGCTCAGGCCGGTCGTCGTCCTGGAGGCACCATGACCGCTGACCGCTCTTCGCCGTTGCCAAGCTTCCCCAATGGGACGGTCCTGACGGTCGGTTCGTTCGACGGGGTTCACCTGGGGCACCAGGCGGTGGTCGCCGAGGTTGCCCGAAGGGCCGATGCGGCGAGACGCCCCAGCATCCTGGTGACCTTCGAGCCGCATCCGCTCGCCGTCGTGAATCCGCAGGCTGCGCCTCCGCTTCTCACGAGCGGTGCGGAACGAAGGGAAATGCTTGCCCAGCTGCCGGTAGACTACGCCTATTTTCTGCGGTTCGACCATCAGCTGGCGGAGCTTTCACCCGAGGAGTTCGTTCGAGACATTCTCCTCGCGCGATGTCAGATGCGGGACCTGGTCTTCGGGTACGACCATGGCTTCGGCAGGGGGCGGAGTGGTGACGTCGAAACCCTTCGGCGGCTGGGTTCCCAGCTCGGGTTCGCGGTAGATGTGGTGCCGCCGATCGATCTTGGAGGCGAGCCCATTTCGAGCGGCCGGATTCGTCGTGCCGTGGCGGGTGGCGATCTGCGCACTGCCGCCCGCCTGCTAGGGCGGCCGTATCGACTCACGGGCCAAGTAGTCGAGGGGGAGCGCCGGGGTCGCCTGATGGGCATCCCCACCATCAACCTGGGGGAGTTGCCGCCCGAGAAACTGCTCCCCCCCGACGGAGTTTACGCCGTCTGGGTAGAATGGCGGGGCGGTCGGGTAGGCGGGATGATGAACCAGGGCGCCAAGCCGACGTTCGGCGACGGGCGGCGCTCGATCGAGGCTCACCTGTTTTCCTTCGAGGATGACCTTTACGGTGAGTGGGTACGACTCGAGTGGGTCGAACGCCTGCGTGACGTGCGGCGGTTCGGCTCGCCGATGGAGTTGCAGGAACAGTTGGCGCACGATCGGGCGCGGGCGCAGGCAGTTCTCGCCGGCGACCGGCCGGATCCACAGCGCGCCAGTCACGCGTAAGCTACGGAACTCACGATGTTCGCTACGATTCGAAATCGCCTTATCGTCATCGCCGTCCTGGTGATCGGCTCGGTGTTCGTCCTGGTGCCGCGCAGCATCACCCTGCGGGAGCGGGATCCGCAAACCGGCGTCATGCGCGACACCGTCGTCAAGCAGGTGCCGATCAAGCGGGGACTCGATCTACAGGGTGGGATGCACCTCGCACTGGAGCTCGATCAGTCGAAGCAGGTGTCCTCCGATCCCAAGCGGGACATCGAGCTCGCGCTCACCGTTCTCCGCAAACGCATCGACGAGTTTGGCGTGACCGAGCCGCTGATTCAGAAGGTGGGCGACAGCCGCATCGTCGTCGAGCTTGCCGGAATCACCGACCCCGCCCGGGCCAAGGCGATCGTTCAGCGAAGCGCGTTTCTCGAGTTCAAGATCACCGACAAGACCCGCGCGCTGGAAAAGGCCTTGCCCGGCATGGACCGGACACTGCGCGGCATGGGCGTGAAGGGTGTCGACACCGCAACCCAGAAGCGCCCCTCCGCCGTCGAACAGCTTCTGGGAACCGACAGCATCAAGAACCTGAAGGACACCACGACCAAGGCCAGGGACACGACCACCAAGGCCAAGGAGAAGGGGAAAGACACGACGAAGAAGATTGCGACGGCCCGGGTGAAGGGCGGCGACACGACGGCCAAGGGAGCCGACACGGCCGAGAAGGCAGCGGATACTACCAGCGTGCCCGGCGGCGTCCTCGAGTCACTGGTCCAGCCGGCCGCCGCCGTGGCCGGCGGTCAGGTGCCCGGTGAGTTTCTCGTTGCGGAAACCGCCTTTCCGCGGGTAGACAGCCTGCTCAACCTTCCGGAGGTTCGGCGGACGCTCCCGCGAGGCGTGACCCTCCGATGGGCGGCCAGCCCGACCAGCGTCGGGGTCCAGTCATATCGATACCTCTATGCGCTGGACGAAAAGAGCATCGTCACCGGCAGCAATTTGGAGGACGCCCGGGCCCAGCTGGACCCGCTCACCAATGGACCGATCGTCACCTTCGAGCTGGATCGCGCAGGGGGCCGCAAGTTCGGCGAAGAGACCGGGAAGCATGTAGGCGATTACATGGCGATCATCCTGGACGGTCGAGTGCAGGGAAGGCCGCCGGTGATCCAAAGCCGCATCGGGCGGAACGGTCAGATTACGCTGGGAGGCAAAGGTCTCCAGGAGGCGCAGGATCTGGCGCTCACACTCAAGGCTGGCGCTCTGCCCATCCCGCTCAAGATCGTCGAAGAGCGGCAGGTGGGAGCGAGTCTGGGTGCTGACTCGATCCGTAAGGGCATCACGGCGGGCCTCGTAGGGACGGCGCTGGTGATCCTCATCATGATCGGGTACTACCGACTGAGTGGCGTTCTCTCGATCCTCGCGCTCGGCCTTTACATCCTGTTTACCTTCGGCGGGCTGGCGGCGCTCGGCGCGACTCTCACGCTCCCTGGGCTCGCCGGCCTGGTGTTGTCCATCGGCATAGCAGTAGATGCCAATGTGCTGATCTTCGAGCGAATTCGAGAAGAGCTGCTCCTGGGGAAGACGATTCGCCTGAGCGTGGACGAGGGGTTCAAGCACGCCATGAACGCCATCATCGATTCCAATGTCAGCACCGTGCTTACCGCCCTTTTCCTCTTTCAATTCGGAACCGGTCCGGTGAAAGGCTTTGCGGTAACGCTGATCATGGGCATCGTGGCCTCCATGATCAGCGCGGTGTTCGTCGTTCGCACCTTCTATCTCATCTGGCTGGATCGACGCCCGACCATGTCTACGCTGAGCATCTGACGATGACCCGCTTCTTCGCCAACGCCAATTACGACTTTCTCGGCGTCCGCAAGTACGCGTACGCCGTAACGGCCGCGATCATCCTGCCTGGACTGCTCTTTCTCCTGGTGCGCGGATTGAATTACAGCATCGAGTTCACCGGGGGTACGCTGCTCCAGATCACCGCCAAGCAGGCGGTAGATGTGGGAGCCGTGCGGGGCGCGCTCGACCGGCAGGGCGTTCACGGCGCGGAGATCCAGCAGTTCGGGTCGGCCAACGAGTACGTCATCCGCGCGCGTGTAGCCAAGGCCGGGACCGACGCCAACGACACCCAGGCGACCGCGAGCGAAGTCGGCCATGCATTGGACAATGTTCTGGGCAAAGGCAACTACACCATCCAGCGCACCGAGGCGGTTGGCCCGAAGGTGGGCGGCGAGCTCAGGCAGAAGGCGTTCCTGGCCATCTTCCTGTCCTTCTTTGCCGTGCTCGCTTATCTGGCGTACCGGTTCGAGTGGCGCTTCGGTCTGGCAGCCGTCATTGCAACGGCGCACGATATCATCGCGACGATCGCGTTCATCGCCGTGATGCGCCTCGAGGTGAGCCTCGTCATCGTCGGCGCAGTCCTGTCGATGGTAGGCTACTCGCTGAACGACACCATCATCATCTTCGACCGAGTCCGGGAGAATCTGCGCAAGCACAAGAAGGAAACCTTCGCGCAGATCCTCAATCGCTCCGTCAATGAAACTCTCCCGCGCAGCGTGCTCACGCACGGCACCACGCTGGCAACGCTGCTCGCTCTGACCATCTTCGGCGGAGAGGTCATCAGGCCGTTTGCACTTGTGATGTTCTTCGGGGTCTTTACGGGGACTTTCTCTTCCATCTATATCGCCTCACCGGTCCTCATGGCCATCGAGCAACGCTGGCCGGGTCCCGACGTCCGCGGCGCCCGTACCACCAGCCCGAAGCCGGTTTCACCCGCGCCGGCGGGCGTGGCGCGGAAGGCGAGGGCGTAAGAAGAGCTATCAGCTATCGGCTATCAGGGGTGCATGCTCGATTGGGCGGACATAACGCTGCGCCTGTTGACTGATAGCTGATAGCTGATAGGTGATAGGTTCTCCCACCCCCCATGCTCATCGACACCCACTGCCACCTGGCCGACTCCGCCTATGACGCCGACCGGGACAGCGTTCTAGATCGGGCATGGGCCGCCGGTGTGGCTGCTGTGGTCGTAATCGGGGAGTCGCGCAGCGCTGCCGAACGGGCGCTCGACCTCGCAGCCCGGGAACGTCGGCTCGCGGCGACTGCAGGCCTGCATCCCCACGAGGCATCGGCCTGGAGCTCTGAGTACGCCGAGTGGATCACCAACGTGCTGCGGGATGAGCGGGTTGTCGCCGCGGGTGAGATGGGGCTCGACTATCACTATGATCACTCGCCTCGGCCGGCGCAGCGGGCCGCGTTCGAGGAACAGCTCGAGCTGGCTACCAAGGCCGGGAAACCCGCGGTCATTCACGCCCGCGACGCCGACGAGGACATGATCGCCGTGTTGCGCGCCCATCCCCGCGTGACTGCCATCCTTCATTCATTCAGCAGCGGTCTCGGGCTCTTGCGGGCAGGGGTGGCTCTGGGCCACTATGTGTCCTTCAGCGGAATGGTCACCTTCCGGAACTGGACGTTGGATGATGCCATCCGGGAAACCCCGCTGGATCGAACGCTGATCGAGACCGACGGACCGTATCTCGCCCCCGTGCCGCATCGCGGCGCGCGGAACGAGCCTGCGTTTGTCCGCCATGTGGCCGAGCGGATCGCACGGGTACGTGGCCTTACGCTCGACGCCCTGGTCGCCGCTACCGGCGCGAACGCCGCTCGCGTATTCGGCCTTGGCTCGCTCCATAGCTGATAGCCGATGCCTGATAGCTGATAGCTGATAGCTGCCAGCCGATAGCTGCAAGCCGACAGCTCCCAACCCCGGAGCCCCCGTGACTGTCCCGTCCGATATCGCAATCGCCCAAGCCGCCAAGCTGCGGCCCATTGCCGACGTCGCTGCCGAGGTGGGGCTGGGAGCGGCGGATCTAGTACCCTACGGACACACCAAGGCGAAGATCGCGCCCGAGGCAATTGCCAAGCGGCGCCCGACGGGCCGGCTGGTGCTGGTCACCGGCATCAACCCCACTCCGGCGGGCGAGGGAAAGTCCACCTGCACGATCGGCGTGGCGATGGCGCTCCGGCGGCTGGGCAAAAAGGTCATCGTGGCGATTCGCGAGCCATCGCTCGGGCCGGTCTTCGGTGTGAAGGGCGGAGCGGCCGGAGGCGGTTACGCGCAGGTGGTCCCCATGGACGAGATCAACCTCCATTTCACCGGGGATTTTCACGCGATCACGTCCGCCCACAACCTGCTCTCGGCGATGCTCGACAACCACCTGCATCAGGGGAACGCTCTGGGCATCGATCCTCGCCGCATCACCTGGCCCCGCACCATCGACATGAACGACCGCGCATTGCGGTCGATCGTGATCAGCCTGGGCGGAATCAACGCAGGCCCGGTGCGGGAAGATCGGTTCGTAATCGTGCCCGGTAGCGAGATCATGGCGATTCTGTGCCTCGCCAACGATCTCCAGGATCTCGAGCAGCGCATCGCTCGCATCATCGTGGGTTACACCCGCGAGCGGAAACCGGTCACCGCAGGTGAGCTCAAGGCGGCCGGGGCCATGACGCTGCTGCTCAAGGATGCGATTTTGCCCAATCTGGTGCAGACGCTCGAAGGCGGCCCCGCTCTGGTTCATGGGGGACCGTTCGGAAACATCGCCCACGGCTGCAACTCCGTCGCGGCAACCCGGCTCGCGCTCTCACTCGGCGACATCGTCCTTACCGAAGCGGGCTTTGGAGCCGATCTCGGCGCCGAAAAGTTTTTCGATATCAAATGCCGCTTCGCCGGCCTGAACCCCGAGGCCGCCATCATCGTGGCGACGGTTCGGGCGCTCAAGATGCATGGAGGCGTCAAGAAGGAGAATCTGGGCAAGCCGGACGTCGCAGCGCTCAAGCGGGGCCTGGTAAACCTTGAAGCACACGTGAAAAACGTCATGAAATTCGGTGTGCCGGCCGTGGTCGCCCTCAATCGCTTCACCTCGGACACGCAGGAAGAGATCGACACCGTGCTTGCCGGCTGCGGCGCCTGGGGGGCGCGCGCAGCGCTGAGCGACGTCTGGGCCAAGGGCGGCGCTGGTGGCGAGGCCGTCGCGCAGGAAGTGCTGAAGGTTCTGAGCGAGGGGAAAGCCAAATTCAAGCCGCTCTACGACGCGTCGCTTCCGATCAAGCAGAAGATCGAGACGATCGCCCGCGAGATTTATGGCGCTGATGGCGTTGACTTCACGGCCACGGCGAGTAAGGCAGTCGAGCAGATCGAAGGCATCGGCTACGGCAACACGCCGGTGTGCATGGCGAAGACTCAGTATTCATTTTCCGACGACGCTACCAAACTCGGGCGGCCGAGCGGATACCGGCTTACTGTTCGGGATGCCTATGTGTCGGCCGGCGCGGGCTTCGTGGTCGCCCTGGCCGGCGATATCATGACGATGCCGGGGCTGTCCAAGACCCCCGCAGCCGAGGCGATCCGGGTGCATCCCGACGGGACTATCGAAGGACTCTTCTGAAATGGACTTCGTCTCTACCGGCGGCGCGCCGAAGGCCATCGGCCCGTACAGCCAGGGCATCATCGCCGGCGGGTTCGTGTTCACCGCCGGTCAGGTTGCGCTCGATCCCAGGACCGGTGACGTGGTGCCGGGCGGTATCACAGAACAGACCGAGCGGGTGATGCAGAATCTCACGGCCATTCTCCAAGCGGCCGGAAGCGCACTCGACCAGGTGGTCAAGACCACAGTGTTCCTCTCCGACATGGCTGACTTTGCGGCGATGAACGAGGTTTATGCCCGGGCATTCGGCGAGCATCGCCCGGCCCGGTCCACCGTCGCGGTGGGAGCGCTGCCCAAAGGCGTGCGAGTCGAGATCGATGCGGTAGCCACCACAACGGCGAGTGGCGGCCCGAGACGGGAGAAGTAGGAATTTGGGAGTGGATCGGGCCTGGTGGCTCGGCCGGTCTTCAAAACCGCGATGGAGACGCCCACGGTGGCTCCGGTGGGTTCGATTCCCACACGCTCCCGCCACCCTCGCCCTCACCGCCATTCTGCTCATAACCGGTCGGCTGGCCGCCCAGGACTCGGTCGTCGCCCGACCCGACACGGCCGCCGCCCGCTCCGACACGGCCGCCGCCCGCTCCGATACCACGCCGGTTGCCCAAACCTCCGATACCACCACGGCTGGCGCAGTCGATTCACTCGGGCGTCCAGTCTCCAAACCGGTCGCCTCGCTATGGCGCTCCCTGCTCATTCCGGGATGGGGGCAGGCCAGACTCGGCCGCAAGCTCACTGCCGGCCTCTTTGTAGCGGCGGAAGCCGTGACGTTGGGAATGGCACTGCACGCGAACTCGGAGCTCAAGTATCTGCGGCGCACCGGCGCTGACTCTGTCACAATCAGCGATGCGTCTCGCAAACGGGAGGATTGGCTGGTCTTGCTCGGGGTCAATCACTTACTGGCCGGTTTGGAAGCCTTCATCGCAGCCAATTTGGAAGACTTTCCTGGCGAGCTGAAGGTCGAGCGCATTCCCCATGGCGTCGGCGCGTCAGTCTCGCTTCCCGTGCGCTTGCCGTGATCGAGTCCGCGAGAAACCGGGCACCCATTGGAGTGTTCGACTCGGGAATCGGCGGCTTGACCGTCGTCCGGGCGATCTACGAACACCTGCCTTCGGAGTCGACTATCTACTTTGGCGACACCGCGCGAGTGCCCTACGGCCCCAAGTCGCCCGACACGGTCCGGCGCTACAGCCTCGAGATTCTGCGCTGGCTGTTGTCGCAGGGTGTGAAGGCTGTGGTCATCGCGTGCAACACCAGCACGGCGCACGCGCTCGAGGCGTTACGGGCCGTCTCCTCGGTTCCGGTCGTCGGCGTGATCCAGCCGGGTGCGGTCGCCGCCGTCAAGGCCACACGCGGTGGATCGATTGGCGTGATCGGGACCGCAGGTACCATCGCCAGCAATGCGTACGCAAGAGCGATTCACGGCCTCGTGCCGGGCGCGACAGTGGTGCAGCAGCCCTGTCCGCTGTTCGTCCCGCTGGTGGAGGAGGGCTGGTTCGAGCATCCGGCGGCAGAGCTGGTAGCACGGGAGTATCTGGATCCGCTTCGCCGGAACGCGGTCGATACGCTGGTTCTCGGCTGCACCCACTATCCCTTGCTCAAACCGCTGCTCCAGCGAGTCATCGGTCCGGATGTTTCCCTGATCGACAGCGCGCAGGAGACGGCGAGTGAGCTGAGCCGGGTTCTAGCCGCCGAAAATCTCGCGGCCGAAGAAGGACGCCAGGCAGTTCACCGCTTTGCGGTGAGCGATGACGAGGCCCGGTTTCGTCAGGTAGGCGTCCGCTTCATCGGGGATCGGTTGAGCGAGGGGGCGGAGGTGGTTCCGATGGGGTGAACTGTCGCAGCTCCACGGCATTTCTGGTCACGAGGGCATAGCGGTAGCCGTCGAACCAGGCGCCTGGATTGAGATAGTGGCGGCCTGGCCCAAGCTCGACGACGGCGGCCCGATGGGTGTGCCCCATTGCGATCAGCTCCACCGAGGATTGTGCTGCCAGCTGTCGCTCGGCCCAGACGCGCTGCCGCGCCGCTGCCGAGTCTACCTCGGGTCCGTGAAGGCCATGCTCTCCCAGCATTGCGGAAAGCCGATGGACCAGGGGGAAGCCCAGCTCCGGGTGCAGCGACCGGTAAACCACCGATGCGGCTCGACTGGCCACCAGCCGCTCCATGACTCGAGTCAGCGGGCGCGAGCTGCCGAGCCCGTCGCCATGGATCGCGAGCCCACGGCGCCCGCCGGCTTCGAACTCGAGCCGATGCGGAGCGTAGAGAATGCCGGCTTCACGGTTCCAGAACTCGAGTCCCCATCGATCGTGATTGCCGCCAACCATCAGGATCGGCACCTTTCGCGCAAGCGCGGCGAGCGCCGCGGCCGTCCTGAAGGCATGCCGGGGGACGACGGTGCGATAGGCGAACCAGAATTCGAACAGGTCGCCGTTGACGAGCAGCGCGTCGCCCAGTGAGGGGATGATGTCAAGGAATTCGAGCAGCGCCGTTTCCACGGCAGCTGGAGCGTATCCGAGATGCGCGTCCGACAGGACGATCAGGGTCTCTCCCGGCACGGGCGGAAACTTGCCGAGGGCCCGATGACCGGGCAACCCGGGCAACATCGAGTCTGTGAGATTCAGGTGCGGGTGAACTACTCCGAGATCGATCAGATGGGCGTTGTGTACCATGCCCGCCATCTGGTCTGGCTCGACATCGCGCGGTGCGAGTACCTGCGTCAAACCGGGCTGAGCTACCGGGAGCTGGAAGCGTCAGGGCTTCGGCTCGTCGTCGGGGAGGTTGCGATCCGGTATCGTCAGCCGGCCCGTTATGACGATCTCCTTCGGGTGCGGTGCTGGGTTCGCGACGTCGCGTCGCGACGCGTCGAGTTCGGCTACGCCGTGGAGCATGCCGAAAACCAGCGTTTGATTGCGACGGCCAGGGTGGCGCTGCATCCCCTCGACGAACAGATGGCATTGTGCCGGCTGCCTGACGACCTCAGTCGTCGCCTCACTCCCATTCCCGATCCGGTACGCCTTTGAATTCCCCGATCGCTCGAATACCTTCGCTCTCGTTCGACGTCGCGAGTCCGCGTCCGTTGTGGGATACCTTCATGGACCAGCCGTTTCATCTCATCCGTGTTGTCGCCACGGCGGGCTTGGTTGCTGCCGCCGGCTGCCATACTGCCCCGGGTCCTCTGCTGCCTGCGGCGGCCGCGCCCGTCAGCCCCGAGCAGGTGACGGGTTGGGTGAATGCGACGGTGCCCACGGACCACCGCTTGCTTCGCTTCAAATGGCTGTTTCGAGACGAAAGGTCGAGCGCCGGCGGTCGCGGCAGTGCGCGCATCGCGCCGCCCGATTCCCTGCGCTTCGACGTTGCGGGCCCATTCGGCAGCAATCCAGCCGCTGCCGCGGTGGTGGGTGACTCTGCCGTCTGGGTCCGGCCCGAGGACGTGATCAAGAAGCTGGTCCCCAACTACCCCCTCATGTGGGCTCTACTGGGGGTCGCGCGTCAGCCCGATTCGGGGGCTGTGCTGCGGGGCCTTACCGAGGGCCAGACCACCATGTGGCAGTACGCATCGGGAACTGACACCGTGGAGTACGTACGGACCAGCGAGAGCCCGGGCAAACTGCTTGCAGAAGTACGTCAGGGGAGCAAGGTGGTCGGCCGAGTGGAGACCCAGTTTGGGGCCGACGGCTCGCCTGCCACCGCCAGGCTCACCGTTCCCTCCGTTCCGGCCCGGCTCGACCTCACCTTTCTTTCCATCGCAAGGAACAGTTCGTTTGCGCCGACCACCTGGCAGCCTCCTCCTCCTAAGCCTTAGTCTGCTGGCACTCAGCGGCTGCTACGGGTTCGCCGGCGGCGGGCTGCCACCGGGCATCAGGACGGTCGCTGTGCTACCATTCGACAATCTGACGCCCGAACCAACACTGACGCAGGAAGTGCAGAACGCTGTCCGGAACGCGGTGCAGGGCCGCCTGGGACTGCGCCAGTCCGGCGAGCAGTCCGCGGATG